>Ga0315543_1003740_pt1 | contig 13390 bp, 12 predicted proteins | sample SalMarSW160210MG_2_FD_203098 | JGI IMG/M metagenome (GOLD analysis project Ga0315543, IMG submission 203098) | Salt marsh sediment microbial communities from the Plum Island Ecosystem LTER, Massachusetts, United States - Salt Marsh Sediment SW1601-210 ...
CAATCGAAGCCTTTGAGTTCGAAGGCAAGGCTGGCCTCGATGTTCTTGATTTGCTGGATAACACCGGTGGCGCCGTTGTTCCACGTGGCCCGGCATTCGGTCCATCCGGTGTGAATATCGGTAAGGGTCAGGCTCCAGATGAAGTCACCGGCCAGGGAGTTACCGCAGTGGGCGACAGTGTCGGCCTCCACAAAGCCGGGCTGGGAGATACCCCAGTTGTGGGTGCGGATGGGGGATCTGATTGCGCAGCAAGCTGCCTGGTTTGGTGGCGCAGCGGCCTCTGGGGCGGGCCTTGGCGCGGGTTGGGGCCAGCAGTCGGTCAACAGTGGCGGCGCTGATCGACAGCAGTTGCTTTTCAACTTCGTCTGACAGCTTCTCGTAAGCTCGTTCATAGAATGGCAGCCAGAGCGGTATAGCCGCCACCAGCTTCTTTGAGCACATCTGATCGGTGGCCAGCCAGATCCGCTTGAGAGCCGTTAGCAACTCCAGCGAGTGATAGACAGGTCTTCGGCCGGGGCATCTCCGCGGTCTCTTTTGGCGTCGATTCAACAGTCGAATGGCATGTTTATGATGGTAGCCACAGACGGCACAGAACTCCTGGAGGATAAGCCCCTTCTCCTCCCTGGTTGACTGATGATAGCGTTGTTGTATCGCGGCCAGATACTCTTGCCTCGAATTTCCACCCATATTCGTGTCTCCTCTCGGTAACACCAATTATGAGGCAGCGTATCATCTGACAGCTTCAATATGACCCCCTTTGGTAACATTTATTGTGAGGCAATTCGCTGATTAACAGCCACGGGGAAATAAATAGGTTGCGTAATTTCTTTTGTGTAAATTTCGGTTTTTTTGATAAAGAATTAGGGCCTATCCACTTAAGGGATTTACGAAAGGAGGATATGCCCGATGCGAGAAATGGATTTCTCACAGAAGAAGTTAGTGAGTCGTTGGCTTGGTGTCAAGGGGATGTGGGACATATTGCAGGGGGAGACGAAGCAGTTTGTTAAGCAGCGGTTGGAGAGTTTCATGCGGGTTGAGGTGAGCCACCGGCTTGGCTGTAGTTGTTATCAACGCAGCGTTAAGCGTCGGGGATATCGCAATGGCAGCTATGCTCGTGACTTGTTGACCAGTTACGGGTGGCTGGAGGGTTTGGTGGTGCCGCGTGTTCGTGAAGGGGATTTTCAGCCGTTGTGTTTGGAGAAGTACCGTCGTCGTCAGCGGGCGGTAGATCGGGTGCTGCTGGAGGCGTTTTTACTGGGTCACGCGACCCGGAAGGTGCGTCGGTTGTGTCAGAGCTTGTTTGGAGCCGAGATCAGCCCCCAGACAGTGTCGAATATCGTCCGCGAGCTGATCAGGGGGTGCAGCAGTTTCATCGTCGACAGTTTGGCGACGAGTACCGTTTTGTGTACTTGGATGGGCTGTGGATCACGCTCAGCAAGCCGGTGAAGGCCAAGAAGGTGTTGCTGGTGGCCTTGGGGGTCCGCCTTGATGGGAGCCAGGAGCTGTTGGGTTTTCAGGTGGCCAGCAGTGAATCGGAGTCGTGGTGGGGGTGGTTTTTATCTGATCTGAAGCAGCGTGGACTTGGCGGGAGCCGGTTGGAGGTGATCGTCTCGGATGGTGCCCCTGGTCTGGTCAAGGCCATCCAGGGATTGTATCCTCGGGTCAAGCACCAGTTGTGCACGTTTCACAAGGCCATGGACCTGGGGGCTCATCTGGTCAACAAACGGCACCGCCATCGCATCATCGCCGATGCCTTGCATATCTTTCAGTCACCAACCGAGACACAAGCCAGAAAGCGATTGCGTGAGTTCACCCACACCTGGGCGGAGAAAGAGCCGAAAGCGGTGAGAGCTTTCCTCAAGAAGTTTGAATACTGTCTGACCTACCCGGAGTACTCTGACCCCATCCGAACCATGCTGAAAACCTCTAATCCGATCGAACGCTATCTGGAGGAGATTCGCCAACGGATTATCCCCATGAGAGCATTTAATAACACTAAAAGCGTTGAGAGAATAATCTATGGCATAATCGCTTATGTCCTAAACCAACAACCGGATATGCCTGATACTAAATTTACACAATTAGCTTGACAGGAAAGAAGTGAGGCAAGCACAAAGAGGTGTTTGACTTTTGGAGCCGATAGCGTTAAACTTAAGCTGTTGAATGTGACCTCCATTCATATTGATCGTTTCTATGGAGAAAGAGCATACTGAAATCAGGAAGCCGTCTGTGGCCGGGTTGTTTTATCCTTCCAGCGCCGTAGAGCTGAGTAAGGCTATTGCTGACCTATATGCCGGGGTTGACAAAGTTCCCTTAAGCGGTCGCCCAATCGCCCTGATTGTACCCCATGCCGGTTATCTTTATTCGGGACGCACAGCAGCGAAAGCGTACAAGCTGCTGGAGGGAGAGCAGTATGACACGGTGGTGGTGGTGTCTCCATCTCATACAGTCTTTTTCAAAGGTTCGTCAGTCTACGGCGGCGACGGTTACGAAACCCCACTTGGGGTCGTGGAGATAGAGAAGCAGCTTTCTGAAAGGATTGCTTCAATCCACCCGTCGGTTTATTTCTCGAAGATGGGTCACGCCAGCGGATCAACCCGGGGAGAACATTCGTTGGAGGTGCAGCTTCCCTTTCTGCAGGTTGTCTTGGGCCAGTTCAAACTTGTGGCGATTGTAATGGGTGACCAAGAAGAGGATTCGATCAGGTCGTTGGGCGAAACACTGTCCGCTGCGCTCAAAGGAACGAACAGCTTGATTGTTGCTTCCAGCGATCTCTCTCACTTTCATTCGGAAAAAGTGGCTCGGCGGCTCGATGGTGCCATCCAAACGGCTGTTGAAAAAAATGATCCTGACTTGCTCTTGCAGACCCTCAATTCCGGCAAAGGTGAAGCTTGTGGCGGGGGACCAATGGCAGCGACAATGATAGCTGCTAAAAGGCTGGGAGGAACTCGGGTACAGTTTCTTCACTATACGACCTCCGGCGAGACAACCGGCGATTTCAATGAAGTGGTCGGGTATCTGTCGGTGGCAATTGTCATAGAAAAAACGGCCTCTACAACCAGCTCGGTTATCGGTTCTCCCCAAACGACCTCGAAGAGCACTGCTGGGATATCAGACGAAGACAGACAAAAGCTTTTCGAAATAGCTCACGACGCTATAAAGGCAAGGCTGTCCGGGGAAACCTACATTGCGCCCCACATTGCCAGTCTTGAAGATAAGAAGGGGGCATTTGTCACACTCAAAATCAAGGGTGACCTGTGCGGCTGCATCGGACAGATAAAAGGCTACCAACCGCTCTATCAGACAGTAGCCGAAATGGCGGCGGCGGCAGCCTTTGAAGACCCACGTTTTCCGCCGCTCTCACCGGATGAATTCGAGCGGCTGGAGTATGAAATATCGGTCCTTTCTCCGCTTTTGCGGGTGCACAATTTTACTACCATCAGAATTGGCCGCGACGGCCTGATGATCAAACTGGATTTCCACTCCGGGCTGCTTCTGCCGCAGGTGGCCACTGAGCAGGGTTGGGATGTAACCGAATTCCTCGAACAAACCTGCCTCAAAGCCGGCCTTCCCAAAAACAGCTACAAGGACAAAAGCGCCGAGGTGTACAAGTTCTCGGCGGAGGTGTTTTAACATAAGGCAGAACCTAAAGCGATTCTGCCGATGGTGATTATGGGATTCTCTCCTAATTGATGCCTAATGTTTAGAATGGCCCTTGCAAAACAGAGATAATAACAATACCTTATCATGACGATGAGTGAAGTGCGGTGGCGTGCCGGAGCACATAAGAGGAACACCTATTTGGTAGGATAGACTACAAACTAGAAACTCACATTCAAGGAGAATGAAAATGAAGAGTAAAAGAACTTTGACCAGTCTTTGCGGATTGGTCGTCCTGGCCCTACTGGCGTTGTGGGGAACAGTCCAGGCGGACACATTCATCAAACAGGTGACTCACACCGACTCTTTTAAGGTCATGGGTCAGACACAGCCGGCAGAGGATGACACGTCGACAATATGGATGACTAAGGACAAGGCATGCATGACCGGCGCGGATAACAAATCGTCTATCCTGAGGGCCGACAAAGGCATCATGTACTTCGTAGACCACGAGAGTAAAACATACGCTGAAATGCCTCTGGAGGATGTGGGTGACATAAACAAAATGGCCGGTGTGGAGGATGATGAAGAAGCTGCCCGGGCCGCGGAAATGATGAAGGGTCTGGCAGCCGGAATGATGTCGATGGATGTCACGGTGACGCCAACGGACGAGAAGAAAAAGATAAAAGACTGGAGTGCAAAGAAGTATATCGTAGAGATCAAGATGCCGATGGGGTCCACAAAGTCCGAAGTCTGGGCAAGCGAAGATATCAAGATTGACTATGATATGTTTCAGATTCTCAGTAATGCTTTCATGGCCCAGATGCCCGGTTTCCAAAAAGCCATCGAAGATATGAAGAAGGTCAAAGGTGTGACAGTTTTGAGTATTGGTGAGGCCCAGGTGATGGGCGCCTCTGTAAAGACAACAACCACGCTTCTGGAACACTCCACTAAGTCTGCACCGGCTGGTATCTTCGACGTTCCAAAAGATTATAAAAAAAAGGGAATGACGGAGATGGAGTAGTAGCGGCAAGCTGGGTGGGTGCCACACCCGCCACCGGCGGACGGGCAGTGCGAAGCGTTATATAGGGGGTGATAACGGGCCGCGATCATAGATCACGGCCACACATCCGGTGAGATATGGATTGGTCACGTCGGCCATGGAGTATCCACATTCATCTTTTCGGCAGTAAAAAGAGTCGTAACCGCAGGGGTTCCAACCTACGAATCTGAGCTTGTTCGCCAGGCAAGAATTCACTAAGTTGCCTCCATGCCCAGCGGTAAACCAAGCGTCCTCATAACCGGAGCGAATGGCTTTGTCGGGTCGCGGCTATGCCGGAAGTTTTTGGATGAGGGATTTCATGTCATTGCCGGGGTGCGAAGAACAGCCGATCTTTCTCTGCTGGGGGAGTTGGAGCTTGAGTATCGCTACGGGGATGTCACTCAGCCTGAAGCGCTGGGAGAGATGGTCACCGGAATCGACTACGTCATACACAACGCCGGAGTAGTTAAGGCTAAGAGCAAAGGCACCTTCTTCAAAGTCAACGCGGGAGGGACGAAGTCTCTTTTTGGAGCGATTGCGAAGCACAACCCGCAGGTCAAAAAGGTGGTCTATATCTCATCTCTGGCAGCAGCGGGGCCATCGATTGGCGGCAGGCCGGTCACCGAGGAAGACGAACCGCATCCTATCACAGCATACGGTCAATCCAAGCTGGCTGGCGAGGGCGTAACCCTTTCTTTTTCCAACAGATTTAATGTTCTTGCAATAAGGCCGCCGGGGATATACGGGCCGGGCGAGAGGGAAATATTTTCCTTGTTTGGAATCGTCAACAAAAGGATCAAACCGTATATTGGAAGTCCAGAGCGTAAGCTGCAGCTTGTCCATGTTGACGATCTCTGCCGGGCGATTTTCCTGGCCATTACAACTGAGACTAAATCAGGTGAAGTTTATTTCGTAGCAGAGAACCGGTCCTATTCCATGCGTGAACTAATCTGCCTGCTTGAAAAAGGATGCGGCAAAAAAGGATTTCCAGTTCGTTTGCCGTCTCCGATGTTCAAGGTGATTGCGACCGTGTCGGAGCTTGCTTTCAAACTATTCGGAGCGACGCCCATGTTGACCAGAGAGAAGGCAAAGGAACTGCTGGTGTCATGGGAAGTGTCAACCGCCAAGGCTAAAAGGGACTTCGGCTTTGAATCGCAGATCCCCTTTGGGCAGGGTGCCGGAGAAACATATGAATGGTATCGAAAGAAGGGTTGGTTGAAGTGATATCTTTAGAGTTGATTCTCTATTGTATTGTTGTGGCCGGGCTTTACCTGTTGGTTCTGTCCACTATCCTCGAATTGATTGGAAGAAAGCTGAAAATCTCAAGGGGGGTCCCGGTCGAATTGCTTGAACCGGCCGGCTGGAGTTGGTTCGCCTTGACCTACGTTATGGAGCTTCTTTTTTTCGTCATTATCCCCACCTTGGCCTACAGCTTTTTCTACCTGATTGTACCTTTCTCCGGAGTGCGAGCAGGGATGGCGGGCGCCCTGTTTGCGTTTACACTGGGAGCGGTTCCGGTAGTGATGGGATTATCGGTGCGTATCAGATTCTCGATGTTGTATCTTTTGTATTTCCTGTTGGGTTTGCTGTTGAAGTTGGCTGGCGCGATGACGATCATCGGGTACCTCTACGCTCTGTAAGTGACGAAACTGCTAAATAAAGTGATGAAACTTTACTGATTTGACGTTATAATATTATGGAGTGTTTTCAACAAAAAGCAGAAGAGGTGCTGTTGAAATAGGCCAATACCTCTCTATTGCCCTGAGCAGAGTTGAAGGTTGGCAGCATCATCCAGAAAGTGCAGTATATGCGTGTCCGTAAGGAGATAGATGTCTCAGACAATGCCCTGGTGGTATTGAAGCGGCGCTACCTTATGAAGGATAAGGAAGGTCGGATCATTGAAACACCCAGGGAATTATTTATCCGGGTGGCCAAGTTCATCGCCGAGGCCGACCGCAATTACAGTGCCGACGATGAGCAGGTTGATGCAACTGCCCAGAGTTTTTTTGATGTCATGGCTGGGTTGGAGTTTTTGCCAAATTCACCCACTCTGATGAACGCCGGTCGGCCACTGGGGCAGCTTTCGGCCTGTTTCGTTTTGCCCGTGGGGGACTCTATGGAGGAAATCTTCGAGGCCAACAAACATGCCGCCCTGATTCACAAATCCGGTGGCGGAACCGGTTTTTCGTTCTCGCGCCTGCGGCCGCGCAACTCGATTGTCGCCTCGACCTCCGGAGTGGCATCGGGACCGGTGTCCTTTATGAAGGTCTTCAACGCCTCAACTGAGGCGGTCAAACAGGGGGGAACCCGCCGCGGGGCCAACATGGCGGTACTCCGTGTCGATCACCCTGATATTCTCGAATTTATCTCATGTAAAGATGATCCGTACGAAATCACCAACTTCAATATTTCCGTTAGTATCACTGATGCTTTTATGGAGGCGATGGAGAAGGGCGCCAAGTATCCTTTGTATAACCCGCACACTGGCAGAACTCACGAAGTGGACGGAGAGGAAGTTTTTCTGGACGCTAGAGAAGTCTTTGACCTGATAGTTGATCACGCCTGGCGGACAGGTGAGCCAGGAGTCGTTTTTATCGACCGGATGAACCAATCCAACCCAACCTACCCTTCAGAGACTATCGAGGCCACCAATCCCTGCGGCGAACAGCCTCTACCTCCATATGATTCCTGTAATCTCGGCTCGATCAACCTGGGGAAGTTTGTTTTGAGTCCCCTTCCGAACGACTATTCCATTTCAGACCCCGCCGCTGGCGTTGACTGGGAGCGGTTTGGCGCCGTGGTGCGCACAGCCGTCCATTTTCTTGACAATGTTATAGATCAAAACGCATATCCAATCAAAGCTATTGAGACCCAGACCAGGAAAAACAGGCGGATCGGACTTGGCATTATGGGCTGGGCTGATATGCTGGTAAAGCTGGGCCTCCCTTACAATTCCGAACAAGCGTTAGAGTTGGCTGAGCGGGTTATGGCGTTCATTGAGGCCGAGGCCCGCAACCACTCCTCCGAGCTGGCTAAAACCAGAGGGAAATTCCCCAATTGGGAAGGATCGATCTATCGGCAGGACAATATCGCTATGCGCAACGCTGCTCTCACAACCATCGCTCCCACCGGCTCCATCTCAATCATAGCAGGTTGTTCCTCCGGGATTGAGCCGTACTACGCTATTGCTTTTGAGCGGAATGTGTTGGATGGCACCAGGCTGGTGGAGGTCAATCCATTATTTGAGGCTGTTGCCCGCCAGCAGGAGTTTTTCTCGGAACAGCTCATGAAACGCCTCGCCTACCGGCGCTCGCTGGCAGAAATCGAAGAAATACCTGATTCGGTCAAGACTGTTTTTCTCACCGCCACCGACATCTCGCCCGAAGATCACATCCGAATGCAGTCGGCGTTCCAAAAACATTGTGATTCGTCGGTTTCCAAGACAATTAACTTCGCCGAATCGACCACACGCGCCGATATCAAACAGGCCTTTGAACTGGCCTACCGTATGGGCTGTAAAGGTGTAACGGTTTATCGGGATAAATCCCGCCCCGACCAAGTTCTTTCGACTTTGACACAAACTGCCGGCAAGATCAAAAAGGTACAGGTGCAGCAGCGGCCTGGCATCTTGAGCGGCATAACGGAGAAAATCAAAACCGGCTATGGGAATCTTTACGTTACGATAAATACCAAAAACGGTCAGCTGTTTGAAGTTTTTGCCCACATCGGCAAGTCCGGCTATACCACGATGGCCGACACCGAAGCCATCTGCCGGTTGATTTCGCTGGCTCTACGCTCTCAGGTGCCGGTAGAACAGGTTATCCGTCAACTGCGAGGGATTGGCGGCTCCAGCCAGATTTACTCGGGCGGTTCCAAGATATTCTCCATACCGGACGCCATTGCTCAAGTTTTGAACAGGCACTTCGGCACATCAGAGCAAGGTGGAGAAGGCGTTGCTGATTCGGCAGAAATCTGTCCCGAATGCGGGGGGGCAATGGTCTTTGACGCCGGCTGCTTCACCTGTCGATCTTGTGGTTATTCCACCTGCTAATTCTACCGATAACATACTGGTGAACCCTAATTTTAGACGATTTGCAACGACTCAATGACACCGGATAATTACATTCCCATCGGTCGAACTTCTCTGGCAAGAAACGGCAGCGTTTCCCTTCAGGTCCAAACCGAGTACGCCGCTCGACCTTATCCCCGTGTCACAACCACGGTGCTTAATAGCGGTCAGGTTGTACAGAAGATTGAAAAGCGGCTGAATCATCCTGTAGAATCTCTTGAGGAGCAATCCCGCGCTGAAACTATAATCCGGCGGCAGCATGGCGAGGTTGTGACTATCATCCAGAAGGAATCGGCAGTTGAAAATCTCACACTGGTTGGCGACTATGATTTGGAAAGTGAAAATTCATCTGTGTATGACCGCTTAACCTCGATACCAGGCTTTCAGTATGTTTTTAGGCTTAGCGCTGACGGGACTTTTAGCAGCGAGAATACCTCCAGGCAGTTCAGAAAAGCCTTTACCCCGGTATTTAAGCATCTTCGAGAAATCGTTGAGATTTTCGCATTTCTGCCGGGAGGACAGAATGTGCGACAAAAAGGGGTGTATGAGGTCGAACGGGATCGTCTCTATTTTGTATCAGCCGGCAGTGAATGTTACTTCGTGACCGTGCAACCAACCGGCGATGCAATCAATTACGAAGTTGCTCTCCAGAAAGCTCTTCTCGGCGCTGATTAGCATTGAAGTGTCTTTCGCAGAAGTTTCAACCGTGTCGCTCTTTGACCTGCTGGATTAACATGGCTATTGTGGGAGGGCCGGTTTTTTGGGGCTCTCTGGCAGGCTTAATGGATCTTTCTATCAAGCAAGAAACCTGCCCTCGAAAGGGCAGGTTTCTTTATTTTCGGGAGAGAGATCAGTGATTTGAAAAAACTCTCACCGTTATCACGGTAAAGGGTTTTTGCAGCCACTCCCCGCATCTTGTATTCGCTGCCATCTTTGCAAATGGGTCGCGGCGTCTACGCAGCGATGAAGAGGCGACCTTCATTGGTCTCGTGTTAGAATTTTTCAAATAACATGTCTCTCTCCGCTTCTCTATAATATAATAATAATAATCGCCAATTATACAACAATTATTTACTCCTTGTTGCCAGGCGAAGGGCAATTAACTATTTTGTTTACAGACTGTAACTTATGATCTGGAGCGACCTTTGATTCGATCTATCGGTCTCGATATTGTTGACGTATCCCGCATAAAGAAAGACGTGGAAAGATTCGGTGATCGATTTGTGAAACGTATTCTCGGGGAGATGGAAATCTCCACATTTGTCACCCGTATAGACAAAGAGGTCTTTCTCGCAGGACGTTTTGCAGCCAAGGAAGCAGTCATAAAGGGGCTTAGCCCTTTTTTAGAGAAGCGCCCTTCACTCAACGTAATTGAAATAGTCAACGATACCACCGGCCACCCTGAACTGTCGTTGCCGACGGAGATTCAAAAGAAGCTGGGCAAGGCTAAATGTATTCTTTCATTGACCCATGAAAGAAACTATGCTGCAGCAGTAGCGATCTTTGCGGAGGAAAAATGAATCAGGATGAAGTTGTCAGATTGTTCGATGAATCAGGCGCTCTTCTGACCGGCCACTTCAAGTTGTCTTCAGGCCGTCATTCCGATATTTACTATGAAAAGTCCACGCTCTTGAAGCAGCCGACCATTTGTACGAGAATCTGTGAAGAGATGGCTTCCCGCTTCAAGGACAGTCAAGCTGCAACCGTGGTAGGACCGACCACCGGCGGAATTATCATTGCCTATGATGTCGCTCGCTACCTTGGTGTTGAGGCGATCTTCGCTGAGCCGGGTGAGAACGGCCGGGTGTTCAAGCGGGGGTTTTCCCTCAGACCAAAACAGAAGGTAGTCATTGTAGATGACGTTTTGACTGCAGGCACGTCAATACGTGAGGTGATCCGTTTGGTGAAATCTTATCAGGCGGACATTGTCGGCATAGGTGAAATACTCGACCGCTCTAATGGAGCTGTAACGTTTGATTATCCCTTTTTCGCTCTGGCGACAGTGCATGCCGATGACTGGGATCCTAGTGAGTGCCCCCTCTGTGCTAAGGGAATCCCTCTAACCCAACGAGGCAGCAGGAAATTTTAACGAGGTGTGATAAAGCTCAAATCTCTGTCATAGCGAGCGAAGCGATCTCAACTTCACACTCATGCCTTAGGAAAGCACCCTCTTATCGATATAATTGCCGGACAGTAGTGAGTTGGCTTATATATACCGCATCATACTTCGATTTTGCGTCCGCATGATGTAGATCGAAAAACTATATCTGGCACTCAGAGTCATCCTGAGCGAAGTCAAAGAGTAATGGCGTGTGGCGTATTCTTAACCCGGTCTTACATTCGTATCATCACAAACCAGATTATTTTACTGCCGCTTATTACTCTACCAAAATGACAATATCTTCTTTTATTATTGCTGGAAATGACTGACCGGCTGGAATGACACCCTCCGTTCCCTTGATAAACAGGCCGAAGATGAGCAAATATGACAACGTCTTGCGACCCTTTCCCTTGGCCCTAATGGTGCCGGTGCCATCGTCAGTTATAGATTTGAGCGCTATCTTTTTGTCGCCTTCCGCCTTGTAACTTCCGTCCGGTTCAAGTTCCAACAGCTCCACCTCAACGCTGCCCGGCTTACCCCCTCTTCCGGCCGACTTGACCGACTTGACTCGCGCCAATCCCTTAGCGCCATCCTTGACGGCAATAATACCGCCATAATTCACTTCCCCATCAAGACGGATTGGGACAAGGTCCCCCGGGGCAACGTACTTGGAGGAAATATCCTGCTCGAAGACAACTTGCACCTTGGTACCTGCTGCCAGTGGGATATTAGCCTTAGCCCCGATTGCCAAGAGGACGAAAACAAGAATGACTGCCGCTGTCGCACTTACCTTTCTAAATCCGTTTCGCATAACTCACTCCTTTGTCAGCTTTAACAATAATGCTTTTCTAAAAGCCAGGCAAGTCGTCTATGGGATTCTTCTCAAACTTTATGGTGATTTTTTGTCCTAAGTGAAACTGAATATCGCCGTTCATATCGAATATTGCAAAACGGTTATCAAGAATCACAATGTCAGTGGGACTTTTACCCCAGGTCTCCTCGGTCGGATCTTGATGATTCTTGTCAAGTGCTATGTGGATGTGGTCTCTAGCGCGCCACGTAATACTGGAAGTATTTCCCTTAAGAAGCAAATAGCCCGATTGCCACTCACCTTCCTTGCCGTTCTTCTTGACAAGAATATGTACATGATAACCCTCAGGGCAATACGTAAGACTAAAGCTATACTTACGGCGGTCTTTGTTAAAGCAGTTTGCTTTTGTCAGGTAAGTTCTGATGCTGTCAATAGTGCCCTCTCTTGCCGGGTCACCGCTTAATCTCGCTTCAAGAGTCTTCAATTCTTTAACCGCCGTGACCAATAGGTACTTAGGATCGTCTTGATGTTCTTTGACCTTGGCTACAAGCTGCTCAAATTTGGAGCCTGCCTTATAAACGGTCTTTTTTTCCTCTTCCTTCTGCTGCCGTGCTTGAGTTGCCTCTGTCAGAGCCTCACCCAGAGCTTTTTCGTCCCTACTCAAGTCCTTATCGTAGCGGCTCTTATCATGATCAACCTGTTCTACAATCCTTTGCCAGGCAGTGTCGGACTCAGCCGGGTTGAGAATTGATTCTTTGAATAAATCCCAGTATGCCAAAACCCTTCCGCTGCGAGCGTAAAGAGTCGATGTGTCATCCCACTGGCGGAAACCGTTCAAGCCGGTCTCCACTTTTATGTGGATAGAGTCAAGAATGAGACTGTCATTACTTGGGTTTATAACAGGCCAGCGGCTTTTATCGCGGACGATATCGGTAAACTTGGCAATCACTCGGTCGAGTTCGGCTTTGGCGGCGTTTACACCGAGTCCTCGGTATTGCATGCGAAGCTGACTGGCTGCCACCCGGAACCGATCGAAGAACCACTTCACGATCCAGCTATGTTCGTAACGATCATACGTTTGAATGATCTTTCGTCTCTCTTCACTTGAAACCATAAGCTTGTTGTTGTGATGTGGCTGGAGGATATTATCCTCGACATGCTCGGCTCGGGACAAAAGAAACTGGAAGTGGTATAGGTTGGGCAAGGAAAACAGGCCGATCCAGATTAAGCTCAGCACCGCAGCGTATTTTGTCAGCGTCCGAATTTTCGATATTCTGCGGCTGCGTCTGATGGAGTTCAGTATCCAATAAAATGGTTCCTTGATACCAACAGGACGTATCTTGGAGGGAGGTTTATAGATGGAGCGCTCAACATCGGTACTGATCTTCTCGGGTTCCTGACCGGTGTTTGATACGAAGAATATCTGGAAGTCCAGCGTCCGACCAACTACGACTTTCAGAAACTCCTTCAACTTCACCAGGATATCCCGTACTGTGCCGGCCCAGGTGGAGTTGGATGCAATTTTGTTGTTGGTTAAGACTTTCTCTAAAAATAGCTCGTAGTCTTCGGCAAGGAAGTTTTCGTCTTCGCCACTTATTAAAATGGACTGGCTTTCTGATGAAAATCCAGGCAGGATGTCCGCCTTGGTAACCACCAAAGCAATCGGAATTGGCAGTCGCCGATTCAGTGGCGCCAGGTGTTCTAACATATTCACAAAGGAGGCCACATGCGCTTGGGTACGAGCTTCGGACCCCAGCATTTTGGGGT
>Ga0315543_1003741_pt1 | contig 13387 bp, 10 predicted proteins | sample SalMarSW160210MG_2_FD_203098 | JGI IMG/M metagenome (GOLD analysis project Ga0315543, IMG submission 203098) | Salt marsh sediment microbial communities from the Plum Island Ecosystem LTER, Massachusetts, United States - Salt Marsh Sediment SW1601-210 ...
GAAGCTCAACCTCAAAGGTCTCGAAGTCATCAACAGGCTCATTTAGTGGTGGCATATCTGGATTGCGCGATGATACTACCTATCACTTCAGAGCATGTGCCTCAAACAGCAAGGGGACGGACTACGGCTCTGACATGACCTTCAAGACGGAGAAGGAAACCTATCCGCCAGAGGTAACGACAAATTCTGCCACAAGTATCACTACCTCCTCTGCCACCCTTAATGGAAACCTGGATTCAACTGGTGGGCTTAGCTGCCAGGTATGGTTTGAATATGGAACAACGACATCTTATGGGAGCTCAACCTCAAAGGTATCGAAGTCATCCACAGGCCCATTCAGTGCTGGTATATCTGGTTTGAATTCCGGCACAACCTACCACTTCAGGGCATGTGCCTCAAACAGCAAGGGGACAGATTACGGCTCAGATAGGACTTTCACCACAGGGACGCCAACCTATCCTCCACAGGTAACGACAAATGCTGCCATAAGTGTAGAGGAGACGACAGCGACCCTTAATGGCGTGATAACTGATGATGGAGGTGAAGCCTGCCAGTATCGTTTTGAATATGATATCAACTCGGGCGAACCTTATGCCTATAACATGGGGTGGACAGGCAGTAAAACCAGTGGCCAGTCCTTCAGTGCAGTTATCTCTAGCCTTAACAAGGGGACTAAATACTATTTCAGGGCACAGGGAAAGAACAGCGGTGGGACAACAAGTGGCTCTGAGCTAAGCTTCCTGACCAAGCCCGATGGCCCAACCAGCTTCACGGCTGTGGCATCTGGCGCTACTCAAATAGACCTATCCTGGAGTAAAGGAGCTGGAGCGCAGAAGACAAAGATACAGAGGAAGGAAGGCAATTACCCGGCAAATAGGAACGATGGCACGCAAGTTTATTTTGATACCGGAAGTAGCGGGCCGGATACGGGACTAGCGCCGGGCACAACCTACTATTACCGAGCCTGGTCATATGTCCAGGGGAGCGAGCAATGGTCGGACAACTATGCTCAAGCTTCAGCTGCTACAGCATCGCTCTGCCCTGTCCGCCTTGAATCCTCCGAGAATAATGCTACCACTGCAAACAAAGGGAGTATAACCTTTCATGGCACCGATTACTCGCTACCTGAGGACATATCCATTGCCCAGGGGAACTATACTGTCACCTATAACCCTGAGAGTGATTATGAATTCAACAACTGGGAGACAAGTGGCAATGTAAGCGTTTCAGACCCCAATTCCCAAACCACGACAGTGAATGTAAGCTGCGGTGGAACACTCAGGGCGGTATATAAGCAAATCCAGTATACTCTCACCACCAACGTAAGTCCCTCAGGGAGCGGCTATGTTGAAGTTAATCCCCCGGGAGGTGTTTATGATGCTGGCACTGTGGTGAACATTACTGCTATTAATAACACGGGCTGGAAGTTCGACCACTGGAGCGGCACAAACAACGACGCCGTAAATCCTACTACTGTAACCATGGACTCTAATAGAACTGTCACTGCCTACTTTGTGGAAACACTTCTGGTGCAGTACAACTTAACCATCAACAGCACCTCTGGTGGAAATGTGACCACACCGGGAGAGGGTGTGCAGGGTCCTTATAACTATAGCGAAGTAGTTGACCTTGTAGCCACGCCCGATACTGGTTATCAATTTGTGAACTGGACTGGAGATACCGGAACGATAGGTGATGTTGATGCCGCCTCTACCAATATCACCATGAGTGGGAACTACTCCATCATGGCGAACTTCGAACCGATACTGCCGGGGGTAGGTCTTAGCGTCACTCCCCAAGATACGATTGTAGGGGTCAACAGAGACTTCAACGTGGAGGTATGGATTGATGATCTTCTTGGGGAGAACTATGATGGAGTCGGAATTCGTCTTGTTTACAATACCAGTTACGTTACCGCGACTAGCGTCACTGATGCTGGCACTTTTGACTGGGTGCTCGATCCCGGCACGATTAACAATACCTGGAGTGCTACCCACGGGCTCGTTAAATATGACGCTGTTAATATGGGTGGCAACCTTAATGTTAGTAATCCTGTATGCACCGTAACTTTCAGGAGTACTGGCAATGCTGGAGCTTCGGGGTTGGATTTTATCTATATTGTGTCGGATGCTGCGACGAGCATCACGCTAACGGGAAGTGATATCCTGAATTGGGACTCTGTAGTCAATGGGACGGTGGAGGTTGGTGTTGGTGCTGCCGTGCAGGGGCATGTTAATTTCTCAGGAGCGTCTGAAGGTCCCCAATGGGTACGGGGACTTGAGCTAAGGTTCTTCAACGCGACAACTGGAAATGAGACGCTATGGTCGCCGGTGAATCGTACCACTGACGAACATGGTAACTTCACCATTGAAGGTCTTAATCCTGGCACTTATGACATCTCCATCAAGAATGCTACCTGCCTGAGTGAACTGGTGACTAACGTAACATTAATTGCTGGTGGGACCAAGGTGGTAGATTTTGGCACGACGCGTGAGGGCGATGTGGATAACAACGATGTTGTTAACATTCTTGATGCCTCTAGCCTTGTTGCTGCTTGGCTTTCAAATCCAACTAAGCCGAACTGGAATCCTAATTGCGACTTTAATCGTGATGGGAATATAAACATACTTGATGCCTCTGCGCTGGCGAGCAATTTTGGTCAGAGTGGAGGCTTAGTTTGATATTAGTCCTCATTATGGAGCTTGGAATATTTTGAAGATTAGTACGTAGACGAATGGGGAACAGGGCTGTCAGTTTAGTCTTGTTGTTAGCGGTGATTCTAGCCTTGGGGCTGGTGCAAGGGACACCGTCTAAGGTAGCTGTGGCTCAATCATCGCCTGAGTCGAGTTTTAAAATCCAATCGAACATAACCGGGGAAGACGTGGTGCTGGTTAGTGCTTTATCGCGGCAGATGACGGCACTGGACAAGGATGGTGATGAGCTGGATTTTGTCACCATAAGTAAGGAAGTTGACCCACCGCAACCTCCAGAGGGACGCTACTTTGTCGGTATGGTATATAACATGGCCCCCGATGGTGCTGTATTCGCTCCTCCATTATCGGTCTCTGTGACTTATGATGAATCAGACCTGCCACAGGGAATGGTGGAGGAAGAACTCTACCTTGCCTATTGTGATGATAAAGGGCAGTGGGTGGATTTAACCAGCGAAGTGGATGCTGAAGCAAACAGGGTAACGGCTGACGTCAACCATTTCACCTTGTTTGCCATAATGGCGAAGCCAGCGAGTTTTACCTTGAGCGAGTTCAGCGTTATGCCGCATATAGTTCAGGTTGGGGAGCCTGTAATGGCAGGAATCACGGTCACTAACATGGGAGGGTGTGAGGGCAGGTATACTCTGGTTCTGAAAGTAAACGATGTTATAGAGGACAGCAAGGAAGTGACGCTGGCTATTGGTGAGAGCCGGGAAGTGAGCTTTGAGGTGATTAAGGAAAGTGCCGGTGATTACTCAGTGGACCTTAATGGGCGTACCGCTTCGTTTGTGGTGAAGGGCACTAACCGGGGATTAGTTGGCGGCATTATAGGTGGGATAGTTGTGGTCGGCTTGCTTGTTTATTTCTTCGTGTTCAGAAAAAGGCGCGCCCGCCCAAAGCCTGCTGCGTGAGCAATTAAGGAATTGCCACGCTGCGCTCGCAATGACAACAAGAAAAGGGTGGCAATAACAGAGGGAGGCGGCTCGCAATGACAGGTAGAGAAGGGTCGCAATGAACCCCTTTTGTCATTGCGAGGAGTGGTAACGACGAAGCAATCTCAGAGTGGGATTCCTCGCTCTACGCTCGGAACAAGCTCCGCAATCCCCCGGCTTCTCCCTCCCCTAGCGGGAGGGAGTTAGAGGGAGGGGGAATTTCACCCTCACCTTAATCCTCTCCCTTCGAGGGAGAGGAATTTTTAATGGGATTGTCATGCCTTGATGGCAATGACATAATAAGGGTGTGCGTGTTGCTATCATCGGGCTGGGGCTTATCGGCGGTTCCATCGGGCTTGCTTTGAAGAAAGCTGAAGAAAGTCATTCTGAGCCGCGGGCGAAGAATCTCGAAATAGTTGGCTATGTTCGTCGTCCTGAGGCTGCCTCGCTGGCGATGAATATGGGGATGGTTGATAGGGTAGAAACAAGCCTCGAGGACACGGTAAAAGAAGCTGAGATGGTCATTGTTGCCACTCCAGTGTTAACCATAAAGGAAATCATGTCCAAGATAGCAGATTCTCTTCCCCAAGACTGTATAGTTACCGACACGGGGAGCACGAAGGTTCAGGTTATGAAGTGGGCTGGGGATTTATTGCCACCAACGGTGGACTTCGTCGGCGGGCATCCTATGGCGGGGAAGGAGACCTACGGGATGAGGGCTGCTGAGGCTGATTTATTTCAAGGGTCTGTTTATTGTCTTACTCCAGCCAAGAAGGCTTCGTCACAGGCGGTGGATGAGCTAATCAAGATGCTGAAAAAGATAGGAGCGATACCGTTCTTCATTGATGCTCAGGAGCATGATGAGCTTGTGGCTGGCACTAGCCACCTCCCCTTTTTATTATCAGCCGCTCTGGTAACGAGCACCGCCAGTGAACCTACCTGGGAGAAGATGAGGAAATTAGCTGGCTCCGGCTATCGTGATGTTACTAGGTTGGCTTCGGGAAGCCCCGAGGTGAATGCACAAATTTGCCTTACCAATCAGCAGGCGATACTTCATTGGCTCGATAGGTTTATCGATGAGCTGCAGAGGTATCGTCAATTGGTGAATTTAGGTGATGAAAGGCTAAAAGAGACACTGGCTGAGGCTAACAAACTGAGGCAAGAATGGCTGAACAAGGCAAAATAAGAATCATCAAGCCCTGCCATCGCCTGGAAGGCGAAGTTGCCCCACCGGGCGATAAATCCATCTCGCATCGGGCGGTGATTCTTAACAGCATAGCTTCAGGCGAAGCTGAGATTGTGAATTTCTCCCCGGGTGGGGATTGCTCTAGCACCGTTCGTTGTTTGAGAACTTTAGGGGCAAGGATTCGCAGAGTTGGCGCTCCTGATTTTCCCACCTTGCTTATCTCTGGCGTTGGTGGGAAGGGATTAACTGAGCCATCGAACGTGCTCGATGCCGGGAATAGCGCCACTACCATGCGCCTTCTCGGTGGCTTGCTCTCCAGTCAGCCTTTCTTATCTATCATCACCGGCGATGCTTCCCTCCGTTCCCGTCCGATGGAGAGGCTGATTGAGCCGTTACGGCTAATGGGGGCAGAAATCTGGGGTAGGGGAAGGGATTCCTTTGCCCCTCTGGTAATCAAGGGCAGGGAGTTGTATGGCGCCGAAATTTCGTTATCCATTCCCAGCGCTCAAATCAAGTCGGCGATTTTATTGGCCGCTCTATTTGCTCGATGGAGGACGGCGTTACAACAGCTTGTTCCTTCCCGTGACCATACTGAAAGATTGCTCAAGCAGATGGGAGCTGAATTGAAAAGTGATGGCAAATTGATTTCGTTAAATCCTTTAACTTCTCCGCTAAAGGCAATCAGCTTTACCATTCCCGGTGATATCAGCTCGGCGGCTTATTTTCTGGTTGCTGCCGCTGTCCATCCCGATGCCCGAATAGTGGTGAGAGGCTGTGGGGTTAATCCAACTCGAACGGGGATTATTGATGCCCTTTTGGCTATGGGGGCTAAGCTGAAGATAGAAAATGAGAGATTGGATGCCAATGAGCCGTTGGCTGATATTGTGGTGAAATCCAGCAAATTAAGAGGTATCGAGATTGGTGGCGCGATGATTCCTCGTGTTATTGATGAGATTCCCCTTCTGGCTGTGGCTGGCTGCTTTGCCAGCGGCAAAACTGTTATCCGGGGTGCTACTGAGCTGCGGGTGAAGGAATCCGACCGAATTGCCACGGTCTCTCGTGAGCTTACCAGGATGGGCGCTAAAATTGAGGAGTTGCCTGATGGCATGATTATCTATGGAGGTAAATCTTTATCGGGCGCAGAGGTTGACAGCCACCTGGACCATCGACTGGCGATGAGCCTGGCTATAGCTGGTCTGGTGGCTAAAGGTGAAACGGTCATCAACCATGCTCAGGTGGTAAATGTTTCATATCCCTCATTCTGGTCCGCTATTGCAAGCCTTGTCCCGGGCCAAAGCTCTGAGCGAAGCGAAGAGGCAGCGAGGGAATTGAAGGAATGAGTTCAAACCAGTCGATTATCGTCCTTTCGGGACCTTCCGGTGTGGGCAAAGATGCCCTGCTCAAGAGGATGAAGGAGCAAAAGTATCCCTTTCACTATGTGGTAACGGTTACCAGCCGTCCTCGCCGTAAGGGGGAAAGAGATGGTGTGGATTATCACTTCGTTTCCCAGCAGGAATTCCAGCAAATGATTGCTAATGGGGAACTTCTGGAATGGGCTAATGTCTATGGAAATTACTATGGCGTGCCCAGGGGAGAGATAAATCAGGCCTTGTCTAAGGGAAAAGATGTCATTGTGAAGGTGGATGTGCAGGGCGCTGCCACGATTAAACGGATATTGCCTCGGACGGTGTTCATCTTTCTAAGGCCTCCTTCAATGGAGGAGTTGGAGCTACGGTTAAGGCAGCGTCATAGTGAGTCTGCCAGGGACCTGGCACTGAGATTACAGAAGGCTGAGGAAGAGATGAAAAGCTTGCCCCTTTTTGACCATGTGCTCACAAGCCATCAAGGCAAACTCGATGAAGTTATCTCCCAGATTCAGGCCATCGTTACTGCTGAGAAACGCCGGGTAAGGCCGAGGGTAATTGAGCTATAATACCGGTGCAGCCTGAGCTTTTTCCTGGTCGGCATCGGTGTAAACCTTTTCGTCAGCAGCTTCCTCTTCGCTCAGGGGAACGTCGGACTCAATGTCCCTTCCTTCAATTTCCCCGGCAAGAAGTTCCTTGTAATACTCATGCTGGATAATGAGTTTCATAACATCGTTTGTTCCGGTCCAGATCATGGGAAGCCTTGCCTCTCTCACTGCTCGCTCGATAGGGTAGACATTGGTATATCCAATGCCTCCCATATTATCCATGGCATCATTTGCCACTTCCCAAAATACTTTGGTAGCAAGCACCTTTAACTCAGAGACCAGCCTTCTCTGGTAGCCTGCTGTGCCTATTCCATCGTCTATGGTCTTCCCCACTGCATAGGCAAAAGCGCTGACAGCATCAAGTTTGGTTAGACTCTCAGCTATCCTGAAATTGACTGCCTCAAAGGTTCTTATGTTAAAACCGAAGGCTTTTCTTTTGTTGGCATACTTGGCAGTTATCTCCAGAATGGCTCGGACACCAGCTACGCCACCAGAAAGGATTCTCTCGGGCACCATCATCTTGTAGAAAATTTTTGAACCGGCGTTTTCTTCTCCCAGAAGATTTTCCTCAGGTACCTTTACATCGCGGAAGTATATTCTTGCCGTTCCTGTGCCCCGAACTCCCATCAATCCATAGACGTGTTTTACGTCTACTCCCATATCTCTTTCAACGATGAAAGCGCTAAGGGAATCACGAGGAGCTGCTCCAGGATTGGTAACGGCGTAAACCAGGAAAAAGTCGGCACCTTCACCACCCACAGTAAACCGTTTCTGTCCGTTGAGGATATAGTAGTTTCCTTCTTTTCGAGCAGTGGTGGTGGCACCGAAGAAGTCGGAGCCTCCTCTGGGCTCAGTAAGTGCTTCACCGGCCCACATTTTCCCTGCAATGATGGGCTTGAGATATTTTTCCTTTTGAGCCTCGTTTCCGAATACGTTTAGAGCTTCCCCAACGATGGAGACCAGGGCGTAGAGGCATGTAAGGCTCACAGTTAACTTGCCAATTATACCTGCAACCATAATATCATCCACCCATCCAAGCCCCCTGCCTCCGTACTTGGGTGGGAACCTCAACCCGAGAAGATTTCGCTTCCCTGCCTCCGCCACCCATTCTTTGGGGAACGTGATTTTATCAGCATCCATATCCATGATGAGCTGTCGTGGCACGCTTTTGACGAAATCTTCCACTTCCTCTTTGAGTTTCTTCCGTTCCTCAGTCATAAATACTTCTAGCATTTTCCCCTCCTTTCAGTGATGAATGAATTGACTTTCCATCCGGATGACAGCCTACATTATAACATATAGCACCAACTTGAATTTGTTTGACCGTCGAGGGATTTTTCCTTTTAATTTTGCATTGACGAGTGGCTAAGAATGCAATACAATTCCGCCAATTAATACAATAATATAAAAATTAGTGTTAGCGGCAAAGAAAGCGGTTAAGACAAATGGATGATGTTGTTGTTCTCGAATGGACATTTTCGCCTCCGGATTACTTTGAGGAGACGATCGTTATCGAGCGTGATACCTACACTATGACCATTGATAATGGGAAAGTAGAAGCTCGGATAGGCCCTGCTGCTTACGATCAAGAACACAAAATGCGAGGCGAGCTTCATGACACATTGAATGACCGCTTTCTCGGAGTACAACTACTAACGCATAAGGCCTATGAGCTCTCGAAGGCGTCGATGTATCGGCTTCATCCTGATGGTCGCAGAGATGTCACGGTATTTCCGGAGCCATGTGTTATTGGCGAATCGTTTGGTACACCCAACATAGTGGTAAAAGACAAGTATGGCAATATAGTGAGCGATTCTCGCAGGGACCGAATCGAAGAGAAGAAAGAACTTGCTGAGCTTGTAGCAAAATATCGACCCCAGGATCAAGTGCTGGCATCAATGTTGGCGAGTTACAAGATGGCGGTAACCGACCCGGATAATGAACTAGTGCATCTGTACGAGCTTAGAGATGCACTGTCGGCGAAATTTGGTGGAGAAAGTGCCGCATTGACAACGTTGGCTATAAGCAATACGAAATGGTCAAGGCTAGGCCGGCTTGCGAATATTGACCCCCTTCGGCAAGGTAGACACCGAGGAGAGAAGGTAGGCAAGTTGAGAGATGCAACTGAATCGGAGTTGAAGGAGGCGCGCAATATAGCGCACAATATGATTCAGGCTTATCTTGCCTACCTGGAAATGCAGAATACGGGATAAATCCGCGACCACTAGCAATCGCTTGCAGCCGACGCAAAAAGCCGCGCGGCTGATTAGCGACGTTAGGCGTATGAACCGACCCCACTAAGAGGGGAGGAGGACAAATGAAGATTCGAGAACTTCAGGAACAGCTCAACAAACTTGATCCGGAACTGGACGTGGTGTGCTATAGCGAAGACGAAAGGCTTCTGGTTGAGGGCCGGGGTTTTATTCTTCTCGATGTCCTGGCTGTTAGTACGGCCGAGGCGGAACGGCTTCGTCTTGACGATGGAACTCCGTATCTTAAGTTCGAGATGGGTACGGCATCGGCAACTATCGCTACCTTGGAAATTACATCGAACTTTTAGGATAAGAGGGAGTAAAGTCAGGCCATGAATTTCGTTGCCATCGACTTAGAGACAGCAAATGCCGATATGACATCGATTTGCCAGATCGGGCTTGCGAAGTATGAAAATGGTGTACTGGGGGACGAGTGGAAAAGCTATGTCGATCCAGAAGACTACTTCGATGGCATAAATGTATCGATCCATGGAATTGACGAGTGTACTGTCAAGGGTGCCCCAACGTTCCCAGAATTGGCCGATACGCTTCGTTCATATCTTTTAGGTACAGTAGCTGTCTGCCACACGCACTTTGATCGGGTGGCGATGCACCAAGCAACTCAGCGCTACGATATCCTCGCGCCAGAATGCACATGGCTTGATTCGGCGCGAGTAGCCCGTCGTGCTTGGAAACAGTGCGCATGGAAAGGTTATGGCCTATATGATGTTTGCAGAATGCTTGGGCACGAATTCAGGCATCACGATGCTTTAGAAGATGCGAAAGCGGCCGCCCATATTCTTCTCGCGGCATCCAACGAAACCGGACTGGACATAGATGGCTGGCTCAAGCGGATACGCCAGCCAATCGACCCCGCAGCAAGCAGTTCAGGTTCTGCGATAAAGCGTGAAGGGAATTCGGAAGGTGCCCTTTTTGGTGAGGTTCTTGTTTTTACTGGTGCTCTTGAAATACCACGCCGCGAAGCAGCGGATTTGGCAGCAAGTATTGGCTGTAATGTGAATTCCGGTGTAACAAAAGATACCACTATACTTGTTGTTGGTGACCAAGATATTAAACATTTGGCAGGCCATGAAAAGAGTTCGAAGCATAGAAAAGCGGAAAATCTCATATCAAATGGGCAGTCAATACGTATAATAAGAGAGACTGATTTTAAAGTGTTGGTTGATTTGGCGGAGTAATATTTCGCCTAACAAGTCGCTGGAGAATCGGCGGGAAAACGCTGGTGCATTCCATGCCTCTCAGTTCCACGTTAGCTGCCTGTTCCGATCATGAGCTTTCTGTTTCCAAAGCGCTCCTTTAATTTGAGCCAGGGGAGGTTCATTAACATGACGAAAAAGAAACAACAGAGGGCGGGGTCAAGTCGTCGCTAGATATCTACTGCCGTGTAGTGCCTGGCTTACAAGAAGCAGCAGCACGAAGATTTGAGGAAGGATTGGAGGGGGCTCTAACTGGGGAACAGTCCACCAGGGTTCAGCAGAAAAATGTCGGCAATTTTGCCTTGAGAGCCCGTCTTGGGCTAGAATTTAAAGCCAGGAGGGGTGACCGAGTGGCTTAAGGTGACGGTCTTGAAAACCGTTTTCGCTTTTTGAGCGAACGTGGGTTCGAATCCCACCCCCTCCGCCAATTAGTAGCTATCAGCTTTCAGCTTTCCTGAGATTGCCGCGCCTTCGGCTCGCAATGACAAAAGGAAGGGGCTCGCAATGACAAGGGAGCTCTTTTCCCCTGAAAGGAGAGAGTGGGTGATGGTGGTTTTATTCATACGACCGTGGCATTCCAAGGATGTGTTCGCCCACGTAGTTTAGCGCCATTTGCTGGGTAATCGGTGCAAGCCTGACTAAGTTTATTTCCCGCCACCATCTCTCAACGTCGTATTCCCTGGCATATCCATACCCTCCAAAGGTCTGCATTGCCCAGTAAACTGCCTTAATACCGCTCTCAACTGCCAGAACTTTTGCTGGATTTACAATTTTGCCTACTTCAGCAATGCTTGCGCCGTTGTCATACAGGGTAGAAGCTTTGAAGTTGAGCAATTTTGCTGCCTCAATGCCAGCGTAAGCTTCAGCCAGGTTGAACTGCAGCCCCTGGTAGCTTCCAATTGGCATGTCACCGAAAATTTTCCTATCCTTGGAATAATCAATGGCTTTGCTCATCGCCAGTCTGGCGATGCCGATAGCCGCAGTGGTAAACGACATTCTCTCGATATTCAGGGTATCGAGCAAAGAATGCCAGCCACCGTCCAGTGGTGGCATCAGCGCATCTTCGGACACCTTGAGGTCATCGATGCCGATATCGCACGAATGAGAATAATTTATCCCGTGTTTAGGTATGCTGGTTACGTTAACCGCTGGATTGGGTAAATCTATGAGGAACAGGCTCAGTCCGAACGTTTTTCGAGGGGCTTTTTCCTTTGGCGTTGTTCTGGTTATGAGCATCATTCCTTTAGCTCTATCAGCCCCGCTGATCCAGGTTTTGTTACCGTTTATTATCCAGCCATCATCTACTTTTTGAGCTCTCGTTTTTGTGTTAAGCGTATTTGTGCCGGCATCTGGCTCGGTGAGCCCCATGCAAAATTCAATATCCCCCGAGGCAATGCCGGGCAGGTATTTTTCCTTTTGTGCTTCAGTGCCGTGCCGAATTATGCTGATGCCGCCGAAATCTTCAGTTATAACCAGATACCACATACCAGCCATACCACATCCATTGGCAGCTAACTCTTCCATGGCAATGAGCAGTTCGGTTACGCCTCTTCCGGCACCGCCATATTTCTCAGGGATTACCATCCCGGTGAATCCCGCCTCACCTATTGCTTTGTAGAATTCCTCACCAAATTCTTCCTTCAAGTCCTTCTCTCTCCAATATTCAGGCGGGAAACTCTTAGCTATTTCCCTAGCGGTGTTAGCGATCATCTTTTGTTCTTCAGTAAAGTTAAAATCCATTCAAAGCTCCGTCTTAGTTGAAAATCCTAAATTCCAAGCTCTAATTTCTAAACAATTTCAAAATCCTAAATTCCAAACGTTTGGGATTTCGATATTAGAGTTTAGTATTTAATATGTTACCACCCTCTTGTTTCGGGGCTATTGTCTATCCCGTACCTATCTTTTATGAATTCCTGGGTAGCTTTCGTGGACTTCTCCACAAATTCCATTTCCTTGGGGTCTTTCTGCAGACAAGCCCACTCAGGAGGCTTTTCGTCTGGAACTGCTGCTACAGCATACAAATCCATCAAGTCTCCCTTTCTACTTTCCTTGGGCATGAACTCAATGTTCACCTTTTTCCCGATGAAAATCTCCTTTGGTCGTATGTGCAACAGCATGGGCAAAGTGGTATCAGCACCATCAACTTGAACCCAGCCCATGGAGAAAGGCAGCATGTGCTCGAAGGGGGCTGCGGCTTGACCTTGCACCGTAAAGGTATGAATGATACCACTCAAAGGAAGGTCTACCCAGTTATCAAAACAGTTAGCTACCTTGCACTCTGGATTCCAGCAGTGAGCTCGCGGAGGACAATATACCGTGCCACATTTGGGGCACTTGGTTCCCGTGAGCTTTCCCTCCAGCAAGCCCTGGAAGAACGGGGAAACAAGGCCATAGCTGTGGGAGTAGAAAGCGAAGCTGGCGCGGTCTATCACCATAAATTCCCTTGGCGGTCTCTTCTTCGCTTGTTCAACTGTGCCACCACCCCAGGGTCCTTTCACTATCTGATGTCCTTTAATGTCCCACAATCCAAGGTGAACTATCGGCTCCCAGAAATCATGAGCCGCTGTTGAGTTATCAGCTACTACGGGATAGTCTTTATATTTCCTTTCACGTTCTTTCTTTATTCGCCTTACTTTTAATTTTATTTCGGTTAATCCTTCTTCCTTTTCCATTCTATTTCTCCTTTTTAATCTCGCTCAAAAATTATGACTCCGCCCTGACAACCGGTGCCGCCATGTCCGGTGATAAGTGCCCTTTTGGCATTTGGCACCTGTAGTCCATTGGGACCACACATTTCCTTCACTTTTCCAGCAAGCTGCCAGTAAAGGAAGGTGGTGTAATACAGAGTGGTAGCACCAACTGGATGCCCCGTAGCTGTTAGTCCGCCACTCAAGTTAACAGGGCATTCACCGCCGTACTCTACTTTTCCTTCTCGTATCAGGTGTTTCCCTTCCCCTCTGCCGCAAAGTCCTAAATCCTCGTAGAGACAAAGCTCGACACCATCGTAAGGAGTGAAGAACTCCATCAAATCTATCTCCTTCAGAGGATTGGTAATACCTGCCTGAGCATAAGCTCTCTTTGCGGCTACATGCAAACTGGCAAAGTTTGCCATGTCGG
>Ga0315543_1003744_pt1 | contig 13371 bp, 19 predicted proteins | sample SalMarSW160210MG_2_FD_203098 | JGI IMG/M metagenome (GOLD analysis project Ga0315543, IMG submission 203098) | Salt marsh sediment microbial communities from the Plum Island Ecosystem LTER, Massachusetts, United States - Salt Marsh Sediment SW1601-210 ...
ATCCTGTTAACGGATCGGGAGAACTCATCTACGCAACAGGCTCACTGTGGCCTCAGGGAAGGACCAGTTTCATCCCGATCCGCTCCAATTATCACTCTTTCAGAGATAAGATACAAGGGAAGGTCTCGTAGAGACCTGCCGAGAATAGGCTTTTGTCACAGCATCACCTGTCTCCTGCCTGGGTAATGTCAAGATTAGGGCTTGTTGCCGAAGGCCGACTTGACGGATCAGGATTCCAAGGCAGGTGCAGAGTAAACAAGCAGATTTCTGATGATGTCAATCTTCGAGGTAATGAACTTGGAAACGACCCTCGGGAGTGCAAAAGCAGCAGTTCGTCTTGGCTGCCAGCTTAAGAGCCTCTTCAGGTTTAGCACGGCAGCTGTGAGCAGAAGCTGAATCCTCAGTTTGACCTTGCCTCGAAAGAGCGCCCTCTGAAGAAGGTGGAAAGACTTAGCTTCGCCAAACACGCCTTCAATCACAGTCTGCCTCTGCCGAAGGAGCTGTTTCCCTCTCTCCGATTGAACGAGACGATCAGCATGCTCAAAATAGTCATCTATAAATCTGGTGATCATGCGACCATGCTGCTTGCTAGTGCCATTCCAACTAATATCTCCTAAATAATCTCAACGGCGAGTTTGGGCGGGCGTTTTTTCTGTTGCGCCACGTAAGGTAGCGATAGATGCGGCGGCGTCTGGTGAGGTGGTCGCGGTCGTCGGAGTTGTTCAGGCAGAAGCTCTTCAGGGGACCGAAGTGGGCCTCAATGGCGTTTAGCCAACTGGCATAGGTTGTTGTGGGCACGAGAGCGATGTTGTGTGTCCGCGCGAACTCGCTGAGACTTTGGTATCGGTGGGAGGAGAGGTTGTCGAGAATAAGATGAATGCGGATGTCTTCGGGATAACAAGCGCGTAGCCGCCGCCAGGCGGCCAACAGATCACGGCTGGTCTTGCGCTTGTGAATCGTTCCGGCCAGACAATTGTCATGGACATCGTAGAAGACCAACAGTTGCTCCGTTCCCTGGCGGCGGTGGTAGGTGACCCTCAGCCGTTGCGGCTGTTTCTTCTTGGCCCAACAGGTTCCTGCCATGGGTTTGAGTTCCATCGGACCGAATTCGTCAAAACAGATGACCGCCCCGTGACGGGGGGCTTTTTCATATAATTTCAAAAGTCGGTTTTTTTTGACTCAAAATCGGGATCGGGAGATTCTTTCCAGGTCTTGGTACGCTGAAAACTGATTCCCTCCCGTCGCAACAGACGGCGGACCCACTCGTCGGAGAACGGGGGCAGCAACTTCTTTTGGCGGCAGTAATCCTGAAGCTTGGCAATTGACCAGTGGGTAAAGGGAAGTCCCAAATCGGTCGGTCGGGCCAGGGCCGTGGCGATCAACTGGCGTACCTGCCGACGGGACAACGACGACGGCCGTTCCTGCGGGTTCGGAACATCCTCGAAACCGACGAATCCCGTCCGGTTAAAGCGATGAACCCAATCATAGACTATCGTGAAATGAACCCCCACGCGATCGGCGATCTCGAGTGCCGATCGCCCCTGCGCAGACTCGGCAATCACGCGGTAGCGCTCATAGATCCGTACCGCAAGCTTCTTGTCCTTCAACTTCTCCCCCAACAACTGCCGCTCTCTCCGCCGCAGTGGACGCAGCTTAACCTGCACCGTACGTGCCATATTAGTTCCTCCTTGAGGAACCAATATGACTTGTTTACAAATTCTTAGCAAATAATAGTTGTCACGGCACTACTGTGGTCAAAGCTGACGAGATCTCTACAGCGAAAAGACAGAGTCAAGCTTTGCACGAGGAGCTATCTCTGGTGAAGGAATCGTACTCGGAACTGAACGAGCAGTTCCAGAAGTTGAAGGAAGATATGGATGGGATAAGAAGCGGCAAAGGGTTTATGAAGCTGCTGTTAAACGTAGCAAAGCAACAGCAGGAGATGTCAGAGGTTCTTCGGCGGGTCTCAGGAAAGAAGTTTGACGTTGTCCTGCCCTCTGGGCTTGAAGACTAGGGACACATGATCTGTGGGTGCCCCCGACTGTGTCGAGAAGGGATTGTGAACAACCAGAGAAATTGTCCATCCTTCGGATGGTGATGGATTACCCGGCGCTTCGCGCCGGGCTAAGGGAGTTTAACGGTTTCCAAAGGAATCCGACGGTTTCTGGGGTTAAGTTGTTAGAAGTTAACGGGATATGTGAAAGAGGAGTAATAATAAGGCTGGGAAATGGAAAGCGTGGAAAAACCAACCAGGACAGTCTGGAGAGTATCTGTTCGAGATCATCATGCGCCGATACGAACTACGCTCCGTCATCATGACCTCCAACCGACCCCTGGAAGAATGGCGAAAGCTGATAGCTGACGCGCCCACCTATCCCTTCAAACCCTCCAACGCAATCCGGATCTTCTCCTCCGCTGAGAACTTCCGCCGGGTCTGGCGCTGCATCTCTTTCACCACAGATTCTGGGCTCTGACTCTGTGCAGTACTGATCAATCTCCTTCCTCCAGCGCCAAATCCAGATGATCGTATTTTGACAATCAAGGCATCTTGTGCAGATCTTTTAGAAAAAGCATAGCTACACATGAAAACTCTATTCAGATGCTAATGCCCAAACAAATATTGCCGATGAGTGTTAGTGTTATAGAGATATTCTGAATTAAGCTAAAGGGGGCAAAGCGACTTAGGGGGGCACATAAACTACTATCAACACCGCCTGTTAAAGTCAATCCCCGTTTACAAATTATCGCTGACGAAAAAGGGGCAGGACGTATTCTGCTGAAACAAGATGGTAATCTGGTTCTGCGCAATGTGTGATTTCGATGTTGATTAAACCCCGCGCCCAGCGGTCTGGGCGTGGGGAATCCAAAAAAGAAAGGAGGTGATGAAAAGTGGCAGTAGAAAAAGCAATCGCTTCTTCCAGCCTGGTCGAAGTTGTCGACCGAATCCTGGATAAGGGCATCGTCATTGATGCCTGGGTGAGAGTCTCTTTGGTGGGCATTGAGTTGCTCGCCGTTGAAGCCAGAGCGGTCGTGGCTTCAGTCGAGACCTACCTTAAGTATGCCGAAGCTATCGGTCTGACAGCTACAGCGGCCTAAGGGACGTAGTTAGTCACCAAAGGGGGTTCTTGCCGGGTCATCCTTGTCCTATCAGGAAGGGTAAGCATGACTCGCCAAGAAATTCTTTCCTTTAAGAAGATAAGAAGAAAGGACTAAAATCAATGGGAATCGCTGAGGACATGAAAAGACTTACTCAGGAAATCGTTTCTTCTTATCAGTCGCGAGCTTCCGCAATAGGCATGATTGTGAATGATACTCATCAGCTCCTTGAGGATTTTAGGACCAGAAGAAACGGAATGAGTAATCAGCTCAAGGAAGCCCTCGCCAGACAAGGGTCCTTAAGGAAAAAAGATTTTGAAAAGATGATGAAAGACATCCTTTCCTGTCAGGACGAAAGAGAACAGCAGGTGAAGGACTTACTAAGGACCTTCTTTGAAGAACAAAAAGAGATAGCGGAAATCGTTAAGAAGAACCTGGCCGCAGGAGAAAATATCAGAATAGATGATTTTAGGAAGATGTTGCAGGATATGCAGGCAAGGCAAAAGGCCAGAGAGAATGAAGTGAGCACGACGTTAAGGGAATTCCAGAGAGAATATAGGGAGATGGCTGAGTCACTGCGTAACCTTTTAGATAAGGAAGTAGTCATACAGATTAAGGACTTCAAGGAGGCGTTAAAGAATATCCGGTCAAGACAAATCAAGCGGACAAAAGAAGTCAGAGCAAAACCGGATGACTTTAGAAAAGAACAACAAGATGTCGCTTCTGAGTGGCATAGATTGACCGTTGTCATCCCTGGCAAAAGAGCTAGTTCTTTGATGAGGGGTGAGACTAATGAAAAAGAAGACGTGGCCGTGGTTTGACTTTGGGCCATGGATATGCGAATGGGTTAATGAGCAAGCAGTTTATAAGAACAAATTGAAAGGGGCATGAGATGCAAACAGCTGATGACATGAAGAAACTGGGTGAGGACATTGTCGCTTCCTACGACATGCGCATTAAGGCGGTAGGAGAGTTGGTGAAGGACACCCACAAGATGCTCAAAGGATTTGAACGCGAGCATAAGGAAAGGGCAGCAAACCTTGGGACAGACCTTGCAAAAGGAGAAGACAGCAGACTTAAAGGAGAAGACAACAGGATTAAGACCTTTAACGCCATGATGGCAGAAACCCAGAAAGCAATAGAGGGTATTGAAGTCGAGGTCAAGAAGAAGCTCAAGGAATTCTCTAGTGCCCACACTGCTATAAGTAAAGAGCAGAAGAAGGAGCTGGCGCAGTATGTTCATGGTATGGTTAAGGCGACAGAGGATCTGATGAGTGATATTCAACAACGAATCAAGGATATTCGAAAGCGACAGAAGGAAAGGAAGGCGGAAGTTGTCGACTTGAAGGCAGAAGCTGTCGACTTGCTGGAAGGCTTCAAAGCCGAAAGCGAAAAGATGGCTGCTAATTGGCAGGCCCTCACGGCTACGATGGCCAGGAGAAGAAAGGGTCACCCTGCGCCACCTAAGTTTGAAGCGCGCAAGAAAGTGACTACGACTACGGTTGAGCAAATACTCGGTGAGGGCAAACCCAAAAGGAAGACCGCAAAGAAGCGCCCGTCGAAGAAGGACCTGGTTGATTCCTTTGTTTAGCAAGTGCTGAGATTATCAGCGGAATGTTAAACCGTCGTTGGTGGAATAGGCCAGTGAAATGTAAACAGAAATATAAAGGCTAAGTCTATGAGTGAGATAACGTGTGCCTTCTGCAAAGGTGTGGGTAAGGACCCCTTTGACTTTTTATTCGAACTTGCCATCTGCCAGGTGTGCGGTGGGACAGGCAAGGTTAAAGTCGGGGAGCCGGCAGTCAAATGTGCTTTTTGCAAAGGCACTGGTGCTTACCCTGACAGTCGGGTTACCTGCACCGTATGTGGTGGCAAGGGGATAGTTGCTGTGGACGGCCCGGCCGACCAGTGTCCTGAGTGTAAAGGCACAGGCGCGGCAACCAGTGGACTACCCTGTCTCAAGTGTCAAGGCAAAGGGGTCGTTGCCAGAGGTAAAGAGGTTGTTGCCACAAACAAGAAGGTCGTTTTAGAGGGGGCGCCAAATTGAATTCTCCCAAAGAACACTTTGTCAGAAAGAGTAAGGAAGCGCTGACCAGACTCGTGTCCTTCGGAGAAAGCTTCATCAAAAGGAGCGGGGCAGTACTAGTCAAGTTGAGGTCCTTCAGAGAAAAACGCGGAGCTTCAGAAAAGGAGAGGCGCGCGAACACAGAAGAAGCAGGCAGAGTCAGGAAGAAAACGAAACGGCCGTCGGGCAGAAAAACACAATAACATCTATGACATGAGGAAAGGGGATGAAACAGAAATGATTGATGAGATAACTACAGTGATTGAGCCTTCTCCTTTACCGGACTTTGTGGAGACAAAGTATGTGAAGGAGCTTACCAACAGGGCACTTTCCTATATTAAAGCAGGTTTTCCTGTTCACTTCAGGGGGGTCTCAGGTACCGGCAAAACAACTCTGGCTATGCACGTGGCAAGTAAAATAAGCAGGCCAGTGGTAATGATTCACGGCGACGAAGAGTTCTCAACCTCCGATCTGGTAGGTGGTGAATACGGTTACAGAATCAGGAAGGTTGTTGACCGATTTGTGTCCCGGGTCTTGAAGATGGAAGAGGATATGGTTAAGCGGTGGATCGATAATCGCTTGACTGTAGCGTGTAAATATGGATTTACGCTTGTCTATGATGAGTTCACGCGCTCCCGACCGGAGGCAAATAATATACTTCTTTCCATTTTGCAGGAAAAGATGATGGACCTGCCGGCGGGAAGAGGGGGTGAGGAATCATACTTGAGGGTGGATCCAGACTTTACCGCCATCTTTACATCCAACCCTGAGGAATATGCCGGTGTTCACAGAAGCCAGGATGCTTTGAGGGACAGGATGATAACTATGGACTTAGACCACTTGGACTGGGATACGGAAGTGGCCATTACGAAAGCAAAGTCCAAACTCTCCCCAGAAGCTGTTGAGAAGATAGTCAACATTGTACGTGGTTTAAGGGAATCCGGGAAATGTGAATTCGCCCCCACTGTTCGTGGAAGCATAATGATTGCCAAGACGCTCAAAGTTGAAGGTATTAGTCCTACAAGTGTCAATGGCGCCTTCATGCAGATCTGTCAGGACATTTTGGCGTCAGAGACAAGCAGGGTGGGCTCTAAGGCGAATCAGGCCACGGTCAAGGAAGTAGTTAGGGCACTTATCAAGAAAGAACTTGGCACGGGAAAAACCACCGGTATCGGAAAGAAAGCCGGGAAACGTACCACCTTCATCGATTCGCATGGGCGGAAGAAAGTGGATGATACAAAGCAGAAAAAGGAAAGTGAAAAACTGGTTGGGGTGGCCGGCTAATGAAGAAAGCAATAGACGGAGGATAATCCCATGACTCTGATGCGAGCATTTTCCAAACTGGACAAGGACGGCACGATAAAACTGCCCGGTAATATTCAGCGAGCGGCAGACTTTAAAGAAGGTCAGTTGGTCGAGCTGAAAATTGTAGGAGCAAGCAGCAAGAAGAACATCTTGCTTTCGGCCAGAAGCGCCGCAGGATAAAGGTTCTACGGATCATTGTGCAATGGTGCACAACCAGGGGGATCTTAACACCTTGAAAGGAAGGCACACTATGAGAGTCATTTGTCTATCATGTGGCTACAAGGTCGATATGGACAGAGCTTATGATGACTATGACGGTGAGATCAAGTGCATCGTTTGTGGTTCAATTCTGGCAGTCAAAACCGAACAGGGCAAACTCAAGTCGGTCAGTCTCGTGAAGGCTGAGCCGCGCCCCACGCCAAAGAGCGTTTGAGCACTAAGTGAGCTGACTGAACGGCCGGATGACGTCGGAAGAATTTCCGAAGCTCGGACTAAAGGGACGATTTCCGGGCGATGTTCCAGTACTCAAGAATGACGGGCAAGGAGCAGGTCATCTTAGAAGTTACTGCAAGAGGGAACAGCCCAGTATGTTGATAACTTAAGGAGACGAAGTAGCATGAAAGCACAAATCCGCAGTTTGCAGGCCATACGTAGTATGCAGTCAACCGGCCAGAGGTCCATCCCGAAAGTGCAGAGATCCACCTACCTTGATCTGTATATGTCAACGAAGGAAAAAGAGAGATTAGAGAAGGAAATTTCCAACTCGGATAGGAGAAAGCAAGACCTTCAAATGAAACTGGATAATGTCAAGAGCAGGATGGATGAGTTGCAGAAGCCAGAAGCGGCACGAAAGGAAAGGGCTTCGCAAGAGCCTGAAGAGCAGTCTTCGGTGAAGGATTGGAAAACAATGGCGGTAACGTATTGAAGGGGGAACACATGACCTGGCAAACAATAGATTTGAGTAAGAGCAACACAAGACGACAACGACCGGGCGAAGTTTTGACTGAGAACGTCTATAGATGCGCATTTTGCCGGGGGACAGGTTACTTGTCCGGTGGCAAGGGAATAAAATGCCAGGTTTGTCGCGGCGCCGGTGAAGTCAAAGTTGAGTCTCCAGCAGTAATATGTGCCTATTGTAGGGGAACAGGGAAAGTGGAGCCGCGGACTACGCTTACCTGTACCGTCTGTAAAGGAGTAGGCGTAGTGCGGGTGGAGACAACAGAGATCAAGACCTGTCCTACCTGTAAAGGAAGGGGCAGAAAAAGCGGTAGCAGCCTTCCATGTTTATCATGCAGAGGCTCCGGTGTTATTCCCAAAGAGAACGAATAGTGGCATTTCGATAGAATATATCAAGGAGGTAAGCAATGGTACAAGAGAAGAAGAAGAAAGAGGAAGACGAGGGATTGGATATCGATTTCGGTATCGGGAAACTAAGCTTAGGAGGCCTGTTCAAGGGGATCGAGAAGTTAGTCGATCTCGCTGAGCACTTGGAGGAAGCCGGCGGTAAGATATCAAAAGAAGGTGAAATAGATTTAAGCCACCTCAAGAAAGGTATGAAGGGTGTGTTTGGCTTTTCAGTAAACACCGCGACGGGTGGCAAGCCGGTAGTTGAGTCGTTTGGAAATATCAAGAGAACTCCCAAAGGGCCTTCAGTCGACGAAGAGAGAGAGCCCCTCACCGACGTCTTTGATGAAAAGGAAGAAATCCGGGTCTATGCTGAGATGCCTGGTGTGAATGAAAAAGATACAAAATTGGACCTAAAAGGAGACATCCTGGATATTTCGGCGCAGAGTGGAGATAAGAAATATCATAAGGAGCTCCTTCTTCCCGCAAAAGTAAAGCCAGAGACTCTTAAATGGAATTACAAGAACGGTATCTTAGAAATACAAGTGATGAAGTCGCTTTAAAGCGCCTGAGCACCGACACGTTAAAGTTGATTCTATTTGGTGGGAAAGGCGGTGTAGGAAAGACAACGCTGGCCTTAAGCACCGGTCTTGGTTTAGCTGAACAGGGCACCAGGACATTAGTCATTTCGACTGATCCGGCACATTCTTTATCAGATAGCTTAGGGCAGAAAATCGGCGACCGGATAACGGAAGTAAAAGGGGTAAAGAACTTGAATGCTCTTGAAATCAATGCGAAAAATGCCTTTTCTCGATTTAAGGTAGAGTATGAAGAGGGGATAAGGAAAATCTTCGATACCTCTACCTATTTGGACCAGGAAGATATCGATTCTGTTCTTGATTTGTCCATCCCCGGCATGGATGAAGTGATGGGCTTCAAGACAATAGTAGATCTAATAGAGGAAGCCGTGTTTGACAAATATGTCGTGGATACCGCACCTACCGGCCATGCTCTACGACTCTTATCCATGCCGAAGCTGCTTGATGACTGGATTAAGGTTTTCGCAAGGATGAGGTGGAAGTATAGACATATGGTTACAAGCTTTTCGGGAAAATATTCCCCTGATGAAGGCGATGACTTCCTCCTTACGATGAAAAAGACAGTGAAGAAAATCGAGAGTTTGCTTCGCGATAGTCAAAAGTGTGAATTCATTGCAGTAACAATACCGGAAGAGATGGCGATTTTGGAAACCGAGAGACTCGTGGAGGATTTAGGCAAGTATGGAATAAAGGTAAAGCAATTAGTGATGAACAATGTTTTGGAATCAAGAGACAGCGAGTTTTGTCGTGAGAGAAGAAAGGGGCAGGAAAAGTATCTGAACCACGTAAGAAATAAACTCGCTAACTTAGAAACGACAGTCATACCCTTATGGCCCCGAGAAGTCAAAGGACTAGATGCTTTGCATAGTTTTAAGGAGGTGTTATTTCAATAATGGCGAACGCAGACAACAAATCTCTGACTCTAAAAGTAAAAGAAGCTTTACCCAAAGATGTAGGCAGGGCAATTGCCAGGATCGACCCGGAAGACATGAAAGCCCTAGAATTAGAAGTAGGCGATATCATACAGATCGAGAGTAAAAGAAATACCCCTGCTAAAGTGATGCCCTGCTATGCCCAAGACAGAGGGAAACAAATCATTCAAATAGACGGGATATCAAGAGAGAACGCTCAGGTCAATTTGGATGGGAAAGTACAGGTTCGTAAAGCTGATTTTAAACCCGCAAGAAAGATTACACTGGCGCCCTTAACTGTGTCGAGTCTGCTTCAGAGGGAGAAAGATACCAAGTACATCGGTTCGCTTATGGACGGGCTTTCTGTCGCTGCCGGTGATACGGTCAGGGCCACGCTTTTTGGTTCGAGGTCCTGCGATTTCAAAGTCTTGAATACCGTCCCTGAAGGAATAGTTCTTATAGGCTCGACTACCCTAATAAGGACGGAGACGAAAGAGCTGGCAGAAGGGCCTGCCAAGATTTCTTATGAAGATATAGGAGGACTTGGTGCTCAGATTCTAAGGATCAGAGAGATGATCGAACTTCCTCTGAGATGCCCTGAGGTATTTGGGAGGTTAGGAATTGATGCACCTAAAGGTGTTCTTCTTCATGGTCCGCCCGGAACAGGCAAGACTCTAATTGCTCGCGCCGTAACCAATGAGACCGATGCATATTTTACACACATCTCAGGCCCTGAAATCATGGGCAAGTTCTACGGCGAGAGCGAGATGCGATTGCGAAGTGTATTTGAAGACGCCGAGAAACACGCGCCCGCCCTGATCTTTATCGATGAGATAGATGCTATTGCTCCCAAGAGAGAGGACATGGGTGGGGAGAAGCAAGTTGAGAGGCGGGTGGTAGCTCAACTCTTGTCATTACTTGATGGACTGGAATCGCGGGGACAGGTCATAGTCATCGGTGCAACCAACATCCCCAATACTTTGGATCCTGCTTTGAGAAGGCCGGGTCGCTTTGATAGAGAACTCTCCATTCCTATCCCCGACAAAAAGGGAAGATTGGAAATCCTACAGATTCATACCAGAGGGATGCCTCTGGCGGAAGATGTCAGCCTGGAGAAGCTGGCGGATATCACTCATGGATTCGTGGGTGCGGATTTAGAGGCCCTGGCAAGGGAAGCGGCAATGAGCGCTTTGAGGAAGGTGTTGCCCAAGATCGACTTCGAAATGGCTGATATCCCGTATGAGGTCTTGATGGAATTGGATGTTACTATGGACGATTTCCAGGAGGCCATGAAAGAGGTTGAACCGTCGGCAATAAGAGAGGTCTTTGTCGAGGTCCCGGACGTAAAGTGGGAGGATGTTGGTGGTCTAAACAACGTCAAAGAAAAACTGAAAGAGGCAATAGAGTGGCCGCTCAAATACTCGGAGGTCTTCAGGAAAGCTAACACTACTCCCCCCAAAGGCATTTTACTTTATGGAGCACCCGGAACAGGAAAAACGCTTATGGCGAAGGCCGTGGCGAACGAGAGCGGGGTTAATTTTATTTCGGTAAAGGGCCCAGCTCTTATCTCCAAGTATCTGGGAGAAAGCGAAAGAGCAATCCGTGAAGTTTTCAAGAAGGCAAAACAGGCCTCTCCCACGATTCTGTTCTTTGACGAAATAGACAGCCTTGCACCGAGGAGAGGCTCAAGCAGCACAGACGCCCATGTGACCGAGCGAGTGATAAGTCAGTTCTTGACGGAAATGGATGGGATTGAGGAATTGAAGGGTGTGGTAGTTTTAGCCGCCACCAACAGGATAGATCTAGTCGAACCCGCCCTGCTGCGATGCGGTAGATTTGAGCTTCTGTTTGAACTCCCTCAGCCTGATGAGAAAACAAGAGAAGAGATATTCAGAATACATACCAAAAACAAACCGCTGGCAGAAGATGTCGATTTGAAGCACTTAGCCGGGCAGACCAAAGGAAAAGTAGGCTCCGATATCGAATCTATCTGTCGGCAAGCCTCTATGCTAACGATACGGGAATATGTTGATAACTACAAACCACAAACCAACGATGACAGCATGGAAGTCAAGATCAGCCAGCGACATTTTGAAGAGGCTCTGAGAGCGGTGCTGAATCGCAACGGCGGGGGGGAATAATGTACCTGATATTGTTTACGTTAACCGTATCTCTCAGCGTTCTCCCCAGAGGGGCTGAAGACTTCAGAAGACATATAACGAGATAAGGTACTATGACTGAAACAGGGAAATACATTTACGGCGTTACAAATTCACACGCACGGTTGGATTTTTATGCTCCCATGTATTCATCAGAAACGGAAAGGGTCCACACAATTCCTTATCAAGGGATCAGCGCTGTTGTCAGCGACTCTGAGATAGTGGATTATACCAACATGCGTAAAGATGATCTGGGAAGGCTATTGGTAAAGCATCAACAGGTTATTGAGAAGGTCATGAGCTTAGGCCATACAGTTCTGCCTATGAAATTCGGTACATTTATTGAAGATGAGGGAGCTGTTACAGATGTTCTGCGCAAAGGATACAATCTCATAACGGGCATAATGGAGAAGATAGATAATAAAGTAGAAGTGGATGTGGTGGCTACCTGGGGTGACATTACCTCGGTCATCAGAGAGGTTCAAGGTGAAAAAGAGATTAAGGAGTTCAAAGAGCAACTCCTGGCAGGTTCCAAGAAGGTGACTGTAGATGACCAGATGAAAGCAGGGTTGATGGTTCAGAAGGCTCTGGATAAGAAAAGAGAACAACACGCGGTTCAGATACAGAGCGAGCTTAAAACCGTTAGTGAGGCTATTAAAGAGCATGAGCTTATGGATGATACGATGGTGGCCAATTGCGCCTTTTTACTCGAGAAGTTGAAACAAGACGAGTTTGAAAGAAAAGTGGACGAACTGAATGCTCGTTTTGAGGAAAAGTTGAACTTCAGATGCGTCGGCCCGCTCCCACCTTACAGCTTTTATACATTGGACGTAAAGAAGATGCAATACAAAGACCTGGATTGGGCCAAAAGAAAACTCAAGTTAGGTGATTTCGCAGGTAGCCCAGAGATTAAGAAAGCCTATCGCAGGGCAGCGCTTTCTTCCCACCCCGATCACAACCCCGGTGCATCCGGAGCAGAAAAGGAACTCGACGATGTAAAAAAGGCCTATGGGATACTTACTGATTATGGCTTGGCCTGCCAACAGGCGGATAAAACAGATAGTTACTCTCTTGATGAGGAAGAATTTGAAAAGAATGCCGTATTGGTCACTGTTAAGTGAAATGTCCCGGACCGGGGTCAGGACTGATAGGATATGGAAAAAGAAGGCAAATACATATACTGTATAATAGAGTCAGATACACCTCAATCGTTTGGCGCAATAGGGATCGGCGAGAGAGGCGACGAAGTGTATACCGTCTGTTCTAATGGATTGGCGGCAGTGGTGAGCAGCTCTCCCATCAAGAAGTATCCCCTTTCAAGGGACAATTTGCTTTGTCATCAGCGCGCTGTTGAAGAGACCATGAAGAATCACACGGTTTTGCCGGTCAGGTTTGTCACCATTGCCGAAGACGAAGACAAAGTAAAGAAGATATTAGAACAAGAGCATGATAGATTTGTGGATTTATTCGGGACGTTTGAAGACAAGAAAGAATTGGGACTAAAGGCAATGTTCAAGGAGGATGTTATCTATAAGGAACTCTTGGCCAAACATGAACACATAAGGACGGCCAAAGAAAGTATTGCCTCACTTTCCCCCCAAGAGCAATATTATCAATTGATAGAGATAGGAAGACAGGTTGAAACTGCCCTAAAAGAAGAGAGGGAACTCTGTGAAGAAGCTATTACAAGTACTGTCTCACCTCTATCTGTGGACATGAAAAGGATTGATCCTTACGGTAACATGATGATTCTCAATGCCGCCTTCTTGGTAGAGAAACGCAGAGAAGAAGAGTTTGACAAGAAGGTTGAGGAGCTTTCCGAACAATATAGCGATAACATAAAATTCAAGTACGTGGGGACGGCGCCTCCATGTAATTTTGTTAACCTGGTA
>Ga0315543_1003745_pt1 | contig 13371 bp, 10 predicted proteins | sample SalMarSW160210MG_2_FD_203098 | JGI IMG/M metagenome (GOLD analysis project Ga0315543, IMG submission 203098) | Salt marsh sediment microbial communities from the Plum Island Ecosystem LTER, Massachusetts, United States - Salt Marsh Sediment SW1601-210 ...
ATTATCAAGGTACAGAATAACAAAAGAAGTAAAAAGTCACAAGTAAAAAAGCAAAGTTACAATGCAAAATTCAAAAATTGTCAAAGTTTAAAACCGCAAACTCCTTGTGATACTAAGGAGCTTAAAAGTTAAAGTGGAAAGTGCAAAACCAAAGTGAAAAACTGAAAACTTTTAGATTTTAAACTGTGGTTTTTAGCTTAAAACTTTTAGTTTTCAACTTGAATCGAAGTTCAAAACCGCAAACTCCTTATGATATTTCTTCGCCGCCTCATCGTACGCCTTCGCTGCCTCGATTTCAGAATCGAAATAGCCGAGTTCAATCCGTTTTCCATTGACGCTTATTCGGCTGCGCCAGCGTTTCACCTCCTTAGCCCAGGTAACGCCTTTGTATATTGAAAACGTAGGCATTTTGCATTTTCTTCTATGCCGGTTGTTCTGGGTGTGTGTCGCAGGTCGCAAGTTGGCATTTCGATTATCCAGACCGTTGTGATTGATATGGTCGCAATACATACCATCAGGAACGTCAATAACAAGATAATGCATATAGGCGTTTTTTCGGCTCTGTTCTTCTTTTTTCGGTATGTACCGAACGGCATAAAAGGTTCTTTTGCCTTTGCAGACATACCATTTGTATTGTCTTAATCGCTCGTAATCGTCCGGGTCCACAATGGCGAATTTGCCTTGTTTCACTGGTATCCGCCGAAAGGCATAGCCGTAGCGTAACCACCGATACAAAAGGACTGGCCAAACCACCGGCCTTGCCAATCGGTCGGGAATTTTGACTTTTATGGTGAGTTCGATAACACAAGCTCCAGAATCATGTGATTCGTGAATCGTGAATAGTGATTTGTGAGAGGTGAATGATAATTAACCAATTCTCTGCCTTCTGTCTCCTGCCTGCCCTGAGCTTGTCGAAGGGTCTTCTGTCTTCTGCCTGCCCTGAGCTTGTCGAAGGGTCTTCTGTCTTCTGTCTTCTGCCTGCCCTGAGCTTGTCGAAGGGCCTTCTGCCTTCTGCCTTCTGCCTGCCCTGAGCTTGTCGAAGGGTCTTCTGTCCTCTGGCCAAAAAAGAGGCCCTCCACTATTGGACGAACCTGCGAATTTGGTCGAAATTTGGCTGATTTTTTGAGGAATGAATTTGCGTAAGTGCTTGTATAGGAAGGGATAAAAAAAATTTAAAATTTTTGATTTTTGCGCGCAACTACCTGCGTATTTGGTCGAGGATTTTCCGTATGTCTTTGTATAGACGTTAGTTATAACGGATTTTTTTACAATCCCTTGTGGAATCAAGACTTACAACCTCGCCCTCCATAGCCCGAAGGGCGTCGGAGGGCCGCTTAGCCCCGCCACCTGTGGGCGGGGGTTTTTTAGAAATTTGTTTTCCCCCAGGCCTGCCCTGCCCGTCCCGAGCAGTCGGTGGTGAGCAAGCCTGCCTTGAGCGTAGTCGAAAGGGTCGAACCAGGTCGAAGGGCACTGCAAGGGGTTTTCTTTATCGTTAAGCCCCCAGCTTTATGTTGGGGGTTATTTAGACTTTGTTTACCACTGCCGCGAGCGGCAGGGGTCATTATGCTGGGGGTTCTGTTAGCCCCTCGGCACCACCGAAGGATTATGAGGAATGAATCTTGTGAGCCCCCTGCATCGCAGGGGGTTATTGTTAACCCCATGTTTCATGTGGGGTTTTGATTTGTCGAAGTGTCGAAGGGAGCTTGCCTGTCCTGAGCCTACCGAAGGGAGCTTGTCGAAGGGGGCAGTTAGGCGAATAATCGCAAAAAAAGGCGAAAAAATGATTTCACCGCTAAGCAGTAACGGCAGGACAGAGAGCTTTGAAAAGACGCTTTTTAAGGTGGCAGACAGGAAATATTGAAAAAATAAAATGCAATTCGAGGAAAATTTTGATATAATTGTGAAATTAAAAGGCATGGCTGCTTAGCTAAGCGTTTAATCCGCCTGCGGCAGATAATTTAGGTTTATTTATAAAAATAAGTAATTGTAGCTTTATGGTTTGATTGAATGGTCCCCAGATAGCCTCATGCGAACCCGCCAAAGCATGGTATAAGGAATTAAATAAACGCCGGGTGCCCGGTGCAATCTATTTTTCTTGAAAGGATATTGTGATGAACATTTATGTAGGCAATTTGTCCTCTGACGTTACCGGCGACGATTTACGTCAGGCTTTTGAAGCATTTGGCCAGGTCGAATCCGCCAATCTCATAATGGACAAGTTTAGCGGTGAATCGAGAGGGTTCGGTTTTGTCGAGATGCCTTCAAAGGACGAGGCCACAGCGGCTATCACTGGCATGAACGGCAAAGACCTCAAAGGCAAAGCTGTTAGCGTCAACGAGGCTCGGCCTCGTGTTGACCGTCCTCGCGGTGGCGGTGGTGGTTACGGTGGCGGCGGTGGCGGTGGTAGAGGCCCAAGAGGCGGCGGCGGAAGACGCTACTAATAAATCATCAAATTCAACTATTGCTTAAGCATACAAAACCGGACTCCAAAACTTTGGGGTCCGGTTTTATTGTTATTAGAGTATATTTTGGGTTTTTGGTGCATTTGACAACAAATGTCGTAAAAAACACAGATTAACCCGCCCAGGGGCGAGGTCTCGCCACCATCGGCTTCCCGTGGCTTCGCCGATAGGCGAGAAGGCGGACGCGGAGTTACACTGATTTCGATTAGTGCGGATTAAATCTTGCATTTTTGGCCGGAATGGGTATAATTACACTTGCCCCGCACGAAATAGCAAGCTTGCGTCATTTGGTACGGGGAACCAGTAGCGGAGACCAGCAACTAAGGCGGCGAATAAATTGATTATTGAGAATTAAATTGGCCACAGAGGGCACAGAGGCCACAGAGTTTTTGAAAGTAGTTTTCCAATGGCTAAGAAATACAACCCATTCACACCAAACCAGCCTGTGTTTACAGGTATGTTTGCGGGCCGAATCAACGAAATCGCGAGATTAGATGATCTTCTGTTTCAAACTCGCGAAGGTAATCCATCCCACGTACTCATTCAAGGGGAAAGAGGGATTGGCAAGACATCTCTATTGATTGTTGCGAAGCACTGTGCCAAAGGAAGTATTACCTGGGAAGACGAGAAGTACGATTTCCTTACCGTCCAGCTTGGCATTCGCCCAAACACAACACTCGTCGATTTGGCGAACAGAATAAGTGAACAAATCAAACGAGGTTTATCTCAAAGCGATAGGGCATTAGCATTTCTAAAGAATAGCTGGAAATTTCTGGCGAGAATCCAATCAAGTGTCGTTAGCTTGGCTCCCCAACAACAACCGCATGACTCACAAGAAGAACTCATAGATAGAACTATATACTCAATAGTCGATACTGTCAAGGCCATAACTGAAGACACGGCAGCTAGTGAACTTGGGCTGCGTGGGAAAAAAGATGGCCTCGCGATTTTGATAGATGAAGTCGACCAAGCTAGCAGTTCGCTACAATTGGGCGTTTTTCTCAAGAATCTTACGGAGATCTTGACGCAAGAAGGTGCTAGTAAGGTTCTGTTAGTTCTTGCTGGTTTACCCAAAGCGAGAGATGTTTTAAGAGAAAGCCATGCATCCTCTCTTCGGCTTTTTGAGGAATTCAAACTCGTTCCATTAACAAAAGAGGAAGTTGGAAAGGTTATCCAAGGAGGGCTGGGGGAACTTGGGAGTCGCAGTATCACTGTGTCCGTGTCCACGGACGCAATAGACAGGATTCACGTCTACTCTGAAGGGTATCCCCACTTCGTCCAGCAGATTGCCTATTCAGCTTATGCTACGGACTCAGATAATAACATTGATGTCGCGGATGTCGAGCGTGCAATGTTCTCTAAGGACGGTGCTCTTGATTTGATTGGGGATCGTTACTACAAAGACTTGTACTACGGCAAGATCAAACAAGATTCTTATCGACAAATACTGGGTATAATGGCTTTGGAGTTTAATGAATGGGTTTCCAAGAAGAAAATTGGCCAATTGTTTACTGGGAAAGAGAGCACTCTTACAAATGGGATTAAGGCATTGCGAAACCGCAACATCATTCTCTCGAAGCCAGGCGGGAGAGGTTTATATCGACTGCAATGGGTGGGTTTTGCTGTTTGGATAAATAGGATTAATCAACGGAAACTGAAACAAAATGGTTGAGTAAGAAAATTTGAAATCAGAAAGGAAATTTTATTATGCCAGAGTCACCAAGTCATAAGAGAGCTAAAAGCAAAGCAGCAGGTAAAACGGGTAAAACTGAGGTACCCCTTACGCGCGGGCGTCGCCTTGATGCTCAATCGGGAAACAAAGCCATAGAAGTTGAACGTAGCGGTAGTCCACAAGGATTGACCAAAGCGGCACAACGCCTCAAAGCCAGCGGCAAGCCCCAGAAAGTGTTGCAAGTTCCGCAGCAAGACATTCCGAAGGCCGTAAAAGCAATGCAAAAAGTGCGCGTAAAAGGCACGGTTAAAAACATCTCTGGTACCAAGCGGCGGTCGGTTTGACTTTTCTGTGAAATCTGTGGCTAAACCAGTTGACTTTGCGGCTAAGTCGGTTTACTTTGTGGCTAACTAAGCTTGATTTACGGCTAACTCAATTTGATTTGAGGCTAATTAAATTCGTTTTTTGGCCTAAAAACGATTGTTTAGAGGCCCGCCAAAGGCGGATGAATTTTTGAATTTTCAATTCTCCGTGACCTTCCTGTCCCCTAGGGATGTGCTCTGTGGCAATTTTTTTCTTAGTGCCTTCGTATCTTCGTGGCTAAAACCAAGCCAGCCTCATAATCTTATTAGGCCATCAATTGATGGCCAGTTGTCTGAGGACGAAGTTTTTGCAGAAACTTGTTTCGATACAAGATTCGGATGAAGACACCCGGCTGGCGCCTCTCTGTGCTCTCGGTGTGCTCTGTGGCAATTTTTTTCTTAGTGTCTTCGTGGCAAAAATTCGCGGCTTAACCTGATTTTTAACAGCGTGCATAGTATTATGCTGGCTGATTTGTCTCGGCCTAACGGACGTCGGCTGCTGGATTCGCAGATGCCTGTCCTGAGCACCGCCGAAGGGCTCGCATCGAGAATTTTGCAGCCAAGTCTGCAATAGCCGTTAAAATCTATAAGGTTACTCCGCGCTCTCAGTGTTCTCAGCGGTAAATACAAATCCGTGATAATCCGTGTAAATCTATGTCTAATCCTTTTGTGCCTTTTCGTGGCTAAACTTTGTTTTTACCAGCGTGCACAATAATTCGCTTCACGAGATACGCTTCACGAAAAAAGATTCGCGTCTTCGTGGCTAAAAATTAAAATACCATCGCGCAGCGATACCACAACTTTACACTTTACACTTTAGGCACTTTACACTTCTTCGCGTCTTCGTGGCAGGTCGCAACAGCTCAAAAAGGCGTATTTTATGCTGGCTTTTTTGGCCTTTTGGTTATTTTTAGTCGTTTAATATGCGTTTTTTAGCTTATTTGGGTCAAAAATTGTACAAATTTGACAAAAAAATCATTGCCAATAACAGGTTTGACGATTATCATGGTGGGTTTGATTGTAAGAATTAACGGCTACCAAAGCTAAGCTAAAGAGGTACTTAAAATGACATTGACAGGATTAGCGAACAGTGCCCAGTAGTGGAACAATTGGTCTGCCTCGCTCCGCCGAAGCGGCTACGCAAAGGCGAGTGCGGTTGTGTATCTACTGCAATGGTGGCTTGGAAGTCGATGTTTCTGCTTCAGTTTTTGGGAACAAGCGAGGTTCATTGTTGGTTTGCGAACCCTATTGGAGACGGCTGATGTAGGATAAGAACGGGCTACAAACTCGACTTGTTTTGGGTGTCTTTTGAAGTGGAAACGTGGTTGGTTTCCACTTTTTTTTGCACAGCACCAATTTATGGTACTGGCTAAGAAAAAGCAAAAATTGTCCTCTATGGGATGACTATCGTAAGGCATCCTATGGATTACGGCAGTGCTGGATTAGGAAAAGAAAGGACAATGAGTCAGGAATTAACAAGAATCGTTGATAATATCGCACGCGATAAAAACATCGACAAGGAATCTGTCTTTGTCGATTTAGAGGAAGCTATGGTTTCAGCGGTGAGGAAGCACTTTGGCGAGCCGGACAGCGACATATCAGTGCATATCGACAGGGACACCGGCGAGGTTCAGGCCTTTAAGGAAGGTGAGCCAATTGATATAAGGCGGCTCGGCCGAATTCCAGCTCAAACAGCCAAACAAGTAATGATTCAGAAAATACGAGCTGACGAAAGGGACAGTATCTATAGCAAGTTCGTCCAGCGAAGAGGGGAAATCATAAGCGGTTCAGTTGTACGATACGAAGGCGGAACACTGGTTGTTAGTCTGGACCACTGGACCGAAGGTTATATGCCAAAAGGCGAGCAGCTCATGGGGCAGACGCACCGGGCTGGCGAGAGAATTCGATGTCTGATTCTCGATGTAAAAGAGACAGCGACACAGGTCAAAATCCTTCTGTCCCGCACACACCCCGATTTTATCCGCCGATTGTTCGAGTTAGAGGTGCCGGAGATTAACGAAAAGATTATCGAAATACGAGCGTTGGCGCGAGAGGCGGGCTACCGAACGAAAGTTGCGGTTATCTCACTCGATGAGAAGGTTGATCCGGTTGGTGCCTGCGTAGGTGTGCGCGGCAGTAGAATCAAAAATATAGTTAATGAATTGGGCGGAGAGAAAATAGATATTGTGCGATGGAACGAGTCGTCACAAGTACTCGTGGTAAATGCATTAATGCCGGCAAAGGTCAGTGAAATCGCCTTGTGTTTCGAACTGGGACGAGCGACAGTGGTGGTGGATGAAGACCAGCTTAGTCTGGCTATCGGCAAACATGGACAGAACGTTCGATTAGCTGCGAGACTGGCCGGCTGGGATATCGATATACTAACACCAGACGAATACAATCAAGGTATCGAACAACTAACAATCTGTGTCAAGAGCGTTGAAGCCGCTGATGATACAGCGGTTGACAAACTGATAGCGCTGGGAGTTATATCCGTTTTAGACCTGGAGGATGTAGGTGTCGAGCCACTTATTAGCGAACTCGATATTAGCTCCGACATCGCCGAGGAACTGGTTGCGGCAGCAATCGAGCAAGCGAAACGCTTGGCTACTGAGTCGAAACAAAAGCAGGCAGAAAAGGAACTGGCTGAGCAGACAAAAACGACAGAAAATGAATAATAATAAATCCTAAATTCTAATATCTAAATTCTAAACAAGCTCAAATGACCAAAACTTAAATGACCAAAACGATAGGTCCTGAACATTTGGACATCCGCCTTCGCGTGAGCGACATAGCCGCTTCGGCGGAGTTGCTTCGAGTTTAGATATTGTTTAGGATTTAGTGCTTATCGGTGCTATTTTATGGCAACTACAAGAGTTTACATTCTGGCCAAGGAACTTGGGGTAAAAAGCTCTGCTATTGTGCAGAAGTGTCAGGATGAGGGTCTTGATATTAATAATCATATGTCAGTGATATCTGCCGGTCTGACGGCGACTATTCGGGAGTGGTTCAGCGAGGCAGGTGGCGCAACATCAATTGAGACGACCAAAAAAGTTGACCTGAAGAAGGTACGGATTAAAAAGAAGATAAAACGGAAGCGCACGACAAAGAAGGCGAAATCGGCCAAGAAATCCAGGAAAACTATTGAGCCCGTTGAACAGGCAACCGAACCTGCCGCTGGTGAGGCAACAGAAGAGCAGCAATCCCACCTTACGTCCGTCGGACAGGCATCGACAGTTGTAATCGCAGAAGAGCCAAAAGAGCCGGAGCCGATACTTCCAGCCGGGCCGATTTTGGAGAAGCCCGAGCCATCTCAACTGAGCGGCCCACAGGTCGTTCGAATCGAGGCACCGGAGCCGTTACGACGACCGAAGCCGAGGCCAAAGCCAAGACCCAAGTACGATGAGCCAGTAACCGAGCCATTGATGTATAGTAAAGAGAAACAGGAAAGAGCAATTCCGGCTCCAAGCAAGAAGAAGCGAGCCCTGCCCCTCGGAGGGGCAGGGCAAGCACCAGGACGGCCCAAAGAGAGAACGCATGGTCGTCGGCGAGAGGAGCAAGATGCGGAAGCACCACGGAGAACCGGAGCCGTTAGCAAATGGCGTCAAAGAGATATCGAAGAAAGACGAGCCCGGCTTAGCGCAGCTGGTGGAGAAGGGTTGCGATTAAGGCCGACACGGAAAATCGCCACAAAGTTTCATGCGGAATCTGCTGTGGTTGCCAGGCCGAAAAAAGCAATTGTAACCGAGCCAATCACGGTAAAGGATTTATCTGCAGCCCTGGCGGTTAAATCCGGTGATATTATTGGCAGATTGGTGCAACACGGCGTAATGGCCACAGCCAATCAAGTTATAAGCAGCGATGTTGCAGAGCTGGTCGCTCTGGAGCTCGATATTGAGCTGGTAGTGGAACACAAGACTACACTGGAGGAGCAGATACGAGCTGAATTCGAAGAACGTCCAAGAAAAAAACTCAAGAAGCGGTCTGTAATCGCTGCAATGCTCGGGCACGTTGACCACGGTAAAACCAGCCTGTTGGATAAAATTCGGTCAACTCAGATAGTAGCCGGTGAGGCAGGAGGTATCACACAGCATATCGGTGCCTCCGAGGTTACGTGGGACAATAAGAAGGTGACATTTCTTGATACTCCCGGACACGAGGCATTTACGGCTATGCGTGCCAGAGGCGCCAATATGACGGATGTTGTGGTGCTGGTGGTCGCCGCCGATGACGGAGTGATGCCTCAAACCGTCGAGGCGATAGCACATAGCAAAGCGGCAGGGGTTCCAATCGTTGTTGCGTTTAATAAAATAGATTTGCCCGGTTGCGATGTAAATCGCATTTACTCACAGTTATCCGAGCAAGGGTTGACGTCGACCGAATGGGGAGGAGAAACGGAAGTCATAAAAACCAGTGCAGTTACCGGTGATGGTATAAACGATTTGCTTGAGTCTCTCGATTACGTAGCTGAGCTGCTTGAGCTTGAAGCTGATGACAGCATCCCTGCGACAGGATGGGTGGTGGAGGCGAAAGTATCAACCCGGCAAGGTCCGGTGGCAACATTGTTAATTAAGGAGGGCCGAATAAGCAAGGGTGATGTGGTTTTGGCGGGTTGTAGTTACGGCAGAGTAAAAATGTTGAAAAATAGCTTCGGCAAGCCAATAAAAAAAGCCACAAGCACAACAGCGGTAGAGATAACGGGTTTGAGTGACGTTCCTCAGGCGGGTGATAGATTCTACTGTCTTGATGATATCAATCGGGCGAAGGCCGCTGCTGAGGAAAACCAGGTACGTTCGAGAGAAAACTCGCTGGCGAAACGGACGCAGGTAACGCTGGATAACTTATTCAGCCAGATAGAGGCTGGTAAGACAAAAGAGCTGAATCTTATCATTCGGGCTGATGTGCAGGGGTCGGTGGATGTTTTGAAAAAATATTTATCTGATTTAAGCACCGACGAAGTAAAGATTAAGATCCTGCACGCATCGCCGGGAGGGATTACGGAGGGTGACGTAGTTCTTGCTGAGGCGTCGAATGCAATTATCATTGGCTTTAATGTCGTCAGCGACGAGCACGCAGCCAAAATTGCAGAGGCCAATGGGGTTGAGATAAGACTCTATAATGTAATCTATCGGATAACCGAAGATTTGCAAAAGTCCATGGTCGGTCTGCTCGAGCCGGAAGAAACAGAAAAGAGTATCGGCAGGGCCGTGGTGAGAGTGATATTTAAGATTTCACGAGTTGGTACAATAGCCGGTTGTTACATCAGCAGTGGTGTCGTGAACAAGAATGCGAAGATGCGATTGATACGTGACAACATCGTGCTCAAAGACAACTTAACTATAGAAACCTTAAAGCACTTCAAGGATGATGTTCGCGAGGTCAAGGCGGGTCTGGAGTGCGGCATTAAAATAGCAGGATTCGACGATGTTAAGGTCGATGATGTTTTTGACTTCTATAAAATCGTTAAAGTAGCCAGAACTCTTTAAGCGTATCTCGTGAATCGTGAAGCGTATCTCGTGCGAGATACGAAATACGAGATGCGAGATACGAATTATTATGGCGACTCGCAGACAGGAAAGAGTGGCTCGCATAGTAAAAGAGGTGGTTAGCGACGCTATTACCAACCATCTCAACGACCCGCGTATCGAGGGGCTCGTGAGCGTTACGAGAGTTGATATGGCTCCTGATTTGCGTAGTGCCGATGTGTACCTTAGCATTTTTGGCAGTGACCCCATTTTGCCCGCCGCCCCGACTAGCGTCGGAAGACGCAGGGGCAGGCAAAAGGGGGCGAAATGGGACCCTGGTAAAAATGAGACAGGTCAAAACAAAGCTTTTGTGGCAATAACACATGCAAGAAACCGAATACAGACACTTCTGGCAGGTAAGCTGCAGAGCAAATTCTGTCCTGTTTTGCATTTTTACAAGGACGAGAAGTTCAAAAAAACGCTTGAGACCATGAAACTGATAGACCAGGCAGTCAGTGAGCTTAAAAAGAAAGAATTGCAGCATGGGCAAGATGCCCATGACTAAAAACACGGCCAAGATAGCCGTGCTACCGATGTTATGAAAAATAGTCAAGAATATTCTAAGAAAGTGAGTAAGCTATATCGCTCATTAAAATCTAAACATGCGAAGGTCAAAAGTGTAACTTATGAGAGAGTGGTAGACGCACTTGTTTATGCTATCGTCAGCGAAAATATGAGCAGGGTGGCAGCGGATGCTGCGATTAAGAGATTCGATGATTATTTCGTCAATTTGAATGATTTGCGTGTTTCACGAACAGAAGAAATCATAGAAGTGTTGGGCGCCGATACTCCTGCTACAAGAGATATAGCATCGAGACTTATCAGCGCTTTCAGGGCAGTATTCAGCAAGTATAACAGGGTCAGCTTAGAGTCGCTGAAGAAAACCGGTAAGCGTCCGGCTAAACAAGCTCTCGAGAAAATGGACGGTACCAGCCGGTTCGTGGTCAATTATTGTATGCTAACGTCTTTGCAGGGCCACGCCATACCGCTTACAAAAAAAATGATAGAATATCTGAGAAACAACAAGCTGGTCCACCCTGAGGCCGACGAACAGGAGATAGAAGGCTTTTTAGCCAAACGGATATCGGCTGCAAACGCATACGAGTTCTATGCTTTACTGCGAAAAGAAAGTGAATCATCGAAGCTGCAACGCAAGCGAAAAACTACACATAAGAATAAAAAGTAAAAAGCCACAAGGACAGAAGACAGAAGACAGAGGACAGAGGACAGAAGACAGAGGACAGAGCGTTAAGCGGTTGCGGTCCCGTTAGGGATGGCCAAATCCATTGCGCTACTCGTTTCGTCAAACGTTCCTTCGACTTTGCTCAGGACAGGCTTACGTTAAACGCAACCGATACGAGGACATTCGGCTGAACTCAGTCGAAGCCCTGCGCAACCATTAGACGAAACACGCAACCAGTATATTGTCTGATTTCTGACATCTGACTTCTGCAATGTGTGGCTAAAAAGAAAAGGGACTTTTTGTAAGGGTTTTACGATGTCAGAGATTGCTGATTCTGGTGGGCTAAAGCCCACCCTACAATTAGGTATTCCGGCGGGGAGCTTGCGAAGGGCGACAATTGAGCTTTTGGGCAAAGCGGGTTTTCACATTCTGGATTCGGAGAGGAGTTATTTGCCTGGTGTAGATGACGAGCAAATCAAGCTCACAATGCTGCGTGCACAGGAGATGGGCAAATATGTTGAAGATGGAGCTCTGGACGCCGGTATCACCGGCTATGACTGGATAGTGGAGAGCGGCTGCGATGTAGTAGATGTCTGTGAGCTTTCCTATAGCAAAAGCACAAGCAATCCGGCCAGATGGGTATTGGTTGTGCCCGACGAATCGCAAGCAACAAAGCCCCAGGATTTGGCCGGTGGCGTAATCGCAACCGAGCTGGTTAATGTGACCAAGAAATATTTCGCAGATAAAAACATAGATGTAAAAGTTGAATTTAGCTGGGGCGCTACAGAGGTCAAGGCCCGGCTGGTGGATGCAATAGTGGAACTAACCGAGACCGGTACGTCACTTGCTGCGAATAACCTGCGGACAATCGATACCGTGATAGCATCAACGACAAGATTAATTGCAAACAAAAAAGCCTGGCAGGATAAGTTCAAACGAGAGAAAATAGAAAATATCTCCATATTGCTTAACGCAGCTATTGAGGCCCGCAGCAAGGTCGGCTTGAAGATGAACGTTAAAAGGAGCGACCTGGAGGACGTTTTGAAGATACTACCTGCGGAAAAAAGCCCGACTATTTCCGGCCTGGCTGACTCTGAGTACGTTGCGATAGAAGTGATTATCGACGATAAGGTCGAACGGTCACTGGTTCCTGCTTTGAAGCGGGCAGGAGCATCGGGCATAATTACTTATCCTCTCAATAAGGTCATACACTGATATAGATTGAGAATTGCCGAAGACGATTAAAAGTCGAAAATCTTTTAGCCTTTATTTATGACATGCTGAGGAGAATAAATACGTTGAAGTCATTTACCAGCAAATTGGCGATATTTTTCCCTTCGACTTGGTTCGGCTTCGCTCACCACAGGTTGCTCAGGGCAGGTCTGGGGCTGTTAATAGTACTATGCTATAGCTGTGGTGCAAAGGAAATCGATACAAGTAGTAAGCCAGTAGCAGCTGAGACAAAACCAGAAATTGAGCAAAGCAAGCCACTCGTCGGGGTGAAGTCTCCCGACGCAGCCCGAAAGGAGGTGCCTGTTGCTGAAGCACCTGCTGAGCCAAATGTCGTTGCGAAAATAGGCGATTACGTCATCACAAAGCAAGAGCTCGAGAAAAGACTTATGAACGAACTTCGCCCACGGTATGAAGACTACGACGGTGAAGCTGAGCCGGTTGATGCCAAAACGGTACTTATGAAAATGATAGTAGAAAAGGCGATGGTGATGGACGCCCGCGAGCAAAACTACATGGAGGACGAAACAACACGGGCAAATATTGAGCGATTTAAGCAAACCAGGCTTGTGAGATTATTGCTGCAAAGGTACCTGCAAGACAAAATAAGAGTTACAGATTCAGAAATAGATGAAAAGGTTAAAGCCAATCCCGAACTGGACCGAAGCCGCGCAAAGACAGTACTTGAAAGAACAAGAGTTGATAACCTTGTAGGTGAGTATTACAGTGAACTGTATAAAAAGCTGCACTTTCAAAAGGTCAGTGACAATTTCGCCAAAGCAGCCGAGATTCATCAAAGACTTTTACTTCATCCGATAGAACCTCGAAGGGGGGGATTTATACGCGTCAATCAGGTAAGAAATGAATTGACGCCGGAGGAGAAAAAGCTTGTTCTGGCAACGTATGACAATGGAAAAGTGACATTGAAAGACTGGTT
>Ga0315543_1003750_pt1 | contig 13364 bp, 10 predicted proteins | sample SalMarSW160210MG_2_FD_203098 | JGI IMG/M metagenome (GOLD analysis project Ga0315543, IMG submission 203098) | Salt marsh sediment microbial communities from the Plum Island Ecosystem LTER, Massachusetts, United States - Salt Marsh Sediment SW1601-210 ...
TCGATGCGTGCTGCCCGGATAGCAGGGTAGAGTCCTGCAGCAAGGCTTACAACCATTGAGAAGGCTACAGCTCCAAGGATCAGCCACAATGGAAAATAAAAGAGATCGATTGGTGCTTCACCCTGTGGTATCAGTTTCGTATTGGCCACGAAGTTGGCTACGCGGGTCACTCCCCAGCCAAGGATCAGTCCGAACAGTGCTCCCAGGAAACCGATGGATGCGGCCTCGACAAAAAAGATCTTTCGAATATCACTCTCTGCACCACCGATCGCTTTCATGATACCGATATCCCTGGTCCTTTCCAGTATCGACATGATCATGGTGTTTATGATTCCCAGGGAGGCTACAAAGAGGGCAATGGTTCCAATTGCCCCAAGGATAGTATCCATGATCAGGAATCCACGCTTTATCTCTTTGAACTGATCGGTGATTGTGAATACTTCCACCCCCATCTCCACCAGTTTCATCCTGACCGGTTCCAGATCTTTTATCTCCTCAACCCTGACATGGATGGTCTGGTATTTTCCCCTGTTTTCGCTGTTGCTTAAAAAATCAAGAACCGTTTCAAAACTGACCCTTGGTATCTGATCAGCGGTTTTCATGGGTATCAGAATACCACCACTGAAGATGTTGCTGGTAAAGGGTGAGGAGCGTTTCAATATCCCTGTTATCCTGAGGGGTGTGACCTTTTCACTGAATGGATCATCTTCGAAAACCTGCATCGCACGGATTGGATTCAATGGCATTCGTGGTAAACGGATAACTGCTGATATGAGGTTGATGTTTTTTCCAACAATGGAATCAATAGCAATAATTTTTACACCATCCAGTGAATCTTTGGCAGTAAGGATAACCGGGTTTTCCGGGTCATCCACTACCAGTTTCATTCTTCGAAGGGTTTCCCACCGGATCACGGCGGCAGCAGCGGAATCATGAGGGAAAAATGAACCTCCGAGAAGATCATTGTAGGGTTTAAGCTCCCCGATTTTTGCAGGCACAGCCTGAACTGTTGTGTTTGTCTCTGAATTTCCCAGGCGCAACCTTGCCGGAAAGGTAACTTCCGGAAAAGCAATCTCGACCCCGGGAATCTGCTGTATTGCTCTAACCACTGAATCGGTTAGCAGAACAGCATCTTTACTGATGGTATCTACCTCAAAATTCCCACTCATCATCTGCTGAATATCTATTTTCTCCGACGTAACGGTCAGGCTTGTAAAGAGGTTGTTATTCCTGAAGGCATCGGTAATGTTTTTCTGCATCCCGGTTCCAAATGAGATCATAGAGGTTAATGCTCCGATACCCACAACAACACCAATGACAGTAAGCGTGGTCCTTAACTTTGTGCGCCAAAGGTTTTCAAATCCAAGGATGATCATATCCAGCAGGTTCATCTTCACTGGTTTGGTTTACCGATTAATAATTTCTCCATCTTTCAACCGGATGACTGCTTTAGAGACCTTTTCAGCAGTCTCCTGATCATGGGTAACCAGCAGGATGGTAATTCCTTTTTCCTGATTCAGTGCCAGCAAGAGTGCAATGATCTCTTCAGAGGTGGCACTGTCGAGGTTTCCTGTCGGTTCATCAGCAAGCAGCACCTTCGGGTTATTTGCGAGTGCCCTGGCAATGGCAACCCGTTGGGCCTCTCCACCTGACAATTCGGAGGGTTTATGCGTTAAGCGTGCTCCCAGTCCGACCTGATCCAGTAATTCAATCGATCGTTGTTTCCGCAGCCTTCGGGGGATTCCGCCGAAGGTAAGGGCAAGGCTGACATTCTCAAGGGCTGTCCGTGAATTGATGAGATTGAAGGATTGAAAGATCATTCCAACCGAGAATCTCCGGTGCAGGGCAAGTTCAGACCGCTTCATCCTGCTCAGGTTCCTCTCGTTAAAAATAATTTCACCGGCAGAGGCATGATCCAATCCGCCGATCAAATTCAGCAGGGTTGATTTTCCGGAACCGGATTTGCCCACGATGGAAAAAATTTCCCCCGGGTTCACCGCAAAGGTAACATCCCGCAAAGCCGGGATCTCAACTTCCCCTTTGAAATAGGATTTGGATAAGCGGGAAATCCTGATGACTGGTATGTCAGTTGCTCTATTCATAAATCATTTAAAGATCAGGAAAAAATTTCGTTGAAAAAAGAAATTCTGAAAAGAGATACTTGTATACTGCAATTTAAACCTGACAGGTTTTTTTCTGGAATTAAAATATACAAACGAGTTATTCGTCTCCAGTAATGAAAGGTGATAAAATCTAAAGTAATGAATAACGAAGAACAATTGAGCAACTGGGGAGTGATTGGAATCCTGTTCCTTTTCCTGGTTCTTTTTGTAGCCATTCTCATCTGAATCATATGGTATTCTGATGAAAGTACGTGCAAAGCAACGATGGCAAAACAGAATCCGGATTATCTTCTGGATCCTCCTGGTATCCGGAATGATTGTTCTTTCCATTGCAAGTTTTGTGAGTCATGATTTCCAGTTTTTTTCAAAGAGTAGTGTTTTATACCGTTGATAGGGAATTAATCGACATAAATACTGCATGCCTGAATTTCGCCAAAAATCTTGGAATCTTTAGCCTAAACGTTTATATTGGTGGATACAATAAATCCAGAACCGATGAAACGAAGAGCTTTCTTTAACCGCACACTTTCGTTGAGCCTGGCATTATCGGCGTTACCTTTTGCTAATGTTTTCAGTAAAACAATAAGAAACGGTGTTGAATTTCCCCGCAGGAAACTTGGGAAAACCGGAGAACGATTATCCATTATCGGATTCGGGGGTATCATGTTGAACAACCAGGAGCAATCGTATGCCAATGATCTGGTAGCCAAATCCTATGATACGGGGATAAACTATTATGATGTTGCGCCGACCTATGGAAATGCTGAGGAGAAGCTGGGACCGGCACTGGAACCCTACAGAAAAAAGTGTTTTTTAGCCTGTAAAACCACGGAGAGAAAGTCTGAAGGGGCAACAAAGGAATTGCATCAATCCCTAAAGAACCTCAGGACCGATTACTTTGATCTTTACCAGTTGCATGCCCTGAGTTCGAATGAAGATGTTGAGACTGCATTCGGACCTGGTGGTGCAATGGAGTTGTTTCTTAAAGCAAAGCAGGAAGGGAAGGTCCGGTTTCTTGGATTTTCTGCCCATTCCGAGGAGGCGGCATTGCTTGCCATGAGCAAGTTTGATTTCGATACGGTACTTTACCCGATCAATTATGTCTGCTGGTTCCAGGGGAATTTTGGTCCGGGCGTGGTTCAGATGGCGAAGGAAAAGGGGATGGGCATCCTGGCATTAAAAAGCTTTGCGCACAGACCGATCCCTCAGGGAACGGATAAACCTTACGAACGATTGTGGTATATTCCAATCGAGGATGAGGATATACAGGATCTTTCATTGCGGTTTACCTTATCGCAGGGCGTTACGGCTGCCATACCACCGGGAGATCCTCAATTCTTTACCAATGCCCTGAACATTGCCCGGGGAGATGTTGCCATATCCTTGGCTGAACTAAAAAAGATTGAATCCCTTGCATCTGGAGTTGATCCGCTTTTTTCGGCATTATCCTAAATAATCCGGATAATTAAAACTTTGATAAATTCCATAATAAAAATAATCTTCTTTAACTATTTATTATGGATTATTCTGGTTAATTTTAACAAAAAAATTGATCTGAACAGTCTGACACCGAAAACAGTTACAGATTAATTAAGGGAAGTAAACCCATGGATTATTTCTGGATAATTCTAATTATCGTTGTTGCCTCACTTGTAAAAGGGATAACAGGATTCGGATTTGCTATGGTCTCCCTGCCACTATTATTATTTTGGTATTCACCCAAAGTGGTTATTCCTGTTTTAATATTGTGTAACTTTTTCGCATCCCTGATGATTGTGCTCCAAAAAAAAGAATACAAATTAATAAACAGGCATTTCAAATCACTCATCATTTATGGTGGGTGCACTACAATATTGGGTGTTCTTACCTTACGTTTCATGTCCTCCAACATACTTATTCTTTCCATTTCTATTTTTTTTATCATTGTTTCGATTCTCTATCTATTTAATATTAAATATTCAAGAAGGGTAAGGAAATACACGTACAAAATTGCCGGCGCTGTTTGTGGATTTCTCACCGGTAGCATTTCTGTTAGTGGACCGCCACTTGCTTTGTTTCTGAACCTGCGACAGGCCAATAATCGTCAATTCCGGGAGATATTTGCCTGGTTTAACATCATTACAGCAGCAATTGCTATTTTCGGATATGCCCTATTAGGATTGTTGACCATGGAAACAATCAAGCTTAGTCTTTTATTTATCCCGATCCTATTGCTTGGAACCTTTTTTGGTAAAAAGATTAATGCAATTATTCCGGCCAAAAGATTCAGAAGAATTACTGTTATAATGAGTCTGATTTCCAGTATTTTACTGCTTATTAATTGCAGATCATAAATTCTTGGATTAAGGCTCTCATTTCAATCCATATAACCTACCTATTTTATTTAGATTACATTTAATTTAAGTATTCTGACTATTGCTTATTGTTTGAGACTCAATGCTATAGGGCATTTACCTATTCTGATTTGATCCTTCCTATTCTGTTAGGGATTATTATTGTTATTTTTAGGCAATTAACCTTTTTCAGATGCCCAGTTTTGTAATCACACAGAAATGCGATGGGTGCAAGGCACTCGATCGTACTGCCTGTCAGTACATTTGCCCGAATGATCTGATGGTCCTGGACAGGGAGACAGGGAAAGCGTACAACCGAGCACCGGAAATGTGTTGGGAATGTTACAATTGTGTTAAGATCTGTCCCACTCAGGCTATTGAAGTGAGGGGATATGCTGATTTCATGCCGCTTGGTGCTGTTGTACAGCCGATGCGCAGTTCCGATGCGATTATTTGGACCGTGAAGTTCCGGGACGGGCAGATCAGCAGGTTCCGGTTTCCGATACGAACAAAACCGGAAGGGAGTATACAACCCGATGCCGGATTCAATACCGGTACTTCCGATTTAAAAAGCCCGTTACTGCGGACTGAACCGGACTCAACCGGCATGTCTGACCTGGCAAAAATGGAGGAATGATGGGAAAAGTTGATCACTATGAAACGGTTGAAGTCAATACCGATCTGCTCATTCTCGGAGGGGGGATGGCAGCATGTGGTGCAGCTTATGAAGCTTCCCACTGGGCAAAACAACACAACCTGAAAGTAACCCTTGTTGATAAGGCTTCTATGGAACGAAGCGGTGCAGTTGCCATGGGATTATCCGCCATCAACCAGTACCTGGGATTAAAGGATGGCAAAAACAAACTGGAGGATTATATAACCTATGTCAAGAATGATCTCATGGGGATTGCCAGGGATGATCTCGTGGCAAACATTGCCCGTCATGTCGATTCGTCGGTACACCTGTTTGAACAATGGGGATTACCGATCTGGAAGGACGAGCAGGGAAGGTATGTAAATGAAGGAAGGTGGCAGATCATGATCAACGGTGAATCCTATAAACCCATCGTTGCCGAAGCAGCTAAAAATGCGCTGAACGAGCTTGGAGAGAACGGAATCTATTATGAACGAATATTTATTACCGATCCCTTACTGGATGGAAACCGGTGCATTGGTGCAACCGGATTCAGTGTTCGTGAGAACAAATTCTACGTTTTCAGAGCCAAAAGTGTGATTGCTGCTATGGGTGGTGCAGTACATGTATTCAAACCCCGGTCTGTCGGAGAAGGATTGGGCCGGTCGTGGTATCCACCATTCAATTCAGGAGCAAGCACCTACTTTACCATGAAAGCCGGTGCTGAGCTAACCTGCCAGGAGATCCGCTTTGTGCCGGTCCGGTTCAAGGATGCCTACGGCCCGGTTGGTGCCTGGTTTTTACTGTTCAAATCGCGGGCAACCAATGCCCTTGGAGAAGACTACATGGAAACAAGGGCTGCGGAATTGCAGAACTGGTTGCCTTACGGGAATGTGAAGCCCACACCGGCTAACCTCCGTAATTACCTGATGATGCTGGAAGTCGAAGATGGAAAACATCCGATCTACATGAGGACAGAGGAAGCCATCCAGAACATTGTCCGGGAGTCAGGGGATGAGAAAACGTCGAAACGTACCCTGAAGAAGCTCGAAAATGAAGCATGGGAAGATTTTCTGGATATGACCATCAGCCAGGCACTGCTCTGGGCATCAACCAATGTTAAACCGGAAGAAAAACCCTCGGAAATCGCTGCCTGTGAACCCTATTTTATCGGCTCCCATTCGGGTGGTTCGGGTGCCTGGGTCAGCGGTCCGGAAGATATCGCCCCGCCGGATTACCGTTGGGGTTATCCGAACATGACCACCGTGCATGGTCTTTTTGCCGCAGGGGATGCATCGGGTGCTTCAAGCCATAAATTTTCCTCCGGTTCATTTACCGAAGGAAGAATCGCCGGTAAGGCAGCCGTTTCATTCTGTGTTGATCATCCTGAGATGCCTGCTTCCCTTGAACAGAAAATCATCGAAATCAAAGAAGAAACGTTCAGACCACTTAATACCTTTGATCAACATAAAGAGTATACCAATGATCCGAATGTGAACCCCAACTTCATCAAACCACACATGTTTATGTTCAGGCTTCAAAAGATCATGGACGAGTATGCCGGGGGCGTATCAAACCTGTTCAGAACCTCCCGCCCCCTGCTTGAAAAAGGGCTTGATTTCCTGCAGTTTATGAAGGAGGATGCAGAAAAACTGGCAGCAGCGGACAGCCATGAACTGATGCGTTGCTGGGAAAATATTCACCGCCTGTGGCAGGCAGAATCACACATCCGTACCATGTTGTTTCGTGAAGAAACCCGGTGGCCCGGATATTACTTCCGGACCGATTTCCCAAACATGGATGAAAAATGGCATTGCTTTGCAAATTGCCGGTGGGATCCTGAATCGGGGGAGTGGGAAATGATGAGGAAAGAGGTAATTGACCTGATATAGACGTTATCAATGTGATGAGAAAATGTCATTTTGATTACGATTAAAATAACAAATTACAATGATCAAATCACAAATAATAATCAAATTACAAATAGTAATGATTCAATAACATGCTTATTATGGGATTTGAAATTTGATATTTGATATTTATTTGTCTTTTGGAACTTGAGATTTGGAATTTGAATGATTACAACTACTCCATCTGATCAGGAAAACCGATGAGGGACAGGTATGACATCCTGGTTATAGGAGGCGGAATCAGTGGCATAACGGCAACGCTTGAGGCTGCTGAAACGGGATTCAGCGTGCTGCTTGTCGAAAAAGAGGCTTATCTCGGAGGAAAGGTGGCGGGCATGAACCAGTATTTTCCAAAACTTTGCCCTCCGTATTGCGGACTGGAAATCAATTTCAGGCGAATCCGTGAAAATACAAACATTGATCTGCAGACCTCCACCATAGTCAGAACAGTTGAAGGTTCTGAAGGAGATTTTCAGGTGACACTCGAAACGTTACCAACCCATGTGAATGAGAATTGCACCTGCTGTGGCGAATGTGTGCTGGTTTGCCCGGTTGAAAGATCCGATCCATTCAACCTGGGGTTAAGCCAGACCAAAGCGATATACCTATCCCATGACCTGGCGTTTCCTTCACGGTTTACCATTGATCCCGTTGTTTGCCTGAAGGAGGAATGCGGGAAATGTGTTGATGCCTGTACATACCAGGCGATTGATCTGACTGAGAAATCCAATCAAATAACCGTCCACACCAGTGCCATTGTTGTTGCAACGGGCTGGAAATTATACGATGCAGCGAAACTGACCGACCTTAAATTTGGTGTTTATCCCGATGTGATTACCAGCATGATGCTGGAGAGAATGGCTGCACCAAACGGGGCGTTTCATGGCAAGGTGGTCAGACCCTCGAATGGAGAAACTCCCGCGAATATTGCTTTCGTTCAATGTGCAGGATCAAGGGACGAAAATCACCTTCCCTACTGCTCGGGTATCTGTTGCTCAGCATCGATGAAACAGGCACTTTTTCTTGCAGAAAAATATCCGGAAGCAACGATCAGGATCTTTTATATCGACCTCCGTGTCATGGGAAGGAATGAAGATTTCCTGAACACGGTAGAGAACCACCCGGGTATTGAACTAATCAAAGGCAAAATTGCAGGAATAAAGCAATCTGAGAATGGAGAACATTTGATTCTTGAAGCTGAAAACATCATGTCGGGTAAGAAGGAGACAACACAGGCAGACCTGGTTGTTCTTGCCCTTGGTATTCAACCGAATCCAGTCGAATTGAAGGAGGTGATTTTTGATGAATCGGGTTTTATCTCTCCAGCTAATCTGATCCCCGGTTTTTATGCCGCCGGGTGTTGCAGAAACCCGATGGATGTGTCTATGTCAGTAAAAGATGCTACCGGAACAGCCTTGAAGGCAATACAATCGGTGGTGAAGACGAAAGTTGTACGATAGTTCACACAGTGAATCAGGATATAAATAACAGGATTGGAGTTTTTTTGTGTACCGGTTGTTCGATCGGTGACAGGCTGGATATTGATTCCCTGCGGGAAATCTGTTCCAGAGAGGAGCAGGTTGTTCTTTCAGAGGTACATCCCTTCCTGTGTCATGCCGACTGCTGCAAAGAAATTTCAGATGTCATAGCAGCGCATACACTGGATAAGCTGGTTATTGGCGCCTGTTCACCCAGGGTAAAGAGGAAAGAGCTGTTTTTTGAATCCATTCATACGGAAAGGGTAAACCTGAGAGAACAGGTGGTATGGTGCCATTCTTCCGGGGATGAGGATACCCAGATGCTTGCTGAAGATTATATGAGGATGGGGATTGCCAGGGCAAAAACAACAGGGATACCTGATCCTGAGATAAAACCCGACCTTACCACTGACATACTTGTTGTGGGTGGGGGTATTACGGGAATGTCAGCAGCTATTGAAAGCGCCAAAGCCGGTTACCGTGTGTTCCTTGTGGAAAGAGAAGAAACGCTGGGTGGGAAAGCCGCATTACTTTATAAACAGATTCCTGCTCAGCCACCCTATGATCAACTTGCAGAACCAATCGTTCATCAGATGATCAGCGAGACCGAGAGTGAACAGGGAATAGAAATATTCAGATCGACTACGATTCAGAGCATATCTGGCCAACCGGGAGAGTTCGATATTTTGTTATCTGAAAAGGGGAGGATGAAACAGATCAAAGCTGCGAGCATCATCATGGCAACCGGGTGGAAACCATACGATGCCACTCGGTTGAAGGAATATGCCTATGGGAAAAATCCCAATGTGATAACCAGCCATGAACTGGAAGATATGGTTGACGGATCAACAATTCTAAGGCCATCCGATAAAAAACCAGTCCGGCGTGTTCTGTTTATCCAGTGTGCCGGTTCCCGCGACAGGAATCACCTCCCCTATTGTTCCACCTATTGTTGCGGCACCTCGCTGAAACAGGCAAAATATTTCAGGGATATGAATCCCGATTCACAGGTATTTATAATATACCGGGATATCCGTGCCTATGGGACAATAGAGTATTTTTATAAAGAGGTGCAGAAGGATCAACACATTTTCATGACAAAAGGGGTTGTTTCCGGTGTAGCGATTGCAGGTGATGAGCTGGCTGTTGAGGTAAAAGAATCGCTTATTGATGACATCTTTTGTGTAAACGTCGATCTGGTGGTTCTTGCGACGGGAATGGTACCGAATGATGCTGAGGATCTTAACCTGACTTACCGGCTCGGGAAAGGGCTGCCTGGATTAAAGTATGATTTCCCCGACTCCCATTTTATCTGTTTCCCCTATGAAACCAGACGTACAGGAATCTATGCTGCCGGAAATCTGCGTACCCCGGGATTTATCCCCATGTGTATGGAAGATGCTGCCGGTGCTGCGATGAAGGCCATACAATGTGCCGAATTGACCAGGCAAGGAAAATCGGTTCACCCCCGCTCCGGAGACCGCAGTTACCCCGAATTGTTTATGCAGCGCTGTACCGACTGTAAACGATGTACTGAAGAGTGTCCTTTTGGTTCCTATGATGAAACAGAAAAAGGGACACCCCTGCCAAATCCGAACCGCTGCCGGCGATGCGGTATCTGTGTAGGTTCATGCCCCGAACGAATCATCAATTTCCAGGACTTTTCCATCCATGCCATTTCCTCGATGATCAAAACCATTGAAGTACCCGATGAATTCGAAGAAAAACCAAGGGTGCTTGCTTTTGTCTGCGAAAACGATGCATATCCTGCATTCGATATGGCTGGAATACAGCGGCTTGAATACAGTGCATTTCTGCGGATCATTCCAGTCCGTTGCATCGGCTCAGTAAATCCTGTTTGGATTTCCGATGCCCTGTCAAAAGGATTTGACGGGATCCTTCTGATCGGATGCAAACCGGGAGAAAATTATCAATGCCACTATATTCATGGGAGTGAACTGGTTGAAACACGGGGCGAAAATATCCGGGAGACGCTGAAGACCATGATGCTCGAACCGGAAAGGATACGTACAGAATTCCTGGAGATCAATGAATATTACCGGATACCGGATATTGTAAACGGTTTCCTGGAGGAAATAGAAACCATGGGGCCGAATCCGTTTAAAGGATTATGAAATGTAATACGGAGAATTACAACGAATTAGGTAAACAGAGTGAATAAAAAGATGCAGTTTATCGAGCCTGACACAAGTCTGATCGAGTATCTCAGGAGGGATTGCAACTCGGCTATTTCCACCTGCATGCAGTGTGGTTCCTGCAGTGCCGTTTGTGAGCTTTCTCCGGAAGATAAGCCATTTCCGAGGAAAGAGATGATCTGGGCAAGCTGGGGGTTACGGGAGAAGATCCTGGGTGATCCGGACATCTGGTTATGCCATCAGTGTGGCGACTGCACGGTAACCTGTCCGCGGGATGTACGGCCCGGAGATGTCATTGCCTCCCTGCGCAGCTACCATTATCTGTATTATGCCCGCCCCCGGTTTCTTGGAAAGTGGCTCCATTCTCCGAAATACCTTCCACTGATCATCTTTTTTCCTGCCCTGATCATTGCAGGGATCATTGCATTAGCCGCGAGCATCAAGGTACCTGAAGGACCGGTCAATTATTCAATTTTTTTCCCTCACCTGTGGCTGAATGTTTCTTTCTTCTCCTTTGTACTGGTATTCTATGGATTTTTTGTTTCAGGGATCATGCAATTTCTCAGGGAGATGAATCAACGTGCTGGTCTTCCGGTTTCCTCGGGAGCTTTATGGAAAAATAGCTGGCAGGTTTTAAAAGAGATCCTGACACACCGGCATTTTCGCCAGTGCAACACCAACCGTTTCAGGTATACCGCTCATTTTTTAGTGTTCTGGGGATTCGTACTGCTGCTGGCAGTTACGCTTTTTGCCATCTTATCAACCCTCTTTTTCGAATATCCCCTCCCCTTTCTGAACCCGATCAAAATCGGAGGCAACCTGGGAGGAATGATGCTGGTTACTGGGATTTCAATTATGGTATTTATACGGTTATTCAATCGCCGCAACCGTGCCGGTTCGAATTATTTCGACTGGTCATTCCTGATTACACTTTGGTTGTTAACTGTATCAGGCGGTCTGGTCGAAATGGCAAGGTTTATGAACTGGACGGCAGCATACCTGATCTATTTTATCCACCTGGTGCTTGTGTGGATGGTCATCCTGTACGCACCGTATACAAAATTCGGACATTTTCTTTTCCGGACCGTAGCTCTTATTGCGGCGAAGCAAAGAGGCCGTCAGATTTTAAAAAACAAGCCCCAACCGAGTAACGCTGTATGAACCATCGAATAGTGTTCAACCATATTCATACTATATTTATGATTGATTGCATATTGAAATACGTTTGGGACAGACATCACTTTTCCTTCACTCAATAATAATATATTACACCGCCACCGCTTCCAAACCTTGGATTCACCACATTGTTATAAATTGAACCAAAGGTATAGGAGAGGCCAAAGCTGGTATAATACCGGTACTGTGTTTCCAATTCTTTCCGGTGCAACAAAATTTCCTCGGTCGTTGCACCCCCTTTCACCAGGGAGAGCTGGTCATGCACCATTCCCCCACTTCCCCCGATCCGGATGCGCAATCCTTTGGCAATCCTTAAGTTAAAATACAAGGATACATAGAGGTTATTCTTCTTCCAGTCATGGAAATAATTACTCCAGCCGATTGAAGTATCGATCGATCCCCACTTTTGAACCACCTCCAGGGCAATATCGAGGTTTTGCTCCCATAGACTCTCATGCATCTTGAAGTAAATGGTAGAATCGGTATAATTATTAAAGACATATCCTGCACTGTATAAAATCCTGAATTGTTTTCGCGTGGATTCAGAATAAGGAAAAATATCGTATTCAATTCCGGGAGCAAAAGTAAAATGGAGATCGTAATTGCTGTATGTTGATGTTCCGATATAGGTTGTTCCGCCAATTGACCAATGCTCCCCAAGGCTTTTCACAATGAGGGCATCAAAAGATTTGGATTTGTTTGAGCTATAATAGGTCCCATCATCGAATTCATATTTCTCTTCTCCATAACTATAAAAAGCATCCATGTCTATTTTCCATTCTGAGGTCACTTTCGATGCAGAGAGTGATCCATAGAAATCGAAGTAGTTATAGATTTTCTGACCACTTAGATATCCATTTGCACTGGTGCTAAAAACCCAGTTCTTCCACCGGTCGCTGCTTACTTCTTCCTTCAGGGGTTCGGTGAACCGGATATCCATATGTTTAGCCAGCGGTGTCTTAAGGACATAACGCATCAATCCCATTTTCAATGTTTTTACCTGTCCTTCTCTCCGCTGATCTTCAGTATCATCGGGAGAACTTGGATAAATCAGGGTATCTTTCATGCCTTCAAATCGTTTCTGCCCAATCAGGAAATAGGTGTACTCCCAACCTCCTGCTCCGGTTGCCTGAGAGGTCGAGATAATATAAACATCGGCATCCTTGATGTCACGAACATAATTGACGAAATTAATTTCCTTACGGATATAACTGCTGGCATCCATAAATACATTCAGGGCATCTTTCCGCAGGGTATCGGGGGATTCGGGCTGATCCTGTCCATAGGAAACAGCAGCGATGCAGAATCCGCAAAAAATCGTTACAATTTTTTTCATTTTCATTCAGGGTTTTGACTGCCAGGAGTCAAAATCAAATTTGGGCAGGTATATTTACTGGTTTCATTTACATTCTGGTATCCGATCCCGGTCGGTTATTAGAATAACTCAGAAGGATCGGGAAATATTTTCTCCCAGGACATGATTTTCATAAGGTTCTCGTTATCGAATAGTCTGCCGGAGAGCAGGTATTGTGCCCACCGTTTGGGTAAATTAAA
>Ga0315543_1003751_pt1 | contig 13361 bp, 11 predicted proteins | sample SalMarSW160210MG_2_FD_203098 | JGI IMG/M metagenome (GOLD analysis project Ga0315543, IMG submission 203098) | Salt marsh sediment microbial communities from the Plum Island Ecosystem LTER, Massachusetts, United States - Salt Marsh Sediment SW1601-210 ...
CCGGTGGTTGACCACTGATAGTTCAGTTCATCCTCATCAAGGTCTGAAGCAGTACATGTCACCTGGATACTACCCGAAGGAATGGTCCAGTCCGCATCGGCTACCAGGCTGGTAATGGTTGGCGGCCTATTGGCTCCCACCACGATAGTTACCGATTCTGTGTCTTTACTATTATGACCATCATCGACCACAACTGTGATTTCGTAAATACCAACTTCTTCAGGAGCAGTCCAGATAACTTGAGGTCCGGTGCCAGAAATATCACCACCGGTGGTTGTCCACTCATAGTTTAGCTTGTCACGATCATGGTCTGAAGCAGTGCAAATCACCGGTAGGCTACTCAAAGGAGCAATCCAGTCTGCCTCAATTTCCAGGCTGTGGATGATTGGCGGATAGTTGACCGTTCCATATGGTGGTAAGTTACCCATCTCGCAGGATGGGGTTAAAAGCAACACTGCTGCCGCCATAATTACCATGATTGATAAACATCTTCTTTTGTTCATTAGTTTCTCCCGAAGCCTTTTTCGTTCAAGACTGTGTTCGGAGCATTGCATATATTACTACCACCTTGATATCTCCTCATTATACAGTTGAAATCACCTTTATTGCGTCTCCCACTATCGCGCTCAGAAAGTCGCAAGCGCTTCCATCTCTTAGCGATACTTCAATATAACCGCTGCTGCCCACGATAGCCATTACCCCTTCATTTTGTGCGTAGTAGTGCTTGATACCTTGGATACAGTGCCCAGCCACCTCAAATATGATATCTTTTCCAGGTAGATCATTGCTTTTAATATTTGTAATCAAGTTGCCAAAGCGGTCAACATGTAAGACCTGGCCAACTAAATTGCCCTCTGGATCAAGGGATGGCTTTGGTATAGAGAGGACATGCAGGGAGTTAATTTTCTCCCCGAATTCATAAGGGGAAATGCCTAGAGAGAGGCCGGCAGCCACAGGGGCAAAAATATCTCTTCCATGGAAGGTAGGGCTGACTGGATGTCGCCAGAAGCGAGGGTCAGTAATAGCTACAACTTCAACGCCTGTCTTAAATACTATCTCTTTAAGGTCATGCGTATGTTCGGTTGACGAGTGACTTTCAACGGGAAATAAATCGTCAATTATATAACTGAGGATACCATTATCGGGGGCAACATAGAGGGCTGAAGGTGTTTTCAGTATTATCCCCTGACGCTCACTACCTACGCCGGGGTCAACAATAGCCATATGAATCGTTTGCTTAGGGAAGTAGCGAGAAGCAGTACTAAGTATGAAAGCAGCCTGAAGGATATTCTGTGGTTCGATAGAATGGCTGATGTCTATGATATTGGCTTCAGGGTTAGTGCTTAGGATAGCGCCTTTCACAGCAGCAACGTAAGCACCGTCATAGCCAAAGTCGGTAGTCAGGGTTATTATGGAACTCATCTGTAGATACTAAGTCTGAGTGGCGATTAGGATAGCAAAAACGACGATAAGGACGGCTAGGATTATGGTCAGCTTAAAAAGGGTGCTTTCTATCCCTCGCCGAGTTCGATACACTGAGTCAGCTTGCCCAAAGATACCGCCTATGCCTCCACCGCGTAACTGAAATAGTACAGTGGCAATTAAAGCTATTGCTATTAGTATTTGGGCGATTAAAAAATAACTAGGCAATTCATTTACCTCCTAGCTCCTGTATAATAATCTCTCTCACCACGCCTGGATTAGCCCTTCCTCTGGTAGTTTTCATTACCTGCCCTATAATAAACGTCAAAGCTTGCTGTTTGCCGGAGCTATAATCCGCTACTGCCCCAGTATTATTGGCCATCACTTGTTTTACCACTTCCCTTATTTCATCGGCATCGCTAATCTGGCTGAGTTTCTTTTCTGTTATAATCTCGCTGGCTCTCTTGCCAGTGCGAAACATCTCCTCAAACACTGCCTTGGTAGCTGGTCCGCTTATAGTGCCATCATCTACCAAGCCAAGCATTTCTGCTAGATGTCTCGGACTTATTTTAACATTTTCAATCTCAATGTTGGTAGTGTGAAGCAATCGGCTGAAATCTCCTAGAAGCCAGTTACTAACCGTCTTGGCCTTGCCAGGGTTCGTTAGCTTAACGCAGTTTTCAAAATAATCTGCCATGGCCCTGGAGGTAGTTAAAATATTAGCATCGTACAAGGACAAGCCATATTGGTTTATAAATCGGTCTCTGCGTGCTTCGGGTAATTCAGGGAGTCTTGCTCTGATTTCCTCTATCCAGGCTCGGTTCAAAGCCAGGGGAGGTAAATCAGGTTCGGGAAAATACCGGTAATCATCAGCGTACTCTTTAGTTCTCTGGGTCACTGTTATGCCTGCTTCCTCTATCCAACCCCTGGTTTCTTGTACCAGTTCTCCACCTTCCTCAAGCATCTGTTTTTGTCGCTTGGATTCATATTCCAGGGCTTGGTAAACTGCTTTGAAGCTATTCATATTTTTAACTTCCGCCTTGGGCAAAAGCTCTTTACTAGCCACTGGGCGGATGCTTATATTGGCATCACATCTAAAGCTTCCTTCCTCCATGTTGCCGGTGGACACCCCCAGATAACGCAAGATATTGCGTAATCTGATAAGGTAATCCCTAGCCTCCTCGGGGGAGCTTATTTCGGGCTCGCTAACAACTTCCATCAAGGGCACCCCGGAGCGATTGACGTCTATCAGACTGCAATCTCCCCTGTGCCACAATTTGGCGACATCCTCTTCGAGATGCACCCTGGTGATATTGATTCTTTTCCTGGTATCATTACTATCAATGGTTAGCCAACCCCCTTTTCCAATGGGAGCCTCATACTGGGAAATCTGGTAACCTTTCATCAGGTCAGGGTAAAAGTAGTTCTTGCGGTCGAATTTGGTATATTCTGGGATTGTGCAATTCAAAGCCAGGGCGGTCATCACTGTATATTCTATTGCTTTTTCATTGATGCCAGGGAGGACGCCGGGCATGCCCAAGCAGATGGGGCAGACGTGGGTATTGGGAGGAGCGCTGGCATAATCAGTGCTGCAACTGCAGAACATCTTGCTCTCGGTTAATAGCTGAGTGTGAACCTCCAGGCCGATGACAATTTCGTAGTCCATGGTGCTTAAGCTAGTATAGCAAGTTTGCCAAGCTTGGAACAACGCCTTGACTGAGGTAGTAAATGGAGGGTAGAATCTAAATGTTTTGACAAGCGAAGCAATAAAGTAAATAGGAGGTAAAAATGGACAAGACAGATGTATTGATTATAGGTGGCAGTGCTGGAGGTCCTGTTGCTGGCATAACAGCGAAAAGGCATTACAAGGACGCTAAGGTAACCGTCATCCGGAAAGAAAAAGAGGGGCAGGTGCTGGTTCCCTGCGGACTTCCATACATTTTCGGGACTGTAGGAGCACCAGAGAAAAATATAATACCCGACGCATTGCTTACAGGGAATAATATTGATTTTATCGTTGACGAAGCCACTTCTATAGACAGGGAGGCAAAAGCGGTCGCTACAGCGAGTGGAAAGTCCATAAGATATGAGAAGTTGGTGTTAGCTACTGGAGGGTTGCCAATCATAATTCCTATACCAGGCAAGGATTTGGAAAACGTTTTCTGTGCCATAAAGGATGTAGATTATATAAAGGGATTGCTTAAGACGCTGGATGAGGTAAAGGATGTAGTAATTATCGGAGGTGGCTTTATAGGCCTCGAGTTTGGTGATGAACTGAGGAAAAGAGGATTAAACGTCACTATTGTGGAAATGTTGCCTCACTGCCTCCAGCTTGTCTTTGACGAAGACTTTTGTTCTGTGGTAGAAGGCAAGTTGAGAGAACGAGGGATAGGCGTAAAGACGAAAGTCCAAGCAGAAGCAATTTTGGGAGAGAAGAAGGTTGAAGGAGTCAGGCTTAACACTGGGGAGGTACTAAAAGCAGACTTGGCATTTATGTGTATTGGAGTGCGTCCCAATACTGAACTGGCTCAAAAGGCGGGCCTTCAGATAGGGGAGACCAAAGGGATATGGGTTGACGACTATGGCAGGACGAGCGATAAAGATATTTTTGCTATTGGCGACTGCGCTGAGAAGAGGTCTTTCTTCACCAAAAAACCTTCTCCCTTGAGGCTTGCTTCTATTGCTTGCACCGAGGGCAGGATTGTCGGCGCCAATCTTTTTGGCTTGAAAAGGAGAAACGAAGGAGTGATTGGTAGTTTTGCCACCATTATAGGAGATTCAGGTACAGGCCTGGCCGGGCTTACTGAGACGGCGGCAAAACAAGCGGGTTTTGATGTCGTGACAGGTGAGGTTAAGACCGTGGATAAACATCCGGGCTCTATACCAGGCGCCACAGAGTTCAGAGTGAAATTAGTGTTTGAGAGGGCGACTCAGGAGATACTTGGCGGACAAGTCTGCGGCGGCTCAACTGTTGGAGAGGTTGTTAACGTACTTGCGGCTTTGATACAAAACAGGATGACGGCCAATGCAGTTGCTACTTTTCAATACGGTACTCATCCCTTCTTCACGCCCTCACCTATACCTTACCCTATTGTGAATGCTGCTGAAGTGGCGCTAAATAAACTCTGCGACTAAGCCGCTTTTGTGCTGTGAGTTTGACCGAAGTCCTTAATCCTCGTAGAATACGGATTGCGGGGATATAGCTCAGTTGGGAGAGCGCTGCGTTCGCATCGCAGAAGTCGGGGGTTCGAATCCCCCTATCTCCACATTATGTCTTGGACACCGAACAAAAAAACTATTGACAGTCCTCAAAAATAGCTGTATTATAGCCTTGATAAAAATAATCTTTATAGGAAATAGCATTTTAAGACCGATATAAATTTGGTGGTCAAGTGTGTGCATCAGAATAGGGTTACAGTAAACTTGCTCTTTCTGTCATCCCACTTGAGGTCAAGGCAGGAATTAACGGGCGTTTTGAACACTATTATGTTTAGTCGTATCCTAACTGTACCAGAGTATCAATTATAGTTTACAACCTAGGTCCTTCAAGACTATGAAGTGCTAAAATATGAAACGAACCTTAGGAAATCAAGATATGCATAATGAAAAGTGAACGAGACTACTACGAAGTCTTGGGCATTGTGCCGAGTGCCAGCGCCGAGGAAATAAGAAGGGCGTATCACAAGCGAGCTTTCAAATACCACCCAGACAGGAATCAGAAATGGGACGAAGCCAATAAAGAAATGCAAGGGATAAACGAGGCTTATGCTATACTGTCTGACCCGATTAAACGAAGGGGGTATGATCTTCCGTGGGGGTATGGTATCAGAGTGCCGAAGTTCAAGAAAGGCAGCAAAGTGAAAATAAGTCTCAATTATCCTTCACCATATATGGGCCACACCGGGATAGTAGATAAAGAACCTGTTAAGGATACCTTTCGCTTCTGGTATATGGTGAGGATCGAGTCAAAAGGCTTGACGACAGTCGCGCGCTTCGCTGAAGAACAACTTGAGAAACTGGACGATTAGCATCTAGACGGAGCAGTCAGCGTTCAGAACGAGTAGCTATCACCCGTGTGTGCTTTAGCTGTGTTATTCTTTGGTCACATTAGCCTGAAATGTGCAATCGTTTCAATGCTTAACTGACGAAAGGGCGAATTCCACACTAAAAGTTCTGTCTATCGTACACTTAGGCCCACTTAGCGTCTGAAAGAAATACCAAAGGCATCAATAATAACTAGTATTATCTATTGATACCCCGACTCCATATTTGCTAATGTGCTTCTAAAGCTCAGTGAGACGACCAGTAGCTTAACAGTAGGGTGAATTCCTAAAATGATAGAAGTCTTCATCGTGGTAAAGGGTGGCGCCGATTGGTATTATCTTCTCAAGGTTGTGCGTCGTGGCTTTGACGTTTACTGTATCCTACCTGATTTAGGAGTGCACCACTCTTTACATGAGAGCGGTGAAGCCCATTTTCGATCTGAAGGGAAGGTAGCGAAACCAAGAAGGGAACCACCAGTGGCTTTGATTATGGGTGAAGCAGGAACACCTATCGAAAATGGCATCAGAAGTGCATCTCTGTGTGGGTTAGGTCATGCTTCTGGTATTTGCACTGCGATCCTTTCGATTGATTCTCTAAGCAAGGATTTTCGGAGGTTCGATCGAAGTGCAGGGGAATGTTTTGTGATTGATAGAGAACTATTCCCAAAGGATGCTGGAGGTGTTGAGGTTGGGGTTTGGGCAGTTCCAGACAGGAACAAGGTTAGCATCGAATTCAACAATCCAAATATTTCTGCAAATTTGTTGTACAAGCTGACCCAGTGCGAACCTCAGATTTGGATCTATGCTAGGCCTTTCTAAACGGACAACCTGAACGCCAACTCGAAGGGTCTATCCATTGATACTCCATATGCGAGTCCCTGTCAGACTATCGCCCAACAAATTGTCTATATTGCCATTGCCCTAGTTGGAGCTTTTTGTTAATATAAAAATCAGAAAAGCTTGCGAAAAACCTGTGACGCAGCGAGGGTTTTGGTAGTGGCGTGCCCCTGTAGCTCAGTTGGATAGAGCAGCGGTTTCCTAAACCGCGTGTCGGGCGTTCGAGTCGCCCCAGGGGTATTTTTTGATATAATTACAATGCTTTAGGGGTGTAGCTCAGATGGCTAGAGCAGCGGTCTCCAAAACCGCAGGTCGCGGGTTCGAGTCCTGCCACCCCTGCCAGGCCGAGGTGGTGGAATAGGTAGACACGCCATCTTGAGGGGGTGGTGGGCGAAAGCCCGTGGGAGTTCAAATCTCCCCCTCGGCACCAGGTTAGTTTGCGGGAACCGAGGAAAGGCGGTAAAATTTATTCAGAGCGGAAGTAGTTCAGCGGTAGAATGCTTCCTTGCCAAGGAAGAGGTCGCGGGTTCGAATCCCGTCTTCCGCTCCAGTAAATTTGGTAGCTGCGGCGGTGTAGCCAAGAGGTTAAGGCAGGGGTCTGCAAAACCCCGATGCGGCGGTTCGAATCCGCCCGCCGCCTCCTTAGTTATCAGGCCGAGGTGGCGGAATGGTAGACGCGGCGGACTTAAAATCCGCTTCCTGCAAGGGAGTGTGGGTTCGAGTCCCTCCCTCGGCAGAAGGCCGACCTCACGGCCACCTGGAATTTTCCCTGTGTTTATCACTTGAAGACAGTACTTTTTTCTCATTGACTTCTACGATATGGCAAATTATACTTCTCTCACTACGTAAACGGAGGCAAGGCATGGCAGAAGTCGATAAAGAGGTAGAAGCAAAAGAAGCCCCCCAAGCTGTAAGTAGCACGGGGAAAGATGAGAGAGAGATGAAATTGGTGGGTGCAATGCTGGAGGCGAAGATCGTTGATGTTAAACCCCAGCTTGATTTCACAACTGAACTCGGCTTCATCTATCCAGTCGTTGAGCAAGCAGTAAATGCAAAAGGCAAGGAAGCAGTAGCAATTGTGGAATCCCTGACTGATAAGGGTATATTGAAAAGGAGCTTCTTTGACAGGCTCCTCCGTTGTTCCCGGTGCCAGTCAATAAACTTAAGACCAAGCACCCACTGCCCTAAATGCGGTTCAGGAGACATTGCCCGGGGCAGAATCCTCGAGCACTTAGCCTGCGGGTATGTCGGCGTTGAAGAAGAATTTACAGCCAAGGGTAAATATGTATGCCCCAGGTGTAAACTGGAGCTACGAACTCTGGGCGCCGACTACCAGAGCCGAGGAGTGCTGCGCAAGTGCCATGATTGCTCCGAGGTATTTAACGTGCCGTTGCTAAAGTGGCGCTGCCTGAAATGTTCCTCCCTTGCCAATGAGGATGAGATTAACGAGCTAAATATATACGCGTATCGCCTTGATGAAACGAAGAGAAACTGGCTGGAATTTGAAATTCAGCCTAAAGTGCAGTTCCTTGAATTCTTGAGTCGGCATGGCTACGAAGTAACGGAAAATGCCAGAGTGAAGGGAAGGTCGGGGGCAGAACATAACATAGATATGCTGGCTACCAGGGATGATGGCGTTATTACCCATAGTATAGCTATCGGGATTGAGATTGCCAGGGATAGGGTACAGCTGGACAGGATAATGGATTTTGATGTCAAAGCCTTCGATAGCGGCGTTCACGATAAGGTGCTGATCATCATCCCTGCGCTGGGCGAAGAGGCGGCCAAATTTGCTAGCTACCATGCGATAAAGGTGTTTGAACCTAAGGATTTACAGATGTTGCTGACTAGCGGTCCCCGGCCAAGCCCGGAAATAGTGAGGGAGCCCTTTGAATTTAAGTCCAAATCACAGCTAATACAATACCTGAAGAAACAAGGCTACAGAGTAAGGGAAAACGCTGAAGTCAAAGGACGGTCTGGGGCTGCCCATAACATAGACATACTGGCTATCAAGGATGAGGGCATCATTACTCATCGTATTGCTATTGGGACGGAGGTGGATGAGAAGCCGATGGGACTGGATAAGGTATTTGACTTCGATGACAGGGCTTATGATGCTGGTATTATGGACAAGGTCCTTGTTGCTGTTCCCGGACTCACCAGGGAAGGAAAGCAGTTTGCTGAGCGTCAGAGAATAAAGGTCTTTGAGGTCGGGCAACTGGAGCCAACCGGAGAGGAAAACCCTGAGTCCTAATTTCTAAATGCTGAACAGTATCGAAGTACGAAATATATAGTTAACCGAGAAGCTCCTTTTAATTTTTTCGCTCCTGGCAGGAGAGAGTTGGAGGGGGGATTTCACTTTGCCCCTAATCCTCTCCTATCGAGGGAGAGGAATTTTATACAAGATTAGCACTCAGACTTCTTACCGCTGAAAACGCGCTACGGCTCCTGGAACCTGAAGACCTTGAGAATCACTCACGCTACCTAAGCACCTGTGTCTCCCACCACGTCAGCAGAGCTTGTGGAGGCGGTTGTCAAGTGAGGATAGACGAGTGTCCCTATGACATTAGAAAGCCCAAAGACTACGTGGTAAGACAACCACGTGATCTCGTTCAAGCAGCTGGTGGGTCAGAGTTATAGGTAGCTTTTGAGGAAGAATGTCAGAGGCAAAGCATCAAGCTATTTATTCTACCGCCGAGCTCACTTAAACTCAATGACTGTGTAGAGAGGTCTTGGTGAAAGCAAAAACAAAGAAAAGAGGGCATATATCACTTATGTACTGGATGAGCACATGGTTTGCAGCCCGACCCAAAACTTGGTATCGTTTTAGAGTGCAACTTGAGAGTCGTGTATAACGGCAGCATAGTAGAAATGATGAAGATGGGGCGAAGCTTGTCGTTTCTTCAATGCTGGGAATGTTCCGGCAAGTGAATTAGCTCTGTGTAAGAAGGAGGATATGATGCAAAAGATCGGTCAGAATGTCTATGCTGAAACTGGTTTTCGAGGGTGCAATCCTGGCTTTGTTGTCACCAGTGAAGGCGTAGTGATGATTGACACCCCCCAGATGCCAGCAGATGCAATACGGTGGCGGGATGAGATTGCAAAGCACGGTCCGGTTTGTTATTTGATAAACACCGAGCCGCATGGCGACCATTTCACCGGGAACTACTTCTTCGGAGGCACGGTAGTAGCTCACCAGGGCACCAGAGAGGCAATCTTAGCTGCCTCGGTCGAGCAGTTAAAGGAGCGTTTTAAGCAGACTGACCCTGACAGCCTTCCTCTGATCAAGGATTACAGCTATCGACCTCCAGCTATTACTTTCTCCGAGCAGATGACCCTCTATGTGGGCAATCACACTTTCCACCTTATTAACCTCCCGGGGCACACGCCCTACCAGGTAGCTGTCTATATTCCTGAGGAAAGGGTAGTATTCACTTCAGATAACGTTTTCGGCAGAGTGCAGGCCTGGCTTCACCAAGCTGTGCCCTACGAGTGGCTGGATTCCTTGAAGCGACTTGAGCAAATGGAAGCGGATGTGCTGGTGCCCGGGCACGGTAACGTCTGCGACCGGAGCTACATTCTGGAAATGAGCGCCTTTATTCAAGACTGGATAGACGCCGTCAATGCCGCCATTGCGCAGGGGATGAGTCTAGAGGAGGCTCAAGAGAAAATCTCGTTTCTTGACCGTTACCCTATGGAACCAGGTAGCGAGCCGATGGCTCAATTCGTACAGCAGGTGAATGTGGCGCGCCTGTATCAAGTGCTTAAAAAGTAAACAGCGGTCGGTTATTCTTGTTCTGAAAAACAGGAGACATTTGCTTTCCGGGCGTGGTCGCAATACTCGCCGCTGCTTATCTTGCTGAAGGTGCTGACACTAGTGAGGTATACATTAGGTCTCCCAGGATGTGGTAGCGTTCTCATTCTTGTCCCTCAGCCCTATGATGGGCTGCCTACCTCATCCCTGCAGGGTAGCAGGTTAGATTCGGAGCAGGCAAGCAATGTGGTGACCAGGCTCAGGCTGACCATGATTAGATATAAGGCAACCGTTCGGGCAATCATCTCATTTCTTGAGATTGCTCATCCATACCGAGCAGAACCCTAGCCATTTGCCTACCCATTTCACGAGCGTCTTCCACCATCTGCGGGTTGTCCCTTGCGTGTTTATCTGGACCGCCAACAGCCGCTTTTAGAGTGAAGACCTTAGCCTGGGAAGCGTCGCGAAGACCGACAAATTTTCTCAATTCCTGAATGGCTTGATCAAAGCCAGCTCTACCTGCTATGGCGATCAGCCCGAAGCATTTGGCTTGCTTCGGTATATTATGTGTGTAAAGGAAGAAAGTTCTGTCCAAAAAGGTCTTGGTCTGCGCTGATATACTTCCAAAATAGACTGGGCTAGCTATAATAATTCCATCTGCTTGGCTGAATTTTTCCAGAATCCAGGGGGCATCGTCTTCTTGCAGGCACTTTGGAGATTGGCGACAGTTACTATGTGCCTGGCACGGGTTAACCCGGTACTGATTTAAAACGATCTTCTCAGTTTCAATCCCTCTCTTGGCTAATTCATTTAAGACTTCGTCCATCAGGTAATTAGTGTTACCATCGAGTCTAGGGCTTCCCCCAATAGCGACGACTTTCATTTCAACCTCCGTTCAACCTTTGATGCTGGGTATTTCAGATAGAATACTAAACCTCGGACATTGATATCAACTACTTGTGGTGTTTAAGGCGTGTAAGCTTAAGACGTTGACCTTTCAAACATGCGCTTTGTCAGGTAAGCTGCGCAGTTAGACTTGTAGGGGCTGGACTCTATATGTCGCTACCTTCATGAATTTCAAAAGCAATCACCGTTTTAGCTTCTGGGCTTTGAAGACTGAGGCTGGCAGGCGTGGCTACCTGATTACCTCACTGACTTCGCTGACGGGTCGTCTATCCCGGGTGGGACTTTCTGCCGGATATCCTACCGGTATCATAGCGAGGATATCCATGTCCGATGGGATGTTGAGGATTTTCTCTGTGTCTCCCTTTGCCAGTGCCAGCGGACCAGTCATCCATACAGCACCCAGTCCCATCTGGTGCAACACTAAAAGAAGATAGGCAATAGCTGCTGATACTGATTGAAGGCGTGGATTGAGGATGCTGTCCCACTCGAGCATCTGTACAGCCCTTTCGTCTACCTTTGCCCGGGCTGCCAGAATCTTAACCCTTGGGTTTTCTATCCTTCTGGTGCCGGCCAGGATCATGGCTGGTGCTGCGCTTAGAGGACTGCGCTGTGGTCTTGGTGGGGCAGATGCTGCTTGTGGCGTCCTACCTGGGAACGCAAACCCGCTGGCTTGTGCTGTTTCAGGCCAGGAAGCCATATTCCTTGTGCTGGCTTGTATGGCATCTGCAATGGCTTTGATAATGTCCTTATTCAGAACGATATAGAAGTACCAGTTCTGAAAATTAGCACCGTTTGGCGCCCAGGTAGCCAGCTCTACAGCTTGTAGCAGCATTTCTTCTGGAACAGGCTTATCCTGCCAGACACGAATCGAACGCCGATTTTTAATCAAGTTTGCTAGTTCTGTCGTCTCCATTTCAGGTCCTCCTGGAATTTCGGATTATGCTGATTGTAGCAAGGTTGCTCCTGTTTTGCATGTTGAAATCGAATTATTCGGACACATGTTGTGATGCGGCTGGTTTGGCTAAGATTGGAGTAGAGGTGAAATGTTAAAGAACTTTCTCAGGACGATGGCCATATCAGCAGGGGTTTTCCCCTGTCAATGCCCTAGCGAGCAATGTTGTTTACGGTTTGTTCGGTGTAGAGGAGCTTATCTTTGCTATCGAGGAGTATCGTTCTTAGAGTAACCACCTTTATTGAGGCAGGATCGGACAATGTCGAATTTCCTTGCTAGGCTATCGCCGAACCATGAGCTATTTAATGACACCTTTTTGTTCCAAAGGCGGTAGCCAAAGCTCAAACGAAAGTTACTGCTCATTACTGTGCTGAGCAGCTATATAGCTCCTTAAATCATGGCAGCTTTTTGTTGATCCCCGAGCTCTGTTCTCCACAATCTCTTTAGGTACGCACAGGGATAAACTGAAAGCCTACTCTCCTTTGTACACCGGTTCGCGCTTCTGGACAAATGCCATCATTCCTTCTTGGGCATCTTTTGTTTGCCCTACGCGGCGCGAGCCTTCAGCCTCGATCTTGATTCCCTCTTCAAGTGTCGTCTCGAGCCCACGCATAACACAGTCGAGGATTATACTCATAGCAATCGGAGCCTTTTTAGCTAGCCTCTCAGCTAGTTCTTTAGCATCATTCATCGCCTCGCCAGGGTTAGAGACTTTACTTATAAGCCCAATCTCCAGGGCCTCCGGGGCTCTAATCATTTTCTCTTGACCTAGGAGAAGCATTTCAAGGGCCCGTGTTTTTCCTACCAATCGTGGCAACCTTTGAGTTCCACCCCAGCCCGGAATAATGCCACGATCTATTTCCGGCTGTCCCATAACTGCTCGCTCAGCATCCACCATTATCCGGAAATGACAGGACATCGCCAGTTCACAGCCACCTCCCCCAGCGTAGCCATTGATAGCTGCAATAACGGGTTTTGGAAATCTCTCAATGTTGAAAAACACTTCCTGGCCTGAAGGACCAGCCGGACCACCTCCTGCTGCGTCAGGTCCGAAAGCACTCTTTATATCAAATCCAGCTGAAAAAAATCTATCTCCAGCGCCTGTGATTATCAAAGCCCTAATCGCCTTATCCCCCTTGAATTCCGTTAGGGCTTGATTTAATTCGCTCAGCAATGTGGAATTTATCGGGTTAGCAGGTGGACGATTCAAAGTTATGATGCCAACGTTATCTTCGTGCTCGACAATAATTGTTTCGTATGCCATTCGCTTCCTCCTTTTGCTAAGACTTTAGTATATTCAGTTGCAGTCGGTTTACATTTGGTAGCAAGATTAGCTTAATCTGTAGTCCGAAGTTATCACCCCCTTTCATCATCGATTAATGAGAGGTGCGGATAAATCATCGCGCAACATACTCCTTCTCTGGGCAGGCAACGGCAATACTAACAC
>Ga0315543_1003754_pt1 | contig 13345 bp, 9 predicted proteins | sample SalMarSW160210MG_2_FD_203098 | JGI IMG/M metagenome (GOLD analysis project Ga0315543, IMG submission 203098) | Salt marsh sediment microbial communities from the Plum Island Ecosystem LTER, Massachusetts, United States - Salt Marsh Sediment SW1601-210 ...
GAACGGATGGTTTACGAAGCGGTGGTCGCCGCCGAGCGCCGCCTGACAAGTCGCTGGTGTGTCCTGAAAGCTGTCGTCTGCTAGCCGGTGAAAGTCCGGTCTATGTCATTTGACACCCATCGCATCTTCACTTATACTTGCGGTCAACGAGAAGGGGCGAAACAGGTGGAGACAATTCAAGTACAGGTGCCCTCAGAACTGGCGCGGCGACTGTGTCCATACCAGGATGAACTGCCTCGCATCTTGGAGTGGGGATTGCGCTACGTCGAGGGGGAAACAAAGGCGAAGACCGAAGCGGAATCCGTGCCGGAGGCAAGGGCGCTGCAAAAGCAGATAGTCGCCGCTTTGCATCGGGCGGGCGCTGTCGGCCCCAGCCCCGAAGAAGCGGCGCAATACCTGGCGGGACTTGAAAACCAGCATTGGATGCCCATCCAGGCTGGCGGCAAGCCAGCCAGCCAGATGATTATCGAAGAAAGGGACAGCCGCCCATGACGCTGTGCACCTGGCCTGCGCCTTGCATCTCAACCAGGTGCTCTTGGACAATAACCTGCCCACGCTCACCCTCGTCGCGGCCGACAATGGCCTCTTGAAAGCGGCGCAAGCCGAGGGGTTGAAGACTGAGAACCCCAATCTCCACCCGTAGGTATACTGCCCGTCATTGGATGGCGAGCGGCAGCTTCTTCCGAGGTCCTGCATCCTGTATCCTGCATCCTGCCCAAGGAGGTGTTCCGATGCACAAGTTCAGAGTAAGTATAATTGCATTGCTGGCCCTCATCGCCGCCATGCTGGCCTGCAACCTGCCTGCGACGCTGACGCCGCCCCCCGCGACTGTGCCACCCCCTACCGCGACTGTACCACCCCCTACTGCAGCCCCAGCGACCGCTGTCCCTGCCACCCCGCCGCCCGACGTGCGCGGGCCAGGCTTTGCTGCCTACTCCGAGATCCCCGTCAACCTGCCCGCGGCCTACAGCGGCTACACACTGCCGCTTGACCCGACGACACTCCCCAACTACAGCCAGTTCACCTTCAGTGACGCGCAGAGCGCGCTCCTGGCGCAGAATGGCTTCGTCGTCGCGCCGGCCGAGTGGCTGGAGTTCTTCCAGGTCTACGAGAATGCCCGCTACGAGGAAGTCCCCGTCTTCGTCACCACCGACTCCGTCTACCACGTCTACCACCTGCTCTTCGACAAGATGCTGCGCGACCTGGAGCGGGAGCACTTTGCATCGGACATCGCGGCGCTCACTACTGCCTGCCTCCAATCGGCTCAGGCTGACTACGCTGAACTGCAGGGCACCGAACTGGAGAAGACTGCCCGCAACGTGCTCGCATACTTCGCCGTCGCCGACGCCCTCATCAACCCCGCCGCCGTCACACCGCCGGAGGTGGCTGGCCTGGTGGCCGGCGAACTGGCGCTGATTGAGGCACACGCAGGTATGGGCCCCAGTCCCATCTTCAGCCAGGACTGCCCTGAAGGCTGCGATCCTTGCGACACGATGCCGCCGCCGGAGTGCCAGGACCAGCCTTGTCTGTGCGAAGACTACTCCCAGTACGTTCCCCGAGGCCACTACACCCGCAGCGAGCAACTCCAGCGCTACTTCCGCACGATGATATGGTATGGCCGCATCAACATGCGGTTGCAGAGGCCCGGCGAGACCCGCATGGCGCTCCTCATCACCCACATCTTGCGCCACACCGATGTGAACGGCATCCCCGCCGCCGACGTCTGGGCGCGGGTGTACGACCCTACCGTCTTCATCGTCGGCAAGGCGGATGACCTGGGCTTCCACGAGTACGGCGCGCTGTGGGACACCACCTTCGGCCCCGATGCCCCCGTCTTTGCCATCGCCGACGAACCGAGATTCGCTGCCTTCGTCGAGGCCGCCCGCCAACTCCCGCCCCCCCAGATCAATTCCATGTGGGTCTATATCTGGGAGGACAAGGAGCAGGTGACGCAGGGCTTCCGTTTTATGGGCCAGCGTTTCGTCCTCGACGCCTACATCTTCGACGAACTCACCTGGCGCGAGGTCGGCACGATGGACAACCCCCGCACGCTGCCCAAAGCACTCGACGTGATGGCCGTGCTGGGCTCCGAGGAAGCCCACTCCATCCTCGACGAGATGGGCGAGACGGCCTATCTCCACTACCCGGAGCAGATGGCGAAGTTACGCGGGGAGTTCTCGGCGCTGCAACTGGACTCCTGGACCCAGAACCTCTACTGGGCCTGGTTCTACGCTTTCGGGCCGCTCCTGGAGCCGAAGGGCGCGCAGTACCCGGCCTTCATGCAGACTAGAGGCTGGACGCACAAGGATCTGCACGCGGCGCTGGGCTCCTTCACTGAACTGAAGCACGACACTATCCTTTACGCCAAGCAGTCAATGGCGGAGATGGGCGGCGGGCCGCCGCCGGAGCCGCCCCATGGCTGGGTCGAGCCCAACCCGGAAGCCTACGCCCGCCTGTTAGCCCTCACCCGGCAGACGGCCGACGGGTTGGAGAGCCGTGGCCTCCTGACCGAGAACACGGACGCCAACCTGATGCGGCTGGACGATCTGCTCACCTTCCTGCTCGATGTAGCGCAGCGAGAACTGGCCGGTGAACCGCTGACCAATGAGGACTGCGAGCGCATCAAATACTACGGCGGCGAGTTGGAGGCGATGACCTTGGCCGCCGCCGACCAGGAGGGTGAAGGTAGGCCCTTCTTCGAGCAGGACGACCAGGCTCCCGTCGTCGCCGACGTCGCCACCGGCCTGGATCCTATCACGGGTGAGGGGGCCGTGCTGGAGGAGGGCACCGGCTATATCTTTGAGATTTACGTCGCCGTGCCGGATGGCGCAGGCGGGTTGCACATCGCCAAAGGCGGCGTTTACTCCTACTACGAGTTCCCCTGGCCGATGGATGACCGCCTGACCGATGAGAAGTGGCGAGAGATGCTGGCGGCCGGCGATACACCCGAGCGGCCGGAGTGGACGGCTTCTTTTGTCAGTGAATGAACCAAGGTGGAAAGTGAGGAAGCGGGGCAGCGAGAAATCGCGGAGATCGCGCAGCATTACTACGTTCCTGCTTCCTTGCTTTCTTGCTTCTTTCTTCCTCCTCCCAGGGGAACCTACGCCACCTGGCCCGAACAGATCAGTGAGGCTGCCTTTCACGCTTGCCCTCGCCGGTGACGTGATGCTGGGCCGCGGAGTGGCGCAGGCGCTAGGTGGGGACTGGGAGGCCGCCTTCGCTGAGGTACAGCCCTGGCTGGCCGAGGCCGACTTGGCCTTCGCCAACCTGGAGTCGCCACTGACGACCGCGCCGCTCCCCCCCTCTGTCCCCCCCATCGGGGGGGATGAAGGGGGGGCATACGACCTGCGAGCACCGCCGGAGGCGGTCACCGCTCTTCACGTGGCCGGCTTCGACGCTGTCTCCCTGGCCAACAACCACGCGCTGGACGCGGGAGAGGCCGGGTTGCGAGAGACGGTGAACACGCTATCCGCGGCCGGTATCGCTCCATTGGTAGGTTGGGAAACTGGTACATTGGTAAATTGGGAAACCGGTACGTCGCCAGGCCGGTCACCAGTACACCAATCTACCAACTACCAATCTACTAAATTACCAACCTGCCACCTCCTGGCCTTCGACGACAGTGTTGCGCCCCTCGATTTGGAAGCCGCAGCAGAGGCGGTAGCCGCCGCAGCGGAGCAGGCCGATGTGGTTATCGTCTCCATCCACTGGGGCGGCGAGTACCAGGCCGCGCCCAGTCCGCGCCAACGGGCCATCGCCAGGACGCTGGCCGATGCCGGGGCCAGGCTCATCGTCGGACACGGGCCCCATGTCTTGCAGCGGGTCGAGTGGGTGGGGGATACACTCGTCGCCTACAGCCTGGGCAACTTCCTGTTCGACCAACCCTACCCGGCCGGCTGCCGCCGTGGGGCCATCCTGCGTGTCACGCTGCAAGGCGACCGCATCATCACCGTCGGAGCCGTGCCGACCGTGGTGGAGCAGGGGCGCGTGGTGCCCGCTGGCCCGGAGGACTCCGCCGCCATCCTCGCCCGCCTGAACCTGCAACCCTGAACCCTGAAACCTGAAACCTGAAACTTGAAACCATCTTATGAGGTGCATCCGTGAGCATTCCGCAGGCTTTCTTTCTCGGCGTCCTTCAGGGCGCCACTGAATTCCTCCCTGTCAGCAGTTCGGGCCACCTGGTGCTCGTGCCCTGGCTTTTGGGGTGGCCTGCACCCCATCTGGCCTTCGACGCCGTCGTTCACTGGGGTACAGCGCTGGCCGTCGTCGCCTACTTCTGGCGCGATTGGGTCTCCATCGTCCGGGCGGCTTTTCGCTCTTTGTACAGGCGAACCTCGCGCAGTCTACAGATCGCCCTGGCGAGGGGAAAAGTGTGGGCGGGCGAGGATGCCTTCGGTCTGGAATCTGCTGCTCAGGAACCGCTGCGGCTGCCACCTGCACAAGACGTTGTAGAGGTCCCGGACGCCCGGCTGGCCTGGCTCATCCTGCTGGGCACGCTGCCCGCCGCTTTGATTGGCTATCTGCTGGAGGACTTCTTCGAGGGGATGTTTGCCCGCCCCGTTGCAGCGGCTGGCTTCCTGCTGGTCACGGCGGCGCTCCTGACCGCCAGCGAGCGGTTTGGCCGCCGTGAGCACAATCTGGACACGCTGGCCTGGTCCGACGCATTGACCATCGGGCTGGCCCAGGCGCTGGCCATCCTCCCCGGCATCTCCCGCTCCGGCGCGACCATCGCCGCCGGACTGGCGCGAGGGCTGCGACGGGAGCCCGCTGCCCGCTTCAGTTTCCTCCTGGCGACCCCCATCATCCTCGGCGCGGGGTTGCTCAAGGTGGTGGGCCTGGCGCAGGTGGGAGGTCTGGCGGCACGGGCCCCGACGCTCGTCGTCGGCTTTCTGTCGGCGGGCGTCGTCGGTTTCGGCTGCATCCATTTCCTGCTGCGCTACCTGCAACGCCGCCGCCTCTACCCCTTCGCCGTCTACTGCGCTGCCGCGGGCGTCGCCTGCCTGCTCGTGGTGTTGCTGCAGGGGATGTAGGCCACATATCATTACATGGGTTCTCATACTATATCAGTTCCGCCTCGAACTTCTTCGCCAGGAACAGCGCGTTCCAGATCGTGGCCTGGCTGGTCGCAGCGGCGATGGCGGTGGGTGTCACGCGGCTGCGGGAGTATCTGGAAACGGGGCGAACGATAAATCGGTGACTATGCCTCGCAATCCACAATTCGCAATCCGCAATCTGCAATCTACAACCCGCCTCCTGTTTCTCGCTTCCTGCCTCTTGCTCCTCCTGGCCGCCTGCGCCCCCCAGCCCCTCACCGTCACCCGCGAGCCTGTCACCCTGCGCTTGGTGGCTGCCGATTCCTGCGGGCCGCTGGCCGAGGAACTGGCCGCCTCCTACGAGGAAGCCCACCCCTGGGTCACGGTCCGGGTTGAGGTCTTCAACTCCTCGGTGTCCGAGCAGACGCTGCGGGCGGGCGGGGCAGACCTGGCGCTGCTCTCGTGGCTATGGGAGACCACCGGTGAAGAGCCGCTGTGGTCGCAACCATTTGCCAGCGACGGCGTCGCCGTCATCATCCACCCGGCTACGCCGTTCGCAGAGACCGGGCTGGCGCACCTGCAGGGGATCTTCCGTGGTCAGGTGCAGGAGTGGGGGGGGATGGTACTCACTGTCGTCAGCCGCGAGGAAGGTTCCGGCACCCGGGCCGCGTTCGACTCCCTCGTGCTGGGCAACTACGACGTCACGCCCACCGGCGTGGTGATGCCATCCAGCGAGGCAGTCGTCGAGTACACAGCACGCACCATAGGGGCTGTTGGCTACGTCTCGACGCTGAGGGTGGGGGAGGGCGTGCGGGTGCTGCCGGTGGAGGGAGTCCTGCCGGCTCCAGCGACTATCGCCGACGGGAGTTATCCCCTCTCGCGCTCGCTCTATTTGGTAGCCACCGCCGAACCGGCCAGTGAGGCCCGCGAGTTTGCCCAGTGGGTGCTCGGGCCGGAAGGCCAGACGATTGTGGGGCGGCCGTGAGCGGTGACGTGGACATGGCGGCTTCCATTTTCCTCCAAAGCAAGGTATAATCGTGTCTTCTCGATAATCTGGGGTAGGGGCAGGTCTTGCACCTGCCCGTCAGGGCGACCGCAAGGGTTCGCCCCTACATTTTGAGAAGATACGTATAATCGCAGCAACGTTATCTCCTGGGGGTTGAACAATGACTGATGATTTGCAGGGTATCCAACAGGCGCGCCAACGCTGGCAGCAGACGACGCTCAAAGAAACCCTTGACCGGCATCCTGAGCGGTGCGAGGAGTTCATCACCACCTCCGGCGAACCCGTCGAGCGGCTGTACACCCCGCTGGACGTAAACGGCGATTACGCCGGGAAACTGGGCTTCCCCGGCGAGTACCCCTTCACCCGGGGTGTCCATCCCACGATGCACCGGGGCCGGCTGTGGACGATGCGCATGTTCGCTGGTTTCGGCACCGCTGAGGAGACCAACGCCCGCTTCAAGTACCTGCTGGAACAGGGCCAAACGGGCCTCTCCGTCGCCTTCGACCTGCCGACGCTCTACGGCTACGACACCGACGCGCCGGAGGCGGAGGGGGAGTTTGGCAAGTGCGGCGTCGCCGTCTCCTCGTTGCGTGACATGGAGGTTCTCTTCGACGGCATCCCCCTGGGCAAAGTGACCACCTCGATGACCATCAATTCCCCGGCGGCGGTCACCTGGGCCATGTACATCGCCGCCGCCGAGAAGCAGGGCGTGCCGGTGCACGAACTCGGCGGCACCATCCAGAACGACATCCTCAAGGAGTACATCGCTCAGAAGGAATACATCTTCCCGCCCGAGCCCTCCATGCGGCTGGTCACCGACACCATCGAGTTCGGCAGCCAGCACTTGCCCAGGTGGAACACCGTCTCCATCTCCGGCTACCACATCCGCGAGGCCGGCTCGACGGCAGCGCAAGAACTGGCCTTCACTCTGGCCGACGGGATGGAGTACGTCCGCTGGGCCCTGGAGCGTGGGCTGGACGTTGATGCCTTCGCGCCCCGTCTTTCCTTCTTCTTCAACTGCCACAACGACTTTCTGGAGGAGATTGCCAAGTTTCGCGCCGCCCGGCGTATCTGGGCGCGGGAGATGCGCCACACCTTCGGCGCGCAGTACCCCCGCTCCTGGTGGCTGCGCTTCCACACCCAGACGGCGGGCTGCTCGCTCAGTGCGCAGCAGCCGGAGATCAACGTCGTGCGGGTGGCGATCCAGGCGCTGGCAGCGATCCTCGGCGGCACCCAATCCCTGCACACTAATAGCCTGGACGAGGCGCTGGCCCTCCCCAGCGAACACGCCGTCACCATCGCGCTGCGCACTCAGCAGATCATCGCCCACGAGAGCGGCGTGGCCAATACCGTGGACCCGCTGGGCGGTTCCTACGCCATCGAAGTGCTCACCGACCGGCTGGAGCGGCAGGCGTATGACTACTTCGAGAGGATTGAGGCGTTGGGCGGGGTCATTCCGGCTATCGAGGTTGGCTTCTTTCAGCAGGAGATCGCCGACGCTGCCTACCGCTACCAGCGCGAGATTGACGAGCGGCGGCGCATCATCGTCGGGGTGAACGAATTCGTGGCAGACGAGCCGCTGCGGGTGCCATTGCTGAAGATAGACCCGCAGGGGCACGAGCGGCAGTGCGCCCGGCTGGCGCAGGTGCGAGCGGAACGGGATAATGGGGCAGTGGGGCAGGCCCTCGACCGGCTGCGCATCGCCGCCCAGGGCACCGAGAACACTATGCCGCGCATCCTGGACGCCGTGCGCGTCTACGCCACGCTGCAGGAGATTATGGATGTTTTCCGGGAAGTCTTTGGCCTCTACCGCGAGCCGATGATTGTGTAGGGGCATCGTCGTGCGCACTGAACATGTACACGGTTCCGGAATGGCGCGGCAGAGGAATCGCTGCCTCGCACTCCCATGCCCCCACACTCCCATACTCTTATCTATTTCTCCATAATCCCCGCCAACTCACATAACTCCCGGTCGATCTGTTTCTCGAAGGCGACCGCCTCCTCCAGGGGTGTCAATGCGGCAGCGCTCTTGACCCAGCCGACTGTGTTCCCGCCGTTGCCGGCGCTCAGTTCGCGCACTGCGGCCGCACCCAGCCGGGTGGCCAGCAGCCGGTCGAAGGCACTGGCAGCGCCGCCTCGCTGGACGTGTCCCAGTTGTGTGACTCGCACCGAGAAGCCCAAATCCTCTTGCCGCTCCCGTAGCTGCCTGGCCAAGGCCTGTGTTCCTGGTTTCCATCCCTCAGCGACAATGATGATGCAGTGCGTTTTGCCCCGAATGTAGGCCTCCTCGATCGTCTGGCGAATTTGCTCGAACGTCGTCTCTATCTCTGGGATGAGCACAAGTTCTGCTCCGCCGGCGATGCCGCTCACCTGCGCCAGGTAGCCCGAGTCGCGCCCCATCGTCTCGATGAGAAAGGCTCGGTTGTGGGAGGAGGCGGTGTCTTTGATCTTATCTATGGCATCCAGGATGGTGTTCAGCGCTGTATCCACGCCGATGGAGATGTCGGTGCCATTGACGTCGTTGTCAATGGTGCTGGGGATGCCGATGGTCGGGAAGCCTAAGCGCCACAGTTCCAGCGCCCCGCTCAAGGAGCCGTTGCCTCCGATAACCACCAGCCCATCTATCCCGAACCGATTGAGGCTGCGCAATGCCTCCCTGCGCCCCTTGGGTTCATAGAACTCTGGAGAGCGGGCGGTCCCCAGAATCGTCCCTCCGCGCCCGATGATACCACCCACCGAGCGAGCGTCCATCTCGTCAATTTCACCGTCTATCAGACCGGCGTAGCCTCGATGGACGCCCATTACCTCCAGCCCCACGTGGATCCCCATGCGCACCACGGCGCGTATGCAGGGATTGAGACCGGGGTTATCCCCGCCGCTTGTCAGCACGCCAATACGCTTCATTCGCTCCCCCTTACCCACCTTGTCTACTTGTGTACTGGTGTTCTTGTATCCTCTAGTACAGGAACATCGGCTTGCTCAGCACGTGCCATACTTTGGGTCGGTAGCCATCCACATCGTAGAGGGCCCGCACGTCCACGTGTTTGACCCCCAGCGTGGGCGATTCGGCCGAGATGTCGGTGTAGCGTCCATCCCGCAGCGCGACCATGCGCCCAACCTTGCCGATGGATAGCAGGTCCAGCGCTGTGTTGGCGTAGTTGACCGCCACCATGATGTCCAGAGCGTCCGGTGCGCCCGAGCGCATCAGATAGGCCACTTCCTGGCACATCGTCTTCACACCCGTCATTCTCTCCAGTTTCTCCGCTGTGACTGCCCCGATGCCACCCAACTTCTTGTGGCCGTAGGGGTCGGACACACCGGTCTGGATGACTTCCTTGCCGATCTCGTGGGCTCCCTCCGAAATGGTCATCATGGCGTAGTGGCTGGGATTTGCCCGCTTGTCCTGCATCAACAGGCCGGCCAGTTTCTCAATGTCGAAAGGGACCTCGGAGATGATGGCCCGATCCACGCCGGCCAGGTAAGCCGAGATAAGCGAAGTCTCACCGGAGTGCCGCCCGAACAGTTCGATCACGCCGATGCGCTCGTGGGAACCGGCCGTGGAACGCAACTGGTGGATAAAGTGCACGCTCCGTGTGACGGCAGTGGAGAAGCCGATGCAGTAGTCGGTGCCGAAGACGTCATTGTCCATCGTCTTGGGGATGCTGATGACGCGGAAGCCCTCGCGGTGGATGCGGGCCGCATACCCCAGTGTGTCTTCCCCTCCGATGGGGATCAGCACGTCAATCTTGAGATGCTCCAGTGCCTTCAACACGTGGTCGGTGAAGTCGAGCCTCTGGCTATCGTCCAATTCCCCCTCGGGGCGCAGAAAGTCGGGCGCACGTGAGGGGCGCACGTGGCTGGGATTGATGCGCGATGTGTGCAGGAAGGTGCCGCCGGTGCGGTCTATGGTGCGCACTATCAGTTCGTTGAGCGGCTGAAGGCACTCTTCGCACGCAGCCGGGTCGTCGGGGTTGTAGAAAAGAAGCCCGCGCCAGCCACGACGGATGCCGATGGGCTCGTGCCCCTCGGCAATGGCGCGATAGACCAGTGCCTTGATGCAGGGATTCAATCCAGGGACATCTCCTCCACCAGTCAGGATGCCGATTCTCATTCTCTCTTTTCCTCCATTTCACTTTATCTCCTCCTCTACCCCAACTGCCTCCGCCCCGATTGCGGCGGCCAGTTCCCGCGCCAGTTCGGGGCAGTAGCAGGTTGTGTCGTTCGGGAACGCCAATTCGACCGTTCCGCCCGCGTCGCCGACCAGGTGAATGACGAAGCGATCCTGGCCCTGGTACCCCACCAGCAGGCTGTGGACCTTACGCAGCACTTGCTCGTCCCGGGCCTGCTCGTCGCTGCGGGACAGTGTCACACGGATGGTGCGTACTCCCTCTCTGCCCCCCCCTACGGGAGGGGGTGGAGGGGGTGCATCATTCTGTTCGGCCGGAACGGTCACTTCGTCGGGGGACTTGACCCAGTCGCATAGCAGGCTCGGTTCATCTCGCCGTCCTGTGTCCACCTTGCCGCCCACTATCAGGATGTGCTCTGGTTGCCAGAGGTGTTTGCTCCGGCTCCACACGCGAGGGAAGACGATGACGTCGCAGGTGCCCTGCAGGTCTTCCAGGGTCACGAAGGCCATCTCGTTTCCCTTCTTCGTCGTGTGGTGGCGCGTCCGCTGCACCATCCCAGCGACGACTACTTGTTGCCCGTTCATATCCGCGCTCAGCGTTCCAGCGTAGGCGGTTATGACATCTTGCAGCTTGACCATGGCCTGTGTCAAAGGGTGCTCGGAGATGTACACGCCGACCAGATCCTTTTCCCAGGCCAGGATTTCTTTCTGCGGCACTTCGGCGGTCCCAGAGAGTGGAGGCAACAGCGTCTCCCCAGCCGCCAGGCGTACACCAGTGGCCTCGCCGAACAGGCTCATCTGCCCCACGTCCCAGGCGCGGTGCAGGCTGGCGCTCAGCCCGATGATGCGCTCCACAATGGGGAGGAGTTGCGGGCGCGTGCCGAAAGGACGCAGGGCCCCCACTTTGACCAGGCTTTCCAACGCACGCCGGTTCACCTGTCGCAGGTCCACGCGGCGGCAGAAATCATCCAGGTCACGGAAGAGGCTCCCTGCCTGGCGGGCGGCCAGAATCGTCTCGACCGGTCCCTCGCCCACGTTCTTAACCGCGCCCAGCCCGAAGCGGATCGCCGGACTCCCCCCCGCTTCGGGGGGGGGCTCAATGGTGAAATCCAGGCTAGAGCGGTTGACGTCCGGGGGGAGCACCTTGATCCCCATACGGCTGCACTCGGCGATGAGGAGACCGACCTTTTCGGTGTTGTGCCGCTCGACGGTCAGCAGCGCGGCCATGTATTCGATCGGGTACTTGGCCTTGAGATAGGCGGTCTGACAGGTGAGGACAGCGTAGTCGGCGGCGTGCGCCTTGTTGAATCCGTATCTGGCAAAATACTCAATGTCGTCGAAGATAGCCTCGGCCGTTTGGCGAGGCAGGCCGCCGTGCTCCATTGCTCCCTGGATGAAAGAGGTGCGGTGCTTGAGAAGTTTGGCCTTCTTCTTTTTGCCCACAGCCCGCCTGACCAGGTCAGCCTCGGGAGCGGAGTAGCCGGCGATGTCTGTCAGGATACGGATGATTTGCTCCTGATACACAATGGTGGCGTAGGTCTCTTCCAGGATGGGCTTCAGGCTGGGATGGCGGTACTCGACTGGCTTGAGGCCGTGCATGCGGTCAATGTAATCGTCAATGTGCTCCATCGGGCCGGGGCGGAAGAGGCTGATGGTGGCGATGATGTGCTCGAACTTCGTGGGCTGCATCTTCATCAGCACCCGCCGCATACCCTGCCCTTCGACCTGGAAGACGCCTATCACGTCCCCGCCTGAGAGCAGGTCGTAGATGACCGGGTCGTCGGTGGGGATGTTGTCCAGGTTCAGGTCCACGCCGTGCCGCTGGTGGATCAGTTCGCAGGCGCGGCGCATAATGGTGAGGGTGGAGAGGCCCAGGAAGTCAATCTTGAGCAGTCCCAGTTCCTCCAGTTCCTCCATCGCGTACTGGGTGACGACGCCGATCTCGCCCTCATCGCCACCGCGCGTGGGCCGGTGCATGGGTGTGTACTCGACGAGGGGCACGTCGGAGACGACGACGCCGGCGGCGTGAGTGCTGGCGTGGCGCACGTTCCCCTCCACGCCTCGGGCGGTGTCAATCAGCCGCCGGATGTGCTCCTGTGTCTCGTATTGCTCCCGCAGTTCGGGCACTTCCTGCAACGCCCGATCCAGTTTGACCTTGGGGCCGCCCGGCACCAGGCGAGCGATGTGGTCCACCTCTGGCAAAGGGTAGTCGAGCGCCCGTCCCACGTCGCGGATGGCCGCCTTGGCCCCCATCGTGCCGAAAGTGATGATCTGGGCCACTTGTTCGTGCCCGTATCTTTCGATGGTGTAGCGAATCAGTTGATCCCGTTGGTCATCGGGAAAGTCCAGGTCAATGTCGGGCATGGTCACGCGGCCCAGGTTGAGGAAGCGCTCGAAAATCAGCCCGTGCTGCAATGGCTCCAGGTTGGTGATGCCCAGGCTGTAGGCGACGATGGAACTGGCTCCCGATCCCCGCACGTTCCACCAGATGTCCCGCTCCCTGGCGAAGCGACACAGGTCCCAGACGATGAGGAAGTAGGTGTCGAAACCCATGCGGTGGATGATGCCCAGTTCGTAGTCGAGCCGCTCGCGGATTTGAGGGGTGATGACTGCGTACCGCCGCTGCAATCCCTCCTCACACAGGTGATGCAGATACGCCTGTGCGTCGTACCCCCTGGGCACCTCAAAGGGGGGCAGGTGGTAGTGACCGAACTCCAATTCCAGTTCGCACATCTCCGCGATGCGCAGCGTGTTTGTCAGCGCCTGGGGCACTTCGGAGAAAAGCGCGGCCATCTCCTCTGCGCTGCGGAGATAGTAAGTGTCGCCGTCCATGCGCATGCGGTTCGGCTCGTTGATTGTCTTGCCGGTTTGGATGCACAGCAGCACGTCGTGGATGCTGGCCTCTTCACGGCGGGCGTAGTGCACGTCGTTGGTGGCGACCAGCGGCAGGCCGAACTCGCGGGAGAAGGCGCTCATCTGGCGATTGACCTCCGCCAGTTCGGGGATGTTGTGTTCCTGGAGTTCCAGGTAGTACCGGCCCGGAAAGACGTCGCGGTACCAGGCGATGGCGCGGCGCGCCTGGTCAAGTTGTCCAGCCCGGATCAGGCGGGGAACCTCGGAGCTGCCACAGCCGGAGAGGACGATGAGCCCATCGGCGTGCTCGGCCAGCGTTTCTCTGTC
>Ga0315543_1003756_pt1 | contig 13342 bp, 13 predicted proteins | sample SalMarSW160210MG_2_FD_203098 | JGI IMG/M metagenome (GOLD analysis project Ga0315543, IMG submission 203098) | Salt marsh sediment microbial communities from the Plum Island Ecosystem LTER, Massachusetts, United States - Salt Marsh Sediment SW1601-210 ...
AAAAAGCTGACTGCAAGAAGGTAAAACTCACCAGTCTGTGTTATGATGGTTACGGCGACATACACACAGCAGCAAAGGACGGATACATAATCAAAAGCTGGGCGTTAAGACACTATCCAGACGGAGACCCCGGAACGGATTTACATGCCATCAAAACTGACAAGTGCATCTCAGTTACACCCATCAAAGTAGAATTTCTTCACAACACGCAAGCAATGAAAGACCTGCTGGAATCCCTTTCAGCCTAATAGTCACGATGCGCTAGCACTCGAAAACAAAATTCGCGCGATTTTTAACCTTAGTTCTCTTTCACGTCGGCTAAGTATGGCTTCAAAGGTGTTATCCACAAAGATTTTGCCATCAATGGTTTTAACTATGACACCAACAGCTTTGATTTGTTGTTTAGAGATTTTTAGTCGTGTTTTGACACCTGTTCCATCAGCAATTTTCTTTTCCAACTTGTTAAGTTTCAAGGGCAAGGACGAATCGTTTTCGTTTAACATAACCTCTAACGTTCCACCATCTAGAACTGTGCCAGCATCAACTATCAACTTCTCAAGGACAGGAAGATACTCCTCAGATTTTTGCAGGTTCACGAGCCTGTTCTTCACTTCATTTAAGACGCTTGTAACTAACCGCTCCTTTTCGGATAAGACCACCCAACCTGCTCTTCTCTTAATATCTGTGGTCACCCTTCCTTTAATGATATCAGCCTCATTTTCGGCTCTTTTCAACAGGGAATACACCTCTTTCTCTGCGCTGTGAAGGGCTAATTTCCTTTGCTTTTCTAACAGCATTTCGGCAGATCTTTTTGCCTCTTTTATAATAGCTTTCGCTTCTTCTCTTGCATCGTTGAGAATTCGATCAATAATTCTATTATCTGACGATTCCATCGTTCCACCCACTTAAGATAGAATTTCATTTAAAGCGGCATTCACTGCATCATCAAATTTTTTTTCAGCGTCTATTCGAATTTTCTTTTTCTGTTTTTTTGCACGCCTAAGAAAAATCTGTGCTCTAGACTCAGCATCAATCTTCGCCTGTTCCTTGATTTCAATTGATTTACGTTTCGCTTCGGCAATTGTTTCTTGGTAAGTCGCTCCGTAAACATTCTCAGCCTTTTCCTGAGCTTCCTTTTCTATTTTCTCTGCCTGCTCTCTTGCTTCAAGTCTTATTTTTTCAGCTTCCCTCTCCTTGTCCAAAACTGCTTTAAAGGATTCAAGCAAGGTTCATACCCGATTTAAACTATTTTTAGACAAAAAACTTTAAGAGTCTTTCTCTTTTTTAAAATGATATATAAAGATTAGCTACAGACAAATCTTTAAACAAAAGGGTGCCTAGTTAGACGACGATGCACTTGAAGATGATAGCATGGAAGAGATGCGAAAGCTCAAGGTAATGGTTTATGAAGATTACATTGACGCTGTTGTCCAGTCCCTTGGGCATGCAGGCATAGTCCAGTTAATAGATATGCGAGAAATACCTGAAGATTGGGAAGGAGTTTTAGTTCCCTATACGGCTTCCACTGAAGCTATTGCAAAATGTTCAGACCTTCTTTTAAAACTCGAGGCTGCATTTGAAAGTCTCCACATAAAGCCTGATTATTTTCCTACAGTAGAGATACCTATCACGAATGAGCCGATTGAAGAAGTTCTAGCAGGGGTGGAACAGAAACTAGCAGAATTACCCATCGAAGAGGCTAAAATCTACGCATTGGCTTCAAGAATTGACCAAATCATTGATGATCTTGGAATCAAGCCAGAAGAAGTTGAAAAAGAGTATGCACTGACGCAGTCTGAAGAAAAGGAGCTAGAGCACATCGAATTCGAATTGATTGAGATTGACAAAACGATCGAGAGTACTGGTTTGGCAAATCACCAAATAATGGTTGAAAGAATAGCATCTAAACACCTTGATGACTATGATGAAATTGGTATAAAGTTCGCCGAGCTAGCAAAATTTGTCATCAAAAGCCAGAGGTATTTCGGTAAAAGACTGGTAACCCTGAAAAAAACTGTTGAAGAAATAGAAGGAACAATCGAGACAGAAATCAATTTCGAAGAGATTCGCGAAGATCTCTTAATTTTATGGGAAATTGTAAAGGAAGAGAAGCGAATAGCGGAGGAAGAAGATAAGTTCGTTAGAAGCTCCAAAACTGTTTTTTTCGAGGCTTGGGTGCCAGAGAGCCTTGATAACGAAGCGGTGGAACGTATAATGAAGGCGTCTGATGGAAATGCTATAATAGCAGACGAGCTGCCTGCATTTGATGAAAAAGTACCAATCATAACCCATGAGTTCCCGAGCTACCTGCAAGCTTTTGGGAAGCTAGAATGCGCTTATGGATATCCATCTAGCGGCGACATCGACCCTATTCGTATTTTTGCAATAACGTTTCCTATACTTTTCGGGATAATGTTTGCGGATGTTGCACAAGGTGCGATTTTTGTTATAGCGGGAATTATATTCACTATGCTTCGGAGAAACGGCAAGTCAAAGCAAGGTGGAGACATAATTCGATACTTACTTATCAGCGGCGAGCTGCTTATCTACATAGGTCTTTCCGCCATCTTTTTCGGGTTCCTCTTTGGCGAATTTTTCGGTCCATCTGGAGTTATTCAGCCAATATTTCTTTTCAGAATTGGACCTTTTCAAATAGGGGGATTTGAACCTACACAAAAGCCTATGATGATGTTGAAATTTGCGATACTCGTTGGAGCAATTCACATAGGTCTAGGACTAATTTTAAAATTTATAAATGAACTTAGGCACAAACATTACAAACTGGCTCCAATACCGATTTGTTGTATATGGTTACTTTTTGGCGGTTTGTTCATGTGGGCATACTGGGGAGGGATATCGAACATTTCTAAGTGGTTCGCAGAAGGCAGCCTTATGTTTGTAGGGCTTGTCGTATTACCACTGCTTGTTATCCTTGTAGTCACAGGGATGGTTGAAGGTTTTATGGAGGGCATAGGGTTCACCGTAGAAGTGTTTGCTGAAACTTTAAGCCATTCTATGTCTTACAGCCGATTAATGGCGTTAGGTCTCGTTCACAGCGCGATGAACTACTTGTTTCTAGTATTGGGCGGGGTTGAGCATGGCGTTTTTCCGCTGCAGAGCATTCCATTGATAGCCATAGGAACTATTCTTGTAATGATCATTGAGGGACTCGTGGTTTTTGTACACACCCTTCGTCTTCACTGGGTTGAATGGTTTTCCAAATTCCATTCAGGAGAGGGAATTCCTTTTAAACCCTTCAAGTCTACTTAATAGAGCAATAAGGGGAGCAATTATGGATCCAATTCTCATAAGCCTCATTGGCTTGGCGCTGGCAATTGGTGTACCTATCCTCTCAGCTGCTATTACAATTATTATCTGTGGGACTGCACTAGCTGGAATTGGAACAGAAAAACCAGAGTTGCTTAGTAGACTGATTATAACAGTGGTTTTGGGTGAAGCGCTGGCAATTTATGGCTTGCTGATTGCTTTCATGCTCTTGGGAAAGTTACCTGACATCACTACCATGGAAGCTGCAAATAAGGCTCTCATTTCAGGGATAATAATTTCTGTGGCAACAGTTTCCGCTGGCGCTGGGATTAGCTACAGTGGCTCTTCACTGATCGCTGCAACAGCTGAAAACCCCGAAACATTTTCTTCCAACGTCATAGGGGTAGTCTTATCAGAAGCTCTCGCAATTTACGGTCTACTAATAGCTTTCATGGTTATTGGTCAGATATAGTGACCATTCGACAACTGGAAGTATACTCGTGAAAGATCAGATGAATTACTATAAACATTACGAAAAATTAATGAAAATGAAGCTTGAACAGTCAATAGTGAAAGCCTCTGAATATCATAGTTTTTCTGAAATCTATCCTCATATTACGGAATCAATCAGACTGAAAAGAGAGATAGAAAGACTGACCAATAAATTGAAATCAGAGAAACATAGATCAGCAAAAATCAAGATAAAGAAAGAAATAAACATCGCTAAAACCAAGTTGAGAAAAAATAGCCTCCTCAAACGTCTACACGGCGAGAGTAAACAAGAAGCCAATTTCCATAGAAAATTGAAACTCAACACCTCAAAAATGTATGTTTCCTCCTTCGCCAAGAAACGTTACATAACTTTAGAGCATGCAATCACAAACTTCCGGAAAAAACTAAGAAGGTCAATGCATAGACATCTTCCCCCATCTATCTTTAATTTGAAGGAGCTAGATGCTTCCGAAAAGGGTTTAGCACTTAGGGAATGGATTCAGGAAAACCGCAAAAAAACTCGGTAGCATTTTTCCGTTCAAACTTGCCTTATCTTGGAAGCACCAGCATTTTTTTCACTCTATCCGGAGGGATTCCAGCTTCAGATCCTCTTATTACAGCTCTTAGATTCCTGACTTCAAACCATTTCAAGTTCAAGAAAGCCAATAATAAGCCAATATTGAAGAAAGGAGTGTACCTCTTTATCATTCTTAAACTGGTATCAATCAGCCCTCTGTCAAGAACCTTTTCAAGTGTCGTTAGAGAAGTTACGTTTTGCTTTTGAATTTCAGCAAAGATATACTGATAATCTCTGGCCATGGCATCTCTAGCCAATCTAACTAAAGAATTAATGAAGCACTGAATATCTGGCTCCCTAATTAGTTCTTCTAGCTCTTTTTCACCGAACACTTCTGATACGGGAATAAGGTATCGGCTTATCTGATCCTCTCTGATTCCCATTGCTTTGCATCTCAGAATGGTTTTAACATTAGTAGCGTCTATCTCTAATCCAATAACTGTCCTTGCAATCTTCTTATCCAAACCACCGAGCTTTCCGATAGCCCTCCAAATCTTAGAATAAACATGTCTGTCAATGGCAACCTCAAGAAGATAGAATATTTTCTCTTCTTCATAAACTGCAAATGCTTTTTCCAGCACTGACCCATATTCCATGTCTGAAAGAGAGTCAGCAACATCAGCAATGTTTTCCGAAATCTCCAAAGTTTTTCTGCATCTAGCCTCATCCAGTCTTCCTACGGGCATTATATACTTCATGGCTTCGTCCGCATCCAGCTCAGCCTGTTTAGCCCTGAGTATAGTTTTTACGCAATTTGCTTCAAATTTCATTAAAAAGGTAGAAAGGAATAACCGAATACGTTTAGGAGACAATTGCATGAGTTCCTCACAAGTCTTTATAAAATTCTGTAGAAGAGCGTCCTCCAGAGAATTGGCGCTAAGCTCCTTTGTGCCGATTTCAGAGATATCTGCTTTATACGGCGTCTTTTCTAGTATCGAAGAAATATGATGGAGACTCATGCCAGCCAAGTCAATTATTTCCTTAGGCTCCATAAGCTTTAGCTTGGCAACTGCAATCTTGGGCATTATGCGTTTATACTTCCACGCGCACATCAACAGACCGCCCTTTTTCTGTCTTATTCAAGCATGCTTTAAGGCACGTTCTTTTCGTTTTCTTTGCAGAACTCTTACTCTGACAGCGTCTTGCCGCTCCGTCTCCTCAAGAATCAATTCGATATACCGAATTGCAGCATTGAGTTGTGGCAAAATCTTGAACTGAATTCTGTTCATTTGTCGTTTCTTGATTGCCATAACTTCAAGAAGTATTCTAACAGATTCTTCTATTTCCGCAAGTTTCACTATATCATAAAATGATGATTTGATTTTTGAGGCTGATTTATCTAAATTAGCTGAAGTATCTAATAGATTGAATCGTGGTCCTGAAACTCGTGGTCCTTCGCTGAGTTGAAGAATTGGAAACAATATTCCTAGCAATCCCTTCTTTTTGCCTTCCGAAATCTTGAAGTCAATTGGTTGGGCAGCCAGTGAAACCCCCTCAATTTTTCTCGAACCTGAAATCATCTCAGCTTCAATAAAAAGATCGTAGGCTTCTCTCAGAGTTTTATACATTTTATCCCTTAAAGAAGGAATTTTTTTTACAAGTTCGAAAAGTTTGAGGGTCAACGCATCCAAATCTTTTTTCAGGATATCAACGATTCCTTCAGCCATTGACTTTCGACGTCTTAGCCTTAAGAGTTCTAGACGTGTTGGATGTACACTGGCAAGCTCAATTGACATAATTATTTGTTCACGTCCTTAATTCTGTGTTTAGGATGATATTTCTCTATGATAGCTGGATCAATCCTCGAAAATTCAGTTTCAGGGAGTGCAGACAAAAGTTCCCAGCCAACATCAAGAGTCTTCTCGATATCTCTATCTTCTTCACTTCCTTGGGTTACGAATTCTCTCTCAAATCGATCTGCAAATTGTAAATAGAGTTTTTCTACCTCAGTTAACGCTGCCTCCCCAGAGACCAGAGCGGTATCTCGGATAATCTTTCCCTCAGCATATGCGTAATAGAGCTGGTCAGACAACTGTTTATGATCTTCCCTTGTCTTACCGACACCGATTCCTTTATCCATTAGCCGAGAGAGCGAAGGCAGGGGATTAATGGGTGGATATAAACCTGTCTTGTGCATTGTTCTGTCCAGAATGATCTGCCCCTCCGTAATATATCCTGTCAGATCCGGAATTGGATGTGTTATATCATCATCGGGCATAGTCAAGATGGGCATTAACGTTATGGAGCCTTTCTTTCCCTGAATTCTTCCAGCTCTTTCATATAGGCTTGCCAAGTCAGTATACATATATCCCGGGTAACCACGCCTGCCAGGTATCTCCATACGAGCAGCAGAGATTTCACGTAAAGCTTCGCAGTAATTAGTCATGTCAATCAGAATCGAGAGAATATTCATGTCTTGCTCAAAAGCCAAATACTCGGCTGTAGTAAGTGCCAGTCTAGGACTCAAAATTCTCTCTATGACAGGGTCTTCGGCCAAATTAACGAACATCACTACCCTACCAAGCACACCCATTTTCATGAAGTCTTCTTTGAAGAATTTTTCTTCTTCGGCAGTTATCCCCATAGCTGCGAAAACTATGTTGAAATCCTCTTCTTTTCCTCTCACTTTCGCCTGCCTAACTATCTGAGACGCAATGATCTTGTGGGGCAGACCAGATCCTGAGAATAGAGGAAGCTTTTGTCCTAGAACCAGTGGGTTCATTCCGTCGATTACTGAAATTCCTGTCTGAATAAAATCAGTTGGGTGAATCCGCGAATATGGATTTATTGGGTAACCATGAATATCCCAGTAGTCCTCTGGAATAATGCTTGGACCCCCATCTGCAGGCTTGCCTCCTCCAGTAAAAACTCGTCCTAACATGTCCATTGAGACGGGCAGCTTGATAGTTTCCCCAGTAAAGCGGACCGTTGTCGTCTTCGTATCGAGGTCCGAAGTACCTTCAAAGACTTGAACAATTGTGACGTCCTCGCTAACATCTATAACTTGTCCGGTTCTTTCTTCGCCGCTTGGAGTGGTCACTTCTACAAGTTCCCCATAGCCGACGCCAGTTACAGATTCCACAAAGACTAGAGGACCTGAAATCTCCCTTATCGTTAAAAAAGTGCGTCCAGATTTTTCCAACGTCTTCATGGAGATGTATCTCCTCTATCTTCTTTAACAAGCTGACCAAATTCTTTGTCTATTTTCTCGTTTATCTTGGCACTCATCTTATCGAACTCTTCGGCTCTAATTATTTTCATTCGTGCCAGATCTTCCCTTACGCCGAGAGAGAGAATATTCAATAAAGGAACTCCTGAATTAACTGCTTGCCGCGATTTTTCATAGAACTTCAAGATCAAGCGAAGCATTCGATATGTCTTGTCGATGGGGCAGTACATGTCCACGGGGTGAAAGGCACTTTGCAGAAGAAAATACTCTTTCAACATTTTTACGGCCTCAAAGACGGTACGCTGTTTATCTCCTAAGATTTCGGCTCCCACTAGGGAGACCACTTCTCGGAGTTTTTCTTCCTCCTTTAATAGAGTCATAGCTTGTTCACGTAGCTCTCCCCAATCCGGCCCCACGCTTTCATACCACTGTTGAAGAGGTTGTAGGTACTCAGAATAACTCATGAACCAGTTTATTGCAGGGAAGTGTCTACGATGAGCCAAAGAAAAATCAAGCGCCCAAAATACCCGAGTTAATCTGATAGATTTTTCGGTTACAGGCTCCGAAAAATCGCCGCCCGGAGGTGAAACTGCGCCGACAACCGTGACAGACCCATATCTTTCTTCGCCTCCGATGGTTAAGACACGGCCAGCCCTAGCATAAAACTCTGCTAATCTTGAAGCTAAATAAGCAGGGTATCCTTCCTCTCCCGGCATCTCCTCCAATCGAGCAGATACTTCGCGAAGGGCTTCAGCCCACCTAGATGTAGAGTCCGCCATCACTGCAACGTCATATCCCATGTCTCTATAATATTCAGCAAGTGTCAGAGCCGAATAGACACTCGCTTCTCTGCCAGCTATTGGCATATCTGAGGTGTTTGCTATGATGATTGTCCTGTTTACGAGCGGTTGGCCAGAACGAAAATCTTTCAATTGAGGAAACTCTTCAATAACGTCAGCCATTTCGTTACCACGTTCGCCACAACCGACTAGAATGAGAATATCTGCGTCAGCACATCGTGCAAGACTCTGGGACAGAACAGTTTTTCCTGTTCCAAACCCGCCCGATATAACTGCTGTTCCACCTTTAGACAACGGGAAGAAAGAATCGATTATTCGTTGTCCAGTTAACAGAGGAATCTCACTTGATAGAGTCGCTTTAGAGGGTCGAGGTTGCCGTATAGGCCATGTGTGCATCAAAAACAAACTCTCCAAGGTACTTCCAGTTTTGACTTCTGCGATAGGCTCGTTTACTCTATATTCTCCTTCTGAAACCACTTCCTCTACAATCCCGCTTACTGTTGGTGGAACGAGAATTTTATGCTCCACCAAAGGAGTTTCCTGCACTTTGCCAATGATGTCCCCACCAACAACCTGTGTTCCTTTCTTCACCGTTGGACTAAAATGCCATCTCTTTTTTCGATCCAGTGCTGGCGGAATAACGCCTCTCTCAATACGCGATCCACACAAATCTTGGATAACAGGCAGAGGACGTTGAATTCCATCGTAAATTTGCTTGATCAAGCCAGGACCGAGTTCTACCGACAATGGTTTTCCGGTTCCCTCCACTTTTTCGCCTGTCTTTATTCCAGCTGTCTCTTCATAAGCCTGTATTGCTGCAGTTTTGCCTTCAAGACGGATGACTTCTCCGATTATCCCAGCTTCCCCAACTCTTACTAACTCGTACATGCGGGACCCCGACATGCCTTTAGCGATAACGAATGGACCTGCTACGCGAAAGATCGTTCCTCTTGACAAGCTATTCTGCTCCTGTGTTCCAATATTTTTGAGAATTATTTCTCATAACTTCACCTCAATTCCTGTTTTGCGTTTGATTAGTTCAACTATGAGATCGGTTTTAAGCATCTTTGGACCTTTTATGTCGGGTATCGGAATAATCAAAGGGGATTGGCGCTCTGCAATTTTCTCGAAGATTTGAAGTTTATTCAATATACGCTCGGAAACGAGGACAATTTTTAGATTATTTTTCTCCAAAAGTGCTTGGAGACATTTTTCTGCCCCCTTAGCATCATCTACCGAGTGTACGTTACTCAACCCAGCTAGCTTAAAGCATGTTACAGTATTCTTGTCTGCTATGAGGGCTATTCCTGTCATGGCTTATCCCTGAGGTGTTCCATAACCATTTGTTTTCTGTCTTTAAAAAACTAGACTATGATTTTTCCCTATTCCATGAGAAATACATAAATCCTTAAACTAGTTCACTAGTTTCCAACAAGTGAAAACATATGATCTGGATGTACACAGTGCAAGGAAAAGATTTTGTCGCAACCGATGTAACTTCCCTAACGCAGTTAATGGACGTTGCAAGCAATCAGTGGGTTTGGGTTGATATTTATGATCCCAATAGAAAAGAAAGCGAAATCATTTTAGAATTACTTGGAAATGAACCGGAGTTTGCAGATCAAATTGAAAAACGGGTGATAAACCCTTTGAGTATACATAAAGGTTGTGTATTGTGTGATTATGAAAAGGTTCAAGACTGTGTTTGCCTCACTATTCCTTCCATTGCTTTGGAAGAAAAACTGCTAGTTTATCCAATTGTTTTGGCGAAGAAGAAGAAAATGATTATTACTTGGGGAGAAGAGGGGCACAACCATTCGCAGATAATTAAAACAACAATTAGAAGATTGAGAGAAGGAGTGGAAGCGGAGCAAGATCTGAATACATCTTTGGTAATTAGCGTGCTGTTTCATGAGATCGCAATCAAAAACTCTAATGTGCTGTTGTCCATCAGAGAAAAAATAGACCAGATGGAGGAGCAAGCTCTAGAGAACGGTGGGAAACACCTTATTCACTCTGTCTTTTCACTAAAAAAGATGATTTCCAGTCTCTACCGACTTATGATCGAAGAAAAGGATTTTATGCTCGATGTGGACAAATCAGTAATACCCCGCATCAAACTTGACGAAAAGTCGAAATCAATTGTAGATGAGGCAATAGAGATTATCGATCGGGAACTTGACTTCATGGATTCCTACACTAGAACTCTCGACAGCATTCTGACCCTACAGGATTTAGCCTCGATTCATAAAGTTGAAAGCTCTATTAACTATCTGACAATTGTCTTGGTAATCGGTACAGCAATCTCAATACTTTTGGAACTCCTGGTAGTTTTGGAACTCATATAAAGATTCTGAGCCTCCATCAACTTCCACTGCTATCCCTCTCAATAAAGAGGGAGACCACCTATTTGATAACATAGAGAAAAACCTTGATTTGGAAACTAATAGATCACCAGCTACCAAAGACAATCATGAAACTTCTAGTCGAAACAAGCACAAGCATCAAAAAACTTGCATAACGATTCCATTCAAGCACTTTTATCCAAAGATATTCCTCTTGCAAACAATATCTTGGATACGTCCTTTAATCTCGCAAACCTATGGAGGCTTTGCTTAAAAGCAAACAAGAAATCAGAAATCTCCAGTTTGGCATTAGCAAATATCCGTCTAGTTATCAACAGCTTAGAACAAATACAGCAACACACGCACGAAATCGCTGATAGCTCAATTGACCGAGCCGAAGCTGCTAACGCAAGGGCGTCCACACCAGACTCATCCTCAAAGGCAAAGCACCCGATCTTCGGGAAGAAACTGGGACATCAGAGACGTTGAATATACTCGATTTTTACGTTACGCGCTTATGGTAATAATGTGCTTCTTTTGAATATGCTTGTGTCCACATTCACATTCAAAACCTATTATCTTGTTTCTGCGAACTATTTCCTGCCAACTCTCAGCTCTGCACTTCGTCTTTTGCTTATGAAATTTCCAGAGAGTTTCAGCCTCTTCCCGAGTCAACGGAACAACACGTTTTGCTGACAACAAAATCCATGCAATAACAAAACCCCAGCTCAACCATAGAGCAGGTATTAGTACTCCAGAATCGAGCAGAGCCTCCAAGATTTGCGCCATATCCCTCACACCACTATATGCCTACAGGCTAAAAAAATGTGAAAAAACGCTTTTAAAATATATGAATCTGAAATATAGACGCGCTCGTACATGGACGACAAATTTTTAAATGCCCTTTTAAAAAAAATATTTTTCTGCTCATTTATATGAAACAGCGTGGAGAATATTTTCAGCAAGACATGCTCACTATTCATATTAGGAGACTAATAATACTTCATTGTTGAAAACAGTACTTTTTCTGGAAAATCAAAGGTAATAATGTTTGGTGCTCCGGCCGGGATTCGAACCCGGGTCGGCGGCTTTCTCCACTTATTAAGGGTCGAGAGGCCGTCATACTTAACCGGACTATACTACCGGAGCCCTAAGTAATATTTCCTTTCCTTTTCCTGTATATAGCCACTTCGTCCCGTTCGCTGTACGTAACGTACTAAAATCCTTACAGACTGGCTTTTAAACAAATTTTACCTTTTTCTATCCCCAGCATAATATCTGGAGCCTCATTAAACAATTAAATTCTGTATGAAGAAAAAACCAACCTTGTAAAAGTTAGAGGTTGATTTTCGCGTGAATATAGCCTTTCATGTATTCAAACTTTTTAGTTTTTGGCTGTTATAATTATGTTGTGCTCTCACCGAAAAGAAGACCTGCTCTGCACGCATAAATCCCATACCTGCATCATCTCATAATGAGATACCCAAAATTTGTCCTTTCAAGGGTGGCGTGGCACAGGCTATGGTGAGAGCACATCTCGTGTACAAATCAGCTCTGAAAAACTTGTTATTGTCTATCTCCGTTTGCTACCTATTGCAGATTTCATCTCAGTTTTGCGTTTGGAATTAACTTCTGTGCTATAGATAGAAACTTTTGCATTTCCTCGTCTGTGAAAGGTTTCAGCTTTATAAAGTCTGGAGTTATAGTTGTTTTTCCGAGGCTGACATCAAACTTCTGCAAAACGTATTTTCTGCACCCAATTAAGCTGCGGCATATCTGTTTTATGTCCTCTTTTTCATGGAGCGTAGGAACAACAGTTGTCCTGAATTCGTAATCCATTTTGGATCCCAACAAGGTTTCAATGCTTTCCTTCACATTTTCCAGCAATTTTTCTGGTTTGACACCGCTTGCTTTGGAGTATTTCTCCACAGTTAATGGTGCCTTTATGTCCATGGCTACGTAATCGATGATACCATTCTTCACAAGTTCCTTCAACATAGACGGGTTAGTCCCGTTCGTATCCACTTTAACTAGGAAACCCATCTTCTTTAATCGGGAGCATAGTTCTGGCAAGCTACTGTGAAGAGTTGGTTCTCCACCTGTGATGCACACTCCGTCGGTCCAGCCTCTCTGCCTCTTAAGTTGATTTTCCACGTATTCAAATGGAATTGTCTCGAGCTTTTCAGGATTAAAAACAAGATTTAAATTGTGACAGAAGGGGCAACGAAAGTTACAGTTTGGGAGGAAAATAACAGAGGAAATTTTGCCGTCCCAATCCACGAAACTGACATCGATGAATCCTTTTATATCCATTTTTCAATCACTTTCTAACTGAGTAAATGTGCTTAGCGCCTTAAGTTTTTTTTATCTCAAATAATGTGATTGAACCAGAAGCTCTATAACAAGGAAATCGTTATTAAACCGCAACACCAAACCCCAAGTATAACAACAAAGATTCTTGAAGGTGATTTTATGCAAGTAACAGTGGATACAAAAAGGCGTGTCCTTGATGAGCAGACCGTTCTCAGAACAAGAATGAAGAAAATTAAACATAAAATAGCTGTCATCAGCGGCAAGGGAGGAGTCGGCAAAACCGTTACTGCGGTCAACTTAGCCATAGCTTTTGCCCTGCAAGGCCACGAAAACCGTGTCGGTCTTTTAGACGCTGACCTTCATGGTCCCTGCGTTCCGA
>Ga0315543_1003757_pt1 | contig 13341 bp, 9 predicted proteins | sample SalMarSW160210MG_2_FD_203098 | JGI IMG/M metagenome (GOLD analysis project Ga0315543, IMG submission 203098) | Salt marsh sediment microbial communities from the Plum Island Ecosystem LTER, Massachusetts, United States - Salt Marsh Sediment SW1601-210 ...
TTTTTTATTTTGTCAGGCCTGCTGATGGCCCACGGAGGCATTGCTCGCCGGCTCATCGACTTTGCCAACGCGCTGGTGGGCCGATTTCGCGGCGGGCTGGCCTTCGTAAATGTGCTGACCTGTATGCTCTTTGGTGCAATAGCGGGTTCGGCAACTGCGGCGCTATCGGGAGTGGGAGGCTTTATGATTCCGCTGATGAACAAAATGGGCTATAACCGGGAGTTTAACGCTTCAGTAACTATAACCGCGGCGACTACAGGTCTGCTGATTCCGCCCAGCAACGTTATGATTGTTTATTCGCTGGCTACCGGCGGGTTTGTTTCTATCGCTGCTATGTTTATGGCAGGATACCTGCCGGGCATCCTGATGGGAATATCGCTTATGCTTGTCAGTGGCATTATATCTGTCAGAAATAACTACGGAAAAGGGGAAACTTTTGCCTTCAAGGAGGGATTAATACGTTTCCTTCATGCAATACCACCCCTGTTGCTTGTGGTTATTATAATCGGCGGAATTCTTATGGGATGGTTTACTCCGACAGAGGCCTCGGCTGTCGGCGTTCTCTATGCACTAATCCTCGCTGTTTTCGTGTATCGGGAGGTTAAAATCAGGGACCTGCCGCAGATTCTTCTTCGATGCGGCGTTATTACATCGGTAGTTTTTTTGCTCATAGGCACGAGTATGGCAATGTCGTGGGTACTGTCAGCGGAAAATGTCCCTCAGAATATCAGTGCAAGCCTGATGGGCACTACGAATAACAAAATTATCCTTTTGCTGATAATCAATGCTATTTTGCTGGTGGTTGGGATGTTTATGGATATGACGCCTGCCATTTTGATTTTTACTCCTATTTTTTTACCGGTCATTGAGAAAATCGGTATGCATCCGCTGCATTTCGGCATCATTATCATTATGAACTTGTGTATAGGTTTATGTACACCGCCGGTTGGGACCTGTCTTTTCCTCGGCTGTGGAGTAGCCGATACTACCGTGAGCAAGATAATGCGTCATATTATGCCGTTTTTTATCGCTATGATAGTGGTGCTCTTAATTTGTTCCTTTGTGCCCCAGATATCTATGTGGCTGCCGACCAAGCTCGGATTCGTTAAGTAAATTTTTTGAAAATCGATAATCGAAATTAGACCGCAATCGAGAATTTCTTAAATCTCGATTGCTCTGTTTTTCGCTGCAAGCGAAAAACGGAAGAGGAGGGATTCGAACCCCCGGTGCGTTGCCGCACAGCGGTTTTCAAGACCGCCACCTTAAGCCGCTCGGTCACTCTTCCGGCTGTTCAAAATTCCTTTTTAATCTATAATTAAATTGTGGATATTGCAAGCAGATTAAAGCCGGCCTCTTGCGGGTTTTGGACGATGTTTTGTTTAGAATAATCCGGCTCGTTTCCTGTAAACAAAGCGGGATTTTGATTGACGAGACGGCCAAAAGAAAAGTAACATAAAGTTTGCCGGGAGCCGGCATCAGGGCGTGTCGTAAGTGTAGCTTTTGGAGTATGTTATGATTAAGTCGATCGCAGACAAGGCAAAATTTATAATTGAAAGGGCGATTTAATGGCCGGACATTCGAGGCTTGAGGTTTTAACCGCGATGAAGCGTACAGGTTTGCTGCCGATTTTTTACAACTCGGATTTTGAAACTGCTAAAAATATAGTAGCGGCATGCGGTGATGGCGGAGCAAAAGTTGTAGAAATGACCAATCGTGGTGACAGGGCATTAGATATTTTTAAGAAACTTGCACAATTCAGGGATGAGCATCGGCCTGATATTATTTTTGGTGCCGGCACAATTTGCGATGCGCCGACCGCTGCGATGTTCATTTTAGCCGGCGCTGATTTTATTGTAAGTCCTTTTCTTGATGAGGATACGGCAGAAATTTGCAACGGAAGAAAAATTCCTTACCTGCCCGGCTGCGGCAGCGCCGGCGAAATTCACAAGGCCGAAGTTCTTGGTGTTGAAATATGCAAATTATTTCCTGCGGTTGAGGTGGGCGGCCCCTCTTTTGTTAAAGCTCTTAAGGTCCCTTGTCCGTGGACTGAAATTATGCCGACGGGAGGCATTTCACCGACCAAAGAAAACCTTGAAGAGTGGTTCAATGCAGGTATTGTCTGTGCAGGCATGGGCTCAAGGCTCATCACTAAGGAGCTTGTTGCCGCGAAGGACTGGGCGGGCTTAAAAAATAAAGTTGCCCAAACGATTGAATTGATAAAGCAAATCAGAGGAGCGAAATAAAATGTCGGCGCTTAAACTCAAATCTGCATCGGATTGTAAATATGATATTCTCTCGCTTGGCGAGGTGATGATTCGTCTTGACCCGGGCGATGACAGAATTCATACGGCACGCACCTTTCGTGTCTGGGAAGGCGGCGGCGAATATAATGTCGCAAGAGGTTTAAGACGCTGCTTTAATAAACGTGCGGCAATTGTAACTGCCATACCGGACAGTCCCATCGGCAGATTGCTTGAGGATTTGATGCTTCAGGGCGGCGTAAATCTCGAGTATGTCAAATGGGTTCCATTCGATGGCGTAGGCAGACAGGTTCGCGTGGGTCTTAATTTTACGGAAAGAGGCTTCGGCATACGAGCCGCAAGAGGCTGCAGTGACAGAGGTCATTCGGCAGCATCGCAGTTAAAGAAGGGTGATATAGACTGGGAAAAAATCTTCGGCAAAGATGGTATAAGATGGTTTCATGCCGGCGGAATATTTGCGGCACTGTCAGAGTCAACTGTGGATGTGATAATTGAAGCTGTCCAGGCGGCAAAAAAATACGGCACAATAATTTCGTATGACCTTAATTACCGGCCGAGTTTGTGGAAATCCATAGGCGGCCAGAAGAAGGCCCGGGAAATTAATCGCAGGATAGCGCCGTATATTGATGTGATGATGGGCAATGAAGAGGATTTTACCGCCTGTTTGGGTCTTCAAGTGCCGGGCGTTGACAAAAATCTTTCCAGTCTTGACCCTTCGAACTTCAAGAAAATGATTCTTGAAGCGATAAAACAATTTCCGAATTTTAAGGCTGTTGCCGCGACGCTGCGTAATGCAAGGACGGCAACCATAAACGACTGGGGTGCGATACTTTATATGGATGGCGCTTTTTATGAGGCGGCATTGCGTGAGAATCTTGAAATTTACGACCGTGTGGGCGGCGGCGACAGTTTTGCTTCCGGTTTGATTTACGCCCTGTCAGAAGGCAAATCGCCTCAAGCTGCGGTTGAATATGGCGCAGCTCACGGCGCACTCGCAATGACCACGCCTGGCGACACTACAACGGTATCGTTGTCTGATGTGGAAAAAGCAATGGCTGGCGGTACTGCACGAGTGGATAGATAATGCTGCCGCTAAGAGACTTAGAATTCGCTTTTAGATTCGCCTGGTTAGCGGGCCCCTGAAGGCGCAGGCCGTATGCCGCTTCCGGATTGCTTTCTTGTCAGAAGAGTAACAGGTTCTGCGGCTTCAGCCTGCTCGATTTCCTTGTAGATTTTTGAAATTGCTTCAGGCCAGAATCTTTCCTTGATAGGCATGGTTTGAACAGACTGGCCTGTTTTGCAGTAGAGCAGCTCGTAAAAATCTTTTGCTCTCAGGAAACTTGTGCCTGACCATTCTGTAGCTGCTCTCGTATCGACCATTACATAGCCGGTTGTAAGGTCGACGGATTCTGTCTGGATGCCGGCTTTTTCAAGTCTGGCTCTTGCCTTATCGCTAATGGTGCCGATTTGTTCGCCTGCCCTTACGTTGAATGTTTCACTTACCCAGTTTCCGAGAGTGTACCTGGCGACTTTTATCTCGACGGTCTTATCGGTAGTGTTACTTCTTTTGATTTCTCTGAGGTCGGTTGCAAAAAGATGGATTCTATTTGGTATTTTAATGGTCTCTGTAGGCTCGCTAAAGCTTCCGAACAACACCACCTGGTCCTGAAGGTCTTTTTGTTCCTCGCTGAACCAGGGTTTCCCTGCGATGGGGTTAAAGACCCCTATTCTGATACGATACTGATATTTTTCTGATGGTTTTGCAGTATCATCATGGGCCCAGAAAACGAGTTTTTCAAGGTTGGCAGGCTTTGTCTTGTCAGTCAGGAGTATCTCATTGAATTGTTGTTCTTCTGTCAGAGCCTGTTTACTTTCGGCAGGTAGTGGTGTGGTTGGTCTTGTTCTTGTCCGCGGCGGTCGCGGTACGGGTGTTGGTCTTGTCGGTCGGCTTGTTGGCGGTGTTATGCCGCCAGGCGTAGCCGGTGGGCGGGTTCGGGAGAGCATCCTGCTTGCTCTTTCCGCTTCGAGTTTTTGCCTCCTGAGTTCTTCCTTCTCTTTTTCGAGTCTTTTTTGTCTTTCGTTGTATAAAGACGGGCACAGCCATTTTTCAGCAGGAATGGCGTTGTCGTAAACCGACGGCTGCAAAACCTCATCTCTGATTTCGGATTTGGCGAATTGTACCATAGCTATCTGAATTTCGTATTCGTTGGCCAGTGTCGGAAGCCGGGAGACCTTTTTAGGGCATATTTTTGTTCTTGGCACTTCCATCCACTCGCCCCACGAGCCGTCGCTAAGCATTGTTCTTCGCTGCAGGTCTACTTTTGCGAAAACCGGTCTTGTGTACTGCTCGATTTTCCATTCGACATTTTTTCCCGCAAAAGCAGATTTGAAATCCTCATAGAGTTGTTTTGCATTGATGCCGGACTCAATAGTAACAAGGTCCATATCGGTAAGCTGTGTTTCGGCTTTGTCGTAGGTAATGTCATCGGTCAATTCATCCGTGGGAACGTAGGCTGCCATTGTAACGATTGCAATAGATGGTTTTTCGGCCTGTTCGACAGCGGGCAGTCGGTATTTTCGCTTTTCAACAACATTCACGTCTTTTGGAAGACCCGGCAGGGGGAAGTTAACGTTTGTATTTACATTCTTGATGCTGTTTTTTAGCAGGCCCAGATATAAAAGCTCTTTTGGTTCGTAGGAGTTGCTGTCCTGCGGCGGTTCTTTCAGTTTCTCCTGGATGATGTCGGCATTTTTGTTGATAACCTCGTCTATTTGGCCGGGTGCAATTTTTCTGCCGTTATACTCAACGGCGTTGGGGCTGCCGATAACAAAAAAGAGCAAAATTGCAAGGGCAGCTATAATAGCTGCAGCCATTATCACCTTGTCTATGAAAAGTTCGATTAAATTGGTTTTTATTCTTCCTGTCATTTTATTTATTCTGTCATCGAGTCATGTCGATATTGAGTTTTACTGAATTTGGTTCTATCACGTCGTATCCTTCTTTATTGAAGATATATTCGCAGATAAGATTAAGTTCTATGATAGCTTCATGTCCGTAACGGTATCTTTCGTGGTTTTTGTCTTCTCGGTTGACCGGCTCGGCGCTGCTCTGCAAAATTGTAATCTGGTTGTGTTTGAGTTGTTGCATCGGCAGGTCATTTGCATATCCTGAGAAGTAATGCGTTTTTTCGCTGCAGAGTTCTTCCATAAATTTCAGCGTATCATCTGCTCTGATAATAGCGGCAAGGCTGAAGTGTACGACGTCAATTAGGTCGTTTGATATTCTGCCGGTCCACGGCTGGCAGAGCCCTGCCTTTTTCTCCGTTACATAAACCGGCATCTCATTGCCGTTTGTTCCTGTATTTGTAGCATCCGGGCTTGCAAAACGTATACCGAGCAGTCTTTTTATGGAAGAAGTTGCAACGGTGTTTGAGCCTGCATTGATTTTGTTTATGGTATCGACGATATCTTCATGTATCCAGTAAGCCAGTTGGCTGTACCAGCAGTCCCTCACGGCCGGCTCGGTGCCGAGATATTCCCAGTTATTCCAGAAAGCATAGCCGCTGAAAACCTGCGGCTTTGCGTAGCAGGGTATTTGTTTACATCTTTTTTCGCAAACCAGGTTGATGATTGTTTCGTTGCCGCGTCTGTCGGAGCTGTCGGTTGGTATTTCGTTTCGTATGGTCCCGGCTTCCTGTCTGATTTCAATGTCTGTAGGTGCGTCGAGAGCATTCATATCTTTTATTAGCTTTTCGAAGGCTTGGTTGTATGTCCTTTTGAACTCATTGAAGATTTGTATGGAGCTTTCATTAGGTTCAGGAAAGATTTTATAGCTTAGAAGCGGCCGTTGGGTGGTTTCTATGGCCAGTTTCTGTATCTCGTTTGCGTCTTGCTGGTGTTTATCCTCGTATGCTTTTACGATTTCGAATTGTTTGGCCGACACAGCAGTACTTTTTGCTGAATCGACTTCTCTGCCAAGTTTTACGCTCTCTTCGAGCTTTTTACCGATTTTACCTTGTATTATGATGGTTGGTATAAACAGCAGTATCGCCGCTGCAGTTATTGCTGCCGGTATAACTAATGAAATATTCTTTTTTAGTATTTTTACGATATCCATATTATTATTCTGCTGCCTGCTCTTCTGTTGGTGGTATTTCCTGTAGGCTGGGATCTTTCCAGATGAATTTGGCTTTAATCCTGAACCACCGGTCTCTTTCTATGTAAAGGAGTTGTCCGAAGGCATCGTAATTTTTTCTTCCTTTGTCGTCGAGACTGAAGATTTTGCTTATTTCTTCTTTTGTCAGCGGGTCCAGAAGTACCGTTTCTTTTTTAACAAGGTCGGGCTCTATACTTCTTGTTGAATATATTCTTGAGGTTCTTCTGCTGTCGGAGGCGGCGGATTCGTCTGCGGTAACTCTTGTCATCGTCTGTTCTATACCGATACCCTGTGGCATTTGCTTGTCTTGTATTTCGACAGGTCCTGTTTCAAGTTTGAAGTGTTCGATTTTGTCTTTCTGAAACATTTCGAAGGGACAGTTCCCGTCGAGGGCTTGGTTCAGATTATTCATACGTGTAATAATGCCCCATTTATTCGGGTCATCTCCCACCCCGACAGGGTCCATAAGTTCGCCGATTTTTTCGTAAGGAGTAAATCCTTCAATAATGACGATGAAGCCTTGTGCGTCCTTTTGTTGGTCTTGAGATGAAGCTCTTGCGGATGAAGATTGCCATGAGGATTTTCCGGCTTCCAGCTGTGCTGTAGCGAGATTGACTGCATAATCGATGCTGATACTTGTGATGAAAGCCTGTTTTCTCTGGCTCCTTGGTATCTGTTTGATTTTTTCGACATCTCCTTTGGCATAAGCCTCATAGAGTTCTGCCTGCGCAGGGTTATTTTTCTGGTTTGGCAGTGTTTTAAAAATGACTTCATGCAGCAGTGGTATAACGTCTCGATACTTGAAGGTATCGAGGTATCTTTCTACTGTTTTTTGGTATTCAGCGTCTCTTGCCTGCTCAGTATTGAGGTTGCTTACAGCAGTTGCTGCCGATTGAAGAATGCTTTCTGTCTCGTTTCTTTTATTTTGAGCGTCTCTGCCGAAGAGGGCTTTCATATCAATGCTTGTTCTAAATAGTGCCAGAATTGAAACAGCCAGCAGGATAGCTGCAGCGGCGATAAAGTATTTGCTTTTTTGGGCCCACATCATACCTCTTGCGATTTTTGCCGGCAGGAGATTGCTTTGTATTTTTGCAATATTTAACGCCTGCAGGCCGAGGCCGTATGTTATCGCAAAATCGCAGATATTTTCGTGCAGCTTGGCGCTGGAGATATTTTGTGCAGGCACGAGTTTCTCGAAAGAATCGGGTCTTATGGCCGGGATTTGAGTGGTCTGCTGGAGGTATTTATTCAGGCCGGGCAGTCTCAATCCGCTGCCAAGAAGAATGATTTTTGTGAAGGTCGTATTTTTGTGGCTGCTGCCGTAGTATCCCAGCGAGCGTTGTATTTCGGTTCCGAAATCCGTCAGCACCGGCTTCATTGTGTGGAATATTTGCCTGGCGTATTTGCTCACAGGAGCGCCTCGTTTTAGCTTTTCAGCCTTTTCGAACTTTAGCTTAAAGGCATCTGCAATGGTTTTTGTGAAATTGTTTCCCCCCAGCGGGATGCATCTTTGCCAGACAGACGTTTTTGTGCAGATAACGAGGTTTGTATTATCCGCTCCCATATCGAGCAGCACGATGGCATTTTTGTCGGCGTCGTCGAGGTCATTTCTGTCGAATGATGCGTAGTTGTACAGAGCGATAGGGGCCATTTGCACGACTGAGACTCTGATGTTTTCTGAGGAGAAGTTTTCGAGGTATTTACCGACGAGCTCATTTTTTATGGCAAAGATTCCGACTTCGGTTTCGGGGCTGTCTTTTTTTGGCATAAGCTGCCAGTCCCATTCGACTTCGTTGATATCGAAGGGTATTTGCTGAACAGCCTCGAATTTTACGATTTCCGGTACACGTTTTGGGTCAACGGGCGGCAGTTTAATAAATCTTGCGAAGCTTGTCTGTCCCGGGACGGAAATAGCGATTGGGTCTTTTGACAGGTCGTTTCTGCCGGCAAAAATACTCAGTGTGGCGCGTATAACCTGGTTTTTTTCATCTTCTGTGGTGTTTTCAGCGGACAGAATTTTTGGGTGTTCGATATAATCGAGTCCGATTACCTCGATATCTTCGCCGCTCTGCCCAAGGCGCAGGGCTTTTAACGAGTTATTGCCTATGTCAATAGCCCATATCGATTTTGCCGCCGCCATTTTTCAGCTACTCCGCCTTTGCAAAACTGCCTGAAATAACTTAAACTCCGAGTTTAATCAAAAATAAAGGCTTTTGAGTATAACATATTATGAAAACATTTGCCATAAATACTCTTGGCTGCAAGGTAAACCAGTACGAAGCTCAGCAGATAATCAGATTTTTAACCGGCTGCAACTTATTATACGTTCAGAACTTCGGCCAGGCTGAGGTTGTTATCATTCATACCTGCTGCGTTACACATATAGCATCGGCAAAAAGCAGACAACTCATTCGAAAAGCGCAAAGACAAAATCCAAAAGCAAAGATAATCGTGTCAGGCTGCCTTGTAAGTTCAGACCCGGCAGAACTTAAAAACCTTGACTGCCGTAAGGCATCCCTTAGCGGAGAAAAACTGCTCTTTGCCGCTGATTTGAAAGGCCTTTTCGAACTGCTCAGACGAGAATTGATTGCCTGCGGCGTTGATTGTAAGTCTTTTAAAAGCAATATCTTATCGCAGACAGGCACGATAGAAAAATTCTGCGGGCAAACAAGAGCGTTTTTGAAAATCCAGGATGGATGCGATGGATACTGCTCATACTGCATAATCCCAAAAACCAGACCGAATATCTCTTTCAAACCAATAGACAAAGTAATTGAAGAAGCGCAATGCCTTGTAGAATCCGGACATAAGGAAATCGTCCTGACCGGAATTTTCCTCGGAGCCTATGGCCAAAATAGCGTAAAACGCAAAAACTGGCCTAATGAAACCAATGAAAACCTCGCAATCCTGCTGGAAAAAGTGGCGCAAGTGCCTGGCCTTAAAAGGATTAGATTGAGCTCACTTGAGCCTGCCGATGTTACTGAAAGACTCCTTGATGTAATTAAAAACAACCATAACATTATGCCACACCTGCATTTATCGCTGCAGTCCGGCTCAGAAAAAATCCTTGAAAAAATGAATCGACAATACACCGTCAAACAGTTCCTTAAGTCCATTGAAAACATAAACTTACAGTTGGACAGGCCCGCAATAACCACAGATATAATCGTCGGCTTCCCAGGCGAAACTATACAGGACTTTGCGCAAAGCCTTGCAATTGCCAAACTTGCGGGATTTTCAAAAATTCATATCTTCCCGTACAGTCAAAGAGCCGGCACAGCAGCAGCTAAATTGCAAGATACTGTAGATAAAAAGGTTATAACACAAAGAATATCGGTGCTGCGCGAACTTGAAAGGCAATTAGCCGAAAAGTTCAGATGGCAGTTTATAGATGAAACGGCGCAAGTCCTTGTAGAAAATGAAGTTAAAAAAGCAGGCAAGAGCGAGCGATACTACGAAATAACAATTAAAAGCGAAAAAAGACTGCCGAAAGGCGAAATCGTAAAATGCAAAATAAACGGCGATGCAGTGACGGCATCATTAGAACCAGAGGCCGTTTAAAATTTCAGAAACCTCAAAAAATCGGCGTTTTTGATAGCAAAAATGAGGCCTGTAAATTCTAAAATCGACGATCTTAACCCAGGGGGTACCAAAGGAAGGTCGGAAGAGAAAAATCGAAAATCGAGAGTCGAAAATTGAAAATTTGCCGAGCCGCCAAGGGCGGAATTGTCTGTATAGAAAAAATTACATAAGTCATTTAATTGCGCTGGGAATTTTGACGTAAGTACTTAATCTTTTTCGAAAATAAAAGAGTTACAAACAAATTTTTTTACAAAAAGCGCACGTTTTTTTACAATTCGCGCAAGTTTTAAGAAATCAGCCCAAAAATGAGGGTAGAAAATTGCGCATTTGGTCGAAAAACATGCGCGTTTTGTAAATTAACCGCGGATTACATGGATTACGCTGATTTTGAACGGTAAAAAATGCGCGTTTTGTAAAAAAAGATGCGCGTTTTTGCTTATTCAGATGTTCGCTGTCTGAGTAGCAAGTTGATTGCTTGTTCGGGATGAAAATTTCAAGAACCATACAAAAAAAAGTTGAATTTGTGAATAAAAATGATATAATAATACTGATAACAGAAGAAATGCGGCAGAGGAAAACTAAGCCGTTTATAAAGGGACACGCCGAAGGCGAATGTATACTGTGCTTCGACAGAAGAGAAGATAAAGTTTCAAGAAATTTATTAGTCAAAAGGAGAATTAAGATGAAGAAACAAGTAACATTTCTATCAGTGGTTATCATTGTACTGATAATTTTTTGTGCCGTTGCCCTGGCGGCAGTGCCGCGAAGCGATGACTTCAATGATAACTACAAAGGCGATATGTGGGGTTTGTTCGGGTCAGGTCAGGGCCCTGCTAATATCCAGCTTGTGGAAACTAACCAGCGATTGGAAACGCTATCCACCAGCGATGTAGATTATTTCCGGCTGTATGGCTCTGTCGACTGGGGACTGGTTACCGCTTTGGATTTCCAGACAAAAGTTGCTTTTTACCATAACGCCGTAACCACAGGCGCCAATTTCAGCCAGGTATATATGATGCTTACTGATACACCCGATTTCATAGATTATCCTGAATCAGAAGGAAATTATATCATATTTGGAGCCGGGTATAGCGGCAGCAATCGCATCTTCTATTACGAAAGAGGAAATTACAGCGGAATAGATGACAGCGACTCGAAACTCAGAAATTCCGACAGCGGCACTTTGTATCTTTCCTATAATGCAGCCCTCGATACGTTATATATAAGCGATACCGGATATGGAAGTGCAAACGCATGGAAGACTATTACAGGCATTGTGCGAGGACAATGGAACCGTAATATGGCAGGCATCGGTATCGGCGGCTATAGTGATGGTGTTGCACTGGTTTCCGGGCAGGCTTATTTAGATAATTTCGTCATAGACAGCGGAACTTTGTGCGATGGGCTGTCCGATATGGATTTGAACGAGGACTGCAAAGTTGATTTTAAGGATTTTGCTCTGTTCGCGCTCGAATGGCTGGATTGCAATATGGACCCGCAAACAAGCTGCGGAAATTAAAGACAGAATTGCGGGTTGTTATTTTAATAGTAGGATTAGACTGATTGCAGCTAAAAAGGAAAGGAAACTAATATATGAAAAATAAAAAAGTTGTTTTGGCATCGTTATTTATAGGGCTATTGTTAACAGGATGTGCTACATTAGCAGATGCACGCAATGCCAAAGGAAAAGGGAAGTCTCATATTTATAATGCATCCTTTGATACTGTCTGGGGCACTGTTCCGAAGGCTATTACGGAATTGCATTTGAGCATCGCAGGAGACAACAGGCAGGAAGGATACTTTTTGGTTCAAAAGGGAATAACCGCATTCAGCTATGGCGAAGAAGTTGCGGTGTTTGTAGAAAAAGTCGACGATACCCACACAAGAGTTGAAGTTGTGTCCAAGAAGGCAATGGCAACAAATGTGTTCGCGTGGAACTGGGAAAAGCCGATACATAACAAACTTGAAGAAATGCTAAATGCCCAATGAAAAAAGCGGCAAGGGGAAAATGGAGTCGTAGCTACTAAGGCGCAAAGACACCAAGAAGAAAAGATTATAGATTGCAGAATGAAGATTAGGCAGGAGACAGAAGAAGGTATCCGCCAGAGGCGGATAAACAGCGAGCCCAGATGAGATAGTTTAAGAGGCATGCAGTGAGGTAGTCCAAGAAACATCTCATGGGGTAAAGAAGCAGCAGCAGAAAATTAAAAATCAAAAATTAAAATGCAAAATGTTTTTTCAACAGAATCAAAAAGTAAATTAAAAATAAACATCCCCTATCTATTTATTAGGGTAGCGGGTATAATCAAACCTGCCACATTCCTGTTGCACAACTATTTTTGAGAAGGAAAAATTAGCCTTTTTTATAGGGAAAAAAATGAGTAATCAAAATGTTTGGGACGATGTAGACATTTTTGGGGTGCGGATATTTGAACCAAACCCCAGTTTAATAATTAAGAAGAATGTTGGAACTGAATATATCAGTTCATGGAAATTTTATCTAACATTTATATTATTGCTCGTGATGTTTATTGGTATAGCGATAATAGCAACGCCAGAGTACTTTTTCAAAGTGTCAAAACCAATGGAAATGTCAGGCCGAGACGAGGTCGGATTTTTTCGAATTACTTTCCTGATAGGTTATCTTCTTATATATGGCTGTACTTATGGCAAAATGAAATTTACGGGAGAGACGGAACAGTTTTGGCAATATACAAGAACATACTTTTTTACCAGTTTTGTATTTGCACTCGCATTGATATTTTTTTGTAAGTCAGGCTGGTGGTTTTGGTTAAGCTTTGTCTTTTTTGGCTTCGGTATATTGTGTTTTCTCATAGCTGCCGTTTCTTGGTCTAAACATAAAAAATTAGTATACCAGTTCGCTTGGGAAAATTTGGGGGATGGACAAAAATTCTTAATAATTCAAAACAGACACGATGTAATGCTATATGAATTGAAAGACAAAATCAATAAATTTGAATATGAGAAAATTATACAGCAGAAAAAAACAACAAGTTTCTCCCAAAAATGATATATTAAAATCCAAAAATAATTTTTAACAATAGGTGTTTGTCCCTGATTTATTCAAATGGTATGAAAAATGGGAGACGAAAAAAAGAATCAACATTTTGTACCACGCAGTTTTCTTAAGGGCTTTGCTATAGATTCAGAAGACAGTTTGATTTGGGGGTACGACAAGAAATATAGCAAATGTACCGGCAAACGTTCTATAAACCAAATATGCAGCTTTGACTATTATTATGAACAATTAAGACCAGATGGAAGTAAAACTCAAATGTTAGAGGATGGCTTTCAAACCATCGAAACGCCTGCAATTGAAAT
>Ga0315543_1003761_pt1 | contig 13325 bp, 13 predicted proteins | sample SalMarSW160210MG_2_FD_203098 | JGI IMG/M metagenome (GOLD analysis project Ga0315543, IMG submission 203098) | Salt marsh sediment microbial communities from the Plum Island Ecosystem LTER, Massachusetts, United States - Salt Marsh Sediment SW1601-210 ...
GAAGGCAGCTAGCTCTACGGGGTCACCAGCATCTTGAAGATGGGTAAAGCTGGTGCCCTTGACTACTCGCCCTTGAGTAACATCAAGACAAGGAATAATTCTTTTAGTTAACATTTGCGTACACCTTTTATTTCTGCAGCTGAAGCTTTTTCAGGCTCGAGTGGCTTCTCCAAACTGCCCACAATAGGCTCGCCACCCATGGGAATCCAGGCCCGGTCAAGGTCTGGGCAAACGAGACGAATGGCTGATTCTTCCGAAGAAAGATATAGCACCGACCCTTTCACTCCTACGGTGAGAGGACGTAACCTTATCCTGTCAGTAAGACCAATCATCTCCCCTTGATGAGCAATGATCACAGTGAAAGGTCCATTCAGCAGAAGACTGCCATATACCTGGCGCAAGGTTCGAAAGAGTTTTTGTTCTTCTGGGGAACAGCGCTCTATATAACTCCAGAAAGGAGGTGCTAATATCTTGGCTACTAGCTCTATGGGAAGGCCGTGCCTTCGTATTAAAAGGTCAACGGCATAAGCCACCACCTCGGTGTCGGTCTGCATAGTACAATTGTAGCCAAATTGCTCTAAATACCGTCGATTTATGCCGTAAGAAGAGATTTCACCATTATGAATCACTGTCCAGTCCAGGATATTGAAGGGATGTGCTCCACCCCACCAACCAGGAGTATTGGTGGGAAATCTGCCATGGGCTGTCCAGAGATAACCTTCATATTGCTCCAGGCAGAAATATTCTGCTATCTCTTCGGGATAACCCACCCCTTTGAACACTGCCATATTCTTGCCGCTGGAAAAGACAAAGGCTTCTTCCATCTTTGTGTTGATTTCCATGACCCTATCCACGACATAGTCGTCCTCTGATTGCCCGTTGCTTTCTTCGGCTTTCACTTCGAGGAAATAACGCCATACTAAGGGAGGGTTTACTATGCTGGGCGTTGGTTTAGTGGGCACCTCTTTGGCATCAATTACATTAAACTTGTGCCTGAGGAAATCCTCTACTTTGGCTTGCCCCTCCCGACTCAGATACATTATATGGAAAGCATAATAGTTAGCATATTCAGGATATAACCCATAAATAGCAAACCCACCACCCAGACCATTGCCTCTAACGTGCATGTTGGCGATAGCTTCTACGACCGGCTTGCCCGAAAACCGATTCCCCGAGGTATCCATCATTCCAAAGATGGAACAGGCATCGACCACCTTATCATCATGATAGAGATTGTTTATCCTGCTTAGTTCTTTCAACTTCATCACTCCAAAGCTAGGCAGTTACTCACCAGCAAAAGTTTCCTCCTCAGCTTCGATAGGCAGAGAGGGTTGAATAATTATATCTGGTGATGGCGCCAGTCGCTCTTGCCACAACGCCCGGGGAAAGAATGCCAGGCCAAAATCATCAGCCAAAAGCGATTGCTTAAAGCTCTCCACATTGACCCTGTCCCTCATAAGACCGAAAATTATACCCGACTTTTCAATATTTCCCACAAATATCATTCCCATTATGAGGTCATTTTTCAATATGACCTTTTGATATATATTGCTTTCTTGTTTGCTAATGGTTTCGTAGCCGTCGTCGTTGGGTGCTGTAGGCATACCTGCGGAGGCGATATCAATTCCGAAATAATTAAGCGAATTGATAGCTGTGCCGCCGGGGTATTCGGCTGTAGCGCCAGCCATGTTAAGGCCAGCAATCCTGCCTCCAACATAGGCATTAGGCCAGATGGGGGTAAGTCTATTCTCCCCATACACGAAATCGTAAGCTTCAGCTACATCTCCACAGGCATAAACGCCCGGGTGGTTCGTAGCCATATGATGGTCTACTACTATACCTCGGTTTATTTCTAACTGAGCATCTAGTGCGAGCTCCGGGCGCGGTAATACTCCAATAGCCACCACAACTAAATCGCAGGGTATAGCAGCTCCATTATCCAAAATAACCTCTTCAACCGTCCCCCTCCCCTTGACCTTGACCACAGTCTGCCCGGCGATGATTTCCACGCCAGCCTGCTTAAGAACTTCTTCAGCCATTAAGGATGCCTGTTGGTCGAGTATGGTATTTAATACTCGCTCTTTCATTTCCACTACACTTACGTCAACCCCTCTTTTTATTAGAGCTTCAGTTACGCTAATTCCGATGAGCCCGCCGCCAATAACTACCGCCTTTCCGGCGTTATCCAGGAATCTGTCAATCGCCTTAGCATCATCAAGGTTGGTGAAAGTAAAAACACCTCTCTTGCTACTCCCTTTCATCCTAGGAAAGATGGGTTTCCCTCCTACGGCGAGTAAAAGCTTTTCCCAAGCAATCTGCTCGCCGTCTTCCAACCGAACAGTCTGGTGATCTAGCTCTAAGTGCCTCACTTTCTTGCCAGGGAGAAAAATGATATTGTTCTGGTCATAGAAGTCGAGGGTACGGAATAATATCTCCTCAAGAGTTCGTTCTCCCGTAAGGTATTTTGAGATAAGAGGGCGTGAATAGGCAGGATAAAGTTCTTCGGAAACGATGGTCAGAGCCCCTTCCTTATCCACCTGGCGTATGGCTTCAGCAGCTCCGATGCCGCCAGCCGAATTTCCTATAATCAAGTATCTGGTTTGCATTTACTTCTAGCTCGTGCCTAGCGCTATCTTCAAAAAGTTAGCATACATTTTCAATCCATACTCACCACTTTTCTCAGGGTGAAACTGCGTTGCGACTAGGTTGCCCTTGATTACCATGCTACACATAGACACACCATAGCTTGTCGTGCCTGCCACAACAGACGTATCTTCAGGTTCAGCATAGAAGCTGTGGACGAAGTAAAAATTGGTTTCATCCGGTATGCCCTCAAAAACAGGATGGGTAAGCCTTTGTTTCACCTGATTCCAACCTATATGAGGGATTTTAAGTCCTTGGGGTAGCCTTTTTACCTTCCCGGGAATTACGCCTAAGCACTCGTGCCAGCCTCCCTCCTCAGTTCCTGAAAGCAGTATCTGCAGCCCTACGCAAACGGCGAAGAGCGGTCGCCTTCGTTGCATCAGTTGCCGAATAACGTCGGTCATACCTAGTTTCTTTAAGCTATTCATAGTGTCAGCAGCGGCGCCAACACCGGGCAGGATAACCACAGCAGCATCAAGCACTTCACCTAGCTCGCTTGTTACCCTCGGGTGGTAACCCAATTTCTTGACGGCGTTAGCGACACTACGCAAGTTTCCCGCACCGTAGTCGATTATGGCGATCATCTTATCCATATCACTCCTCTTTCTCATCTACACCGAGTACAAGCGCTTCGTTGGGACAATTCAGTACGCAGGCGGGTATTTCCCGCCCGGGACAAAGGTCGCACTTAATAACAGTTTTACTATTCAGGTCTCGACTAAGCGCCCCATAGGGGCAGGCTACTATGCATGTCCAACAGCCAACACACTTTTCCATATCAACGCTGACCATGCCAGTTAGAGGGTCTTTGTGCATCGCGCCTGTGAGACAAGAATAAACACACCATGGCTCGGCGCAGTGGCGACATTGAATGGGAAAGGAAATCTCTATATTCCTCTCCACATGCACACGGGGCAAAGGAAGCGGGGCCTCTTTTTTAAATGCCTTGATGAGGTCCTTAGATTGGGATTGCTCCACCTGGCAATAAACTTGACACAGGCCACAGCCAATGCAGACCTCTTCCTTAACATATACTCTTCTCATACTCCAATTATCTCTCGATTCTTATGATAGACATCGGCAACCGTTTACCTACATTCCCATCTTTAAAATATTCTGTCAACCACCTGCGATAGCTGACCATATAGTTAACACTGGACTATGGATCTTAGCGAGTTCCCCTTCAGTATACTCCAAATGGTCAAGGTAGCCAAATTGGTGGTGTGGACGATTGAAATTATATTCTATAAGAAGTTATTCAATTAGCCCGGGATTGAGCTCTTATTTTTGTACATCCCGGCATAGCCTACCCCGGTGGCATGACCCAAATGGCAGTCAGGATATAGCTTTTAAGGCTATTCCAGTAGATAACAATGGTATCAAGATGAAAAAGGAAACAAGGGCTCCCCTCCTTCCCAATCCATTGTCATTGTCGGAGGCAGGACAACTACGCAATTGACTTCCGTTCTAACTTGTGGTTTGATAACAGCCAACTAGTCTAAGAACTAGGAGGACTGATGGCTGCAAAAGACCGAGCTAAGGCAAAAGATTATGTTCTTAAGTTGGCCAAGGAACAAGACGTCAAATTTATAAGGTTGTGGTTTACTGATATCCTGGGTTTTCTTAAGAGCTTTGCTATCACCTTTGAAGAATTAGAAACAGCTTTGGAATTGGGAAGCGGGTTTGATGGCTCATCTATCCAAGGTTTTGCCCGTATTGACGAGAGCGATATGGTGGCTTTACCTGACCCCACTACCTTCCAAATCCTTCCTTGGCGACCACAGGAGCACAAAACTGCCAGGATGTTTTGCGATATTTGTTGGCCCGGGGGGCAAGCCTTTGAAGGCGACCCCAGATATGTGCTGAAAAGAAACTTAAAAATAGCTGCTGATATGGGGTATACCTTCTATGTCGGTCCTGAACTAGAATATTTCTACTTTAAGAATGCAGAGTCACCCCAATTTCTGGATCAAGGAGGCTATTTCGATTTAACCCCGCCCGACATAGCTACTGACTTAAGGCGAGAGACAATTCTTATCCTGGAAGAGATAGGCATTGGTGTAGAGTATAGCCATCACGAAGTTGCTCCCAGCCAACATGAAATAGATCTACGTTACACCGACGCTTTGACTATGGCCGACAACGTGATGACTTATAAGTTAGTAGTTAAGCAAGTAGCTCAAAACCATGGCGTTTACGCTACTTTCATGCCCAAACCTGTGTTTGGTGTAAACGGTAGCGGCATGCATGTCCATATGTCATTGTTTAAAGGTGATAGAAATGCCTTCTTTGATGAAAAGGACCCTATTCATTTATCCAGGATAGCCAAACATTTTGCCGCTGGCTTATTAACTCATGCCCCCGAAATTACCTCTGTTACCAACCAGTGGGTGAATTCTTATAAGCGCCTCCTCCCAGGCTATGAAGCACCGGTATACCTCAGCTGGGCAAGAAGAAACCGGGCTGATTTAATCCGCATACCCGAATACCAGCCAGGGAAAGAGAAATCCACCAGGATTGAATATAGGTCGCCTGACCCTGCATGCAACCCCTACTTAGCTTTCAGTGTCATGCTGGCTGCTGGGTTGGAAGGAATCGAGAAAAAATATGAACCACCGCCACCTGTGGAGAGAAATGTCTTTGAAATGACTGGGCAGGAGCGGCAAGAAATGGGCATAGGCACACTTCCTGGCAGCTTGTATGAAGCCATAAAACTGACTGAAAACAGCGAGTTGGTAAAGAAAGCCTTAGGTGAGCATGTATTTAATACTTTTATTCAGAATAGAGAGGTGGAATGGGATCGCTATCGCAGTCAAGTAACTGATTATGAGCTCAAGCAATACTTGCCTATTTTATAGTTTGATGTTATGTCAACTGCGGTAGCTAGTTTGCTTATGTAGTCCTAAAACCCAAAAGGAGACGGAGTGACAGCTATTGGCGTTGATATTGTGGAGATAGAGCGCGTTGAGTCAGCAATCAAACGAGGGGGAGAGCGCTTTTTAAGCCGGATTTACACCGAAGCGGAGCTCAGGACATGCCAGAATAGATTTCCATCCCTAGCATCCAGATTTGCTGCCAAAGAGGCGGTGATGAAGGTCCTGGGAACAGGTGGGATAGGTATTGGCTGGCGTGAAATTGAGATTCTCACTGGCGACGATGGCAAACCGTCGGTCAAACTTTACGGGCAAGCTTTGAATAAAGCTGAAGAATTAAACTTAAAAGAGGTCTCTGTTAGCCTTTCTGATAGTAAGCAGCATGCCGTTGCTGTAGCCATAGGTATATAGTCCTTTATTTTAAGTCTCTTTTTAATTTCTCCGTTACTTTGGCAAAGTCTTGGCTGTATCTTTTTTCTTGGTCGGAGAGAAAATCTTGCCATTGAGGAAGCTGTTTTATCGCCTCATCAACACTCAGTTGAACAATCATGGTGTTTTGTCCTTGTTGAACTTGTTTTACCCTTAGTTGGGGATTTTCTTCTACTTCAGCTCTTATGCCATTGTAGGCTTGCTCTATTTCTGCTCTATACCTCTTTTGTAAGTCCTCCATCAGGTTTAAATTTAGCTCAACTATAGAAGTATTCTGTTCCTTCTTGAGGGTCTCTATGGCTAAAATTCCGCCCCTTTTCCTTTGCAGCTCGGCTGGAGTGCTCCCAAAACTAAGGGAATCTACCAGTCTTATCTGTGCTTCCCTCAGAAGGGACGGCTTGCCTTCTTCCTTTAACCTCTTCCGAAAGCTTTCGGGGGCAATCTGACCCTGGTAAAACTCCGAGAGTAGAGAGTTCACCTTCTCGGAATCTATCATTTTCTCTTTTTCCTCTTGGGTCAACTCACCAATCTTGGCTAATCTTTCTCTAGCGATTGGTGGAAGGTCTTTCTCCCAATTTCTCATTGCCTATCTCCTCATAAATAGGCGACGACTATTTTTTCACCATACAGGCGAGAAGATAGTATATAATATGAAAGCCGATTTGGGGAGTGCGATGGGAATCAGACTTCATCAGGAGCCGCAGCTTGAGAACCCGATTTTGATAGCTGGTTGGCCGGGAATAGGAAATATCGGGATAATCGCTGTTGATACTTTAAGAGGGATATTAGAGGCAGAGGAGTTTGGAGAAATTGAGCCTGGGGATTTCTTTTATCCCAAGCGGGTCTTGATTAGGAAGGGAGTTTTGGAACACCTGGAATTTCCCAGCAGCAAATTTTATTTCACAAGGACGGGAGGCAAAGATATAATATTTTTTATTGGGGAAGAACAGCCCACCGAAGGGGGGAGGATGTATGCTGAGGGAAGAAAGGCCTATCACATGGCTAACCTAGTTCTGGATGTAGCCGAGAAATTTAAATGTCGCAGAGTTTATACTTCGGGAGCGGCTGTGGCTTTGACCCACCATACTACAAAGCCAAGAGTCTGGGCCGTACCCAATAGCGAGAGTTTAATCCCTGAGATAGGAGGATACGGGAACACTGTACTCATGTCCGACATCGAAGGAAGGGGAGGACATGGAAATATCACCGGCTTGAATGGACTTTTGCTGGGAGTTGCCAAAAAAAGAGGTTTTGAGGCTATTTGCCTGATGGGAGAGATACCGGTATATCTTCAGGGGTTGCCTCTGCCCTACCCCAAAGCTTCGAAGTCCGTGCTGGAAGTCCTCAGCAACAGTCTAAAAATAGAGGTTAACCTGGACAAATTGGATGAATTAGACCAAAAGGTAGAACGAAGAATTGAAGAATTTTACCAGCAAATCCCCTCGGAAATAAGGGGGCAACTGGATAGATTAAAGCATGTGGCTTATGCCCAACCGGCTGAGCCTGGGCCGATTACCGAGGAAGAAGAGAAAAGAATTATGGAAGATGTTGAAAAGTTCTTCAAAAAGCGAGGTGAGGAGGGTTGAGCCAAGGGTATCCTATAAAAATCTACAGGGAGTCAGACCTTAGCCAATCTTCTTTAGTGCTGGGCTGGAGTGAAGACGCCGGAAATTTAGGACGAAAAGTCACGGACTACTTGAATTTGAAGCTGAAAGGGCAAGAATTTGCCGAAATTGAACCAGAGGATTTCTTTCCCCTGGGTGGGGTTGCCATAAAAGGTAATCTGGCCCAATTTCCTGAAAGCAAGTTCTATGCCTGCCAGGAATATGAACTGGTGGTTTTCCAGAATGGCTCTCCCGGAGCTGAATGGTATAAATTTCTAAACTCAGTTTTGGATGTGGCTGAGCATCATTGTCGGGTAAAAGAGCTGTATATCCTTGGGGCCATGGTTAGCTTTAATGCTCATACTGCCCCCCGACAGTTGCTCGCTGTAGTTAACTCAGCAGAAATGAAAGAAGTCTTGAGCCAATATGACTTGGCCATAGATATGGATTATCAAACTCCACCTGGTGGAAGGCCAACCTTGAATTCTTTTCTGTTGTGGCTAGCTAAGGGGAGGAGTATTCCCGGGGTGAGTCTGTGGGTGCCAATACCTTTTTACCTGGCAGCAATGGAAGATGCCCAGGCTCAAAAGAAGGTCCTGAGTTTTTTGAATGAAAGATTAGACCTGAAAATTGATTTTAGCGATTTGGACCAGGAGATCCGAGAACAGAATAAACAGCTAGCCCGGGCAAGGTCTCGCTTTCCTCAAATCGATGATTATATTAACAGGCTGGAAAGCAACCTTATGCTATCTGAAGAGGAGAATGGAGAACTAATTAAAAAAATTGAGGACTTTCTAAGGGAGGGAGACTGAGCTTTCCTTAGACAAAGGAATTTTATCAAGATGCTGGCCAAGGTAAAAAGTGCTGCTGTGGTGGGTCTGGAGGGAGCTGTAGTGGAGGTAGAGGTGGATTTATCACCAGGCTTACCTTCTTTCACCATCGTTGGACTACCGGACAAGGCAGTCCAGGAGGCAAGAGAAAGAGTAAGGTCAGCCATACGAAACTCCTACTATAAGTTCCCTAACAGGCGTATTACTGTCAACCTTGCTCCAGCAGACTTAAAAAAGGAAGGCCCTGCTTATGACTTATCCATAGCCATAGGCATACTGATGAGCTCAGGACAGCTAAACGCCAACCTCTCCCGCAGTATCTTTTTAGGGGAACTATCTTTGGATGGCAAGCTACGCCATACCCACGGGGTATTGCCCATGGTAGCTTTAGCCCGTGATAAAGGCTTATCTACTATATTTGTACCTTGTGATAATGCTAAAGAGGCTTCCCTTATAGACAACATACATATATTCCCTGCGGAATCGCTAGCGCAACTGGTTGTTCATCTTCAAGGCGAAGTAGGCATCCCGGAGTACCATAGCGAGCTAAATTGGGAGCAGGAATTTCGCCCTAGTTACGCCTTCGACCTCACTTATATTAAGGGTCAGGAGCATGCCAAGAGAGCTCTGGAGATAGCGGCGGCAGGAAGACACAATATCCTGATGTGTGGCCCACCGGGAAGCGGCAAGACTATGTTGGCTCGTTCTTTGTCCTCGATACTTCCCCTGTTGACCATGGAGGAAGCTATCGAGGTAACCAAGATTTACAGCGTTAGTGGATTGTTGCCGCAAGACACTCCCATCATTGTAGAGCGACCTTTTCGCTCCCCTCACTATACTATTTCCCATGCTGGCTTGGTGGGAGGGGGGCAATGGCCAAGGCCCGGGGAGATAAGCCTGGGGCACCACGGGGTGCTTTTTCTGGATGAATTCCCTGAGTTTGGGCATGTTACTCTGGAATCGCTGCGCCAACCCATAGAAGATAGAACAATTACCGTCAGCCGTGCTCGTGGCAGTGTTATCTTCCCTGCTAGCTTTATGCTGGTTGCAGCTATGAACCCCTGCCCCTGTGGGTATTATGGCGACCCGTTTAAGGAATGTAAATGCTCGTCAGGAGAAATCTCTCGCTATCATAAAAGGATAAGCGGACCATTACTGGACCGCATTGATATCTTTGTTGATGTTCCCCATATTGATTATGAAAAACTCACTGAAGATAAGCCTGGGGAAAGCTCGGATCAAGCCAGGGCCAGGGTCAAGGCGGCACATGAAATACAGCTTGGTCGTTTCCAGGGGACGAAGCTGAAGTGCAATGCTGATATGACACCCAAGGAGGTGAAGGAATTCTGCACGGTGGAGCCAGCAGCTCAGAGCCTGCTTCGCGCCGCCATGAAGCAACTTCATCTCACTGGCCGTGCTTTCCATCGCATCCTCAAGCTTTCCCGCACCATCGCCGACCTAGAACATAGCGACGTCATCAAAACACACCATATGGCGGAAGCTCTACAGTACCGGCATAAGGAAATCATTTGAACCTAAAACCTGTTCGGTATAGGCGTTAGGCCAGAAGCAGGATGTCTATCGGAGGAAGATGTACGGTGGTTTAAGCCAGTGGATATAGGTATGCCCATATGTCACCAACAAATCTTGACAACGTGATATAATATAATCAAGCTATGTATTCCCACGATGACAAGTTATGAGCGAGGATAACATAGTGCAAGCGCGAACAACCCGCTCTAAAGGGGTGTCCTTCGTGTCGGTGGTCATACCGGCTCACAACGAGGAAAACTATCTGATTCAGTGCTTGAAGTCTATAGAGAACCAAGACTACCCCGGCGAGTATGAGGTCATCGTAGTCGATAATGCCAGCACGGACAATACCGCCAAGATAGCTCTCGATTGGGGAGCCAAGGTTGTCTATGAAGGTAAGCGAAGTCCAGCCTGCGCTAGACAAAAAGGTGTAGAAGTAGCCACAGGAAAAATCATCGCCTTCATTGATGCCGACACTCAGGCACCAGCCCACTGGCTGTCGACCATCGTATGGCGCTTTCTCTGTGAGCCGGAGACGGTTGTGATAAGCGGACCCTATGCCTATTGCGATGCTGGCAGGATTGCCAAGATTGCATCCTACGCTGGTAGTTTCATCAACATTATCATGGACCAGCTTTTTCGTAAAGCTTTTGATAAGGGTAGTGCTGTATGGGGGTGTAACTTTGCTGTGAGACGTTCAGCGCTATTGGAAGTGGGTGGATTTGATACCAGCATCAGGTTTTACGGAGAAGAATACGAACTTTCTTTGAGACTGAAGAGAGCCGGTAGGGGAGGCATTATCCCCCGGCTCTTTGTGCTCACCTCGTCCCGTCGCTTGAAGAGGATAGGTGTGGTGAATCAGTACTGGAACTGGGTTGTAGACTACTTCTCGGTCCTTTTCTGGTATAAACCAATCTCTGAAGAGCTGGAAGACTTGCCAGCCAAGGCGTTGCAAACCGTTATTGCCAGTTTTTCTTGGCAGAGAGTTAAAGCATCCTTGTGGTATGTTGCCCTTTTCTTTGGCTTACTCTGGTTGCACATCGGCCCCGTGATTGAGGCGGTGGGAAGAGTCATTTATGTTTTTGATATCGGTGTTCTAAGCACGTTGTTTGCCTACCACGGAATCAACCCTCGCTCCCGGTTCTATGGCAAGGTGTGGTCTAATGGCAACCGGAACCATTCTCGGATTGCGCTGACCTTTGATGATGGCCCGAACGAACCGTATACTTCCCAGGCTCTCGCCATATTGGAGCAATATGGAATAAAAGCGACCTTCTTTATCATTGGACAAAATGCCCGGCGCCATCCTGACACCTGTCGGCGGATAGTGACAGCAGGAAATGTAATTGGGAATCACTCCTACCATCACCATAAGTCACTATGCCTGAGACGGGGGAAGACGGTGGCTCGTGATATTGAAATGGCCCATCAGGCAATCTATGAGTGTACCGGACTTGAGCCCAAGCTTTTCCGTCCTCCCCACGGCTTCCGCACCCCCTGGCTGATGCGAACTGTTCGCAACCTTGGGTATACGGTAGTTACCTGGGACAACATGACCAGTGACTGGAATGCAGATAAGTCTGGCGACGAGATTATACGAGCTATTATTCGGCGGGCAAAGCCCGGAGGCGTAATTGTCCTGCATGATGGTCGCGATACCAGGTTAAACTATGACCGCAGCCACATGCTCCAAGCTCTGCCCTTCGTCATTGAGACCCTCATGGAGAGGGGTTTTGATTTTGTCACCATACCTGAGCTTCTTGAGTCAGAAGAGGAGCTTTCAGCCTAGCAAGCCGGTTTCGGCATACAAGCGAATTCACAGATATTTTGGACCATACTTAGTCAAAAGTGCTGCTCTGGAGAGCCAGACCTCTTTAAGCTCCCAAGACTTTTCTCTGCGTTTAAGTGCCTCGCCTGCCCGTAAATGATAGATTTGCATTAATCCAGCCATATAGAAGAGGGCCCCTTTCTTCCACAAGGTATTGGGAAGTCCCTCCACTTGGAATCCCAGTCGTCTGGCGGCTATATGAAGGATGGTGCTGCCATGGAGTGCTGTAATATTGCCAAACATCCCGCTGGCTACTTGCTGAGCTAGAAGGTGGAGGTCTTGTGAGAAGCAACCAAGAGATTCCCGGGGTGATTGTGAGACGCTTAAATTCAGATTGCGCCTTCTCTTAAACCAGTCGTTGTTCAAATGAAGCTCTATGATTGTGTCTCCAGTTTTCACTTCAGAGCCGTCATTTAGTACTCTGGTGAGGCCTTTGTAGTGGTGAAGGTTGAAGCGAATGATGCCGCTATCATCGGCTTTCAGGGGCCTGATGCGATAGATTATTCTCAAAAGTCTGTCCGCCGCAGGCCACAATATCAAGACAAACCAAGGTGGCACCCTATGTTTTCGCATCGATTGCCTCTGTAAGCAATGTCAAATTGTGAATATGCGTTACTAAACATTCTACCATACAGGCTCTCCGCACGTCCTCGGTAGCAGCTTCACTCTATCGAGCCGATTTATACGAATTAGGATTAAACGAAGTTTGCCGTTCAGTTCTAGATTGACGCCCTACTCTGCCGATCAGCGGCAGCACCTCAGCCTCCACCCGCTGCCATTGAGAATACAGCATCAACCAATCTCGAAAGAGCCCAAGCGATCGAGTGTCATTGGATCAATGCTTAAGCGACAAGGGTTAATATCGATTAGTCTAGTTTTGTGAAATATTCAAGCCCGAAAAAATGAGCTGCTTTGTTGAGAGCCCCTTCACCGCTCTCCAATGCTCGGAAGAAACTTAAGGCGCAATAAACCATAGAATCCCGCCAATAATCAGCAGTACAATGCCAACGATAAGGGAAATCCTGCCTCCTATTTGCCAGGCTTGTAGCCAGAAACGCTCGTGTTCATGGGTTATAGTCTCCTTAATATCTCTTCGGGTTAGCAAAATAGAATTGTAGTATCTTTGCTTTTCCCTCTTGTTCCAGAGAATAAAAATAATCCCCAGAAGAAGGAAACATCCTCCCAGCACTAAGATAATTTGGTAAGTAGCCAGAGACATGTTACTCAACCTCCCCCCTCAAGAATTCAAAAATTCTGAGATGACTCTACTTAACCTCTACAGTCGCTCCAGCAGCTTCTAATTTCTGCTTTGCTGTTTCAGCCTCTTCCTTGGGGACGCCTTCCTTGACTACCTGTGGAGCAGCCTCCACCAAATCCTTAGCTTGCTTTAGTCCCAGAGTGGTTACCTCACGCACTGCCTTGATAACTTCGATTTTCTTCTCGCCAAAGCTCTTTAAAGTGACGGTGAATTCTGTCTTCTCCTCCGCTGAGGGTGCTTCTGCTTGCTCGCTAGGAGCAGCTGTCGGCGCTGCTACTGCTACAGGGGCAGCGCTAACTCCGAATTCATTTTCCAGGGTCTTGACCA
>Ga0315543_1003762_pt1 | contig 13322 bp, 10 predicted proteins | sample SalMarSW160210MG_2_FD_203098 | JGI IMG/M metagenome (GOLD analysis project Ga0315543, IMG submission 203098) | Salt marsh sediment microbial communities from the Plum Island Ecosystem LTER, Massachusetts, United States - Salt Marsh Sediment SW1601-210 ...
GCTCACGAAATAAGTCACATCCTTCACCGTGACATACTTTACGTCACACTTGCCGGCATAATGCTCGGCGCAATTGTTTTGCTTTCACAGGTTTTCCTGCGGGGCATGTTCTACAGCTCAATGATGGGTTCCCGCCGAAGGTACTCATCCGGCGGAAGAGGTGGTGGTCAAGCCCAATTAGTTATGCTCATAATCGCAATAGTCGCGGCAATCCTGGCACCTATCATGGCATACCTTTTGTACTTTGCACTTTCAAGAAGACGCGAATATCTCGCCGATGCCGGAGCCGCCAGATTGACTCGCTACCCTGAAGGCCTGGCCAGCGCGCTGGAGAAAATCGCCAATGATCCTTCCCCACAACTGGCTTCTGCTAACAAAGTCAACGCTCCGATGTATATTACCAATCCTTTCAAAAGAAAGGGACAAAGAAAACTATCCGACCTGACCAGTACGCATCCGCCAATTTCCGAACGCATACGAATCCTACGCAATATGTCGCAAGGGGCATCTTTTAAGGATTACTCAAACGCGTATGCTGCCGTGACGCATCACAAAACGATTGTCCCTGCGGCTGCCCTGGCAAAAGAAGACATTCCGTTGCGCAAAGCCGGCGCCGAAGTTAAGAAAGAAGAGCATCTCGAAAAACAGCTCCGTCAGGTCGGTGACATTATGCGGAGGGTCAACCAATTCGTGTTCCTAACATGTATCTGTGGCCTGAAGTTAAAGATTCCACCGAACTACAAAAGCAGAACTGTAACGTGCCCAAGATGCAAAAGAAGCCTTGACATCCCCAAGAAAAATTGACAGTCATAAGTTATTCAAAATCTCGTCTTTTGTCTCTCATCCGGCTTTTAATCCCAACTTTGAATGTTCAACTATTTTACGGATTTTTTCAATCTGCCGTTCTATGTCATCGAATCTCCGCCTGCAGACAAAGGTATATAAGGCATCTTCAGGCCGAACATTTTCTTCGCCGTGCTTATCGCCGTCGGCTGTGGATGTTACTTTCCGTGTGATATAGTCGTTTATTAGCTCGCGTTGCTGCTTAAACAGTTTATGCAGCAACGTTATCGTATCTTGCAGCACCACGACATCCCGCTCTAAGGACTCAAGACGTTGTTCTGTCGTCAGTCTCATCTTGCTTATTTTAACTCCAGCCTTAACGGTCATATCTGTTATTTTTATGTACTTAATTTAAGTTTTTACCACTACTAATATCTACGTTTTTAAGATGCCTCTGTTCTCTATCCATACGGCTACCAAATCTTATCCCTTCCGTTAGTTAGTTCATTTCAAAGGAGAAGTCATAACGCTTAAAGTTTGGACTCGTTCCCGGCACCACTGGCACGTCCCTTCGACAAGCTTCCATCATCTGTATTCTGTCGTCTTTCGTCTAAAATTGGCTTTGTCCCGTCTTGAGCCGGGTCGAAAGATTGGCTTTGTTTTCCCAGCCTATAGAGGCGAGGTTGGTTTTCACAATCCTTCTTCAAATAGTAGCTTACGCTCATTCGGTCTTTTTTGAAATTGGCTTTGTTTTGCATAATTAGTGTCAATCTTCCTCTCCAATCTGCCTCATTTTGTTGTACTTGCTTTGCCATTTGTCGGATTTTTGCTCATTTTGCTGATTTGCGAAGATTTGTGATTCTGCGGCCATCAATAATCTCCCCCTAATTTACGATTGACTACGAACTACGAACTATCAACAATGAGCAGTCCATTAGTTCGATACATATTATATCCAAAAACGGCAAAAAAACAAGCAAAATCTTTTCTCGTTCTTCGCCTGCCCTGAGCTTGTCGAAGGGACTCTTACCTGTCCTTCGTCATCCGTATTCTGTTTTCCAATCGTGACTTGCTTTCAGGAACGGATCTGTTGTAATAATACACATAAAAGAATAGAGGAATCCTGCTACAAGGATTTGATGAATGAAAAGGGAAGTTAAAAACTGATTAGAATCTGCTCAATATGATTTAGAGACTGCCGAACAGATGTTAAATACGGGCAGGTATATTTACACTATTTTTATGTGTCACCTTACTATCGAGAAGATATTGAAAGCAAAAGTGGGAGAGATTACAGGTAAGATACCTCCTAAAACGCATAATTTAAGATATCTTGCAAAACTGAGCGGCCTTGAACCTCCTGAAGAAATGTTTATTTTCCTGAGCGAATTGAGCGATGTTAGTATTCCTACTCGCTATCCGGAAGATTTTAGCAATCTTAGAAACAGTTATGATAAAGAAGCGACAAAAACTACTTCCGGAAGATTGAGGAGGCCTTTAAATGGATAAAAAAATCACTGAAATCTTAGAGAAATTTAAATTTGCACTTCAAGCACAGGGCATTAATGTGAGCCGATTTATTCTTTTTGGCTCCTGTGCATCGGCAAAAGCAACAGAAGGAAGTGATATTGACGTAGCGGTAGTCTCCGAGAATTTCAAAGATATAAATTTATTAAAGCGATTGGAGCTTATTGGACTTGCTCTTGCAAAAGCAAAAATATTTGAGCCGATAGAGGCCCTCGGATACACCGAGGAGGAATTTGCATCAAAAGGACAAGGTACTTTTGTCGGCGATGAGATTAAATCAAAAGGCATACAGGCCCGTCTTAGCGATAGCAACGACGGGCAGGTTATATAAAAAGTAGTGACGGGTTTGTTTAAAAACATAGGGTGTGATGAAATCGCACCGACCCAGCTTCCACCCTTTGTAGCAGGGCTACTGCGGAGGATGGGTCAGAAGTGAAATAAGGTCAAATAAATAACCCGCTGCGACCTGCCGCGACTTGCCATCGACGGCACGGCGGGCAGTGCGTTAGCCCAGCTACGCCAGCGGCGAGCACGGCGAGGTTGTAAAAAAAAGATGTGACCCTAATCCCTCCACTAATCCCTCACCTTCTCCTAATCCCTCTAAATTTGATACTCCCTTTTATATTCTGCTGATAAAACATCTATACTTTCCTTTCATTATAAAGGAAGGATTTATAAAAATAATACCTAAGATACTTAGGTATTATATCTACCTTACAATTTGATATTAGATTCTTAACACACGATGCGAAATTTGAGCTTCCTAATACCTAAGATAGTTAGGTATTGTTTGTACATGAAGGCTCGATATTCGATGCTCGATGCTCGTAATCAATTAATTTGTGATTATAAGATGGTCGACTCTCTTTTCACTAGATGGTATTGCCATATAGCACATAGCAGCTACCAATAAGAGTATATGTCATAAAAACAGGGAACGGAAGGCAGAGGACAGAAGACGGAGAACGGAGGACGGAAGACAGAGAACAGAAGACAGACTGGGACAACAGACGAGGGATGAAAGATGAAGGACGGAAGAAGCAATTGGTTAAATGGTTACTGGTTAATTGATATTCGATACTTGATGCTCGATGCTCGTAATCAGTAAATTGGTGATTAGAAGGTAGTCGGCTCTTTTTTACCTAGGTGGTATTGCCATCTAGCGCATAGCAGCTACCAATAAAAGTATAGGTCATAAGAACAGAAGACAGGGAACGGAAGACGGAGGACAGACTGGGACGACGGACGAGGGATGAAAGATGAAGGACGAAAATATAGAATACAGAATACAGGAGACAGAATACAGCATTTTCAACTGGCTCGATACGCATCACACAATACGATCCCCATTAGAGAAACAAGCACATTTGGAGAAGCAAGGAGAAAAAACTCTAACGGGGTAAATCACGAAACCATTGCCTGTTTTAGTTCCTTGCGGTTTTTGGAAAGCCAATCGGCTTTGCGGCGAATCATTTTCAAAAAATCTAAGCCGGTGAAATCACCAAAAAAGCCGGTAGCAGCTACGGGCAAAACAGCCTCGGCTATCATCGTCTCAACCATTAAATCGACCAAGGAATTCAGCTTCTTTTTATCCAGCCATGCAAGTTCGCGGTAGCCGTTTAAGAATTGAAGAAGTCTTTCCTCATCGAAATAGTCGGGCCAATCGGCTGGATCCGATTTGCCGCTAACAATCGAAAACTGAAGCATGCCGTTAGCTAAGTCAGTGACAGGCGGCGCGATCTTGACGGCATCGAAGTCCAGAACCGCTGTCAGCCTGCGGCCGGAAAAAAGCATATTGCCCGGATGCCAATCGCCGTGCACAACCTGCTGCCGCCACGATTCGTAGCCGAGCCTATTGACGCGAATGCTCGAATCATTATAAAGGCTCAGTAAGGTCTCAGCGGTGGTTTGTAATTGCTTATCCGGCCTAACTTTTTTACCTGCACCGAGGGTCTTAAGATGCCTGCGAACGGTAGATGAATCGTGGAAGCTAACTCGCAGCGGCTCACTCCATAATGCAAAATCCGTTAAACAGCTGTGAAATCTGGCCAATTGCTGTCCAGCCTGTGTGGTAGCTTCGGCTGAGCCGTCGTAGCGGACGCCCTTGATGAATTTGAAGAATTCGTAAATGTGATTGTCCAGATTAAGAATTGTATCTCGCTCGTCACGCGTGGCGATCAAAGAAACAACCGGGAAATTCTTACTGGCTAAATGAGCTTGGACGGAATGAGCAAACACAACCCAGTCGAGATTGTCTTTGCCCTTTGGCCGACGCTTCAATACAAATTTACCCTTTTTCGATGTCACTACCACTTTGGGGACACGACGGCTGCCTGCTGACAAAGGTTTTACCTGATGAATTACGCCGATGTCGTAATGACTGAGGACCCGTGCAAGTTCCTCGGAAGAAAAATGTGCGCCGCCTTTAGGCATGAATCAATTAACTATTGACGATTGACTATTTAACACCGGTAACCAATATCTAAATTTGTAAACAGCTAAAATGCCAAAATAAGAACGATAATCAGAAAGAATATTGCCGCTATTGTGCTTAGGATTAGCACAGCCGTTCGGTAGCGAGCGATAGTTTCTTCTCCATAGGTTTCATTTTCGGTGTCAACAGCTTCTCCTTGTTCCAGTTGTTCAAGGACAGAAACATCAAATCTTTTGTGCGCTTGAAGCGGCGGCTGTCCATCGCGAAGAGCCTCCAAATCCGTTAGCAGCTCTTCAACATTGTTGTAGCGGTCCTTTCTGCGTTTGGCCATCATAATTTCAATGACTTCAGATACACCAGCCGACAGTGAAGTGTTTATATGGTCAGGCGGAATCAGCCTTTCCCGCAAATGCTTCTTCATAACCTCCATAGAGTCATCTGCCATAAATGGAACCCGGCCCGTCACCATGTTGTAGAACGTGGCCCCGAGACCGTAGATGTCAGCTCTGCCATCTATATCGATCTTGCCACGAATTTGCTCAGGTGCAATATAGTACGGCGTGCCGTAAGCCTTGCCAGCCTCAGTTTCCGCTAATTTGATGTCCGTCATTTCACGCGCCAAACCCATATCTGCGAGTTTCACTACGCCATCGTTACTTATCATTATGTTTTTGGGCTTGACATCACGGTGGATAAGACCATTGGCATGAGCATGTGCCAGAGCATGAGCAACTTGAATGATTATGTCCAGCGCTTCTTTTTCCCCAAAGATTTTGCCGGCCGATAAATCCTCGGCAACTGTTCTACCCTCAACGTACTCCATTACAAAATAGTGGTACCCCCCTGCCTCGCCCACGTCAATAGCCTGAACAATATTATTATGGTTAAGCTTGCCGGCAGCTTGGCCTTCCTTATAAAAACGCTCCACATACTCAGGATTCTCACTAAAACGCTTCGGCAAAATCTTTATAGCAACAGTTCTGTTCAAACTCAATTGCTTGGCCTTATAAACTACCGCCATCGCACCGGCACCAATCTTGCCCAGTATTTGATAACCCGGAATCTGGTGCGGAGCTGTTTTACTTTCTTTCAGCCTAATCTTCAACCTCTCCGCCTGGCTACGGGTAATATAACCCAGCTTGATCATTAGGTCCACAAGCTCTATGGGATTGGTTTCTCGGCGGGATTTCAACTCCTCAATCGAGCGCTGCAGCTCCTCTTTTGTGCAGAAGCCCTGCTCTACAGCTATCCTGCCAAATAACGTATCGTGACTTGTTTCATTCTTCATTTATCTCTCTCGATCCCTCGACCCGGCTCGTCTTCAAACCTGAGGATCAGACCCAAAGGCAGACAGGCCTTAGAAGCTCGTTACGGCGTAGCGTCGGGCTACGGCTTGCTTCCTGCTTCGGCGAAGCGCTCTCGCCTCCGGCGTAGCCTTTGGCGTAGCGGTGTCGCATAAACGAGTACTGTGGTCGGACAAACCATACGCATCTAGGGATCTCGTTCTTCGGCTATAGCTTCTACATCCGATAACAAAGCCATCTGCGCTAATTATCTAATTACAAAGTGTCCTGTCAAAAAAAATCTGCTGTTTTTGCTGCAAAGATAGCACTCGTCCGAAAACAAAGTCGGCCTTTTTACAGTGTGAGTTTAGCAGTTTTTCCCCCGCTGCCCGGTATGAATACGACAAAGCTACTGAGACTAATGACTATGTCCGTAGCTGTTATTAATCGGCCAATCCGCTGCCAATTTATTGGCCTTTTTTATTCAGTTTTTATAATCCTGTCAACTCCCTGCTAAAACTCTCAATCCTTTCCCGCTCCGGCTCCCCCGTTCTTGCTTTCGCAAGAAAGCACGGGGGCCGAGACGAGTTATTTATATTTTACACGTTCCGGCTCATGTTGCCAGCACATAATTATACTACTATATTTTATACGGAATTAAAAGACAAGTGTTCTATGTAAAGCCAGTAGATAGTCGTTAGTTGATAGCCTTTAGCATATAGTTAAATTAACCAATTTACTAATTCTGCCTTCCGTTCCTTTAGCTTCGTAGAACTCGACCGAGCTAGACGAAGTCAGGGCTGACCAATTCGAGGGCTTGGAGATGGTTGGAATAACCGTCACCGGTGTTTAAATTTTGGTGTGCATTTGCATACCCTACGACCTACGAACTAACGGCTGTGCCGTTCATAGCGCCTCATAGAACGGCCCGCCGTTCGTAGCGCAGCGAAGAACGGAGAGGGCGGGATTCGAACCCGCGGTAGGGACAAGCCCTACACAGCCTTTCCAAGGCTGCTCGATAAGCCGCTCCGACACCTCTCCAATATTGGTTAAATAGTAATTGGTAACTGGTTAACTGTTTAAATTCTTTGGCCTAACATGACAGAGGACAGAAGAGCAACTTCCGTCTTCTGACTTCTGTTCTCTGAGCCAATTCGCTGCTTTGGTTCTTAATTAGTATAACGGCAAAATAGGATAGCTGCAATTATAATCTGTCGCAGAGACTTGGATAGGTGCATGTCATGTTTGTAAGTACTTTTTACGCAGGTAAAAGCTTTCTCTGCCATACAAGCTAAGAAAACAATAATCGAAAGTCATTGCGAGGAGGCCGTATAGCGGCCGACGTGGCAATCTCAAAACGTTTGATGAAATGTTACAGCTTCAAGCTCAGATTAGTTACGGCAATCTGCCTTAGCACAAATTCTCAAGCAGCGTTTCTGACTCTTTCACTTTCGGATCTAAAATTTCTTTCCTGCAGAAAATCGCTTTTTTTAGCTGCTTTCGGGCCTTTGCTTTATCACCCATAGCCAGGTAAATCTGCCCAAGCAAATGCCCTGCATCACCTTCAGCCCAGCGGTATTTCATAACAATGGCCTTTTCGTATGCTGATTGTGCGAACGTTTCGGCTTGCTCAAAATCTTTTTGGGCAAGATAAGCTTTTGACAAGACTATCTCCGCCTCCGGCTCATAGAACCCAAATCCCGTCCTGCCGCAAATCTTCAAGACCTCGCTCACATCGACAATAGCCTCTTTTTCTTTTCCAATATCCAACCGCAGCCTGCCGAACTCAAGAAGAGTCTCAATTTCAAGATAAGGAATACCAACCTTACGAGCAATCTCAAGGGCCTTCTGAAGATGATTCTCCGCCTCTTTATAATTTCCATTTATCCTTTCAATAGCGCATAAACAGCGATGACATCTTGAGATGCCATTTGGCCAATTATTCCCTCTGCAAATCTCAAGATTTTGCTTTGTCAGTTCAAAGGCCTCATCAAGTCTGTTGAAAGATATAAGAAAGTTAGCATAGAAAACTCCCGGTATACTGTAAAGCCGGTGACCACTTATCTTTCTCTCAAGCTCATTTGCTTCCTTGAAATACTTTTCCGCCTCTTCCGTTTTTCCTAAAAGGTAAAGTATCCAACCAAGATAGGCTTTTGAAAACACGACATCTTCATCAGATTTTGTTTTCTCTGCCATTCCAAGTGCCTTTTTAGCACTTTCAAGTCCTAATTCCAGCCCACCAGTTCGAAATTGAAGGTCAGCTAAGTTTTGATAACCCATTGAAGCATTTTCCCATTCTTCAAGTACAATTTTGAACTCATTATGTCTCTTTATTAGTTCTTCAGCTTCTTTTGGCTTGCCTGTAGAAAGAAGTGCCAGTCCTGCTTCGTTGAGTAGCCAGCTTTGGGTGCTTTTTCTGCTTACTAACGGCATTCGAGAAAGGTCGTTTTCCGGAAAGAAAGTTTTAGCGAGAAATAGATTAGTTTCCCAGGCGCCAAGTTTATGATAAATAAAATATTCTTCCCCTCCATATATTTTCTTCCAATAAACATCCAATAATACCTCATCATACAGTCCAGCCGCACAGCCATGATAGACCTGCTCAAATAATGGCTGCATCTCGCCTAATGTCTCAGGCCGCTGCGGTGCATTTTCTCCAAAGTATTTGTAAATGCGTTTATGGCATAATTTCTTATCCTCTTTATCGAATATAGATTCAAAGTAGTTCTTTATCAATGGGTGCGTAGCGAACGTACTATCCTGGGCTTTGGAAATGAGCCGTCTATCAACTAAGTTATCTACCATTCGTTTGAATGCAAAGTCGGTCATTTCTATCAATGCCTGATTCATCTTGGTCTCCATCTTGGCCCGAAACACCCATTGGAAATCTTTCTCAGTTACCGCTCTTCTAAACAGATAGAATATCTTCATAAATGCCCGCTGCTGGTCGGTGAGCTGTTTGGCATACCATAGAAGGATACGGTGGGCTTTGCCGCCAGCCTCTTTATCTGAATAAAATGGAGGAATATCCTTTGCCTTTTTTATGTCACCTCCGAAGTCTTCGACAAGGTACTTTGACAGAAGTGTCAGGCTCAAGGCATGGCCATCATATTCCTTTATAACAGAATCTATTTCCTCCTGATTTCCCTTAACTCCTACCTTTTTGAACAAGGCTCTTGCATCCTCTTTACTTAAACGTTCTACCTCTATCTTTTGATATACCGTGCCCTGGTAATTCTTGATATCTGTCAGTGTATAACGGGTTGTTATGAGGCACAATCCATCTCCTTTTGTATCTGATATAAACTTCAGCATATCGGAGCATTCCCGGTGCTCCATGCAGCCGAACTGCTCGCCGCTTGTTTGGCCCTTCTGCATCTCTTCAAGGCCGTCCAGAATGATTAAATAGGCTCCCTGGCCAATATACTCTTTTATCCTGTCTGTCTTTTCCCATGTGCTTTTTATAGTATCCGGCTCAATTTGGCCGCCACTTACATATCGCAGCAGGGCGTTTAAGAATTGTTCCAAATAAGCATTACGATAAAAGCCCCACCAGAAGATACCATCCGGCTTGATGTTATTAGATTTTAGGTTATCGTACCACTTTCGCACGAGAGCTGATTTTCCTACGCCGCCCCAGCCAATCAAAGCTCCAATTCGTACTTCTGGGTTCTCATACCATTCTGTAATGGTTTTGAGCATACCTTCTCGACCGACAAAGTTCGGCTCCGGCGGTGTCTGATTATGCAATGCTGGTGCAAATGGAAAGCTGATTGATGGTTTTTCCCCTCGTAGAAGTTCTATAATCTGTTCGAGTTTTTCATCTACCTTATCGAATCGATAATCAAAGACTTGTAAAATATCAGGGATTAATTTAACTTTTTCGACTATGAACTCAATACTCTCTTTCTGGTCTAATCCAGCATCTTTGATTATTTCTCGTAATTTGTCTTCTGAGATACTTTTTATTTCCTTTTCAAGTTGCTTGTTTTGCTCTTGGTTCTTTTTTTGTAGTTGTTCAGACAATGAAGAGGCAAACTTACCTGGAGCTTTCATCCAGTTCGGAGCTGCTTCAATTAGTCCATCCAGGAGGGCTTTCAGATATGGATATCCTTTACCGTACTTTTTCATACTTTTATTGCTACCTCCGCAAATCGGCTCCTAATTATTTTGAAATTTCCATAAAACCTCGCAAAAACTTATCGACTTATTATACCTACAAAAATCGATAAAGAAAATGTAAAAGTCGCTGTCAATTCACTATTGGGTATGTGTCAAGATTGTTGGTAAAATCTACAGAGAGAAAAGCTGACAAGTGGGGGTCATTTCGACCGTAAGCCCACCATAAGTGGGCCGAAGCGGAGAAATCTGCTTTGAAGGCAGACCTCTCCACTCGGCCATACGGCCTCGGTCGAGGTGACAAAAGGTGACCAACCATTATCCGTTGAGATAATAGGGAATACAATAGCGTCCACCTCACCTACAAACGTGAAGTGCACCCCCTCCACATCCTAACAGTTAAACTGGCTTGAATGGCCTCCATGAGTTCTATACTATCAAAATCTTGTCTTTTTACATGTATTTATTTGTGAAATCCAGGCTTATTCAAATGAGGATTCCTCAGGTAACAAGAATACCTAAGTATCTTAGGTATTCTATATAGCGTAGAAATTAAAAGTGCTGATTTTTTAATGTATTGGTGTCGGCACAATACCTAAGTATCTTAGGTATTAACGCTCGAAACTTAGCAGCAAGCATCCAATATCTTACACCAAATACGGATTCAACAATCGGCAATAATACCTAAGTATCTTAGGCATTAGGACTCATACACTTAGTGTCGAGTATCGAGCATCAGGCATCGAGTTTCAAACCACAAATTACCAATTACCACTCACCATTCACATGTTCCCGATTATTTGTTAAGTGGTGATTGGTTAAATGGTTAAATTGGGTTAGGATTGCCCCCCACCACATCCGTGCCAAGCCAATTGACCAGCACCACAGGGGTGCCGGCTAAACAATTGAATAATCTGTGTTTATCCCGCGGTTTATTTTATTGATCCCTCGACGATGCTCGGGACGGCGTCCGCGAAATCTGTGGTTAATTTTCTTCTTTGCCACCAAGATACAAAGTCACGAATTCCATGATAAACTAATTTCAATCCGCTGTTGGCTACCAATCGACCTCACAGGCAGGGTCGTCCAGATTATTGCATCTTAACCAATCACTGACGAATTTAGTAAGGTCCATTACGTCAACGTAGCAATCATGATTCAGGTCGGCACCGAAGCCGTAACCTGATTGCCATACGCCGTAGCAAGAAGAAGGCGGCTGATTAGGATCTGGAAAAACAGTATGGTCACAATCTGGGTTGTGGGGGTCATTGCACTCGTGCCATTGGCTGGAGAGAATTGCGTAATCTAAAAAGTTAACGTAGCAATCTGAATTGATGTCCGAATCGATATACCAGCCGAACAATGCCACCTCCTCACAGGAATTTGGCTCCATCACTGTTGCAGAGGCAAAGGAGTCAAAGAACAATCCAGTATCTGCACCAATAGCTTCCCGATAAGCTCTCACATAATGCACATCGTCTAAGAATACGTCGTTGAAGTCGAAGAAAGCATCATATAGCCTGCCAGGCGTTCCAGGTGTTTCATCATAATGTCCGACTATCTCTCCGATTCTTACAAAGTCATTGACATCATTGCTCTCTGCACTGGCCCATACCGAACATCGAGCTTTCCCCCCGCAATACAATCTTATCACAAGATCGTTCGCCTCAGTGACATCTTTTAGACCATAGTCAAACTTTAGGATAATCTCTTGGTTCTTGTTTACTGCACCACCACCCCGCCATCCAGCAACGTAATCATTATCAATCGTCAACTCACCATTAACATCCTCAGTAAAAGCATTCATATCACCGTCTACATCACAATCATTCGGCCCCAGCACCCACCACGTAGTGTTCGGCTCCATTAGAGCCCCGCCGCTGCAGCCACCAAGACCGTAGTTTTGGATTCGCTCTGTGTAATGTTCGATACTGTCAGCCCAATTTCGACCTTTAATATACCTGGCCTCAGCAGAACCTAAAAAAACTCCAAAAACAATTACCAACAGAATACTACCAACTATTCGACACATCGCTCTCTCCTTCCACATAAATAAATTAGAGAACTCGACTTTTACTTTTTTTTCTCACTCCAGAAATATTCATAACGGCTTTTGCGACCCATAGGGACATCATCCTTTTTTAATGAGTCCACATGCTTATCAAGGTAAAGAACATTGATTTTATGGCGGTGGCGATACTCAAAGTTGTGTATCGGGCAAGCTTCGTAGAACACAATCCCGCGTGCCCTTTCGTATCCATTGCCGTCACAGAGGGCAAGTGTCTTACATGGTCTGCGGAATTCCGATATGCGACGGTAACTTCCGGTTCTGCTCCCACGATTTGAAAGGCGCCAGGTGCCATTCATCATATAACTAAGCGCATAAGGCCTCTGCTTCGCCGGATAATCAGGAGGCACATCGCGTGTGAACCTCGGCCTCAAATGGCTTGGACAAATCAGAATTGTACCTTCCGCTGATGGACCGACTATCAGACCATTAGCATCCAGTCGAGGGGTAATGTTCATACAGGCCATCAATTCAGGATTCAGATACCAATTATCCTGGCTGGCCACATCATCCTTGTCCCGCGGCTCGGCTGGAGGAAGCCAGCCGTTGTTCCCATTTACATACATCTCCAGAGCAAATCCAATGCTTCTAAGATTTGCAGTGCATACAATGCTTCGCCCTCGCTGCCTGGCAGAAATGAGACTCGGAATTAAAACTGCCAAAAGCATACTAATAATACTTATGACCACCAGCAATTCAACAATCGTAAATCCCTTTATCTGAACTCGCATCATTGCCTTCTCTCCATAGATAAGATTAGAACTAAGATTGCACTTTCAAAAAACATGCATTGGTTCGGTATCCTTTCACCTATTCGAAACTAAGTAGTTAGATAAAGTTTATTAAGTTAGGTGCGCCTAACATTGATATAAAAAAAATTTCTCTTCATTTACTCTATTGCTTACGTCATTATCAAGCTACCAACCTGATAAACAATTAATGTTACTGCATAGGCCAGCAAAGTCAGGCCGAAGAATTGGAATAACGCCCAGCCCCACGAGCCTGTCTCCTGCTTCGTCATTACGACCGTCACCACACACGGCGCATAAATCAGGCAAAACAGCATTATGCAAAAACCTGTTAGCGGCGTATAGTTCGCCTGGAGCTT
>Ga0315543_1003763_pt1 | contig 13319 bp, 11 predicted proteins | sample SalMarSW160210MG_2_FD_203098 | JGI IMG/M metagenome (GOLD analysis project Ga0315543, IMG submission 203098) | Salt marsh sediment microbial communities from the Plum Island Ecosystem LTER, Massachusetts, United States - Salt Marsh Sediment SW1601-210 ...
CGGTAATCGTAGTTCTTTACAACTCGCTTGCGTGCTGACTCGCCCATCTTTTTTCGGAGTGGCTCGTTGGTCATCAGCTCCATCAGGTAATTCGCGATATCGTGCACACTTGCCCGATAGTCCGCCGCCCGTGGCGACTTGAAAACAACGCGGTGTCTGTCCGCGTATCCGGATTCCTCGCCCAGCGTCGCTTCTTTCAGACGAATCTCCATGGCGATGCCTGCAAGGAAGGCCGTCTGGCCGTGCACCAACGTGTCAAGCATGCCCATGGCTTTGATGCCGATAACGGGCTTGCCGCAGGAGCCCGCCTCGACCTGAAGCATGCCGAAGCCCTCCAAGCGGGACGGCGCCGCATAGATGTCGCAGGCGGCCATCAGGTAGGGCATGAAGTTCCGCGACACCCGACTGGTCGTGTACACCACATTCTTGTCTATTCCCAGGTGCGTCGCCAACTGGAGGTCTGCGAGGTTCTGCTGCTGCGTCCGGGGCTGCGGCCAGACCTTGCATACATATTTCCAGTCTGGCGCCTTGGCGTCAACGATGGCCAGGGCTTGCATCACTTCCTGGGCGCCCTTAGACGCGGCGTCTCCACCCACGGTCAGAATCATGACTTGATCCGGCGCCACACCGAGGGCCTCCCGAACGGCGGCGACTTTGGGATCACTCCTGTCCCTGGGCCTGAATGAGTCGGTATCGCAGCCGACCGGAAGAACTTCGATCTTGCTTCCATCGAGACCGTCACGAATGTAGGTCTTCCTGACCCAGTTTGATGTGACAAGAATTAACGGCAAGGCGTTCAAGACCTCTTGATAATTCGCCACGTACCCATCCGCAACCAACCAGGGTACGGGCTGGATACCGTATCGCTGAGGGTGAAGTACGAGGTCGGGTGTGTGCCCCCAGTACCCCACGCCCACGACGATGTCCGGAGTGAACCAGCGGTAGTACCACTCCTTCTCCTGCGCCGACTCGAAATGAGCGGCGTGAGCTTCTACGCCAATCTCCCGCAGTCCCCGAAGCAGGAGGTCACCTTGAGTCGCCAAGCCCCCGGGCGACGGGGGATAGTCGTAAATCACCAGCACTTTCATGATGGTCCCTCTTGGTCAATGGGTTGCACTCGACGGAAAGCCTCGGGTGAGACGCAGGCTTTCAGTTCAAATGAGTCTTTTGCGTATCCATACATTTCCCGAATGATTCGTTTCTTTTCGGCCAGTTGGCTTTTCGTCAGTTCCACAAACCTATTAGCCCAGGGGGCGGCCCGGCACGCCCCGGTCTCGCTGTCACATTCGTAGGCAAAGGTCCATAGCTGGTCACATCGCAGTCTTCCCTCGATCACCAACCTGACAACCTCGCTGTGAACTTCTTTGTGCCTGCGATGACCATATTCTCCGTTTGGCCCATGAGTGAGGCACAGGTCCCACTGCATATCACCTACCGCTGCCGTGATCCGCTAGCCAATATCCTTCTTCGGATCGATCGGCTGCAAATCGGGACTATCGTCAAGGTCTGACATAAGACCAGTCGCGTTTAGGTGCGCGCAGACTTTCTTGAACTTTGGTACGCGGTCTGGGTCATTTGCCCGGCAGAGGGTGAAGACAGTCCAGTCCCAATCAGGATGCTGAAGGACAAACCCGCCGCTCCAGATCGTCTCGTCGTCGGGATGAGCCACAATGATTACGGCTTTCATATCACCTCGGTCAAGGTGCACTATCCGTCACGGTGCCGTGCCAGAGCAAAGACAGGGGAGTAGCCGGATCGCTTGGAAAAGAGAAACTGTCTCCACGCGCGCCGCATCGGATCAGGCCCATGGCACCATCATACTATTTCTCACCCCCTCCGTTCCACAAACGGGAATTCTTTTGCCTTGCGGGAGTTAACCATAATAGTTCCTGATAAAACTGTTGAGCATCAGGAACTCGATCTTCCTGAGGAGCGGGTCTCGTCCCTTCTCCTCGAGATACGCGATCAGGCGCTTCAGCTCCTCCGCCTCTCTTTGCAGTTGTTCGCGCGATCGCCTCGCCCACTCGTCAATCTTAGAGACGGAATCCAGCACACGCTTCCCAAGTGACAGAAGCTCCTCCTCCTCAAGGTAGAATGGTCTTTCCCGCGATCCCACGTCGGTAAGAGGTAACTCTTCAAGAAGGGAGTCAAGAATGGTCTTTCTGCGGTCTTCTTTCGCCTCTTGAATTCTGAGAACAGTGCCACACCCGGGACAGCGCGCTGTGACGCCCTGGGACAGCTTCACAAAATATATCCGCCGGTGGCATTTTGGACATACCGTTTTGACCAGCATAGCCTACACTCCTTCTTCCAGGACCGATTGAAGCGACTTCTTCTGCTTCGCGCTGAGACGCTCTGGTATTGTGATTCGCACCACGATGTAGTGATCGCCTTTGTGATGGTTTCTCTGGACGCCGAGTCCCTTGAGTCTTAGCTTTCGACCGGGCTGCGTGCCAGGGGGTATCTTCAGTTTGACCCTTCCTTTGAGCGTTTCCACCATCTTTTCCGTTCCGAGCATCGCCGCAATCGCGTTGACCGGCTCTTCGGAATAGACGTTATCGCCATCCCGCCAGAACTTGTGGTGGGGAAGAATCCTGACGATGAGATATAAATCTCCGCTTGGTGCTCCACCCAAACCGCCGTCTCCTTGCCCTGCGACACGTATCCGAGCACCGTTATTGACGCCGCGAGGGATTTTGACTCTCAGACGCCTCGACCGCCTGACGATGCCCAGGCCACCGCACTCCTCGCACGGCGTTGCGATGACTTTCCCCCGCCCATGGCAGACGCCGCAAGTCCTCTGGAAAACAAAATTCCCTTTTCCCTCTCGGATCATTCCCGAGCCGCCGCATTCACGGCAGGTCTCCACCGTGCTTCCAGGCTTGGCGCCGCTTCCTTTACACACGGAGCACTCGCGCTCCTGAGGCACCGTGATAGCCATCGTCCCGCCTGAAATCGCCGTCTCGAAAGGCACCTGAATCTCATACACCAGGTCTTCCCCTCGAAAGGAGACGCCCGATTCTCTTGCTCGGAACGGTGTCCCTTCGCCAAAGAAGCTGGAGAAAAAATCGGACAAGTTCTCGAAGTGGAAGGTCCTTCCTGCCCCCGCCTGCGCTTGCCCGAGGAAGTCCTCGTAGCTTCCATGAAAGCCCGCCTCCCTGGCTTTTTTGATTTCATAGTACTGGGAACGCTTTTCTTTGTCAGAAAGCACCTCGTAGGCTTCCGAGATCTCTTTGAACTTCTCCTCGGCATTCTTATCCCCTTGATTCGCGTCAGGGTGATACTTCTTCGCCAGGGCGCGATACGCCTTCTTGACTTCATCTTCTGAAGCCGACTGCGAAACACCGAGCACTTCGTAGTAATCTCGTTTGTTCATCGTGGCTCAAGACTTGTGCGATCGTAGCTCTCAGCGCCTAAGGTTAAGGTTGGTCTATCGCTCGTGCTCCGGCAACAATTAACTGTCACGACCTCCGTCATGAGAAGTGCAATTATAGTGTCAGAATTCACGACACCGCATGGAAATCAACTGCTGTCATTCGTCAGCCGGACGTGAGGAGGGCCGTGTCTTCTCGTTCAGTTCAAATACGCGCTTTTCAACATCCTTGAAATCAGCTCGTCTCCTATACACCTCTCCGAACAGTTCGAATGCCCGCTTCAGATCGCCCATCTTGGAATGGCAGTCCGCTAAGACGTAAGTGGTTTCCATTCGGTCGGCCTCTTCGGTGCTCGTGTCCGCCAATATCTCGTCATACTCCTTGGCCGCGAGAGCGTAAAGGCCCTGCTTGTAGAAGCAACTCCCTAGCCCCGTTCTGGCCCTTCGTTTGAAGTTCGGGTGTCGGCCTGCTTTCTGAAACGCCAAGATCGCTTTGTGATAATCCTCAGCCTCCAAATGCAGTTTGCCGATCTCCAGGCTGAACTCCGGGTTCGTGGGCTCCAGCCCGAGCAATTTCTCATATCCCGCGATGCCGATTTCCACTGCTTTCTTTCTGTCCTCCGTGGCCGCCATGTCCATAAGCAGTAAGGCTTCCAAGGCGTGGGGATTGTCTCCGTCAATCTTGAGAATCTTCTCGTAATTCTCCCGTGCCCGCTGCTGATCGCCGGCCCTCTGATAGTCTCTGGCAATCTCGGCCAGAATTTGGATCCTTTTTTGTGGAGTCGGGGCCGTGGGTAACTCCTCTTCTTTCTCCTGGGCCTTGCGCACGTAGTCCTCTCCGGACTTGGCAAGCCTTCCCCTTTCTTCCAGGGCTTCTGCCTCCTCCTTGTCCTTGATGAAATCCCGATAAGTACCTGTTGCCCCTGCGCTGGGCCGCGGGTGCGCCTCTGCTAATGCTATCTTCCTCTCATACTCGGGCCGGGGCCGTTTTGTGTTCAGCATGCGGTAGATGCCAGCCGCTCTGCGCCAGGCTTCGACGCTCTCATATCCCTCTGCCAAGCGTTCCCAGTCGTCGGCATCCGCCTTTTCCCCGACAAGGCCCTCAATGTCCTCGTATATCCACTTTGCCACATCCCTCTCCCGCCGAAGCAATTCTCCAAGCCTGTAGAGGCATTCCACGTCCCAGGGGTCATGCAGCAAGTGAAACTCGCAGTCAAGAATGGAGTCGCCGTGTGCCCGGCCAAAGGGCATTCTCAGGAAGGGTTTCTTCCTTTCCCTGTGTTTTCGTTCAAGCTGTCTTAGCTTCTTTCGCGCTTCGAGATCCCCTGGATTGCTCAAAACCTCTTCGAAAAGACTTAGCCCCTCCTTCCAGTCCTCCTGAAGTATGTCCACGATCTCCTTCGCGTACTCATCTCGCTCGATCATGATCCGGCCTCCTCTCTGCGTGTGAAGCTTAACCCGAGAAGATCGCTCGCGAAGCTGACGCTGTTTTCCTCAATTACGATATTCTCCACATGAAGGATATCTCGGTTTTCAAGTTGGAGCTCCCTGAGTTGTTCCAACCTCGCCGAGATGAGGGTCTGCACCGCAAGTTTCGTTGAGGCACCAGACGGATCGACGACTACAACATTCCGATCTTCCAGGCAGACAAAGCTACTGGCTCCTCCAAGCTCCTCGCCACTCTCTAAAGTGACCAAATCCGCCCTCGCAGCGGATAGTAGGGCCATTCCCAGGAGAAGATTCCTCCAACGCCGTAACCAGCTCTTCTTAGAAACTCCCATCAGAGAACGTCCTATACTTCAAACGATTAACGCTGTGTTAGAGCAGAATTCCGCCGTAACCAGTAACAGTATGTGTCAAGCCCAAGGCCTTGGGCAGGATAAAATCTGCCGGAAACAAGTGTGAAGAGGGAAAGTCCAAGTTTGCTACTGCATGAGTGCCTGCACATCCAAGTGCTTCAAAGCCTCTCCACTGTTGCTATGTCCGACCTTATGCCAGACGGCTCTCCGATTCTTTCGTGCCGATCATCTGTGTTCGCAGGACACGCCATGTCGAAGCAAAAGAAGACCGATTGAGGGAGTGCCTGCTTCTCATTCCGTCTTTCCGCGTGCCTTGAACAGCTTCTTGCGGCCTTTAAAGATCTTCCGAAGGGATGGAGCAGCGTGCTCTTCTCTCGCGTGATAGAACACGGCCACCCGGTCGCCAGGCACCTCATAGCCTGCTCGCCGCAAACTCTCCCGGATACGCGGCACAAGCTGCCCATCAACAACCCACTGCTGTTGTGGCCAAATTGAGAGGTGCAAACGAATAAAATGTTCGCCTGTGGCCAGCGACAACGGTCCCAAGACCTCGGGTGCCCCCAGAATAACACCCGAAAACTGTCGAGCAACCTCTTCGCCAAGCTGCCTGAGAACGCTCAGGGCCCCCTTGGCCGTTTCAGGACTCGTTGTCGCCACATCCACGTACGCCTCCTGGGCTCCCGTGGCATAGTTACCCACTGTCGCAAGATTCCGATTGGGAATCACTACCTCTTGTCCTAAGTAATTGCGCAGCTTGGTCATACGAAGACCCAATTCCTTGACAATGCCTGTGTGCGGCGGAATCTCAACCATGTCTCCGACATCAAACTGCCCCTCGAAAATGACGAAGAAGCCTGTAACCATATCTTGAACCAGACCCTGGGAGCCAAAAGCGATCGCTAATCCGATGACCGATAGCGATGCAAGGTAAGCTGTATAGTTGATACCCAACTCTGTCAGGACAAATCCCAGTGCCGTGAAGTAAATGACATATTTGGCAAGGTTGAGAACCAGGGAATGCATGGTCATGGCTCGGTTCTTGTGGTGTCCGTAAAAGAACTTCAAAGGGCCCCATTCAGAGTATATGACCACCCGCGCCATCCCCCGAAGCAGTGAAACGACGAGACGACAGACAAGCGCCACTGCCAGTATGACGAAAACGCGATACAGTTTTTCCCTGGACGACCTCCTGGGAGCCGTGAAGAGCTGCTTGAAGTAACTGCCCGGCTCTCGGATGCGGGCGAACTTAAGCGGCTGAGCGAGATCCCCGCCCGAAAGATCCAGCTCGTTCGCTGTTAAGGCAAATTGGTATCCAACCTCGGTTTCGTCGCTGCGGAGTTTAAGTACGTTGCCCTCTACAACGTATTTCCCTTTCGTGCTGTCGAGAGCGAAGCGCCCGTCCTCGGTCATCTTCAACCGCAGTTTCGTCTTGCCCACATCTGTGACCCATTCCCCAACAAGTGAAGATCGGACGGCGTCTTGCTGCTCTTTGCCAATCAGGGCCTGCGCGCTGGCCTGAAGAGGCAGGTAAGCCTGACAAAAAAGGAGGTATACCAGTACAGAGATCGCAACGAGGCGATGATCGCGGCTCTCGAATCTCTTCGAGGAAACGAAAGAATGACCGCTCGGTGAACAGAAACGATCCATCATCATGCTCCCAGTGACAGTCTCCCGCTGGTAAGATACAGGCAAAAAGGGCAGATCATAGCCCCTCGCATTGAAGCGCGGAGCCGCCCGGCTTCGATGCTTTCCAGCACTCCCTTGCTGAAAGCGACTTTTCCTCGCCCACAAACCGGTACAGGCGGTATTTCAGCGGCGGGGAGCTGCTGTTCCATGCAAGGATAACATGCTTGCCAGCTCCATTGCCACCTTCCCGTTTCTCATCTCTTTTGCGCCACGTTTCCGAAATGTAACAGTCGACCAGTCCGGCCCCACAGTGTTTGATGGCCGCGAGGTATTGCAGTTGCGGCTGTCTTCCGGCGACGATCACGTTGACATAGTTGCGACTGCGTACGCGGTGGTCAGTCACGCATAGCAGCGTGCTGGCGTCAGACGGCAGGTAAACGCGGACGATACCCGCTCTCTTGTTCACTACGTGATCGACAAACCCCGGATCCTGGTGGCTGAAGCCGTTGTGATCCTGCCGCCAGACGTGCGAGGCCAAGAGATAGTGGAGCGAGGCGATGGGACAACGCCACGGGATTTCTTTGCGAGTGACCTTAACCCACTTGGCGTGCTGGTTGAACATGGAGTCGCCGATGTGGATGAACGCCTCGTAGCACGAAAAGAATCCGTGGCGCCCGGTGAGCAAGTATCCCTCCAGCCAGCCCTGGCAGGTGTGTCCACTCAGGATTTCCATAACGCGCCCTTCCGCCGACAGGTGGTCGTCCTCGGGTGTTGCATCAGCCACCCAGGTGCGGTCCGTCACCTCAAAGATGCCGTCGAGACGGTTTGAGGCCGTTTCGTCCGGGCCGAACACGCGGAAATTACGGCTTTCCATGTTTACCTTCATCACATCGCGCAAAAATGCACCCATGGCCTTGACAGGTTCGGCGGTTGTCTGGCCAGGCTCGTCCACAGTGATCGCGTAGTCGCGGAAGCCAGGCATCTTGAGATCCTTGAGCAAAAAGTCCTCCGTTCGCGTGAGGATTGGCGCCCATCCGCCGATTGCCACGAGGCGCAAGTCTTGCCAGATCGGGTCGCAGCCCGCCCTTGTCATCAAACAGTTCCCCCGGCTTGTAGCTTTTCATCCAGGCTTCGAGCTGCTCCACACGCTTCGGATTAGACTGCACGTCCGACAGCGGGGCTTGATGGGAGCACCAGGAGCCCTCGGTCTTTTTCCCGTCAACCTCTTTCGGGCCCGTCCAGCCTTTGGGCGTTTTCAAGATGATCATTGGCCATTGAGGTCGCTTCTTGAAGCCGTTTGCCCGTGCGTCCTTCTGTATCGATTGGATTTGCGCGATCACCGTATCGAGCGTCTCCGCCATCTGCTGAGGCGTCGGTTCTGAATCGGCGCCTCCCACGAAATACGGCCCGTATCCGTATCCCACAAAAAGGTTCTCCAGCTCCTTCCGGCTGATGCGGCCCAAGACCTTCAGGTTGGTGATATTGTAGCCATTCAGATGCAGAATGGGCAACACGGCACCGTCGTGTAGGGGATTCAAGAATTTGTTGGAATGCCAGGATGCGGCCAGCGCCCCCGTCTCCACTTCTTCGTCCCCCACGACGCAGGCAATAATCAGATCGGGGTTGTCGAACGCCGCGCCAAAAGCGTGTGAGATGGCGTAGCCGAGTTCTCCCCCTTCATGGATGGAGCCGGGCGTTTCCGGCGCCGCGTGGCTCGGGATTCCTCCGGGGAAGGATAACTGCTTGAAAAGCTTCTTCATGCCCTCGGCGTCCTGTGTGATGTTCGGGTACAGTTCGGTGTAGGTCCCTTCAAGATACGTGTTCGCCACTACCGCCGGTCCCCCATGCCCTGGACATGCGATGAAAATCATGTTCAGATCGTGTTCCTTGATTACACGATTTAAATGCACATAGATGAAATTCAGGCCCGGTGTCGTCCCCCAGTGGCCGAGCAACCGTGGTTTGATGTGCTTCGATGAAAGGGGCTCCTTCAGTAATGGGTTGTCGTAAAGATAAATCTGTCCCACCGAAAGGTAGTTGGCCGCTCTCCAATAGGCGTCCATTGCTTTCAGACGTTTCTGTTCCATTCTTTAGGTCTGTATTCCCTGCGTGGTTGATGCCGGGAGCCGGTGCGTAACGAAGCTCAGCCGCGACACATCGACCGCCTCAGGGACGCAGAGACGGTAGCCCAGCGAGCCACATGGGCTAAGACGATTGTACTCCCATCGCCATTGCTCGATCAACACGTTCGCTTCCGACAACGTATCAAGAATCCCTAAGTTCAACAACTCGTCTCGTAACTTCCTTCGGAACGACTCAATATATCGGTTCTTTCACGGACTCCCCGGCTCGATGAACAGCCTTCTTACAACCACTCGCATCAGCCATATTTTCACCACCTTGATGGTGCGTTCTGCTCCGTTCTCACCTGGAATGTGCTTCAGAATGCCATGTTCGCCGAACAGCACTCCACAAACGTCCCAACACCTCCTTTCCCTCAAATTCACATTAATCTCCTCTGGCGAATTCCGTCTCCTTGCCGTATCTGCCTTGCCTCCTTTCCCCTGAGGTCCCGCCCAGATTCTCCCCCATTGCTCTTCGTTCAGACAAAGGAACGCCCCCTCGCTTAGAGGAAAGGTGTTGCAAAGCGGGGCCGTATAGCTGCCGGCCTCCTGTCCTGTTCCTTTTCTAACGCAATCCTCAATAAAGCCTGGGCCAGTTCCTGGAGGCAAGGTCAATCGAAAGACAATCGTGGCTTGGCAACTCTGGTGCCAGCGAAGGACGCAGCTTGAAACCAAACCAGGTATCTTCTAAGACGTAAAGTCTATTTCCGCGATTTTGCGCAAACCGGGCCGTCGCAACTCACTGAACCCCAGTATGATCTGGCGATGTGGAGTCGAAAGACGCCACTCAACTCGACCAGTCCCCCAGAATCGCCTGGAAACTCGTTTCAGCCTGTACTGAATTTCGTTCTCAGCCGTTAGGCCATGGAATGTGCACGTCCTATGAAATTGCGCCCCGTGGCCAAAGGTTAGCTATAAGACGGGATAGGGCTACGTTTAAGGCGCGGCATCGGGGCAAGTCGCATTGGTTCTAGAACCCGGCTGGGAGCCAGCTGGAAGAGAATTTGGTGGTCCGCAACTGACTCATACTCAGGTTGAACTAAACGGGACAGCAATGCGAACCGTTATATGGGTATAATACACTGGCTGTTTGTGGAAATGCCGGCTGAGGTGGTGCAATCAAATTGGGAGGCTGGGAAGCGGAACGCTCCGCCAGCCTTCTTGATTACTTGTTCACGGCGTCAAACCACATGGAGGTGGACAGTGGCAGCCATCAGTAGGATGAAGAGTCTGAGTTCGGCCTGGACACGTCTCTTGCTTCGTTCCGCAGTGCTGATTCTTGGCGGCATGTTGCTGGTCTTACCGACCGGCGTGCACGCTCTGACGCAGGTGAACGATTTCAAGCCCGCGTCTTCCAATCAGCCGGGCCGGCAATACCCCCAGGTCAATTCTGAGCGCCGTGCCCGAATCCGCATCGTTGCGCCCCAGGCCCAGAGCGTCCGTTGCGACCTGGGTGGAGGAATCTCTCTGACCAAGGGTGAGGACGGCGCCTGGGTCGGCACGACGCGCCCGTTGGACGAGGGCTTCCATTACTACCAGATCAACATTGACGGGGCCCGGGTTCCGGATCCCGGCAGCATGTTTTTCTACGGCGCCGGCCGCTGGGGCAGCGGAATCGAAATCCCCGCCAAGGACCAGGACTTCTACGCCCTCAAGGATGTCCCCCACGGCCAGATACGGCAGAATCTCTATTACTCCACGGTCACTGAGGCATGGCGCCGCTGCTTCGTCTACACCCCGCCCGATTACGACAAGGATCTCGCCAAGCGCTATCCGGTGCTGTATCTCCAACACGGTGGCGGCGAAGACGAGACCGGCTGGTCCGTTCAGGGAAAGTCCAATCTGATCATTGACAACCTGATCGCCGAGGGCAAGGCCAGGCCCTTTATCATCGTCATGGACAACGGTACATGGCGTATGCCGGGTCAGGACCGCCCACAACGCCGTGGCGAAAGGGGGCGACAGGGTGCCTGGCCCCCGGCAGGCTGGGCCGACACCTTCAAGAAGACCCTTCTGGAGGACGTCATCCCCATGATCGATGCCAACTACCGCACGCTTGCGGATCAACCGCATCGGGCCATGGCCGGCCTGTCCATGGGCGGCATGCAGACTCGTTCCATCACCCTGGCCAATCTCGACAAGTTCTCCCATATCGGTATATTCAGCGGCGGCAGCATCAGCATGGATGATGTCAACAATGCGACCGGTTTCAAAGAGAAAGTCAAACTCGTGTTCGTCAGCTACGGCAGCCGAGAACTCGAAAACCGCAGAGGGGGCGGCGGCGGTGGCTTTGGTGGCGACCCCAAGGAGAACACCGATGCGCTTAAAGAGGCTGGCATTAACTGTCATTTTTACGTCTCTCCGCAGACGGCTCACGAGTGGCAGTCCTGGAGACGAAGTCTCTATCAATTCGCCCCGCTTTTGTTCACTGACCTGAAGGTAGAGCTCGCGACAGCGGCTAAACCCGATGGATTGCGTATTGTCACCGCCGGACATAGTCTGCATTGGTATGTTCCGGACATTCTTACAGAATTGGCCTTGGCTTACGGGTATCGAAGGCCATGAAAAGGCGGGAGTACAGAGCCTTGGCGTGTCACGCACCATCCAGCACTGGGAACATAACGGCGGCCGAAACCCGGTGAGGCAGGCATTAGAGAAAGGTAATGTGGACTTACTAACCCTGTCGCCGATTCAGTTTCCGGATGAGGGTATCGACAACTTCATCAAATTGGGGTTGGAGCACAATCCAAATATGAAGTTCACTGTGCAAATTTCATGGGGCGGGCCTGACATCGACAATCAGGACTTCGACCTTTCTGCGCTGGGGAGAAGGCCTGACAGGGAAAAGACCCCGGAACAAGTCATTAGACTTAACGAGAAGAACGTCAAGGCTGGCGAGGAACAGGCCAGGAAGATCAACGAACAATATGGACGACAGGTCGTCTTTCTTGTACCCACCTCCCAGGCCCAGGTTGCTCTGCGCACAATGATTTACAACAAGGAGATTCCGGGTTTGAACAGGCAGGCCGAACTGTTTGCGGACAACATCGGACACCCGACTCCGCCCCTGGAGGCACTGAATGCCTATTTGCACTTTGCCGTGATATATGGCTGCAGCCCGGTTGGCCTACCGATCCCCAGCGTGCTGAAGAACGCTCGGAGGCCGGAGTGGAATGATGAAGGCTTCAATCGCGCACTGCAGGAACTGGCTTGGAAAACCGTGATTGACTATCCCCCGAGTGGTGTGAAAGCTGCAACACATTAGAAGAAAGCGCAGGCAAGGTAAATAGAATCATACTGCCTATTTCTTAAGAGTGGGGCAATAGAACCAGTTAGAATCTGTGTCATCGTAACAAGTAGATGGCAGACAAAATCATTTAGGAGGTTATGAAATGTATCACAAGCTTATCACAATTTCGTTAGTGGCCGTCATGACAGGTGGAATCTGCTTCGCGCAGACAGATCAGCCAACGATCAAGGAAGATTTCAAGCCTTCGACGTTGAACCAACCCGGCCAGGAATATCCGCAGGTGAATTCCCAAGGCTACGCGAGATTCCGCATCGTGGCGCCCCAAGCCCAAAGCGTCAGCGTGAGCCTGGGTGGACGCGGGGGCACCACCCTCAAGAAAGCCGAGGATGGCGCCTGGATAGGTACCACGGCAGGACCGCTGGACGAAGGCTTTCACTACTACCATCTCACGATCGACGGGGGTACATTTAACGATCCCGGCACCTTGAACTTCTACGGTTCGACTCGGTGGGAAAGCGGCATCGAAATTCCCGCTCATGACCAGGACTTCTACGCCCTCAAGGACGTTCCCCACGGCCAAGTGCAGCAGATTCTCTTCCCTTCGAGGAGCACCAACACATCACGCCGCGCCTTTGTGTACACGCCGCCTGACTACGACAAGGACCCGACCAAGCGCTATCCGGTGCTGTATCTGCAACACGGCTGGGGCGAGGATGAAACTGCCTGGAGCAACCAGGGCCACGCCAATCTGATCATGGACAACCTGATCGCTGAAGGCAAGATCAAGCCCTTCCTCATCGTGATGACCTACGGCATGACGAACGAAATCCGGTTCGGCGGCCTTAGAAATTTCGATATCGGTCCCTTCGAGACGGTTCTCGTCGACGAGCTGATCCCCTATATTGATGCCAACTTCCGTACGCTCTCCGATCAATCCCATCGCGCCATGGCCGGTCTGTCCATGGGCGGGATGGAGACCAAGTCGATCACTCTGAAGAATCTCGATACGTTCTCGCACATCGGACTCTTCAGTGGCGGGACTATCTCCCTGGAAGATGTCAACAACACGCCCGGTTTCAAGGAGAAGGTTAAGCTGGTATTCGTTAGCTACGGCAGCCGCGAACTCAGTGGCAGACGCGGCGGCGGTC
>Ga0315543_1003766_pt1 | contig 13315 bp, 11 predicted proteins | sample SalMarSW160210MG_2_FD_203098 | JGI IMG/M metagenome (GOLD analysis project Ga0315543, IMG submission 203098) | Salt marsh sediment microbial communities from the Plum Island Ecosystem LTER, Massachusetts, United States - Salt Marsh Sediment SW1601-210 ...
CAAGATACGCAATCCCAAAACCTACGATCATACCCCTGTTGTAACAGTAGCTGTACCCAAAAAATATACTCATGAAGCAAGGGGAATCAAACTCTTGCGTAAGGGGCAGTAAGATGAATAGCAAAAAAGATCTTATCATCTGCCGTTGTGAGGAAGTAACCGAGGAGGAGATACGAGAGGCAATAAGAAATGGAGCTAGGGATGTTGATGCTGTAAAAAGGGTAACCAGAGCCGGAATGGGACTTTGCCAGCAGCATACCTGCTATAGTTTAGTCGCCAAGATTATCTCTGAGATGACGGGAAAACCCTTATCCGAGATTGTTCCTTCTACCGAAAGACCTCCGGTTAGGCCTATACCAGCAAAAACCCTAGCTGCGAATAGGTAATATAAATAAGAAATAGCCTATTTTTTATTTGCTTGCTTCGAAGTGGAGGAGGTGCTTTTAGATAAATGAAGATACCAGAAAAAACTGAGGTGGTAGTCATTGGTGGTGGTGCATGGGGATGTTCCATAGCTTATCAACTTGCAAAAAGAGGGAAAGAAGTAGTTCTTTTTGAAATGAGAAATCTTTGCTCTGGTGCCAGTGGAAGGTGTGGCGGGATGATGGTACAACTCTACGGTGGAGATCTAACTATTGACAAAACGAAAGAGCGATTTACCTTCGCCAAATATAGTTACAACACTATGATGGAACTACAAGATGAAATTGGTGAGTTTGAATTTCGGGAAAGAGGTTGCCTTGACTTGGCTACGAATGAAGAGGAATGGGAAGTTGTTAAAGAAAATGTCAAAATTCAAAAAGAATTAGGTGATTTAGAGATAGAACTGCTGAGCAGAAAACAGGTTCATGAGCTAATGCCTTCTTTATCAGACATAGCCCTTGGAGGTAGATGGCGAGCAACCGACGGGAATCTGAATCCCTTTAAGTACACGTACAAGCTAGCTGAAGGGGCAAAAAAATATGGTGCCCAAGTCTTTATACAAACTAAAGCAAATAAAATCATAGATGCAGGAGAAAAAGTAGAAGGAGTAGTAACAGATAAGGGTACTATAAAAGCAGAATGGGTAGTAAATGCTGCTAATGTGTGGGTTCCTTATCTTACTCCGGAGATAGAAATTGCACCGGTACGACAGCTTTCTATGGCTACTGAGCAAGCTCCAGCTTTAAAGGTGGTTCCCTTTGAAGTTCCTGCTCCAGGCTATCCCTGGGGGACAACCCAAACTGCTAGTGGTAATATAGTCATCGGAGGTGCCGGCCCTATGCTCAGGGACAAAGAAAGATTTACCTGTTTCGAGGATCATTTTAACGAACAGGTTAGCATGGAAGATATGATGGAATGTGCGGGCTATATGGCAGACCTTGTGCCAGAGCTGGCATCTCTTAATATTATACGATGCTGGGCAGGAACTATAGGATGTACACCTGATGGAGTACCTAATATAGGGTTTGTTCCCGGTAAAAAGAATCTTTTGGTTGCTGCTTCCTCTACAGGGGGTATGTCTGAAATTGCAGGAGTGGGAAAGGTTATTGCAGAGTTTATCGATGAGGGAAAACCATCTATTCCCATGGACATATACGATCCAGCCAGGTTCAAAGATAAGAAAGCTGTATGGCCCCCTCAGCCATATGATTTAGGGAGTATAATGAAATTTCTACTAAAACTACAGAGAAAAGAAAAAAGGGAATCCGTCCCTTGACAGAAAAAACTATGCCTTTTGGAATGTTGAAAAGGACGTCAAAATAAAAGAAGAGGAGGTGAAAAGGGTAAAGGAATTTAGACGTTTTAGTCAAACTTAATCATAGGGAGGTTACGATGAGAAGAAAAAAGTTTCTGTGGGGCTTGATAATAGGTCTTCTCTGGTCTGTAGTAGTATTCACAAATATAGCTTTTGGTCTCACCACCGAGGTATCAGAAACAGTACGTGATGCCTGGTTTCAGAGTCACACTGCACCCTATCGAGGAAAGAGTTTAACTATTATCACTACATCCGGCTACGGTTTTGATACAGCTCTCAAATTAGATGCCCGAGAATTCACAAGGATCACTGGAATTAAAGTGGAAGTAACGGATCTTCCTTGGAGAGAGATGCATGACCGAGTTATGGCGAACTATCTTGCAAGGTCGGCAGCTTATGATGTGGTCAATATGGACGGATGGCAAATTCCGGTTCTTTTCAATTCTGGAGCTATAATCTCTCTAGAACCCTTTCTGAACAACTCAGAACTCACTTATCCTGATCTAGATCTGGGAGACTTCGTCAAAAATGATATCAAATACAATGCTACCTGGCCTATTGGGAAAACTCTATATGCTCTCCCGTACTTTAGTGATATCATTATGATCTTTTACAACACTGAGTATTTCGAAAAATTCGGACAGACTCCTCCACAGACATGGGATGAATTTACTGAAGTTGCCAAGAATTTAACGCGTGATCTCGACGGAGACGGAAAAATAGAGTATGGTTGTGCCCTGATGGTCATGAAGTGTGCTGATCTTCCAACTATGTTTCACGATCGATTCTCTCCTTTAGGCGGTGAATGGTTTGACGAGAATTATTTACCCGCCTTTAACAATCAAATAGGTCTCCGGGCTCTCGAAATGCTGAAAGAACATCTAAAATATGCTCCCCCCGGATCTTATGAGTGGCATGTTCCCATGGCAACAAAAGCATTTGTCAGGGGAGACGTTGCTATGGCAGAGATGTGGACAAATATTCCCGCTGCAGCGGATGATCCGACACAATCAACTATTGTGGGAAAATGGAGTGCTGCCGTGGTACCCAAAAATGTAAGATATGCTCCACTTTATGGTGGGTGGTCTCTCGGGATACCAGCCTATGCGAAGAATAAAGATTTGTCTTATTTATTTATCCAGTGGGCCACAGAGAAAAATATGATGAAAAAAGTTGAACTTGAAGTTGGGATGACTCAGGCAAGATATAGTGTTTTGAATGACCCTGATGTTCGAGCTAAATTCCCTTGGTATGGAGCGCTCGTTGATTCCTTAGATGTTGGAAAGCCGTCTCCCAAAGTTCCCGAGGCTATGGAGATTTGGGATACTTACGAAATCTATCTTTCTAAATTCGTTACAAAAGAACTCACGGCAACGGAAGCCCTTCAGCAGATGTATAATGCAGTCTACGAGATTATGGAAATTGGAGGATACTACGAGTAGTTAAACAGATATGGGTGGCTTCACATATTTGGCATCCTCTTGTGAAGCCACCCGAATTACGTTATCTATAGGCTTGCTGCAAAACAGTATTTAAACTTTGAGGGAAAAGGGCACAAAATGAAAGAAAAAAATGTGGGTTTGTGGTTTTTGTTGCCCACTATCATTTTTTTAGCACTGTTTGTGGCGTTTCCCCTTCTTTACTCATTGCGATTAAGTTTCTTCTCCTGGTCACCAGTTAGGCCAGAACGGGGAACTCAGTTTGTGGGGTTTCATAATTTCACCAAATTGATACTGAAAGATAGATATTTTCTGCATTCTTTTTTAACCAGTCTTATTTTCACTAGTGGAGTGGTAACTTCTCAATTCTTTCTCGGTTTGTTTTTGGCCTATGCCTTATATACACAGGGTAGGCCTGAGAAGATTTTTACAACGATGTTTGTGATACCTACGGTTATGACACCTGTGGTTGTGGCTCTTCAATGGAAGTTTTTACTAGATGCCGAATATGGATTTTTGAACTGGTTTTTAGGTGCTATTGGTCTTATAGATAAGCCTATCGGATGGTTATCAAAAACTCCTTACGCCCTCTATTCGATTATGATGGTTGACGTATGGCATTGGACACCGCTCATGTATATTATTTTGTTAGCGGGTCTTCGTGCACTGTCTAAGGAGCCGTTTGAACAAGCAAAAATTGATGGAGCTTCTAGCTGGCAGATATTTGTTTATATAGCTATTCCCATGCTGAAGCCTGTTATTTTAATTGCTCTTCTCATAAGAACAATCACAGCATTGTTATTTTTTGATGAAATTTACATTCTAACAAAGGGGGGTCCGGGTACTTTCACAGAAGTTGTGAGCTGGCGTCTCTACAAAATGGGCTTTGGTTTTTGGAAAATGGGATATGCAGCGGCTGGATCATGGCTATTTCTTATTTTAACAATAGGTATCTGTAATATTTTTATTTATTTTATGGGTAAAGAGGGCAAAGGAATATAGCTATTTGTTTACAGCTCCATGATTTCGATAAGTATGAGTATCTCTAAAATGAATTCCAGAAGTAGATGAAATGCGATCAATCTTGACATTAGTTAAGGGAGTCTTCAAGTGAAACAGAAATCGAGAACGACACGTACAGTAAAAACTATCCTTATTTATTTCGCAGTAATTGGGGGAGGTATCTTATATCTATTCCCTATCATCTGGTCTGTACTTGCTTCTTTTAAGCATATGGTGGATACGTTCTGCATCCCTCCACGTTTTATTTTTTCCCCTACACTGAACAATTACATAAGCGTCATCCAGACAAAGCATTTTTTTTCGCATATGTTGAATAGTATTGTCGTTTGTTCCTTCTCGACTCTAATTGCACTATTGCTAGGGTCTTTAGCCGCTTACAGTCTCAGTCGATGCCGAATACCAGCGAAAGAAAACATTGCCTTTTGGATTCTCAGTCTTCGTATGGGGCCACCGATTGCATTCATCATTCCCTTTTATATCTTGTTTCAAAAGGCTGGATTGGTTGATAGCTATTGGGTTTTAATTATCATGTACACTTTTATGAATCTTCCGTTCTCGGTTTGGATGATGAGGAGCTTCATTGAGGGAATACCGGTTAGCATTGAAGAAAGTGCTATGATAGACGGTTGTTCTCGCCTTTCTGTTTTTCTTCGTATTACTTTGCCCTTAAGTAAACCTGGACTTTGCGCAACAGCTTTTTTCTCTTTGATATTTGCCTGGAATGAGTTTCTTTATGCCCTCATTCTTACATATAAGAATGTTGTAACTGTTCCAGTGAAAGCAGCATCACTTGTGGCTTATAGGGGAATCCTTTGGAATGAATTAGGAGCTGTTTCTGTTTTGAGTATTCTACCAATCGTGCTTTTTACTTTCTTTATTCGAAGACACCTAGTTTCTGGACTAACTTTTGGTGCAATCCGATAATTATTTGGAGTTGAACGAGGAGTAAGTGATGAAAAAATGTTTTCGAGAGAAAAAATAGTGACTCATAGAGAACGTGTGATTTGTACATTGAACCATGAGGAACCAGATCGAGTTCCTATAGACTATGGATCGATGCTTTCCACAGGGATTCACGTCTTTGCTCAAAGAAAATTGAAATGTTATCTTGGGTTGAAAGATACCCACAACGAAGTTGTCGATATCCATCAACAACTTGCTGCACCAGATCCAAGTATAAGGAAAGTATTCGATGCCGATATTTATCCTGTTTTTGCCTTGCCTTCTACGAAATGGAGCTCAAAAATCGTAGAGGAGGATGATTATGCCTACTGGACTGACGAGTGGGGAACGGTGTATCGTAAACCTAAAGAAGGATGGTGGTATGACCTTTATCAATTCCCTCTTCAAAACATAGATACAATTTCTGGGCTAAAAAGATATAAGTGGCCTGATCCAGAAGATTCGGGTCGAATAGAAGGATTAGCTGAAAAAGCACGTAAGATTTATCAAGAGACCGATTATGCCATTTTAGTTAATTCTCCTTATGTTGGGATTTTTGAAACAGGATGGTATCTTAGGGGTATGGACAATTGGCTGTGCGATCTTGTCCTGCGTAAAAATTTTGCTCAGGAAATCATAGAACGGTCGTTACAATGGCGGATAAAATATTGGAACAAAGTCTTAGACCAAATTGCACCTTATGTCCATGTTGTTCAGATAGGTGATGATTTAGCTGGTGAGAATAGTCCTTTGATTTCCCCGGACTTATACCGAAAATTCTTCAAACCCGCACACCGTAAATTGTGTGATTTTATTAAGAGGAAGGCACCCGTGAAGGTTTTTATTCACAGTTGTGGAGATATCCGGCCTTTCTTGATTGACTTTGTAGACGTTGGTATCGACATTCTGAATCCCGTCCAAGTTTCCTGCAAGGGATTAGCTGATACCAAAAAACTTAAAAAGGAATTTGGTCGCTACTTGACCTTCTGGGGAGGAGGATGCGATACTCAAAGGGTTTTGCCTTTTGGCAACCCTGAGGATGTTAAAAAAGAAGTAAAGAGAAGAATTAATGATCTTGCCCCAGAAGGGGGGTTTGTATTTTGTCAAGTTCATAATATTCAACCTGAGGTCCCACCCGAAAATATTGTGACGATGTTTCAATCAGCAAAAAAATATGGGAGATATCCCATTAATATTTGATTGACTTTCAAGCGTTAGTTTTTGCAGAAGGGGAGGAGTAGAAAAAATTTTATACAAGGAGCGGTAAAATGACTCGCAAAATTAAAGTAGTAATGGTGCCTTTTAGTTACCCAGACTATCCGGAAGAAGTAATCAACAAATATGTGAAGGAATCAATTAAAGTAATTAGTGATCTTGATGTTCAACTTGTTACCGCAAAAGTAGTAAAAGAGAGTAAAGATGTCGAAGAGGTGATTACAACTATCCGATCTACTGACTTTGATTTTATTATCGCTCTCGTGGTTTCATGGGTTGAGGCACCTCACGTTGTAGCTACACTAAGAGATTTCTTTTCCTATCCTATCCTTCTTTGGTCTCACACTCCTTATCAACAAAATGGAGAGAGGATTACACTGGGGGGAATACCAGCTGCCGGTGTGATTAGAGAGACTTTAGAAGAAATGAAAGCTAATTTCGAGTTTATCTGGGGAATGCCCGACTCAGAAGATGTCAAGAACAAGATTCTCTCTTTTGGTAGGACAGCTCGAGCCTTGCGGGCTCTTTCAAAATCACAAGTTGGACTCTTGGGCTACTTTTCTATGGGGATGTATACGGGGGGATTTGATCATACAAAGATAAGAAAACTCATCGGCCCTGAGATTATTCACCTGGGACAGTATTACATTATAAAAAAGAGCGAACAGGTAAAATCCAGTGAAGTTCAAGAGCTGGTGCAAAAGTCTAAAAGAGAATGGGTTTTAGCTCCTGAGGTAAATGAAGAGCTTCTTGTTAAAACAATGAAGGTATACCTTGCTTTAAAAGAGTTAGTAAAAGAACATTGTCTCGATGCTCTCACTGTAAAGTGCCAATATGAGCTGTCACGAGAATGGGGTTTTGCTCCATGCGTTCCTCTTTCTATGTTAGGTGATGAGATAGTTTCCTCCTGTGAGGGCGATGTTCCTTTGGTTATCTCTCAACTTTTCCTTCACTGTATAAGTGGAAAGACGGTTGGCTACGGGGATGTGCACGATATCCTGCCCGACAACAGTATTATTTTGGCAGCCTGTGGATTTGCTCCTCTTTCCTTTGCCTTGGAAAAACCACAGATTGGAAAGCATACTGCCCTTTATGAAGGCCTACTTAACTGTTCAGTTTACAAGGAAGGAGAGGTAACCCTTTGTCGCTTGGCCTCTGATGGGGATGGCTATAAGATGCATATCACTTCTGGAAAAGCTGTGATTCCTCCACCCTTTCATGAGATAAATTGTCCTCCTTATGCAGGTACCAAGATCATCCTTGATGACCCAGCGGAACAGTTTATGCAAAAGCTTATGAGTCAACATTATGCCATTGTATATGGGAACTTTAGGGAAGAACTTTTGAGATTCTGTCACCTTCTTCAAATAAGGCCAGTGATTCCTGGACAATAAAAATCCATTAAGATGTTTCTATAGGAAGCTTTATTCAATTAATAAAGGGAGGAGAAACTATGAATAAAATTAAGGTAGGATTATTTACTCCTATTGATTTTAAGGCAAAAGGAAATTTGAAAAAATATTTAAGATTGGAATCTCGTGTTATCGATGTCTTGCGTAAACAAGGAATAGAAGTTATTCGAGGAGGGGATCAATTTTCTAAAGAGGATCAGCTTGCTTGGAATACCCAACTTATTCATTCTCACATTAAAAGGATTGCCCAAGAGAGACCCGATGCTCTCATTATAAATGAGGTTGATTGGACACTTCCTTATGATTCTGTAGATGCTGTAAATTTTTTTCAAAGAGAAAGGAAAGATATAGCAAGAACGATTATTTTTGGCTACAAGACTCCCGAAATTCCTGGCTTAGAAACTGGAATAGCTGTTGATGGAGGATTAAGAGAAATCGGCGCCTCTTATCAATTTTGTTATGGAGCTATAGATAAAGATCCGCAAGTACTTCAAGAATTAATGAATATCTTACAATTTTGCAAGAGGAGGTCTGAGTCCAAAGAAACTGTTAAGTCAGCTATTGAAAAGCTGTCCAAGCAGAAATACTTAGCTTTTGGAGGAATGTCTCTGAGAATAATTACTGGTACAGCGGATATTGAACAATGGCAAAAACTATTTGGGATTAGTTATGAAGCTCTTGATCAATCAGAGATTAAAGTTAGAGCCTTGGAATTGGTGAGATGGGAAAACCGACCTGGAGAGAGTGATTATAAAATTGTAGATAATAGAGTCAAAAAAGCGGTTAATTTTTTGTATAAGAAAGGACATGGGAAATTTGATTTTTCTCGGAAGACTCTTCCCTCAATTAACAAACTAGTTTACCAGATTTCTCTTTATTATGCTGCATTGAATATCTGTTCTGAGTATGGGATTACCTTTGCAGGAGTCAAATGTCAGACCGAGATGACTTTTCATGAATGTTCAGCTTGTTTTCTTACCTCTTTTCTTAACAATGATGTTGGGCCGGAGGGGGAGGTAAAAAAGGTGATTCCTGTCGCTTGTGAAGCTGATATGAATAATGCATTGACACAGCTGTGGATGCATCTTCTAACAGGAAAACCCGCAGGATTTGGCGATTTTAGAGACGTAGAGAAAGATGTTTTATTTATTGTAAATTGTGGTCAACATCCTCCTTATTTCTTTGGAGGTCCTCAAGAAGACTCAATTAAGAAATTAGATCGGGTTGAGTACATGGGTCAGGAAGAAGAGCACAGTCCTGCAGGAGGAAGCTCAGTAAGAGGAAGGACACCGGCAGGATATACTATGACCATTGCCCGTTTAGCAAGGGAAAATCTAAGATACTATATAGTGAGTACTGTCATCAAGACAATGGATGTTTCCCCAAAAAAACATGAAGTATATGGCCTGTCCTGGCCAATAATCATGGGTAAACCACCAATCTCTGGAGATCAACTAGCTAGGGTTTGGCCGGCTAACCACTTAGCTTTTGCCTATGGAGATTTAACTCCTCACCTAGTTGAGATGGCTGAAAGACTTAATATTGGCTATCGCATCTTTGATATCAAAGGGCGGGATTATTACAAACCCAGCTAAATTTTGATCCCATTAAGATTATAGACATCAATGTTTATCAGGGATTCAAGAGGAGAAAAGACCAAATGAAATACATGCTTGGAGTTGATGTGGGTACAACGGCTGTCAAGGCAGCTCTTGTTTCTGAAAGAGGTGACATTTTAGTTAGCCACCCTTATGAGTATAAATTGTTTATTCCTGAGGAGAATCTTGTAGAACTTGACCCAGAGGAATATTGGAAAGCTTTTAAAGCAGTAACCAAAGAGGTTCTGGACAAAAGTAAAGTGAGTAAGAATGATGTAGCAGTTGTTTCTATTTCCAGTCAAGGAGAGACATTCATTCCAATAGATAAGAACGGAAAGCCGTTACGTAGAGCAATTGTCTGGTTAGATAATCGCTCAGGAAATGAGGCTAATCAGATAGAAAATGAATTTGAAGTTAGCCAAGTTTACAAGATAACTGGACAGCCAGAAATTGTACCTACCTGGCCTGCAACCAAAATTCTATGGCTTAAAAGAAATGAACCAGTAATCTTTTCTAAGACTCAAAAATATCTGTTTGTAGAGGATTATCTGATATATAAACTAAGTGGAGAATTTGCTACAGATTACTCACTTCTCACATCAACTCTTCTTTTTGATATACGGACAAGAAATTGGTGGAAGGAGATGTTAGATTTTATTGGCATAAGATCAGATCAACTGCCCAAACCAATGCCCTCTGGCAGCTTGGTGGGAGAGATTACCGAGCAAGCTGCAAAAGAAATAGGTCTTTCTCCAGAAACAGTTGTAGCTACCGGTGCATTTGATCACGCTGCAGGAGCCATTGGAACTGGAAATATTGTTCCTGGTATCGTGACCGAATACACAGGGAGTGTCCTCGCCATTTATACCACCATTGAAGAACCTCTCTATTATCCAGAGGGAAAAGTTCCCTGTCATTGTCATGCCATTGGAGATATGTATTTTCTTCTTCTCTGGTGTCAGACAGCAGGAACAGTTTTAAAATGGTTTCGAGATGAATTCTGTCAATTGGAAAAGCAAGTCGGCAAGTATCTTACCATTAGTCCTTACAAATTAATGGACTTGTTAGCTGAGAGAGTTTCTCCTGGATCCGAAAGTCTTATTGTACTGCCTCATCTTCATGGAGCAGCAAGCCCTGAGTTCAACCCTAAAGCTAAAGGAGTTTTTTTTGGTATTACACCCCGACATACCAAAGCTCACTTCATCAGAGCTTTAATGGAATCCGTTGCTTACATGATGAGAAAAAATCTTGAGATTATGGCAAAAATGAATATTGGGGCCAAGGAGATTCGTTCTATAGGAGGAGGAGCAAATAGTAGACTTTGGGGTCAGATCAAATCGGATGTGAGTAAAATTCCTATTAAGACTATGCAAATTCAGGAAGCCTCGTCCTTAGGAGTTGCTATTCTTGGGGGTGTTGCCGCTGGAATATTCCAGGATGTGCATACGGGTATAAATCTGCTGGTCAAGTTTAAAGATCGGATTGATCCAATTTCTTCCAACCAAAAAATCTATGATGAGGGCTACAAAAAATATATTCAACTATATTGCAGTTTAGAAGAGCTATTCAACCAGTAGAGGAAATCTATAAAGAAGCCACAGGTTTAGCCTTGCTTCTGGCGATATGATATGAGTATTGTTGTTTGAAAACCACACAGACTGCCTGATCCATATATTGTCTTTTTATTAGCCAGGAGATATCATGGTCTTTTTCATTAAAAAGAAAAAGGGTGAAAGATACTATTACTTATGACGTGGTTGAACCAAAGATGGTGTAATATAAATTGTGCACCTCTGAGGATTTGGTAGGCTCCATCAAAAAAGGAGAGGTTCACCATGTGCTACCTCAGCATAGACCATCACAAGAGGTTCTCCCCAGGTAGCGGTAATGGATAAGACGAAAGATGAGTAAAAAAGTCGAAGTTCGAAAACTGGAAGTGGTGGAAAAAAGGAGGCAGGTATGCACAGAGTAAAGGCTATATCCCAAGAGATATCCAAGAATATGGTGCATGTTCTTGAAGGAATTGATGAGATCCAGATAGAAAAGGTAATCGATGAGATTCTTAAGGCAAAAAAGATCTTTGTCTTAGGGGTAGGTCACTCCGGGTTAATAGGCAAAGTCTTAGCTATGAAGTTAGCTCACCTTGGTTTTTCTTCCTATGTGGTAGGTGATGTTACGACTCCATCTCTAAAAAGAGGTGACCTTTTGTTAGCTATTTCACAATCAGGTGAGACTTCCACTATACTAACCCTGGTAAGGAAGGCAAAAAGTCTGGGAGGTAAGGTAATAGCCGTTACCTCTTCTTCTCAGTCTACTTTAAGTGAGCATGCCGATCTTAGCTTAGGGGTAGCTGCGAGAATTGAAGGGATTGAATTTCCGGTTTTATCTCTACTTGGAGATGAGGAGTACAAAAATATGTCCGGGGCTCTTTTTGGTATGAATATCTTTGCTTTATTTTACGGTCTTGTGTGTGAGTTGGTAGCAAGAACCGGTCAGTCTCCTCCAAATATAGATTCAAGACATGCCAACATTGAATAAAAAGGAAGGATAAAAAATGATTATTGGAGTTTCCAAAGAGATAAAAAAGGTGGAGTTCAGAGTTGCAGCAATCCCGGCAGGGGTGAGAACTCTGAGTGAAGCAGGCCATAAAGTTTTTGTAGAGAAGGGGGCAGGTGAGGGAAGTGGCTTTTCTGATGAGGAGTTTAAAAAAGCAGGGGCAGAGATTATCGAGGATAAGAAAAAACTTTTTGACGAAACAGAGCTTATCCTCAAGGTAAAAGAACCTCTTTCCGAGGAATATAATTTATTTCACGAAGAACAGGTTCTCTTCACCTACCTGCACCTTGCAGCGGATAAAGTCTTAACTGACGCTCTTTTGAATTCAAAGATTGTGGGGATTGCCTATGAGACAGTGCAGCGGGATGATGGTTACCTGCCTCTACTTTCTCCTATGAGCGAAATTGCAGGAAGAATAGCTTCTCTTGTTGGCGCTTTTTACCTTGCAAAGCACAAAAGTGGTTCAGGCAAGTTCATAGGAGGGATACCGGGAGTTCCCCCTGCAAATGTTGTGATAATTGGTGGGGGTACAGCAGGGATGAATGCAGCCAAGATAGCAGCAGGAATGAGGGCTAAGGTAACCATTCTGGATGTAAATATTGAGAGGATGAGGTATCTTGATGATATTATGCCTTCGAATGTTATAACACTTATGTCAAACTCCTATAACTTGGAGAAGGCTCTGCCCGATACGGATCTTTTAATTGGAGCAGTGCTTATCCCTGGAGCAAAAGCCCCCTGCCTTGTTAAAAGAAAGATGCTAAAGCTTATGTCGCCAGGCTCTGTAATAGTGGATGTAGCTGTTGACCAGGGAGGATGTGTGGAGACAACCCATCCTACCACCCAGGATGATCCTGTATTTGAGGTGGATGGTGTAGTCCATTATTGTGTTGCTAATATGCCAGGTGCCTATCCCCAGACCTCCACTTTTGCCTTAACCAATGTAACACTTCCTTATGTACTCAAGATAGCAAACAAAGGATACAAAGATGCATTAAGGGAAGATCCTGCTCTTGCTAGGGGGTTAAATGTAATAAATGGTAGGCTTACCTGCAGGCAAGTTGCTGAAGTCCATAATCTGCCCTTTTTTTCTATTGAAGAAGCTTTGAACTGAACTTTTCCTATTTTTTACTTCTGTCTTTAGTAGTGGTTATTTCTCAGTCCGGTGAAACTAGCCCAGTGGTAGCCCTTTCAAAAAAGGCAAAAAAATTAGGGGGAAAAATAATAGCAATTACCATCCATCCTTAGTCTACCCTGGGTAGGAGCAGATCACACAGCAAAGGTTGAAGCTAAGGCTCCTAGTAAGAAATTTCCGGCTTTGTCGGCGCTTGGCGATGAAGAACATGCTAACCTTTCTGGAGCTATTTTTGGTATCAATACTTTCCTTTTCTT
>Ga0315543_1003767_pt1 | contig 13310 bp, 8 predicted proteins | sample SalMarSW160210MG_2_FD_203098 | JGI IMG/M metagenome (GOLD analysis project Ga0315543, IMG submission 203098) | Salt marsh sediment microbial communities from the Plum Island Ecosystem LTER, Massachusetts, United States - Salt Marsh Sediment SW1601-210 ...
GGCGCCGTCATAAACCTGGAGCAAAACATATTTTTCGAGGTCGCTAAGCTCGCTGCGCAAAAATTCTTGCGCTCGTTCGTAAAGTTTTTCTTTGAATTCACCGCTGTTACCGAGTTCCCCCTCGGTAAATGAGGCCTTGAATCTTTCATTGGCCCAATTGACCAGCTCGGCAATATCTAAATTAGAAATTTTATCCGAAAGCTCTCGGTCCAGCTCGCCATTGTTATAGCTTTCACTCAGCTCGAGCAGTTGTTTATGTACCAGGCGGGGTTTGGTGTTCTGCAATTGCTCGGCTGTCAAGCCGGCGTTATATTTTTTATTTGCCCAGTCAGCCAGCGCCTCGAATGCGTACACGTTAGCCCCCTGGGGGCCATAGACCATATTCATCGCAAATTCAACGGGATACTCAATCTCCCGGCGCTTGTATTTAGCTGCGCTTCTTTCGGTAAGAAGCTGGCGGATTTGTAACGTATTGAGTTCCACCAGCTCGCTAACGTCCAGTTTTATATCGAACTTGGCTCGTGCCCATTCGACAAATGTACGAATAGCAAAATCCTCTTTCAAAAAATCGTTCATTTGAGAGCAGTCTTTCTTATCAATCTGCTCCGCAGCGGCCGATTCTAATTGTTCTTCAATCTCCTCCGGCGACTGGTCCTTGACCTTGCCTGGGCTTAGGTTGGCGCTAAATGCACTCATAGCCCATTTGCACAAACCTGCAATGTCCCAGCTTCGTGGGTCACTGTAGTCTTCTAAATATTCGCCCAGAGAAAGCGATATATTATTAGCGGCATTATCTTTTGCCTTTTCTTTTATTATTTTTTCGATTTCCTCCGGCTTATCACTGATAATATATGAGGGTTTTAAATCGATACCAAAATTTGTTCTGGCCCACTCGATAATGCAATTGCGAGGGTAGTCCTCACCAAGGATGGTCTGGCAATGCTTTTCAATCGTTGCTTCAATCATCTGCTGGATGATACTTTTTAACCCTTGGCCGGCCAGTATCTGTCGTCTGCGTGAGTAAAAGATTTTTCGCTGGTAGTCCATAACCTCATCATATTCGAGCAGACTCTTGCGAATCTCATAGTTTCTCTCTTCAACCTTCTTTTGTGCTTTTTCAATGCCCTTGCTTATTCGGCTGTGTACGATTGGCTGACCTTGCTCCCATCCAATCCAGGAAAGCGCTTTGACCGTCCATTCCGGGGCAAAAACTCGCATTAGGTCATCCTCAAAGCTCAAAAAGAACTGGCTGGACCCTTTGTCGCCCTGCCTTCCACAACGTCCTCGAAGCTGATTATCAATTCTCCTGGCCTCATGTCTTTCAGTACCAAGCACATGCAGCCCACCAAGCTCAGCCACACCGGGTCCCAGAACAATATCGGTTCCACGGCCAGCCATATTTGTTGCAATGGTGACATTTCCTCTCATTTGACCGTTCCGGCCTTTGTGCTGCTGGCCGGCTTTGGCGACAATGGCGGCCTCTCTTTCGTGGTGCTTGGCGTTGAGCAACTCATGTTCAAGTCCATAGCTTTTTGTAAGGGCAGCAGAAAGGGCTTCATTTTTTTCCACGCTGACTGTTCCTACAAGCACTGGCCGACCGGAAGTGCTGACCTCGTTTATTGCTTCCACTATAGCGACAGATTTTTCACGCATAGTTTTATAGATTACATCGTCACGGTCATCCCTGATGCAAGGCTCGTTGGTTGGTATTACAACAACGTCAAGATTATATATCTTCATAAACTCTTCCGCTTCGGTAGCAGCCGTACCGGTCATTCCAGCTATCCGGTCATAGAGTTTGAAGAAATTCTGAAGGGTGATGGTCGCAAGGGTTTGAGTCTCCTCCTTTATGGTTACGTTTTCCTTTGCCTCGACTGCCTGATGCAGACCGTCGGACCACTGCCTGCCGTGCATCAATCGGCCGGTAAATTCATCCACGATAATAACCTTGCCATCCATAACGACGTAATCTTTCTCTCTTTCAAAGGTCGAATGAGCACGCAAACTCTGCTCTAACAGATGTGGCCATTCCATATTTGAGCCGGTAAAAAATGACCCTACTCCTGCGATTTCCTGCGCTGCTCCTACTCCTTCGTGTGTAAGATGGGCCGATTTTCTGTCGTATTCAACTTCGTAATATTGCGTGGCTTCTGTTAATCCGGCTTCTGCACGGGCAATTTCCTGCTGGCTTTTTTCAATTACCTTCCGGGCATTTTCAATTCGCTTGTTGTCTTTGCCTTTTTTCGCTTCAGCTAATTCACCCTGGGCGTTGGCTAAGGTTCGCTGAGCAGTATCAATTTGTTTTTTAATATGGTCGTAGCTGCTTTGCAGGCCGAGCAGTTTTCTTGCTACCTGGTCGGCTTTTTGATATCTGCTTGTCTCATCAAAGGCCGGGCCCGATATAATCAATGGCGTCCTGGCCTCGTCAATCAGAATCGAATCGACCTCGTCAACTATGGCATATTGCAGTTGGCTCTGGACCATTTGCTTGAGTGATATTTTCATATTGTCACGAAGATAATCGAAGCCGAACTCGTTATTTGTGCCGTATGTAACATCACAGCCATATTGACCTTTCCGTTCCTCACCGCTTGTATCCATATCTGCTTGGATGGCCCCCACCGTCATTCCCAGAGCTTTGTATATAGGCCCCATCCATTCTGCATCCCGCTTGGCTAAGTAATCGTTAACGGTAACTATATGAACCTTTCTTCCGGTAAGATAAACAAGGTATGCTGCCAGAGTCGCCACGAGGGTTTTGCCTTCGCCGGTAGCCATTTCAGCGATTTTGCCCTCGTAGAGGACATTGCCGCCGATGAGCTGAACGTCGAAATGCCGCATATTGACGTTTCGCCTTGCCGCTTCGCGGACGACTGCGAAGACCTCAGGCAAAATATCCTCCGCTTTGGCCCCGCCCTTTAATTTGGCCTTGAACTCCTCCGTTTTGGCTTTTAGTGCCTCGTCGTCGAGTTTTTGTATCCGCTGTTCATATTCACCCCCCTGCTGGGCGATTACAGAATACGCTTTTACTAATCGCTCATTGCGAGAGCCAAAAACCTTTACAAGACCTTTACTAATTTTGCCAAACGCCATAATGCTTTTCCTGTCATCCCTGCCGAAGCAGGAATCCACTCTTATAAGGATATGTATTCCCGCTTGCGCGGGAATGACATTAACAGTGCTATTCTTTCACTCGTGTTAAGTACTCGCCGCTGCGCGTATCGACACGGATGATATCGCCGGTCTTAATAAAAGATGGTACTTGTACGACCAGTCCGGTTTCCAGCGTTGCCGGCTTGGGTTGATTTGTCGCTGTGGCTCCTTTAATCTCCGGAGCAGTCTCAGTAACCTCCAAATCCACAGTATTTGCAAGAGTAACCACAACGGGCTTACCCTGATACATACTGACCTGAAGCTGCGTATTTGGCTTTAGGTACTTTTGCCCATCGCCGAACGCATCGTCATCAAGAGTAATCTGGTCGTAGGTCTGTGTATCCATTAGTACGTGTTCGCTTCCAGCCGAATATAGATATTCGTATGTTCTTTTATCTAAATATGCCTCTTCGACGTTTTCTTCCGAGCGCAGGCGAACATTTTGAATTGACCCGTCGGTCAAGCTCTTTAGTTTTGTCTGATAAATTGCACCTCCTTTACCGAGTTTTACGTGCTGGTAATCAATAACTACATACAGCTTGCCGTCGATTTTAACGGTTTGACCTTTCTGCATCTGCGATGCTCGCATCTTTCACTCCTAATAATCGTGGTCTAAAAATCTATGCAATAAATATGTCAAAATTTCCGTAAAATGTCAAGAAGCAGAAATCAGAAGTCAGACAATATACTGGTTGCGTGTTTCGTTTAAGGGTTGCGCAACTCGTATCGGTTGCGTTTAACATAAGCCTGTCCTGAGCAAAGTCAAAGGAACGTTTGACGAAACGAGTAGCGCAACCGCTTAACGCCCTGTTCTCTGTCTTCTGTCCTCTGTTACTTTGGTTCTACAGGAGCCACATTTAACTGCCGTGCCGGCACATTAACCGAGACTATACGCACTTTCATAGATTGTCCCATACGGATACTGTGTCCGGTTTGACTGATGATACTTTGAGACCTTTTGTTGAATTTCCATCCGGCCTTCGCAGCCGCTCCGGCGGAGCAGGCTCGGCCGGGGCCTAAATCACCCATCTGGATAAGCCCATCAATACCGTACTTTTTGGACTGAACAAATACACCGAAGTTTGTTAGGCCCGTAACGATGCAGTCAAGCTCATCACCAATTCGTTTGCTCAACATTTGCAAAATTAAAACGGTTGTCAGCTCTCTTTCTGCATCTTCAGCCCGTTGCTCTGTAAAGCTGATATGTTTTCCAATCTCTGTTAAATCCAGGCCTGCTGTTTCTTGTTTTGCTAAATCCAGGCGATTTTGCAGATAATATTCCAAGACGCGGTGTACAAGCAAATCCGCATATCGTCGTATCGGGCTGGTAAAGTGGCAATAATTCGTCGAAGCCAGAGCATAATGGCCGATATGCGATGGTGCGTACTCAGCCTTTTCAAAACTTCGCAATACCGCAATATTCACCGCAAATGAGCTGTCTCTGCCTTTAACATAAGCCAACAAATCCTGTATATCGGTTCGGCTGGGTGTTTTCGGCAGACTATGACCAAACGCCCTGACAAGCTGCGACAGATTTTTCATACTCAAAACATCCGGCTCGGGATGAACCCGCCGCATAAAGGAAACATTTTGCTTATCGAGAAGCGATGCAACCGCTTCATTGGCCTCGACCATAAACATTTCAATTATTGTATGCGGATAGCTTGTATCGGCTGGATGAGCATCCACAACCTGGCCGGATTCATCCATCACCAATTCCGTCTCCGGCAAATCCAGATGGAGCATTCCATTTTTTGTTCGCCGTTTCTCAATTGCTTGGCTGAGCGTCTCCATATCCTTTAACAGTTCAATCACTTCGGATTTAACATTTTTGGTATGGCCTTTCAAAACCCTATCAGCTTGTTGATATGTCAGTCGCTGCGCCGAACTAATAATGCTATTCGCAAAACGACGGGATAAAACATTACCCAGTTGGTCGTAGGTTAAATACACACTTTTACAAAAGCGTTTTTGCCCCGGCTGAAGACTGCAAATGCCGTTACTTAATATCTCCGGCAGCATCGGAATTGTTTTGCCGGGTAGATAAGCGCTGTTTCCACGTGCTTTTGCGTCTTTATCCAATGGAGAATCTGCCGGTACAGAGTGGCTTACATCAGCGATATGAACACCTAATAACCAATTGCCATCTAAATCTTTTTCCAGGCTTATAGCATCATCGAAATCTTTTGCATCCGGTGGGTCGATTGTAATGATTGTCTTGTCGGTAATGTCTTTTCTGTCATCACTAGGTTCGACAAGCTCACTACAAGTTTGTTCACTATCAAATTCATCGGCGGCCTTACGCGCCTGCTCGATACATTTATCATCGAATTCTTCCGGCAGATGATATTGGCGGATTATCGATTTTATTTCGCTGTCATAATGTCCTGCTTTACCGAGCACCTCGATGATTACACCCCGCGCCAAGTATTTTTCTGTCGGATAGGAAAGTATCTCGACAACAACTTTATCTTTTTGCTTAGCGCTTTTTGCGCCGACATCGTCAACAGAAACCGGCTCGATAAATGCTGTTCCATCCGGCTGAACAATCCAGCCGTCAGAGTGTTTCAATAAAGTTCCAACGAATTTATTGTGCGCCCGTTCGAGGACCTCGATTATCTCACCGGAGTACCGCATTTGCCCTGTTTGTTTACCCTTTTTTTTAACCCGGGCCACAACAATGTCGCCGGTCATCGCATCTGCCTTTGCGTCAGGCGGAATAAATAAGTCCCCGTGTAAGTTGGCCTCAAGAGGGATTATAAATCCGAACCCTTTTGGATTTGCCCGAAATGTTCCTACGATTCGGCCTGACAAAGAAGGCAGCGTAACCAGATTCCCACTACCTATCACTAAGTGTCCAGCCTGGCGAAGCTGGTCGAAAGCTGCTTTGAACTGTGGGTAATCTTCCGAGCTTACACCTAATGCCCTGGCTAATTGTGAAAGTTTTACCGGTGTATAATCAGCGTGCTTTAATAATTTAACTATTCTTTTTTTAAAAATCTCAGGCATTTGACCAGCACGCAAAAAAACGTCTAACAAAACCCCTTATTGGTCACCCCGAGCGTAGCCGAGGGGTCTATTTAAATACTTCTGCATACTTCTGCGAAGCCGTTACCTATAAAATACAGCATTAGTTGTACCAATTCTCACTAAGATCATTCCATGAAGCATTCTGTGAGTCAATAAGTGCTACCTTTTTTTCACGCCTCCATGCCTTAATTTGTTTCTCTCTATTAATGGCTGAAGCAGGTTCACCCATAGTTTCAACGTAAAGCAGCCGATCTATATTGTATTTATCCGTGAAGCCGGGTATCAAGTGTTTTTTGTGTTCGTAAACTCTTTTCTTAATGTCACTGGTCATTCCCACATAAAGCGTTCCAGATTCACTACCCATAATATAGACATAAAACGTTTTCATATTGACATTGTAGCTACTGCGACTTGTTTTTAAAGGAAGAAAAAAATTAGATAGATTTCTCGGCTGCGCTTCGCTTTGCTCGAAATGACGTAAGGTGGTGCTTTTGTTGAACGCTCATCACATTTAGCGGTTCGTTCGATCTTCTGAAAAGGACGCCCAACCGGTATCGACTGGGTGATATGTTTATCTGGAATTAAACCAAAGACTTGATTTTGTTGTGCTCAAAAAGCTTTATTCTTGAAATTCGGACTCCTTTAAGTCTTTACTATTTTGAATGGTTTACCATCATTTTGATGATAAGTAATTTGTGCTTCTTCTCCTTGTACAGTAAATACGAGAACGCCTTTAGCATCATCAGGCGGATAAAAAACAGGAGCAGAATTGGCTACAATAGCCCACGGCGCAATCACAATGTCTCGTTTCCTTGCCAAATTCAAAGCATCCTGGAAGTTTGTAGAAAGAGGTCCAAGTTTGGTTATTCGGTTTTTCGAAACATTGAAAGCATGATTTAGCAAGTTGCCAAGAACATTTCCTGTTGTTCTATGTTTATCCACAAGAACTATAGCAAACTCATCAGAGCCTTTGCTTACAATTTCACGAGCTATATTGCTCAATCCTTTTATTTGAGTTTCTTCTGGCATATCTGGTTTATCTTAGAGATTCATATTCCGGCAGGTAAGGCTCTGGGTATTTGCAAAACTCATCCGGTGATTAGGCCTTTTTTGCCTTAAGGTTGTTGAGCTTTTTAGCAAGTCGTGATTTCTTTCTGGCAGCGGTTTTCTTGTGCATTGTGCTTGTAGCTGCCGTCTTGTCTAATTTTTTGACCACGAGTTCGTACTGTTCGCTTGCTGCTTCGGCATCACCGTTGGTTACCGCCGCCTCAAAACGCTTAATTTGCGTCTTGACTTGGCTTTTACGTGCACGATTTATTGTCCTTCTTTTAGCGTTTTGTTTTATTCTTTTCTTACTCTGTAACGAATGTGCCACTATCATCTCCTAAAAAACATGATAACTTTATTGAAGAATACTCATACCAACCCCAAGAGCTTACTGGTTGGCTGGTTTATCTTTTTTACTCCTCAATTTATCTACTCGCTGGCCGACATCTCTGAATGCAAAATCGAGCTGGGCAATTTTGCGAAAAATATCCAGCGCCTCTTCAGTATTGCCATTCTCTTCGTAAGCACGAGCCAAATTGTACCGCAATTCCTTGGCAATACTATCATCTTTTATTACGTAAGAATCTATCGCCTGCGTGAACACATCGATTGCATCTGTAAACCAGCCCTTCATAAAAAAACAGTAGCCAATCTTATCCAGCGCTGCAATCTTCCGTCTCGGGTCTTTCTTGGCTTCCTGCAGCAGAGGTATTGCCTCGTTATACTGTTTATTATGAAGCAAACGAACGCCATATTCATATTTGAGATGCAGGTCTGTCGGGTAATTCTGGACACAAAGCTGATAATACTGCAATTCAAAGTTGTTTAGTTGTGTAGTCAACGCTTCCAGCTCGGCTTTGGCCTGTGCATCATCCGGTCGGGCATTAAGCACAGCTTTTGCCTGTCTTATCTTGCGTTTGAACTGTTTTACCTTTATCAGCCCCGCCCGCTGCTTGAAGGTAAAATCATTTTTAGTTTTGTAGGCATTTTCCAGCAGCCCTATCGCCTGATTTTCGGCTTCGCCGGTCTGCATATCCGACAAAGCTTCTGCCAATTCAAATATGTTTTTCGATAGACCTGGATTCTGGATTAGTTTCTTTCTGGCGTCTTCAACAGCCGAGACACGGTAGTCTTCGGTCTTAACGACTTTGTCCTGCGAATATAGTTTCGCTTGAGCGTCGCTATCCTTGATGGATTGCCTAAAGTCCCCTTCCATATCATATTTGCCTCTGGCCATAGTTAGTTCCGCTGAGAGGTTTTTGAACTCCTCCGCCAAATCTCCATCATCTGGCCTGAGTCTGCAGGCTCGCTGACACGCAGCAACCGCTTTATCAAACTGGCCTAAAGCGGTATAGGAATCTTTCAACAGAATATATGTTTGTACAGACGGCTTATTTGCGGCATTATTTGTCTGGAAAATCAAATTGGCGAGCCACTTAGCCGTTTTCGTATAACCACCTGCTACCGCTGCTTTAAGCATTGCCTCGGCATACGGCAGATGGTCAGGGTCTTTGGCAAAAAGGTATTCAGCATTAAGCATCTGCTCAAGGGGCGTTTTTCCTCGCAGGCGCTTAACCCTTTCGACCATAGTGGGCTTTTTGCCGCCTTTTCCCTTACGCTGAAGGGCCAACTCGCAAAGCGGCAGGTGTCCCTCTCGAAGAGCTTCCGGAGCGTCGCGCAAGCCGTCAAGAAACATCTCTATTGCATAATCGAAATTTCCTTTTTCAGCTGCCTCTCGGGCTGTTTCAAAAAATTTCTTTGCCCTGGCCAAATACACATCACTTTCTTCTAACATCTGTTCTGCCCGAACCCCTATTTATAATACGTCCTTCATAGTAGTACTGCGGAGAATAGATACGTCCATTTATCCTTATTCTATTCTTCAGCCGGAATTTGTCAACAAATAAATACTTCAATCCGATAACGGCAGGCTATCGTGGTATCACGAGTTAGCCTATGTTGATTGCCGTTGCCGGAAAATTTGGCCACGCCCTAACTTCACAAGGTATATAGTCTTACAGAATTTTCAAAAAAGTTTGTTAATTTTATAGGACTTTTTTCTTGACATCTCTCGCAAAACGTGATACTTCCGAAAATCAAGGACGGGGGTGTGAAGGCTTGTCTCACTTTCATTTCAAGCTTTCTCCCCGGAAAACTGTTGGATGAGTTTTCATAATATAAAGGAAGAACAGATGACAGGATGTTGGGAATGGATTTCGTTACGCACTTTTCTCTATACCCTTTCTATAACTCAACGCTTTCGTAAGAAATTTAAAAACTGCCATATGCTTAAGATGCTATGTAGCATCGTGGTTTTTTCTTAGTTCTTATGTTGCGAGTGCAGGCTGGCGCTTAAGCCATAAGCAAATAAAGGCACTTCGCAACAGGGAGGCAGGGGGACGAATGGATTCGTCTCCCGATTTTTTTATAGCGTCTCCGGATAGGCTGCAATCTCCTCGTGGTTAAATTCTCTGTGTCCTCTCCTGTGGCTTTATAATCAGTTTTTTGCCTGGTCGAGGATGAGGTCCTTTACCTTCCGGCTGGGCAGGTTAAGCGCACCGTAAGCGGCGGCGGCGGCACTGCGAAGGTCAGGGTCGGTTTCAGCTGAGCTAATTAGTGCGTAAATACCATCGACTATTTCTTCGGCCAGCATATTGGCGTGCAATTTTGCCGAGGTGACCAGCGAATCAAAGGCCGCGAGCCGCACATCAGGGCTGTTTTGGCTGTTCAAGGCCATTACGGCAATTGCCCGTTGGGCATCAGGACTGCCGAGGTGGGCTAAAATCTGGCTGACAAGAATCTGAATTTCAGGACGATTATCATTTATAGCATTTATAAGAACCGCCTGCGCCAGAGACAGATTAATGACAGGATTCCGGGTTTGAGCCACTTTGAGCATAGCCTTAGCTGAACGTAGAGCGTAGGTATTAGCTAATTTTTCATCCCAGATATCCGTGTCATCCGTAGCCGGACCAGATACTATAGCTTCAGCTAAATTCCGAACGACGTATCTGCTTTCAGGAAACTTTTCTGTTGGTCCCGCCTCAGCTATTGCAATCGCTGCACTATATCTTACTGCCGTGTTATCGAAAGAAAGGGCTTTGATTAGCGGTTGAGCTGTTCCAACTCGGTAAAGTAGTGATTTCTCACCTGCTGTTACAGCTAATGACTCAACGGCACCAAAGGCGACATAAGCATTGTTATCCCTGACAGCTCTCGCAAGGGCCTGATGTAGATATTCAGGCCCTGCGGTGGTCGCATAAACAAGTGCGTCGGCATGGCCGATGCCAAAATAATCAGGCATCTCAATACCGGTGGACTCGGCTTTGAAAAATGCCGCAAGCCAGAGACCAATCGCTCGGCCGAAGCCCGGGTCGGCTCTGAGCGACCATTCGCACGCCCGCATAGCCATAAGCTCATAAAAATAACTTCTGTCCACTTGCTCGCTTAAAAGTTTCGCCGTAAGGTGTCCCGTGGACTGACCAGCGTAATCTTGACTGTTGTCAGACAAATCCCAGAACCATATATTGCCGAAATCAGCTTCTTCCGCCGGTGCTAAAGATTCGGTATGGTAATAATATTGTTCTGCGAGCCGGTAGAACAAATATGCAGCAGGAATTTCCAACGCCTTAGGGTCAATTTGCCTTATACTGTTAATGGCTAAAGTTCGTAGCTGTGTTGACTCGTCGTTTTCGACAATATACTTTAGATAGCCCAGAGATTGTGGATAGCCGATTTGGCCCAATGCCTTTATGAGCTCGGCTTTAATTGCTACATCTTCTGTTTGCAGGGCAGCCGCAAGCGGTCTTATCGCATCTTTGCCAATATGTGGAAGGGCCAGGACAATCTTCGGTAACTCTTCTTTGCGAGAAGGGTCAGCCATTGCATCGAGCATATACGGTATTGCGTACTCGCCGGCGTTTTGCAGCCGTTTAACCGCCATTGTCCAGCCGCGCTCTGTACTGCCGAGCCGCCTTATTTCCTCTACGATACTCTTCGGTTCAGCCCGGCGGGTGAACCTGCCATGCTCGATAATACCTATGATTTGTTTGCTCAGCATTACAAGCTCGGCGTCGGGTGCAGAATCAACAACTCTTAACAAAATCTCATAGCCGGTTGGATTTTCTTTACTTAAATCCGTCAATTTCACAGGGTCGGGATTGCTCGCCAGAATTGCCTGTGCGTAGCCCTTGGCCAAATCGAGTCGGCCTATCTTTGTATAGTGCAAAAAGTCGTTGAAGTTATCTTCAAGCGTCGGCTCGACTGAGGGCGTTCGGCTGATCTCAGTCGAAGCCATCGCCGAAGTCTGTGCGGAACCTGATATCTCGGTAGGGTGGGCTTTAGCCCACCGATAAGGTAGTGGTGGGGCAAGCCCCACCCTACTAACTACAAAAAGAATTACTATCAAAATTGTCGCCGAGACTATCTTTCTCTGAAACATCAAAACGCCTCCAATTTTTACCGTACCACGGTCAGGATGGCCGTGGTACTCTTGCCCTTGTTACTCGATTCTGGATACTCTTCGAGCATCGAGAACATACTATAAGCAAATCCCTTCTCTGTCAATAAAAAACCAGATGTCAGAAGTCAGATTTTCTGTCCTCTGTCTTCTGTTCGTCTATCCTGTCCTTTTATTTCAATGAGCACAGCGGCTCGTAATCTGCTTGCTATCCGTGTGTCAAACGCCTGCTCAAGCCGCTTAAGGTCCTTGTTAGAGCTTAAGAAGGTAGATAGAACCCGCTCCTGACGCTTATTAAGAATTGAGTAAAGAGTAGTGTAAGCGTAATCCGTCTCCTGCTTGCTGCGCAAGCCAAGGTCGTCAATGAAAAGCTTATCTACGCGCTTAAGCGGCTCAATAAGCTCCCATTCGGTCTTTCTCGAGGCCGGAGACATCGTTGAACGAAGCTCGACGCAAAAATCATCGAAGTTTATACGTCTGCACCGGTATCCTTCGTAAATAAATCGGCGGATAAGAGCAGCCATAATATACGTTTTTCCGACACCCGGATTGCCATAGAAAAAAACGTCATCTCCATCCTCTACGCTCGACAGCTTCTTTCGGATACTCTCATCGACGTTCTCCAGGCGGGCGTCTGCATATAAGGGCTCGACAGTATCGAAAATAACGGCCTCAGCTAATTGTGGCGTAAGCCGGTTTTTGCGATAGTAAATATCAATACATCGCTTGCACCATTTGCGAATTCCGGTTCGGTCCTTGTGCTTTAGGCCGTTACCGCATTTATCGCATTTACAAGTAGTGAGCGGAGTCGAACTAACGGATGAAAGGTTCACCCCCGCGTCTTCCTGTCGCCTGCCCCCGCGTCTCCCGACACGAGGCGGGGCGGCGGGGAAGACAGGAGCGGGGGTCATCGGTTTTATTATCCGGTCCAGTCTTTCCGTTTCTATAAGCACCTCCGGATTCAACAGGTTCACCACAAGTTAAAATAAGATGTTCAATATTATTCTTTTCATTCTTTACATTCTTTTCATTCTTTACATTCTTTACATTCTTTACATTCTTGTTAGTTGTTAGCCGACTGTTAGCCGTCTGTTGGTCGTCTGTTAGCTGACTGTTAGCTTCGTCCGCTTGTTTTTGATAAACCTCCCAATTGCAGATAGTTATAAGGCGATTTTGCTTTGTTGATTTTTGAGTTATAAATCCGAAAACTTGAAATCTTCTTAACGCGGTTCTGATATTTTGAAGTGATACCCCCCTTCCACACCGCCTTTGGATTCCTTCAAGAGACGTTATAAGCTGTCCCGGCCTACAGATATAAGGTTTGCCCTGCCACTGCCATTGTTTCTCAGCGTGGTTTGCCATTGCCAATAGAGCAATCAGGACAACCTTTTGTTCGGCTGTGCTTAGAAGCCATATCGGCTTATCAAACAGCTCGCGGTGCAGTTTAATCCATCCCTGATTCATAATATAATCAGAAGTCGGAGGTCAGATGTCAGAAACCAGAGGTCGGAGGTCAGATGTCAGATTTCTCTTTTTCACCTTTTCCATTGAGCATCAAGTATCCAGCATCGAAAAAAAACGCCTCTTTATAATTGGACGAACCTGCACAAATGAGTCGAAA
>Ga0315543_1003770_pt1 | contig 13307 bp, 9 predicted proteins | sample SalMarSW160210MG_2_FD_203098 | JGI IMG/M metagenome (GOLD analysis project Ga0315543, IMG submission 203098) | Salt marsh sediment microbial communities from the Plum Island Ecosystem LTER, Massachusetts, United States - Salt Marsh Sediment SW1601-210 ...
TGTAGTATTTGATGTGGATTATTCTACCGGAAATTTATTTGCCGCGCTTAATAGCACTTATGGCGGGACTGGTGTTTTGACCGTACATATATCTGTCGATACGGGCAAAACTTGGAGCCAGATCACTGCCGTAGGATGGGATGCTGATGATATCGACGCAGCTGTTTTTAAAGACTATTTTTATGTTGCACACGTAACCGGAAGTGCCGTTTTCATAGGTAGATACAATACTAGCGATGGAACTGCTGATAATTCTTATGGCTATAGATTGGTGTTGAATGAAGGAGTAAGTGTGCGAGAGATCGCTCTCGCTTCTACGGAAGATTTCTCTCCACCCACAAGACTTTACTGTTTTGCCATTACAGATGATGATTCTCTCCGCTGTTACTGGTCCGATACGACTGTAACATCCTGGACAACGTTCGATTTAGGTGTTGACAATGCATCAAGAGGACTCGACGCATGCTGCAATGAAGGACATTCAAGTGAGTATGTATGGTGCTCTTATATTGGCACCAATGATAGTGTTTATATAGGATCTGCGGGATCTATCTGGAACTCCTATGGCCCTCTCACTGATGTATCTTACTCTATAGCTGGTATGTCTGTAACCTCTATAGGAGCGTACAGGGATACGGTTATGGTTCTCTATCCCTATTGTGGCGGAGAATTCGCATATGCTGTTAACAGTTGCGCCTCTTACGATGGAGGAAATAACTGGTCTTACGAAGGATCAGTGTTTGGTCCGAATGCTACCGCATGGGGCATAAGTGCCATTACGGCGAGGAGGGGTGGTGGTTTTGGAGCTGTTATGACGTGTTACAATTATGGTGTTTATAGGCATAGGGATTATCCTACCGGGGCGTGGAGTGATACGGTGCATTTTACCGATGGTTTGGTGGAACCCCGGGTTAAACCCGCTATTGAATTCATAGCAGAAAACAGTTACGGAATTGTATATGTGAATGCTCCAATCCAGGGAGCCTGGTTCGATATAAGTCAGTGGCCGAGTGGTATCGAAGAAAATATCCCGGTGGAGAATGAAGTATCTCTTTTAGGAGCCATCCCATCCGTATTCACCAGCCGAACCTCCATAGAATATATACTCACAAGCCAACAAAATATATCCCTGGATGTATATGACATTCTTGGAAATCACGTTATGAACCTTGCAAGCGGGCAGGTGTCAGCGGGTAAAAACTCCGTTATCTGGGATGGGAACGATGATTCGGGGAATCCTGTCTCGAATGGTGTGTACTTATGTGTTTTAAAAGCAAATGAGAAAAGTGCTACAAGTACAAAAATCACTTTGATTAAATAGATAGAACAGTATAGTTATAATAAAAAAGGCAGGGTGTACAACCCTGCCTTTTTTTATTCCTTCTTAAAATCAAGCGATATGGAATTTATGCAGAATCTTTTCCCCGTTGGAGGTGGTCCGTCGTCAAAAACATGACCAAGATGTCCTCCGCATCTTGCGCAAAGAACTTCTATTCTAAGGGTTCCACCTGACGAATCCGGCTTTGTTTCTATTTTGCCTTTTTCTATCGCCTCATAGAAACTTGGCCAGCCCGTTCCGGATTCGAATTTTGAATCGGAACTAAAAAGTTCGTTTCCGCAGGCGGCGCAGACATACGTTCCTTTTTCTTTATTTTTGTAATATTTACCCGTAAAAGGTCTTTCCGTGCCTTTTCCTCTCATAACATAGCATACATCAGGGGGAAGTTCTTTTTTCCATTCTTCTTCCGATTTAGAAATTTTATCCATTTTTACCTCTTTTTCACTGCTTATATAAACCTCTCTTTCTTCCCTTGCCTCGGTTGTCTTCTCTACTTTTGAGCAGGAAATAATAAAAGCAAAAGTTAAAATCATAAAAAGCCATTTTTTTATCATTTTCGCCTCCGGCGTCTTTTATCACTATTAATAAAGACGTATTAGCGGTGCAGTAGTTCCGCTCCCCCTTCTCCAAAAAAAATATTTTAACACAGAGGACACAGAGAAAAAAAAGAAAACACAGAGATCACAGAGCCCCACACCACCACAAGTTATTTTTTGTTTTAACGATCCAACGATCCCACGGCCTAACGAACCAACTAAAATAGTAACAACGAATCACACGAATAGCACAAATAAAGAAAATAGCCACGGATTCACACGGATAAACACGGATTTTTTATTGTTTTAACTAAAGTCCAGTTTTTGTCTCTGTGGTTCTATGTGATGATTGCTCTTTTCTTTCGTGCGTTTATAGTTAAAACAACAAATTCAATTGGTGTGGTGGGGTTTCGTGTTTTTAGTGTGTTTAGTGGTTTAATAAAGCAATCTTTTCTCTGTGTTCTCTGTGGCTCTGTGTGAGAATTTTTTTTGTGGTTAAAACTTACCCGGGAAATGACACTTAACAAAGACCCCTTTTTCCTTTTCTTTGAAAAGAGGGTCTTCTTTTTTACATATGTCGCGGGCAATAGGGCAGCGGGGGTTAAATGCGCAGCCGCTTGGCTTATGTAAGGAAGAAGGCACTTCTCCTCTGAGTGGTTGTTTTTTTGCTTTTTTCCTTGGATTGCCTTCAGGAACTGCGGATAATAATACTTTTGTATAGGGATTAAGGGGATTATTATAGATTTCCTCGGCTGGACCCATTTCCATAATGTATCCCAGATACATTACGGCTATTCTATGAGCTATGTGTCTTACTACCGATAAGTCATGAGATATAAAAATATAAGTTACGTTGAATTCATCCTGCAGATCCTGCATTAAATTTATAACTTGAGCCTGAACCGAGACGTCGAGTGCTGAAACCGGTTCGTCCGCAATTATAAGTTCGGGATTTGTGGACAGGGCGCGCGCGATTCCTATCCTCTGTCTTTGTCCCCCTGAAAACTCATGAGGATATCTGTAAATGTGTTCTTCGCTCATTCCAACTTTTCGAAGAAGGTCTTTTACTATATCTTTGTTTTCTATGTTTTTTCCTCGCTGAACAATTAAAGGTTCTTCTATTATATCTCCTACGGTAAATCTCGGATTGAGTGAAGAATAAGGGTCCTGGAATATCATTTGAATTTTAGAACGGTAAGCCGTGAGTTCTTTTCTGTTTAATTTTGGAAGGGCAATTTTCACTCTCTGATTGTTACCCTTTTCTAGTTTTTCTTCATCATAATAGAAAATATCTCCGGAAGTGGGATTGAGGATCCTGACGAGAGTTTTTCCTATTGTAGATTTTCCGCATCCCGTTTCGCCGACGAGCCCGAAAACTTCTCCTTTGTTTATAGAAAAACTCACGTCGTCTACCGCTTTAATATATCCTATAACTTTTCTGAAAACACCGCCTAATACGGGGAAGTGTGTTTTTAAATTTTTTACTTCGAGCAAAATTTTCTTATCTTTATCGTTTATCCGGATAAGTTTATTTTTTTCTTCCAGCAAATTTAATCTTTTCTTCTTGAATTGGCTCATTATTTCTATCCTTCCCTGTTATAAAGATGGCATCGTACAGAATGCCCTTTCTCAACTTCTAATAATTCAGGGACGCTCTTTTCGCAGACAGGCATTCTGTGTTTACAGCGGGGGTTAAAAGGACAACCGGGGGGTAAGTTCAAGATGCCGGGTACATTACCCGGTATCGCGTTTAATCTTTTTTTCTTCTTTGTTAACGAAGGAATAGAATCCATCAAACCTTTTGTGTAGGGATGAAGAGGGTTCTCGAATAAATTTATCGTACTTGTAACTTCCTGTATTTTGCCGCCGTACATAACCATAACTCTATCGCAGGTTTCCGCTATAACAGCCAGGTCATGAGTGATCAGAAGAATTGCGGATTCCTTTTCTTTATTTTTTATTTCCGTCATAAGTTCAAGTATTTGAGCCTGTACGGTTACATCAAGTGCGGTTGTAGGCTCGTCGGCAATTAAAAGGCTGGGATTACAGGAAAGAGCGATAGCTATCATTGCTCTCTGGTTCATTCCTCCCGAAAATTGGTGAGGATAATCATCTACCCGCAGTTCAGGAGATGAAATTCCTACTTTTTCAAGCATTTGTATGGCAGCTTCTCTTGCTTCTTTCTTATTCATATTTCTGTGTATCATCAGAGGTTCCATTATCTGAACGCCTACAGTAAATACAGGATTTAGAGATGTCATTGGTTCCTGAAAAATCATCGATATTTCGTTTCCGCGTATTTTTCGCATCTCTTCCCAGGAAAGCTTTAACAAATTTTTGCCCCGGAAAAAGATTTTACCGCTTGAAATTTTTCCGGGAGGATCAGGAATGAGACGTAAAATGGATAAAGCAGTAACCGACTTACCGGAACCCGATTCTCCGACTATTCCGAGAAATTCCCCCTCAAAAACGTGGAAGTCCAGACCATCTACTGCCTTTGCTTTTTGTTCTTCAATCATGAAATAAGTCTTCAAATTTTCAACCTTTAATAATTCGTTTTTTTGTTTCTTTTCCATAATTATAACTATCTCATCCTCGAGTAAATTTTCGGGTCGAGTGCTTCTCTAACTGCTTCACCTATGAATGCAATTAGAATAAGAGTTAAAAACATGGCAGCCATGGGAGAGAGAGTGAGCCACCAGGAGCTTAAATTGGAAATTCCTTGTGATAAGAGCTGTCCCCAACTTGGCGTTGGTTCAGGTAACCCGAATCCCAAAAAATCAAGCGACGCAAGGACGGCTATTCCGGCAATAATGGTGAAGGGCAGGAATGAAATTACGGGGGTCAGGGAATTTGGCAGAATATGGGAGAGGATTATTCTTCTGTCGCTCACACCAATAGCCATAGCAGCCTGCACGTAATCTTTGGATTTTTCGCGCAAGAATTCTGCTCTTATATATCTTGCCATGGATATCCAGTAAAACAACGAGAGAATTACAACCAGTATTGTAAAATCAGGAATCATGATAGAAGAGATAACCATTACCGTAAAAAGAAAAGGAATCGAAGCCCAAATTTCGATGAATCGAAGACCCAGAAAATCCACTTTCCCGCCGTAATAGCCGAGAATCGCTCCGAATAGTATCCCGATGATATAGCTTGTCAGAGTCAAAAGCAAAGAAAACGACATATAGATACGAAACCCGTATACCAGTCTTGCAAAAACGTCTCTCCCTCTATCGTCTGTTCCCAGAAAATGTTGCCCGTCAGGCCCTGTGGGTGGATTTTTATCTCCCATTTCATCAAGTAAATTTTCGTTGGGTCCGTATGGATAAAGGGCAAGAAGTACCCAATCCCCGCGTTTTTGCTCTTTGAAGATATTTTTTAAAGTACGATGGTTGTCAAAATCTTTTTTTATTCTATCGTATAGTTCGTGTTTTGATTTTAAAGAGAGCAGTTTTTCGTTTTTCGAATTAAGGGTATCGCCGCCAAGAAGGGTTTTGTATTCAAAATAATCTTCTTTTGCTTTAATCGATTTTGAAAATATTTCTTTTTTTAAAGAAACATCACTGTAAAGGGTTATGAATTTTTTTTCGTCAAATTTAACCATAAGAGCGTTTCCGTTAATAATAAACTCGGAGAAAAAAGAAAGTAAATATGCCGTACCGATAATTAAAAGGGAATAATATCCTCTTTTAAAACTTCTAAACTTTTTTATTCTTTTAATAAATAGGGGTGAAAAAAAGGATTTTCGCATTTTTTTAATATAACCTCAATCCAGCCTTATACGAGGGTCAATTACGCAGTAAAGAAAATCCGAAAAGATATTGCCAAGCATGTAGAGAATGGATGAAAAAACCAGAATTCCGAGCATCACAGGGTAATCTCTATCCAGGATTGAATTATAACCGAGAAGTCCGAATCCGTGTATATTAAAAACTTTTTCGATTAATAGAGAACCGGATATTACAATAGAAAAAACGCTCCCAAGACCGGTGGCGATTGGGATTAGAGAATTACGCAGGGTGTGTTTAAAAATGACTGTTTTCTCGGATAAACCTTTCGCGAAAGCGGTCCTGACGTAATCTTTGCCGAGGTTTTCAATCAATGAATTTTTCATTAAAATAGTCAAAGAAGCAAAAGAGCCGAGAGTATAACAGAAAACCGGTAAAATCATATGATAAATATTGTCCCACATTTTACTCCATAAAGAGAGGGTTTCATAATCCATAGAATGGATTCCTCCCAGAGGAAAAACATTGAAAAAAGAACCTCCCCCTAAAAGAACAAGAAGAACAATTCCGGCGACCCATCCCGGAATAGCATAACCTATGAAAACAACAGCGGAACTTGTAAAATCAAACGTGGATCCGTGCTTGATTGCTTTTAAAACCCCCAAGGGTATGCAAACAAGGTATGCCAGCAAAAAGCCCGCAACTCCGAATCGAAGAGAAATCGGAAAACGAGCTTTTATTACCTCCCATACAGGTTTTGAGTACGTGTAAGATTCTCCTAAGTCAAATTGGACGACGTTTCCGAGCCAGAGTAAATACGAAATATAAAAAGGTTTATCAAACCCGTATATTATTTTCAATTTTTCTACCATTTCCTCAGATATTGCCGTGCCATGGGCTCCCATTGCCCCACCGCCACCTTCCATCTGCATTTGTTTATATCTGAGGATTGCCATCTCGACGGGTCCTCCGGGAGCAAACCTCGTAATTGTGAAAACGATAAATGTAACACCTAAGAACGTTGGAATTATCATTAAAAGCCGGCGGATAAAATAGTTAATCATTCTTTGTATCTCTCTTTCAGTTCTTGCCATGTCTTAAGCTCATAAGGTTTTGCCGGCAGCATGATTTCTTTGTTTTTTGCTTTTTTTAGTTTTTCGTTGAGATCTTCATCAATCCACCAGAAGGCTATTATTGGCCAGTATGGTTTGTAATTTATAAGTCCGTTATAATCTGTCTGTGATAGCCCGAACTGGGGCATTCCGAATTTATTCCAATATAGTATTTTCATATTGTCTTCATACCATAGCAGAGCTGTCATATATTTACTTACAAGTATGGAATCAAGTTGTTGAAGTGTTTTTGTTCTCTTTTTTAAATCATATTCCTGGTAATATGTATCCAGTAATTCGTCGACTTTTTTGTCCTTAAGCCCCCAGAGATTAAATGAACCTTTCTTATCGGCAAATTTTGAGTGGTAAGCAAGTTCGGAATTTGGAAATATCTCGATTGTGAAACGGAGCCCTATCATTTTAAAATTAAATTCATCAAGATCCTTTAAGTTTGTAGCCCATGTAACTCTCTTTAGATTAAGTTTGATACCGACTTTTTTAAAATCTTCCTGGAGCAAAGTTTCTACCCGTGTATCGTCGGTTCTGTAAAAGTTCAATGTTATTTCAAAGACTTTTCCATCTTTAACAATATACCCATCAACGTTTAAGTTTTTCTGAGAATAACCGGCTTCTTCCAATAATTTAATAGCTTTTTCCTGATTGTATCTTATTTTAGGATTCTTTGTGTTCTCGCAGGGAAGCCCGGCAAAATATGAATCCATATATATAAATTCATTATGATAGAATTTATCAAGCATTAGCTTTTTGTTAAAAAGTAGAGTGATGGCTTTTCTTGCTCTTATATCATTAAAGGGTGCTTCCCTCATATTGAAATAAAAGCCATTTACAAAAGGTAAGGTGATATAAACTCGCTGCTTTATGATATGGTTATATTTTATCTCTTTCATTTTATCAGGAGTGTATTCTTCCGCCCATTTTTTAATAAGCGGTCTTTCTACCAGGATTATGTCCACATCTCCCTTTTTAAATTTTTCACCCATAACTGTTTCCTCGGGATAAAAAAGAAAGCGAACCTTCTCGAAGTTGAAAAGGTATATATTAAGAGGTAAGGCTTTTGCCCACCAGGAAGTATTTCCTTTTAAGATGATAAATTCATTTGGACTGGCTTTTTCGAAAACATATGGGCCTGAGCCAAGAACCATCTTATTGTTATAGTCTTTTATGTAATCAGAAGGAGGTATTCTTCCTATTATTTGTTCCGGCAATATGTAAAATTCTTCTGTGCTGATATTAAAAAAAGCTCTCCATGAAGGCTCGACGGGCTGTATCATCACAATTTCTTTAGTGAGAGCGACGGGTCGTTTAAATTTTAAAAACATTCCCTGCCATACAGGTTCCCTTAGATCATCATGCACAACAAGGTCCCATGTGGCAACAACATCGAAAGCAGTAACGGACTTGCCGTTCTGCCAGCGTGCTTCGGGATTTATATGATAAAAATAGTTTTTTTTGTCATCGGTTATACACCATTTATCCGCAAGAGAAGGAAGATATTCAAGTGTTACAGGATCTATTTTAAGAAGTGTTTCGTATACAAGGGATCGTAAGATTGAGTTTAAAAGATAAGTACAGTTTTGGCCATAGCTTCTTAAAGTTGCGGGATAACCAAAACTCCCGAAATTTAATGTACCGCCTTTTTTTGCGTGTTTGTCCCCAAGAATAATCCCTTTATTGTTTGTTGTCCATTCAATAGATTTAATAATACTATCAATTTCTGCTTCCGTTAAATCTTTTGGTCCGTATTTTTGCATTAATTCTTCTTCGGTTATAGTGGTTTTCGCCCCAGCAGAAGAAGTTTTTTTATCGCAGTAGGGGATAAGGAAAGAGAAAATTAATAAAAAAAAGAAATACCTTTTTGTTGGACATACTTTATAAATCATCGCGTAGTATTCCTTTCCTTAAAGAATCTTAAAACATTGAATTCTTTCATTACGCAATATTATGTTTTTTGAGTGAATCGTCAACCCATCACCTCCCCACAAAGTAAACCACGAGATTCCACAAGATTAACACAAGATTTTGGGTTTGTTTTACCCGTCTTCCGTCGGCGGTCTTCGGTCGTTCTGGGTTTACCCAGAACTTTAGCTACCTATATTTCTCCCAATATCTGACTTCAGTGGGTTTTGGCGGTAGAGGAAGGTTATTCTCTATAGCGTTTTGCAAAGCCGTATCAGCTTCTTCGTCGTACCACCAGAAGGCAATAACTGATTGCGTTTCCTCGGTAGCTACCCAGCTATCATAAAAAACACCGGCTAAAACGAACTCAGGCATTCCGAACTTATTCCAGTATAAAATTCTTACATTATCGCTGTACCAGTTTAATATTGTGGTATACTCGTTTGTTACTATGGAATCGAGTTCCTGAATAAGTTTTATTCTATTTTTTAAATCATATTCTTTATTATATTCTTCACATATCTGGTCTACTCTCTTATTTTTAAAACCCCATATGTTATTGGTGTTCTTTTTATCCGCGAATTTTGAATGGTAATGCTCCTCCGGAGGAGGAAAAGGAGTTGAGGTAAATTTGACCCCTCCTAAAACTTTAAAATTTCTTTCATCTAAGTCTTTCATGTGCTGTGCCCAGGTGACCTTTTTTAAATTAACCTTTATTCCAGCCTTCTTAAGCTCCTCCTGAAATAAGGTTTCTATGCGTGAGTCACGACTTGATATGACATTCAAATCGAACTCAAAAACTTTACCGTCTTTTACTATATACCCTTCCCCGTTTAAATTTTTCTGTGAATATCCCGCTTGTTCGAGAAGTTTAATTGCTTCCTCGGGATTATACCTGATTTTAGGGTTGTTTTTATTTTCATAAAGGGAATTAGGGAAATGAGAATCCTGGATTTTATATTCATTAAAAAAAAGTTTATCCATCATTTCTTCTCTATTGAAGAGTAAGCAAACTGCTTTCCTAACTTTTTTATCGTTAAAAGGTTCTTCTCTTAAGTTAAAATAAAATCCGGAGAGACCTTGTGGAGCGTTAGTAAAGATTTTCTGCTTAATAATATGATTGTTCTTCATTGCGGGGATTTTTTCCTGTGCAAAATCTCTAACCCATTTACGTGCTACTTTAACACAAAGAATATCAATATCACCTTTTTTTAATTTTTCATACAGTACCGTTTCATCCGTATAAAAAATGTATTTAATCTCATCAAAGTTATATAATCCTTGATTTAAAGATATCTTTATACCCCACCAATTTGGATTTCTTTTTAGAGTGATATCCTGATTTGGAGTGGCTTTTTCGAACTGGTACGGTCCCGAACCGAGCAGCAATTTATCATTATATTTTTTTAAATATTCTTCAGGCGATAAATCTTTTAATATATGTTGGGGTAAAACTAAAAAATCTATAGCGCTAAAATTCAAAAATTCCTGCCATCCAGTCTTTTTTGGTTTAATCATCACAATTTGTGCTCCAAGAGCTACAGGACGTTCAAATTTTTTCATCAGATCCTGCGTGAAAGGATCCTTCAATCCGTCATCAACCAAAAAATCCCAGGTAGCTACAATATCAAAAGATGTAACCGGTGTTCCGTCATGCCAGTTAGCGCGTTCATCGATATGAAAGAAAAAAGTTTTTTTATCATCAGTAATCGACCATTTATCAGCGAGTCCGGGCATGTATTCTAAAGATACGGGGTCAATCCGTAGAAGCGTTTCGTGTACGATCTGGTTAATATAAGTGTTTATAACATAGTTGGAATTAGGACCGTAAGTCCGTAAATTAGTCGGATATAAAGCACTACCCATTCTTAAAGGACCACCTTTTCTAGCTCTTTTACTCCCGAGAGGTTTAGCCTTTTTGTTTGTAGTCCATTTAATTGATTTGACAATACTGTCAATCACTTCTTCTGTTAAATCTTTTGACCCGTATTTTTCCATTAATTCTTTCTCGTTTGGAATTTCTATTTGGGTCTTCCCGACCGAGTCTTCTGTATTACAGCATGAAATAATTGAGATAAGGGAAATTAAAAGTAAACCCGAAAGAATTCTTTTCATTTTAACCTCCTTTTGTTTAACCGCAGAGACGCAAAGAACGCAGAGCCTCATCCACACCCCTCCAAGTTTTATTTTTTTATTTATACAAAAAAACACACAAAGATCACAAAGGTTTTGATTTTTTATTCTCAGCGCCTATGTGCCTTTGTGTGATATTTAAACTTTTCAATCGTAAACGAAAGTCAGCCAGTTATGGCGATCGTCTTTTTCGCCTTTTATGATGCCAAAAAATTCATCCTGCAGTTTCTTTGTGATTGGTCCTCTTTTCCCGTCTCCGATTTCGATATTGTCAACTTTCGTAACAGGCGTTATCTCTGCCGCCGTACCTGAAAAGAATATTTCATCTGCTATATATAGTGACTCTCGCGGCATGAGGTGTTTCTCGATTCTCAAATTGAGGTCTCTTGCGAGAGTGAAAACACTGTGGCGTGTAATACCCGGAAGTATAGCCGAGCTTGAAGGTGGTGTATAGATAACATTGTTTCTGACAACAAATATATTTTCGCCCGAACCTTCGGAAACATATCCGAATGTATCCAGAGCAATACCCTCGTCAAATCCGTTCATCAAAGATTCCATTTTTATCAACTGGGAATTGAGATAATTGCCGCCGGCTTTTGCAAGAAAAGGCATCGTATTTGGGGCAAAACGGTTCCATGAAGAAACCTGAACGGATATTCCTTTCTCAAGAACGCCCTCTCCAAGGTATGTTCCCCATTCCCAAACGGCGATCGCGCAATGAAGCGGATTCTTTAGAGGGTTAACTCCCATGGGTCCATAACCTCTGAACGCAAAGGGTCTTATGTAACATTCTTTTTGTTTGTTTATTCTGATGGTTTCGATAATGGCTTTTCCGAATTCCTCTTGCGTGTAAGGAATTTTCATCCGATATATTTTTGCGGAATCATAAAATCTTCTAATATGTTCATTATGTCGGAAAATGGCAGAGCCTTTCTTTGTGTTATAACATCGGGTTCCCTCAAAGATGCTCGACCCATAATGTATAACGTGAGAGAGGACGTGAATTTTTGCGTCGTCCCAATCGACGAACTTGCCATCAATCCATATTTTCCCTTTACCGGAACTCATAAGACCCTCCTCGGACCTACAGTTTTAATAATTATTGTTTATCCGTGTAATTCTAATAAAAAAAAGCTAAAAATCAACCCATTTCCTTATTATTGCCACGAAGACACTAAGACACCAAGCCCACCACATCCCCAATTTTATTTTGTTGATTTAAAACCCAACCCACAACCCAAAAATTATATCACACAAAGACACAGAGCACACAGAGTTTATTTTTTGTCTTTAGATTTTGAATTAACAAAACTTTCTTTGTGACTTGGTGCCTTAGTGGCTATACATTTGAATCTTTTCGTTGACTTTTATCTCTTGGGGGTTATTTTTGAGTTATGAAGGATTTTTTTGAAGAAGTATTTGAAGGTATAGGGAAAGAAGAAATCAGAGAATTGAAAAAGCTTTTTGAAGACGTTACTTTTCAAAAAGACCAAATCATAGTTAAGGAAGATGAATATGGCGAAGAAATATATATCTTAAAGAAGGGATACGCCCTGGTGACAAAAAGGGGAAATGTTTTGGCAGAGCTTACAGTAGGTGATATTATAGGAGAGATGTCTTTCCATGGAGCTGCCCGCTCTGCTACTGTTGTTCCTGTTGAAGAAACAATTCTTGCCAAAAGCGATGGAAAAGCATTTTATAAACTGCTTTCCGAACATCCAAAAATTGCTATTTGCCTTCTCAAAACGGTTTCAAGCAGGCTTCGTAAGATTGATGATAAGGTTGTAGAAAAAGCTCTTCAGGAAGAACGTCTTGCAATTCTGGGGAAACTTGGTTCTACTATAATCCACGATTTAAAATCGCCTCTTTCCGCCATTAAAGGATACGCGAACATCCTGGAAGGAGCGGAAGAGAATGAAAAACTTAAAAAGTACGCAAAATCGATTAGTAAATCGGTAGATTTTACTTTTGATATGATTGAGGATATTCTCGAGTTCGGAAGAGATAAAACCACATTAGATTTTAGGCCGGTAGATATTTATGAATATTTTAAAGAAGTTATTGAGCTGTTCGGCGAAGGTGCTGATAATAAAGAAATAGAAATAAAAATTTTGCCCTGTGATGATTTGTATTTTGAGCTCGATCCCTTTAAGATGAAAAGAGTTCTTTTGAATCTTATGAAAAACGCAAGGGAAGCAATCGAGGTAAAGGGAAAAATCGAGATTGGAGCAGAAAAAACTAAAAGTGGCATAAAATTATTTGTTCGAGATAACGGTGTTGGAATGCCACCCGGAGTCGCATGCAGGATTTTTGAGCCGTTTTTTACTCATGGTAAGAGAGGTACCGGTTTAGGAATGACAGTGGTACGAAAAATAATAGATGACCTTAAAGGAGAAATAAAAATAAAAAGTGCCAAAGGCAAAGGAACAACTTTTAATATATTATTAAAAAATAAACCGGATATGATTAAAATTTGAGGAGGTAAGGGATGATAAAGGGTCTGATAAAAAAGAACAGAAGTATCCGTCGTTTT
>Ga0315543_1003774_pt1 | contig 13295 bp, 12 predicted proteins | sample SalMarSW160210MG_2_FD_203098 | JGI IMG/M metagenome (GOLD analysis project Ga0315543, IMG submission 203098) | Salt marsh sediment microbial communities from the Plum Island Ecosystem LTER, Massachusetts, United States - Salt Marsh Sediment SW1601-210 ...
TGATGCGCTACGGCATACCTGAGTACCGCCTGCCCGAAAAGGTCCTGGACAACGAAATCAGCTATATTCAGGAGCTGGGGGTGGAGATAAAGACCAACAGGCCGGTGAAGGACCTGAAGGATATCTTTGAGCAGGGCTATGAGGCGATATTCCTGGCTACAGGAGCCTGGGTAAGCCAGAAGATGGGTATACCCAACGAAGACGCCGAGGGCGTGCTCCACGCTATTGATTTCCTGAATAAGGTGAACGCGGGAACCAAGGTTGAGCTGGGCAAGCGGGTGGCCGTTATCGGCGGCGGCAACGCCGCCATTGATGCTGCCAGGGTGGCCCGGAGGTTGGATGCGGAAGATATTAACATCGTCTACCGGCGTTCCCGCACCGAGATGCCGGCCGAGGCCGAAGAGGTGAATGAAGCCGAGCGGGAGGGGATAAAGCTAAACATACTGGCGGCGCCGGTCAAGGTGCTGACCAAGAATAACAGGGTAACCGGCATACAGTGCATCCGCATGGAGCTGGGCGAGCCCGACGCCAGCGGACGGCGACGCCCGGTGCCGGTTGATGGTTCCGAGTTCGATATGGAAGTTGACAATGTAATTATGGCGGTGGGGCAGGGGGTGGATAAAGCCGACCTCCCCAAGGAGCTGGAGTACACCAGCTGGGGCACGCTGCAGGTCGATTCGGTGACCCTGCAGACCAATATCGAGGGCGTTTTTGCCGCTGGTGATGTCGTTTCCGGTCCGGCCGATGTTATTGCCGCCGTTGCTGGCGGTAAGGAAGCGGCTATATCGATAGACCGCCACCTGCGGGGGGCTGACCTTAAGGAGGGGAGGCCGGAAACGCGCCAGAAAGTAGCCGAGGTATCTAAGAAGGGGGTGGAGCCTAAAGAACGGCCGGTCATGCCGACCCTTGAACTGAATAAGCGGGAGGGTTTTCTTGAAGTGGAGCTGGGGCTTGACGAGAAGACGGCTGTGGAGGAAGCCCAGCGCTGTCTGAACTGCGGGGTCTGCTCGGAGTGTATGGAGTGTGTTAAAGTATGCGAGGTGGGGGCTATCAATCAGGATATGGAGGATGAGACGGTGGAGGTGGAGGTGGGTAATATCATCGTTGCCACCGGCTATGATACCTTTGACCCGACCCCGATCTACAACTACGGCTACGGTCGTCTGGATAACGTGCTGACCGCAATGGAGTTCGAGAGGATGATTAACGCTTCCGGGCCTACCGCTGGGGAGGTATTTCTTAAGGACGGCTCCCACCCCAAGACGGTGGGTATTATCCACTGCGTGGGCAGCCGCGACGAGAAATATCATGAGTACTGCTCCCAGGTGTGCTGTATGTACTCGATGAAGCTGAGCCACCTGATAAGGGAGCATGTCCCCGGCGCCCAGGTTACCGAGTTCTATATTGACCTGAGGTGTGTGGGTAAAGGCTTTGAGGAGTTCTACAACCGGGTGCTGGACGAGGGGACGACCTTTGTCCGCGGACGCCCGGCCGAGGTGACCGATATCGCCGAGAGCCCCGAGGAGGAAGGCAAGCTGATTATCATCGGGGAGGACACCCTGGTGGGGCGGCAACGCCGGGTGCCGGTGGATATGGTGGTGCTGAGCACGGCATTAGAGCCCAGAGCCGATGCCGGGGAGGTCGGCCGGATGTTCTCTATCAGCCGCAGCGCTGACGGGTTCTTCCTGGAGAAGCACCCCAAGCTCGACCCGGTGGCGACCATGAACGACGGCATTTTTGTGGTGGGCTGCTGCCAGTCGCCCAAGGATATCCCCAATACGGTGGCGCAGGCTTCGGCGGCGGCGGCCAGGGCCCTGGCTGCTATCAGCGCCGGCTCGATTGAGATTGAAGCCGCCACCTCGTTTGTCGTTGAGGAGCTCTGTTCCGGGTGCAAGATCTGTACCGACCTCTGCCCGTTTAACGCTATCTCCTTTGACGAGGAGAAAAAGGTTTCCAGTATCAATGATGCCCTCTGCAAGGGCTGCGGCGTGTGCGTGGCCGCCTGTCCCAGTGGCGCTATTATCGGGCGGCACTTTACCACCCAGCAGCTCATGGCTGAGATTGAAGGGGCATTGGTATAAACCCGTTATAAAATAGGCTAGGGACTTAGAGAAAAGGAGGAGTGTAAATGGCTGAGACAATGGTCGAGTCTCCGGCGGCGGAAATGAGCTTTATTGACGAGGTTTGTTCTGTCCCCGGTGGTGATGCTATCCGCTCCTGTATTCAGTGTGGTATTTGCACCGGCTCCTGTCCTACCGCCAACAACTGGGATTACCCGCCGCGGCGGGCTATCGCCATGGTGCGGGCGGGCTTGAGGGAAGAGCTGCTATCCAGTAATTCCATGTGGTTCTGCGCCTCCTGCTATACCTGCACGGTGCGCTGCCCGCGGGATATCAAGCCGGCGGATATCATGCATGCCCTGGAGGTGCTGGCGGTCCGCAGCGGCCTGAGCACCAAGCATAGCCGGACGCCGGTGATGTACCAGTGTTTTGTTGATTCGGCCAAGGGAAACGGCCGGGTCTATGAGCTGGGTATGATGATTAAGCTCTTTTTGAAGACCAATCCCTTTGCCGCCCTCAAGCTGGCGTCGGTGGGGATGGGACTGTTTTTGCACGGGCGCCTGCCGCTCCAGCCCACGCGGATAAAGGGGATGAAGGATTTTAAGGCTATTATGGATAAAGCTAGGAAGTTGGGGGGTGGAAAATGAAACACTATTCCTATTACCCCGGTTGTTCGGCAGAGGCGACGGCCATACCCCTTGGTCTTTCGGTGCCGCCGGTGGCCAAGGCGCTGGATATCGACCTGGCCGAGCTTGAGGGCTGGAACTGCTGTGGCTCCACGCCCTATAACTCGGTGAATAAGGTGGAGGCGGGCGCCATGGCCGCCCGAAACCTGGCCCTTGCCGAGAAGACGGGTCTTGACCTGGTGACTCCCTGTTCCAACTGCTATGTTGTTCTGGCATCAGCCAACACCCACCTTAAGGAGCTGCCGGCTTTCCGGGAGCAGGTGAACGAGGCGCTGGCGGCGGGTAATTTGACTTACAGCGGCGGGGTTAGGGTGCGGCACCTTGCCGAGGTATTGTATACCGATATCACCCCGGAGGGTATCAGCAGCAAGGTGACCAAGCCCCTTAAGGGGCTTAAAGTAGCCGCCTACTACGGCTGCCAGCTGGTACGCCCCAACGGCTTTGACGACCCGGAAGCGCCACACTCGCTGGACGAGATGGTGACCAGCCTGGGGGCCGACGCCATCCCCTGGGAGATGAAAGCCCACTGCTGCGGCAGCTCGCTTATTATGTCCGAGCCGGATGTCGCCCTGGAGCTGATTAACAAGATACTAAAGAACGCCCAGAAGCACGGGGCGCAGTGCCTGGTGACCCCCTGCCCCTTATGCCAGATTAACCTCGACGCCTACCAGAGCCAGGTAAACGCCAAGTTCAAGACCAACTATAACCTTCCCGTGCTGTTCGTCAGCCAGCTGATAGGCGTTGCCCTGGGTATACCGGCCAAAGAGCTGGCTTTATCGAAGAACATCGTTTCACCGATGCGGGTCTTAGCCCCCTATCTTTAGGCGGCTGCCGATAAGATAATATGGTGAATAGATTGTCCTTCCGCTGGAGCTATATCATAGCCCCGGTGGTTGTATTTCTGATTTCCCTCATTCTTTTTGCCTTCTTTTATCATATGCTTCCCGCTGAGGTCGCCGTACACTTTACTATGGACGGCAACCCCGACAACTGGCTCAGCCCGGAGATGACCGGCGTCACCATGCTGGCGCCGCAATTGCTCTTCCTCCTGATGGCATTGGGTATCGCCTGGGGGGTAATACGGCTCGACCGGCGGTTCAGCTGGTCCGAGAGCGGTGGGGTAGGGACGGGGCGGATGGTATCCTTTATGGGCAATATCCTGGCGCTGCCCCAGCTTATAATCCTCTTTGCAATGCTGGATATTTTAAGCTACAATTCATACCAAACACATATCCTGCCGATGTGGCTCTTTTTAATAGTTGTCCTGGGGCTGGCGACGGCAGGCCTGCTGGCACTGGGTATATTTATTTACTTGAGGGCTAAAAGAGCCATGAGAGGGGAAAATCCCCCTTAGTCCCCCTTTATAAAAGGGGGAAACTGGACAGGAGAAGGTTCTCACAGAAAGGGGGGTGGGGGGATAAGGGAAGGGGTTAACCCAGTTTTTAGAGGGCGTTTTATTTCCCGCCCTAGCCCGCCCTATAGAAGTGATACTTCTATCAGTTTCTTTTTTGGGGATGGGAGGAGACGAACACCACCCCAACGGGGGCTAATCTTCCCCCTCTGGGGGGTGGGGTAAAAAGGGCTTTAGCCCTACCTTTAAGGGCGGCGGGCGGGAAAAGATAAAAAACGGGTGGCGGGGCTGATAAATAACCTCTAAGGAGGGCGGTTTGACCGAACCGGCAAAAGCCAAGGTTGAAATGGAAAAGCTCGTCTCCCTCTGCCGGCGGCGCGGCTTCATCTTCCCCAGCAGTGAAATCTACGGGGGCTTGTCCAGCTGCTGGGACTACGGGCCCCTGGGAGTGGAGCTAAAGAGAAATATCAAAGACGCCTGGTGGCGGGCGATGGTCCAGCAGCGCGACGACATGGTAGGGCTGGACTCCAGCATCCTGATGCACCCCCGGACCTGGGAAGCCAGCGGGCATGTCCAGGGGTTCAGCGACCCACTGGTGGAGTGCAAGAGCTGCCACCTGCGCTGGCGCAGTGATGAACTGGAGAGCGATAAGTGCCCCGAATGCGGCGGAGAGCTGACCGAGCCCAGGCTATTTAATCTAATGTTCAAGACCTTTATAGGGCCGGTTGAGGACGACGCCAGCGTGGTCTACCTGCGCCCGGAGACGGCCCAGGGCATGTTCGTCAACTTTGAGAATGTCTTAAACACCACAAGGAAGCGGCTGCCCTTCGGCATCGCCCAGGTGGGCAAGTCCTTCCGCAACGAGGTCACCACCGGCAACTTCATCTTCCGCTCCCGCGAGTTCGAGCAGATGGAGATTGAGTACTTCGTCAAGCCGGAGACCGACAAGCAGTGGTTCGACTACTGGGTTGAGGAGCGCATCAACTGGTATGTGAGCCTGGGGATAAAGCGGGAAAATCTGAAGCTGCGCCCGCACACCAAGGAGGAATTAGCCCACTATGCCCGCGAGTGCTCCGACATCAACTACCTCTTCCCCATGGGCTGGGCCGAGCTGGAGGGCATCGCCAACCGGGGTGACTTTGACCTGGTGCAGCACGCCAAGTCCAGCGGCAAAACCTTAAGCTACTACGATGAAGAAGCCAAGGAGCATATCGTTCCCTATATTATTGAGCCTTCGGCCGGGGTTGACCGCACCTTTTTAGCCCTGCTCTGCGACGCCTATGATGAGGATGAAGCCGAGGGCGAAAAAAGGGTGCTGCTCCACCTCCACCCCGATATTGCCCCCATCAAGGCGGCGGTGCTGCCCTTAAGCCGTAAAGAGCACCTTGCCTCGTTTGCCAGAGAGATTTATGCCGATTTGCGCAAGCATTGGATGGTAAGCTATGACGACGCCCAGAGCATCGGGCGGCGCTACCGGCGGCAGGACGAGATTGGCACCCCCTTCTGCGTGACCGTTGATTTTGAGTCTCTGGATGATAAGCAGGTCACTATAAGGGAGCGCGACAGCCTGCGGCAGATACGAGTTCCTATAGATAGCTTAAAGGCGACGCTCCGTGCCAAGCTGGGTGGGGAAGATTTGTTTGTCCTGCCCGACGGCGGCAAAATCTGGAAGGAATAATGAAAATCCTCCACTTTGCCGACCTTCACCTTGGGGTGGAGAACTACGGCCGCCTTGACCCGTCTACCGGGCTGTCTTCGCGGCTGCTTGATTTCTTAAATGCCCTTGATAGGCTGGTGGACTATGCCCTGGAGAACAAGGTTGACCTGGTGCTCTTCTGCGGCGACGCCTACCGCAGCCGGGAGCCGACCCAGACCCAGCAGCGGGAATTCGCCAGAAGAATCAACCGCCTGGCCACTAACGGCATCCCCGTCTTTATCCTAATCGGCAACCACGACCTGCCCAACGCCGTGGGGCGTGCCACCAGCACCGAAATCTTCGACACCCTGGCGGTGAAGAATGTCTACGTCTCCAACCGCCCCGAGGTCTGCACCATACCGACCAATAGCGGCAAGGTCCAGATTGTCTCCCTGCCCTGGCTGAGGCGCAGCGCCCTGCTGACCAGGGAGGAGACCAAGAACCTGACCTTTGACCAGATAAATGAGAAAATGCAGCAGATACTGACCGATGTCATCGCCGCCAAGGCTGAAGAGCTTGACCCCGAACTGCCGGCGATACTGGCGGCTCATGTCTGGGTGGCTGGCTCTAAGGTTGGTTCGGAGAGGTCAATGGTTATAGGGCAGGAGCATGTACTGATGCTGAGCAATGTTGCCCATCCCGCCTTTGATTATATCGCCCTGGGGCATATCCACCGGCACCAGGTCTTAAATGAGAACCCGCCGGTTGTCTACGCCGGCAGCCTGGAGCGGCTGGATTTCGGTGAGGCCGATGACGAGAAGGGCTTTTACCTGGTGGAGATAGGGGATAAGAAAGGAGCCGGCAAGCGGGCGGTCTCCTTTGACTTCCACACGGTGGTGGGGCGGCGCTTTCTGACTATCGGCGTTGATATTGAGCCGGCTGATATCGACCCGACGGCTACCGTATTAAAGTCTATCGCTGAGAAGGGGGATGAGGTTAAGGATGCCGTGGTGCGGCTGAGCATCAGCCTGCCGGCGGAGGTCGAGGGGCAATTCAGAGATAGTGACATCAGGAGCGCACTGGGGGAAGCCCACTACTTTACCATCGCCAGGGATATCAGGCGGGAGGCCCGGGTGAGACTGGGGGGAGTGGCCGCCGAGGAGATAAGCCCCCTTGACGCCCTGAAGAGCTACCTGGAATCAAAGAAAGGGATAAGCCCGGAAAGAGCCAGGCTCCTGCTGGAGTACGGCGAGAGGCTTATCCAGGAGCAGAAGACAGGCTCTTAAAACCATCAATATAAAAGGAGGCCAGTAATGGTAAGAGTGGTAATACAGCGTCACCTGAAAGAGGGTAAGAAGGGAGACCTCCTGCCATTGCTCAGGGCGCTCAGGGCGGCGGCTATGAGCTACTCGGGCTATATACACGGAGAGTCTCTAGTCGGCACCGAAAACCCGTCTATAATCTCGGTGCTGAGCACCTGGCAGAGTCTGGAGGACTGGAAGAAATGGGAAAAGTCGGAGCAGCGAGTTAAGCTGTATGAGAAAATCGAGCCCCTTCTGGTGGAAAAGCCCGGGGTCAGTGTCTATCAGATAATGGCTACCGAAGAGAAGTAATACCTGACCAACGGAGCCGGAGGCGGGTTCGTAACGCAGTCAGAATCTATCAGTTAGCGCTGCCGGATGTGGGTAGATTGACCTAGGTTAAATCATATATTAACAGGCGTAATTGCTTGACTTCTTATACCTCATGAGATAAACTAGGTACTGGGCGCTTTCAGACAACAGGAACGATTTTAAGCTGAGAATTTTCCCCCGAAGTCTCAGCTTTATTATGGTAAACGCAAGATTCTCATGAAGATTGCTATTAGTGGCAAAGGCGGCGTAGGTAAGACGACACTGACCTCTCTACTTTCTCGGATTTTCACTGAGGAAGGCTACTCTGTTTTAGCCATAGACGCAGACCCCAATTCCAACCTGGCCGCCACTCTGGGCATCCCCAATCCCGATGACATAACCCCCATCTCCGAGATGAGTGCTCTTATCGAGGAACGCACCGGAGCCAAGCCGGGTAAGTCGGGGGGGTTTTTCAAGCTCAATCCCAAGGTTGACGATTTGCCAGAGAAGTACGCTCTCAAATATAATGGGGTTAGATTTATGGTGATGGGGCGGATAAAGCAGGGCGGCACTGGCTGCTACTGCCCGGAGAATGCCCTCCTGCAAGCCCTGGTCACTCACCTGCTCCTGGGCCGGGACGAGGTGGTGATTATGGACATGGAGGCCGGCGTGGAGCACCTGGGCAGAGCCACCGCCAGAGCGGTAGATAGATTGATTGTAGTGGTAGAACCAGGACGACGCAGTATTGAGACTGCCCGCAGAATCAAGAAACTTGCCGAGGAAATCGGTCTGCACAGTATTGCCGCTGTGGGCAGCAAGGTACGTAGCCAGTCCGAGCGGGATTTCATGACCTCCAGCCTGCCCGATTTTGAGTTCCTCGGTTTTCTCCCCTATGACCAGGCTATAGTCGAAGCCGACCTGGCCGGCCGTCCCATCTCCGAAGCCAGCCCCAGGATTATCGATGAAGTCAGGAATATCTACCATACCCTGTTAGCGAATGCTTAAGGCATGAGCACTAATATATAAGCCGTTAAATTTAACAAGGAGGTTGCAGTGGCTTACGACGCAACGAAACTAAAGGACTGGCAAATTTCCGAGGCGGCTGAGGAGAATATGCCCACCCCCGATGAGTGGCGGGAGAAGCTGAATCTGCAGAAGGACGAGGTTATTCCCTACGGCCGGTTATGCCGGCTCGATTTCATGAAGATTATCGAGCGCCTTAAAAACAAACCGGACGGCAAGTACATCGAGGTAACGGCTATCACCCCCACGCCGCTGGGGGAGGGGAAGAGCACCACCTCCTGCGGTCTTATGGAGGGTATGGGCAAGCGGGGTCTTAATGTAGGTGGCTGTCTGCGGCAGCCTTCGGGCGGGCCGACGATGAATATCAAGGGCACCGCCGCCGGCGGCGGCAACGCCCTGCTTATCCCCATGACCGAGTTTTCCATGGGGCTTACCGGCGACATCAACGATATTATGAACGCCCACAACCTGGCCATGGTGGCGCTGACCGCCCGGATGCAGCACGAGCGCAACTACGACGATGAGCAGCTGGACCGGCTGACCAAGATGCCCCGCCTGAACATCGACCCCACCCGGGTGGAGATGGGCTGGATTATGGACTTCTGCGCCCAGAGCCTGCGCAATATCGTCATCGGCCTGGGCGGGCGCATGGACGGCTTTACCATGCAGTCCAAGTTTGGCATCGCCGTAAGCAGTGAGCTGATGGCCATGCTCTCCATCGTGCGGGATTTAGCCGACCTGCGGGAGAGAATGGACAATATCACTGTTGCCTTCGATAAGAAGGGCAAACCGATTACCACCGGCGACCTGGGGGTGGGCGGCGCCATGACCGCCTGGATGCGGAATACCATCAACCCCACCCTGATGTGCACCGCCGAATACCAGCCCTGCATGGTGCACGCCGGGCCTTTCGCCAATATCGCTGTTGGCCAGTCTTCAATCATAGCCGACCGAATCGGCTTAAAGATGTTCGATTACCATATTACCGAGAGCGGATTTGCCGCTGATATCGGCTTTGAGAAGTTCTGGAACGTCAAGTGCCGCTACAGCGGGCTCAAGCCCCACGTATCGGTGCTGACCACCACCATAAGAGCCCTGAAGATGCACGGCGGTGGGCCTAAAGTGGTTGCCGGCATTCCGCTGCCCGACGCCTATAACAAGGAAGACCTGGGGCTGCTGGAGAAGGGGTTGCCCAACATGCTGCACCTTATCGGGGTTATCCGGAAGTCCGGCATCAACCCGGTGGTCTGTATTAATGCTTTCAACACCGATACCAAGGCGGAGATAGCCATGGTGAGGAAGGCGGCTGAGGCCGCCGGCGCCCGCTGCGCCGTATCCACCCACTGGGCCGACGGCGGCGACGGTGCCCTGGAGCTTGCCGATGTGGTCAAGGAAGCCTGCGATGAGGAGAACGAGTTCAAGTTCCTCTATCCCAACGAGATGAAGCTGCGGGACAGGGTTAACATGATTGCCAAGGAGGTTTACGGAGCTGACGGCGTGTCCTGGACACCAGAGGCGGAGAAGAAAGCCAAGGCTTTCGAGGCTGATGATAAATATGACGAGTACGCCACAATGATGGTCAAGACCCACCTGTCGCTTACTCATGACCCCGCCCTTAAGGGTGTGCCCAAGGGCTGGACTCTACCCATACGCGACGTGCTGATTTACTCCGGCGCCAAGTTCCTCTGCCCCTGCGCCGGGACGATAAGCCTGATGCCGGGTACCAGTTCCAGCCCGGCCTTCAGGAAAGTGGATGTCGATGTAAATACCGGTAAGGTTACCGGGTTATTCTAGAAAGCGGAGAAGAACTGTTTGAGCTTTAATATTGCCGTAGCCGGAAAAGGCGGCACCGGGAAGACCTCAGTGGCCAGCCTGGTTATCCGTTACCTGATGAAGAAGGGGGCCGGGCCGATTCTGGCTGTTGATGCCGACCCCAACGCCAATCTGGGGGAGAGTTTAGGACTTGACATAAAACAGACGGTTGGCTCTCTAATTGCCTCTTTTAACGAGGAGAAGATAAACATCCCTTCCGGTATGACCAAGGAAGCCTACCTTGACGTTAAGATGAACGGGGCTATAGTCGAGGCCAAGGGAATTGACCTGGTGACTATGGGTCGGGGGGAGGGGCCGGAATGCTACTGCTACCCCAATGTTATCCTGAGGAAGTTTGCCGATGCCCTTTCCGGGAACTACCCCTATACGGTAATGGATAATGAGGCGGGGATGGAGCACCTTTCCCGGCGGACTACCCAGAATATCGACGAGCTGTTGCTGGTTTCCAACCATTCGGTAAAAGGGGTAAGAACCTTAGCCCGGATAAAGGAGCTGGTGGACGAGCTGAAGCTGGTGGTTAAGCGGCAGTCGGTGATTATCAACCAGGTTCCCGATGGGATTGACCCGATAGTAGCCAAGGAAATGTCCCGGCTGGGCCTTGAAGCAACCGCCACCATCCCCATAGATGACGAGATATACCAGTATGACATTGAGCTAAAGCCGCTGCTTGACCTGCCCGATAGCTCCAGGGCGGTGCAGGCGGTTAATAATCTGATGACCAGGCTTCTGGACGGAAAGGGGTGAAAAATGACCGCCCAACTTATTAAAGGCGCTGAGGTTGCCGCGCAGATTCGCGAGGAACTAAAGAAGGAGATTGCCGAGTTGAAGGCGAAGCACAACGTCGTGCCCGGGCTGGTTACGGTGCTGGTCGGCGCCGACCCGGCTTCGCAGGTCTACGTTGGCGCCAAGGAGAAGACCTCCAAGGAGCTGGGTATCTATTCGGAGAGGTACGACCTCCCGGAGAAGACCAACCAGCAGGAGCTTTTGAAGTTGATTGACAAGCTCAATAAAGACCCCAAGATTAATGGCATCCTGGTGCAGCTGCCCCTGCCCAAGCACCTCAACGAGGAGGAAGTCCTCTTCGCCATCGACCCTAAAAAGGATGTTGACGGCTTCCACCCGGTGAACGTGGGCAAGCTGATGATTGGCGAGCCTGACTATATGCCCTGCACCCCGGCTGGCATCCAGCAGCTTTTAATCCGCTCCGGCACCCAGATTGAGGGCGCCGAGGTGGTCGTCGTCGGGCGGAGCAACATCGTCGGCAAGCCCATTGCCAATATTTTATTGCAGAAGGCGCCGGGAGCCAACGCCACCGTTACCATCTGCCACACCAGAACTCGCGATATGGCTTTCCATACCAGGAGAGCCGATATATTAATAGTTGCCGCGGGAAAGCCCAAGTATATCACCGCTGACATGGTTAAAGAGGGCGTTGTTGTGATTGATGTGGGTGTGAATGAGATAGGCCGTACCGCCGAGGGCAAGCGAATACTGGCCGGTGATGTCGATTTTGAGACGGTTAAAGAAAAAGCCAGCGCCATTACCCCGGTTCCGGGTGGGGTGGGGCCGATGACCATAACCATGCTGATGATGAACACGGTCCGGGCAGCTAAAGTGGCCGCCGGATTGGCTTAGGAGGTATAACCGATGGAATATAAGATTGAGAAAAAGAAGGCGCCGGGCCGGGATGAGGTGGAGGTGCTGGGGGACACCTTCGAGGAGGGTATCCCCGAGGGTGAGGAGTTGGGAAGGTGGCGGCAGAAACTGAGCAGCCGTGAGGATAAGCTAAAATATCTGCAGAACGGTGAGCGCTACTGGTTCAGCGAGGAGTGGTTCGGCAGCGAGAAGCGGAAGACTCCGGCTTAAGATTAAGGAGGGATAATTATGGCTTTAGAAATCCCCAAGACAGCCTACAGCGGGAAAATCAAAGAGATAAAGCTGGGCAGCGGTGGCAAGGCGGTGACCATCGGCGGCGAGACCGCCTACCCGTTTTACCTCTTTGAGGGGGAGATGCCGCATCCGCCCCGGATAGCCATGGAGGTCTGGGATATGCCCCCTGAAGAATGGGCCCCGGCTGCCCTGGAGCCGTTTGAGGGGGTGACCGGCGACCCGGTTGCCTGGGCCAAGAAGTGCATTGATGACTACGGTGCCGAGATGGTCTGCCTGCAGCTGATGAGTACCGACCCCAACGGGCTTGACCGGGGGGCCGAGGAAGCCGCCGCCGTGGTCAAGAAGGTGGCTGACGCCATAGATGTCCCTCTGATTGTCTGGGGGACGGCTAACCATGATAAGGATACCGATGTCCTGCGGCTGGTGGCCGAGGTCTGCCAGGGTAAAGACCTGATTATCGGGCCGGCGGAGGAGGGCGACCACAAGAAGATTGGCGCCGCCGCTATCGGCTACCACCATACGGTGATAGCATCGACGCCGATAGATATCAACCTGGCCAAGCAGCTTAATATTCTGCTGGGCAACCTGGGCGTTCCCGATGAGCTGCTCGTCATGGACCCCACCGTCAGCTGCATCGGCTACGGCATCGAGTATTGTTATTCGGTAATGGAGCGGATGAGAATGGCTGGCCTGACCCAGCAGGACGACAAGCTGCAGTATCCGCTTGTCTGCAATATATCCAAGGAAGCCTGGAAGACCAAGGAAGTGCATCTGGCTGATGATGAGCTTAATATGGGTGATGCCAAGAAGCGGGGAATCCTGCTGGAGGCGATGTCGGCCGCGGTGCTACTTATGGCCGGTGGGGATGTGATGGTTATGCGGCACCCCGAGGCTATAAAGCTGGTCCGGGAGATGATAGCCGAGCTGACGGCTTCCTGAAATAATAGACGCTAAGGAAGAGGTGACTTTAAAGATGGCAGATGAGAAGGAAACCAAGAGCATTGACCAAGCCAGTATTGAATTGATTGAAAAAGCGGCTAAAGACGGGGTTAACACCGTTTTTGACCGGGCGGAAACAATGAAGCCCTGTCCTATAGGTGCGGTGGGTAGTTGCTGCAAGAACTGCGGTATGGGACCCTGCCGGGTGCCGCTGCCCAGGGGTAAGGAGGAGACCCCCGAGGAGAAGCAGAAGCGGAGGGGAGT
>Ga0315543_1003778_pt1 | contig 13278 bp, 17 predicted proteins | sample SalMarSW160210MG_2_FD_203098 | JGI IMG/M metagenome (GOLD analysis project Ga0315543, IMG submission 203098) | Salt marsh sediment microbial communities from the Plum Island Ecosystem LTER, Massachusetts, United States - Salt Marsh Sediment SW1601-210 ...
TTTTTAACATATTTAATCAATGCTGGCGTTTGGATAGCGCCTATGTCGAGTCTGCCATGACCAAAATATATTCCATTTGATTTACCGAATTCGGCTATTCCTATTTTGCGTTGCTTTTCAGTAATAGCTCCTGCTGGGCAGACCGCCATACACCCGCCGCACGAATGGCATAAGTTCTCAAAAACAAGAACAGAACCTTTTAAACTTATAATTGCGCTGTATTGACAAAGCCGGCCGCATTTCCCGCAGCCTGTGCATTTACCCTGATTGACTTCGGGCACTCCTACAGTAACATCTTCTGTAATCTCGATATTAGGCTTTAAAAAAATATGTCCGTTAGGCTCTTCCGCATCACAATCAATATACTGAACCTCCTGTCCGGCTTGAGAGAGCGAAGTAGCCAGATTTGTGGCAATCGTGGTTTTGCCTGTACCGCCTTTACCACTTGCAATTGCTATTTTCATACTTGCTTCCTATCAATTTCCATACGTTTGCCATGCATTTATTACCATGAACAAAGCCGCCCCTAATGTTGTGTATGCGAATATCCTTTTGAGGTTCTTTTGCTTTGTTTTAAGCGAGAATACACCGCCTAGGAGCCCTCCAGCTATGGCGGCGATACTCATGGGAATGGCCCAAAATGCGTTGAAATCCCCGGCTACCGAATGTCCGATCAGACCCATAAGAGCTGTGGCAGCTACCATGGCAGATGATGTACCTACCGCCACCCGCATAGGTACGCCACAACCAAGGACCATCAACGGGACCTTGAAAGACCCGCCGGAGATCCCGACCATTCCCGCAACCAGGCCGGTTCCTGCAGCGATTGGCAGAGCCAACCACAAATTCACCTCGTATTCGTGCTCGCCGAACTTTCGATGCCAGAAACCCAACCGATTTTTGTCGTAAGACTGTCTATTCCTTGCAGGTCTCAACATAAACAGGGCAGATAATACAAGCAAGCCGGCAAAGACAAATTTCAGAACTCCACTTGGCAGGACATGAGCATAGTATCCACCTAACAAAGCCATCACATCTGTCGGTGGATCAATCACCATCGCAAGCTTCCAGTCAATCGTTCGGCTCTTCTGAAAGACCAGCGCAGCCGCCACAGCCGTACACAGCAGGATACATTGTGCAGATGTTGCTGCCTGAAGCATGGGCAATCCGCAAGCCACTAACACAGGAACGTAAAAGTTACCTCCACCACGGCCGGTCATGCTCATTAGAAGCGAAATAGCAAGGATGGATATAACGCCTATGCCAAGTATCAGCATAATTTTATGTCTCTTTCTCCTGTCATATTAATTTCATCCCAATCAAATTTGTCTTTGGCAATCCAGCCGTTCTGTGGCAGAGAATCAAAGCAAACCGGTTTCGGATTACACCAATTACCCTGTAATATCTGCCACTTCGTATATCGATTCATTGGCGAGGCAGTCTTGTCTATTCTATAGCCATCCGGGTGAAATCCCACAATAACATCTCTAACATCAAGCGTCGTATCCATAATCTACCCCTGCTATGTAAAACGTTTTCGAATATACTGACAGTAAACAGCCATTGCAGGATTGTGACCTAAAACCCTATCCTTGGCTATGCCGCAGCCAAAACCCATATAAAGTTCTTTCTTTCAAAATATCTTTGATGATTTTCAAGCATTTCGTTATCCAACGTATATTTCCTCACAATCTTAAAACCCGCAAATCATCATTGCAGCACCAATTGCCAAGCCTGTAATAAGTGCAATAGTTTTTATAATCAAAAAGTCTTTCCGTGAATGAGCCAACATCGGAAGCAGGCCATGCCCATCCTGCACAATTGAGCTGCCGACAAGCACACTCAGAGGCACGGTGCCTTGAACATAAAGCGTTACAAATATAAGATGTGGCCCTGATTCAGGGATAATCCCAACAAGACATGCAGTAACCAGCACAATCCACCTGCCTTTTTGTATCATCGGGCCAAGGTCCAACCGCTCAGTTAGAAAATACATAATTACAATCGCTCCCAGAGTCCACATAAATATCTTGGGCACATGACGCAAAGCGATATGATGCCATAAGTGTTCTTCCAAAAAATGGTCATTTGTAGTGGCCGTGATGACCAGCGAGGCCGCAATCGTCATTATCAATGTATAACGAAGCCATGCAGGCATATCGCCGCCCAAAATCCCGCTGAATAATAAAATGAGTATAACGACCAATATGGATGTTAATAGAAAGCGTGCCATTGAGCAGTTTCGCCATTGCTGCCGAAATTGATGAAATGAAAATTTACTGCATTGCTCCTCAGGATGAATGTCGATACCTTTTAAACAATTCACGGATTTATTCTTCGGTTTATAAAAGAAATCTACGATTATACCAGTCAAGATACCGCAGATACTAAGGCTAATTCCCATGAACAATGCTGTTTTAGGAGCTATTGCCAAAAGTACAAATTGCTCATCACCAAACGTAGCAACCGCCGCTGCAATCATTGCGCCCAGGCTTACCATGCCGTGTGAATACATTGTAAATACAACAAAAGTTCCCAGGCATCCCGGCGATGCACCCAGCAACGCAGCAACAACATATTGCTTCCATCTGCTGCCAAGCAGTATTTTTTGCCACAGACTGCCGGCTACTGCGTTAAGATATTCAATCAGCAGCATCATCACAAAAACAAATGTTGTTATAAGGCAGGTCGTCTGGAATATCTGGAATATTTTTATCATAAACTATTAGTCCTTAAAATCGTTTTTTTATATCAAAGACAGCTCCTTATCCGTCTTGATGTTATCCCAATCAAATTTATCTATTTTAATCCAGCCGTTCTGCGGCAAAGAATCAAAACACACCGGTTTGGGATTGCACCATCTTTTTCCAGGAGAAAACTGCCATTTGGTATAGCGATTCATCGGCGAAGCCGTTTTATCTATCCTGTAACCATTAGGATGAAAACCAATATCAATTTCATTGCATCGAAATGTAATATCCATAATTGCCTCCCTGCATATTTGCACTGAATTATCTGCTGACTCTTTTATAAATTCTTCTTTACGTAACTCATTGGGAAATACTTGCCGGGGCAGCTTGTATTTGTGCTATGGCCTGGGGTCGTATTATGGCCATAGATTCTGCCGACCGGTATATCGTATCTTTCTGAAAGAAAACGCACGAGTTTCATAAGCGAGGTTATCTGGCTGCCGGAAGGTCTTGAATTGTTGAAGTTGCCTATAAGGCATATTCCGATTGCTTTTTCGTTGGCCCAGTTTGACGAATCGGTTTTACAGTGTGCTCCGGTTCGTTGTTCCGTCCAGCGGAAGGTGCTTTCGACCTGGCCATTTCCGCTGCCTGCGCCGTTGCCTATTACGAAGTCATATCCTATACCATCCCAGCCGTTATTATTGCGATGGTAATCGTCTATCGAAGCAATGCTGCCGGCCTCAGTTGCTGAATGATGAATTACGATAGCCTTCCAGTTTCTTTCATAGCCGCATGAAGGTACCCATGCAGAGCATAAAATGGTGGATTTATATGTTTTACTGCTTTCTATTTTATGAGGTTTCTGGCACGTTCGCGTCGTCTGCGATTCATCTGTAGATGTTTTTAGACTGTGATGAAGTGACGGCACAATGCCGGTAATTTGAGGTGTGTAGGATTCCTCACCTGCACAACCAATGAGTAAAACAGCGATAGTTGGGACATAAGCTGCAATGGTAAAGGTTATAATCTTTTTAAACACAAGTAAACTCCATTCTGCAAAACTTGTTTACGAATACCGGCAGCCTTGCAAAGCAAAGGTCAAATGTTAGCTTTTTTAAGCTTGTCTATTATTTCCTGAACCTCTTCAGCGCCATCTTCATATAATTTTTTCTCAGCCGGTGCCAGCTCATACAAAAGCCGTAAAAATTCGCCTGCATGAACACGCTCTTCATCAGCTATATCTACAAGCACATCTTTGGCCAGCTTATTGTCTGTGGACTCCGCTAATTGCATATATAGCTGAACTGCTTCGTACTCAGCAGATACCAGGAAACGAATTGCTCGAATCAATTCGGCATCCGTAAGTTTTCTGGCATTTACCATTCCGCTAAAAGGATTTCCAAATTCCGGCATAACTTATTTTCCTTTCATATTTTTTTCTTTAAAACCCTGTACAAAATTCATCTCTCAATTGCTGGGCAGTTTTGCCTTCAAAAATTTTCTCACTGGTCATGGCCAGATAAGTCGAATAGCCGCCCGACATACTACTGGCATTAAAACCTTTTTGTCTCAAAATTCGCGAAGCGATATAACTTCGAATGCCAACAGCACAATATACATTAATGGTTTTGTCTTTAGGTAATTTATCCAGTCTCTGACGCAACTGATTTACCGGCATGTTCACTGCTCCAGCTATGCTTCCCCGTTCGACCTCTGAAGGTGAACGAACGTCAAGCAAAAATACATCCGGATCCAGTTGTTCAAAATGCCTAACCGAAGCCGTACCATCGAGTATATTGCCGGCTGCATAGCCGGCCATATTCACAGGATCTTTTCCGCTACCGTATGGCGGAGCATAAGCCAGTTCAAGTTCCTGCAAATCAAAGACGGTCATCCCGGAACGAATGACAGTGGCAAATACATCTATTCTCTTATCCACACCGTCTTTGCCGACAATTTGCGCACCGAGAAGTTTTCCTTCCGGTCTGCTGAAAAGCACCTTTATGTGCATCTGCTGGGCACCTGGGTAATAACCGACATGATTGGCAGGATGGATGTAAACTTTTTCATAATCCATACCGGTCTTTTTTAAGTCTTTTTCAGTTGTACCTGTCATAGCTACTGTAAGGTCAAATACTTTAAGTATCGCTGTTCCCTGGGTGCCTTTATATTTAACGTCTCTGCCGCAGATGTTATCTGCTGCAATCCTGCCTTGTCTGTTCGCCAGTCCAGCCAATGGTATCAAAACCGGTTTTTTTAACACAAAGTGTTGAACCTCAATTGCATCACCGATGGCAAAAATATCAGGGTCGCTTGTCTGCAAATCCTCATTGACCTTTATCCCCCCTGTATCGCCAATCTCCAAACCTGCCTCTTTAGCCAGCCTGTTCTCCGGCTTTACCCCGATAGCAAGCACAGCCATATCGCAGCGAAGTTCCATGCCCGATTTTAAAGCGACAAACAACTTTAAATCACTTTCCCGAAAACCTGCAACTGCGTCACCGAGCCAAAGTGCAATACTCTGCTCGTGCAGATGCTCATGCAGAAGATTGGCCATCTCTTTATCCAGTGTGGGCATTACCTGGTCGAGCATTTCAACAATCGCGACCAGCATGCCACGCTTACGAAGATTCTCGGCCATCTCAAGGCCGATATATCCGCCGCCGACAACTACAGCCCGTTTAGGATTCTGCCCTGAGATGAAATCATTAATTACATCTGCATCTGGTATGCTTCGCAGTGTGAATATCCGTGGGGACTTGATTCCAGGTATAGGCGGTCTTGCCGGTTCCGCCCCAGGCGAAAGAATCAACTTGTCATATTTCTCAGTATAGATGGCTCCGGAAGATAGATCCTTTACATTTACTTCTTTACGCTTGCGGTCAATCTCCATCACTTCGTTATTAACTCTTACATCAATGTTGAATCTGTCCTTAAATCTCTTTGGCGTCTGAACAAGTAAATCATCGCGGTTTTTTATAACCTGGCCTATGTAATACGGCAAACCGCAATTGGCAAATGAGATATACTTTCCCCTTTCAAAAAGTATTATCTCGGCATCCTCATCCAGGCGGCGCAATCTTGCCGCTGCCGATGCTCCACCTGCTACACCGCCTACGATTACAATCTTTTTACTCATGTGTTATCCTCCTTGTAAGTCGAATAAAAATACTGCTATTGCCAGTACCGTCGTCCATTCGTCTTTTTTGCCCATTGCAGTCTGGGTCACATTTGTACTTTTTATAATTAGCCCGCTCGATTTATATACCTGCTCTTTTTCCGACCATGCCTTGTTAGGGTCAACCTCAAGACCCAGCGTTGTGCCGAGCATCCCGGCAGCCAAATCTTCAGCCATATCAGCAGCTTCATTGTGATTCATTCCATGACAATGAACCTCACTAAGATAACCCCAGTTATTGTCATCTTTCGGCAAAGCGACCCCAATCGACGAGGCAATAAGTCTGCCATGTTCACTCGTATCAGCTCTTGCCATTACACAATAGCAGATGCCTCCGGGCACGAGTTTTCTTAGACCGCTTTCTCTGCTTATAATCCTGCATTTGGGCGGGAGAATCGACGAGACCTGAACTAGATTTTGATGTGCTACTCCAGCCTGACGCAGGGCATCTTCAAATGACTTCAACTGGTATCTGTGACGACCAACTCCTTTGGTTAAAAAGACCTTTCTGGGAACAAGGCCGAGCTTTCCATGCATTATTGTGGTTCCTTCACAAATCCTAAAATCGTTCATTAAAAAGTAGGCTCCAAGCCGCGCTGGCGAGGATGAGAATTATTTCTTGCCTTACTGGTTAATCGACATAGCCTTTCAATGGATTAGTCCGCTTTTTCTTTTTCCAGTTCTTCGATGCGTTTATTAATATCATCGAGCGACTGTTGCAGGTATTCTGCTTGTTGTTTCAGGGACTCCTGCTCCTGTTTTGCTGCTGGTGCGGCAGGAAATCCGGCCGGATATCCGGCTCTATCTATGCCTCTACCCATACCGCGCCCCGTACCGCCGCCTCTACCCATACCGCGTCCGCCACCCATACCAAAATGACTGGTTACATTCGGCCCTGATGCAGAAGAAAAACTGCCTGTTTTGAATTGCTCAATAGCACCGCGGACAGGTCCGCTGAGGCCGACGATAACCTGTACTCCTACCTGGCCAAAGACATTAAATGCATTAGGGCCGCAATTACCTGTTAGTACAGTTGTTACTCCTTTTTCCGACATTAACTGAGCAGACTGAACCCCGGCACCGCCGCCGAGAGCAACATTGGGATTCTCGATTGGTTCAAATTGCATTGTGTCGGTATCAATAATTAAAAAGTACGCACATCGGCCAAATCGGGCTTCCACATTGTCATCAAGCGTAGGTCCTGTTGATGTTACTGCAACTTTCATAAACAACCCTTTCTATCAGAGTCCACATGTTCCAGTAGGACACGTTCCGGTTGAGCAGGAATTGTTCCCATGGCTACTCTGTCCAACGGAAAACCCTGAAAATAGTTTCTGCATATCCGAACTTCCACATTTTTCGCAAACGTGCTTGTTCTTGTCGCTGCTCTTTTCCAGAAATTCGGTTTTGTGCCCGCATTTACTACATTTGTATTCAAATATCGGCATCATTTTCCCTTTCTAATATCACTTACTCCCTTAAGTGCAAGAGAGCAAAACTTAGAGACCCGGCCTAAGGAACAAACACATAATCTCTGCTTAGCTTGCCGGACGACAAGCAACCAAAGAAGGTTGCCTTGCCCTCAAAGCTCTTTATTCTTTGCTGCTTTTCTGGCTTTCAAGTTCTTCTATGCGCTTTTTGATTCCGTCAAGAGAATCTTCAAAGTATTCTGCCTGACCTTTCAGACTATCCAACTCTTGCTGAGGCGCAACTGTTGGAGTAAACGGCGCACCACCATAAGCATATGGGCCCGCAGCACCACCATAAGCATACGGGTTCACAGCAGCACCATAAGCTGGAAAACCATATCCGGCTCTGCCCCAGCCAAAACCTCGACCTCTGCCAAAACCGCCGCCTCGGAAACCTCGACCCCGGCCCATACCCATACCACGTCCGCCAACAGGATTGGCATAACCCGGCACTGGATAGCCGGCACAAAAACCAGCAGCTCTACCTGTCATTGGTCCCATACCAACAGGACCTGTTCCATCACCACCTGGCATAGTAAATCTCCTTTCAAAAAAAATATTAACTTCTTGTCATTTTTGTTCCACATTTAGGACAACTTATTTGATTGCAAGGCTGTCCGACAACATGAGGGACTGTTGCACTGCAGTTCGGGCATACGCAATTTCCGCCCGGTCCTGCAGCGAAAGGCCCGCCCATTCTGCCTCTGCCTTGTCCCTGGCTTCGTCCCATACCACGTCCTGTGCCTGGGCCTTGGCCCATAGGACCTGTACCATCACCTCTTGGCATAATTTATCCTTTCAAAATCAAGTTTTAGTTTACCAACCTAATCTGCCTCTACCGCCTCTGAAGCGGCGACCGCAACCGAAGCCTCGCCCGAAGACTCTGCCATACATAGGCTGAACAGCAGCATAAGGCAATCCATAGCCATATTGGCTAACCGGCGTGCCTTGTATGCCAACAAAACCTTCTGCGTTGCCTGACTTGCCTTTAGGTCCTTTCAATACACAAAAACCCATGCCTCTTCCTGTCATAGGGCCTCTACCTTGTGGTCCTGTTCCATCAAATCCTGGCATTTTTTATTTCTCCATTAAATATTTTTGTTTTTTGAAAAATCATCTGACCAACTTTACAACCAATATCTCTTGCAATTACAAAACATTTGACCTTAAGTATGAAAAATATGTTTTTATCTACTTCGCTTAAAGTTTCATAATTGCCTTGTCCCTTGGCTATAATCAAATCAGCCTTTTCAAAGCGATTTCTGAAATTTTGTGAACAACTTTCAAGAATAGTGCCGGGCGCATCAGAGCCATTATCAATCACTTCGACTATTCTGGGAAAACCGGCAATTACGGCATCTTCCATTGTTGCATCATTTATTACAGGCGAACCTTTGACAGCTACAGTAACCTTTTCTATGGGCAACTGCTCAATCAGCAGGCGGTCAAAAACAATTTCTCCGGCATTATCCGCTATATAAAGAATTTCCTTTGCATCTTTTACTGCCTGCTGAAAAGGGTTTAATTGAACATCAACAAAATCAGCAGTCAAACATTCACTTATTGCCTTTTCGAGATCGCTCTCTTGCAAAGTTCCGTTGACTCCGAAATCAATTATATTTCCTGCTATTGCCAGACGAACCGCTGTATTAAATGGGTTGTCAGACTTGATAATGAATCGCCGCATTTTCGAATACAATTTCAGCGATGCATTATTGAACTCTTTTTTAACCTCGAGATACGGATCTTCAACACCCGTCAGTTCTCGAACCAGCCGATGTATCTGCTGCCCGATTACCGGCGGGCTTTGACTCATATCCAAGTTATTTGCCAAATGTAGAATCTCGCGCACCACCCGTTCGTGGATATGATGGTCCTGCGTCGCGTGTCTTGCAGCATCAAGCGACTGACGAACAAAACAGGGTATACAATCCAAATATGTTTGCATTTTCTTGCCCTAAAAAACCCTTAAACCCAGTGTCCTTCAACATTGGCCTTATCTACCTCTTTCAATTTTCCTGCCTTAAACGAATCTATCGCTTCCTGAACAGTCTGCTTTTCAGCAAGGAACATTTTTACACCAGCGACATTAAGCGTTCTGAATGCATTTGGTCCCACGTTGCCGGTGATGACTGCTTCGACGCCGAGATTTACAATATTGCCGCCGGTTTGAATTCCTGCTCCCTGTGCGGCATTTAAATTTACCGAGTTATCATGAGCTTTAAAATCGCCCGTGTCCGTGTCTACAACAATCAAATATTTTGCCCGCCCGAATCTCAGGTCTATTTGGCTTGTTAACCGTTCTTCAAATGCGGTTATTGCAATTTTCATTTTATTTTTCCTTTCTCTTTTCTGATTAGACTCCGTCCCCTTCGGCTACGCTCAGGACAGGCCTGTCGGTTGCGTGCAACTTGGTTTCCTTTTCGATAGTCAAGAGTTTTTCACCATCTTCCGCCACAGCGACCTCTTCGTCTGCCGAAACCTCTGCGGGCGCCATTCCAGCAGCCGGGCAGGGCATACTGCGGCAGACTTAAGTTACCTGTCTTATATGCGTTTAGAATTTGCTCTGTCGAGCCGGTTACAAACGGCAGCACCTTAATTCCAGAACCGCTTAGCATGTAAGCCAGCGGCCTGGAAACTGCTCCGCAGATAAGCACATCAACTCCAAGCTGTCTTAACTTAGCTGCTCTTTCGGGACCGCTTTGTTCGGTAAGAACTGTTTCATTGCGGCCCATCTCAACACCGTTTTCCAGCTCGACAAGCAGCAGTTTGTTAGCAAAGTCGAGTACGCTTGAAACATTGTTTTGCCAAACTGGTACAGCTATTTTCATAGGCAGCCTCCAGTACTAATATGAGCAAGCTTTATGCCAATAATTTAACCAACAAACAAGTTATAGCATAAAGCCTTTTACAAAAATAAGTTATGGAAAATATTTACTGTAAACCTGGTTTTGAGAAATCACACAAATATTGCATTGTGCAATGATATGAGAACCTTTGCTATTGCAAAATGCAATGGTTAATAGGCAAATGGTGAAGGGCTGGAAACTTATTCAGTCTTAATATTGAGGTTCTTTAGCTTTCGAAATAATGTGCTGGCATCGATCCCTAATTCTTTGGCCGCTAACGTTTTATTGTCTTTGTTTCGGCGAAGGGCCTGCTCAATCATAAGTATTTCCATCTGCCGGAGGGTTCTAAACTTGCTTATATCTGCTGGTTGGTCGCCAGCGGTTTTCCCAATTGATGCAGGTAGATGTTTTGTTTCTATGACATTTTCTTTGCAAAGGACAAAACAGTGTTCGAGAATGTTCTCAAGCTCCCGTATATTGCCCGGAAAATCATAACTTAACAGAACTGCCATGGCATCATCGCTGAGACAACATATATTCTTATTATAAATCCCATTGAAACGGTTTATAAAATGGTCAATTAAAAGCGGAACATCCTCACTTCGCTCCTTCAGCGGCGGCAGTGATAACTTAACCACATTTATACGATAGTAAAGGTCGCTCCTGAATTTACCCTGCTCAGACAATTCAGCCAAATCCTTGTTAGTAGCGGTAATCACTCTGACATCAGCCTTTTGGGAAGATACAGCGCCTACAGGCTCATAGGTTTTTTCCTGCAGCACACGCAATAATTTGACTTGAACAGATGAGGACATATCCCCAATTTCGTCTAAGAATATAGTACCTCCTTCTGCCAGAGCAAATCGGCCGGGTTTGTCTTTTTTAGCATCTGTAAAAGCCCCGGCCTTGTAGCCGAACAATTCAGATTCAAGCAATGTATCCGGAAGAGCACTGCAGTTAACCGCAATAAAGGGTTTTTTTCTGTGAGGACTCAAATTATGGATAGCTCTGGCAAACAGCTCTTTTCCAGTACCAGTCTGTCCTTCAATCAGCACAGCACAGTCGCTCTCGGCAATTTGCGGGAGAATATCAAAAAGCTCCTGGATTTTGTGATTTCTGCTGATGATGTCTTCGCAACTGTACTGTTTTTGAACCTGTTTTCGCAGTTCTTCAACAACAGTCATATCCCTAAATGTCTCGACACCGCCGATTGTCTTGCCATTTTCATCCTTGAGCAACGCTGTCGAAATAGTTATCGCTTTGCGTCTGCCTTGTGCATCTATGATATGAACGGGTTTATTGATAACCGGTTTGCCTGTATCCATAGTATAACGCAATGCACAGTCCGTTTCGCAGACATTTGCCCGCAGCACATCCTTGCAGGTTTGACCGATTGCGTTCTCGCGGGGTATTCCGGTTATTTGTTCAGCCGCCTTATTGAACGAGGTAATTCGCCAATTTTCATCTACGGTAAATACGCCGTCAGCAATACTGTCCAGAATAACATCTGTTTTTTTATAAGAATTAAGACTCATCTATACCATTATATTACCTTAAATGCTTTTTTTAATCGCCAAATCGTTCTGACTACCGGTAACTCAGACTCTATTTTGAGACTATTGATTACTTGTCCGAAGGTACAAACTTCCTTTCTGTAAAATGATAAACTTCTATTTTTTGCTTACACTATATTTTGATGAATCAGCCAGACAGCTACCGTAAGGTAAATTTGCTAAGCATCACAATCAAGATGGTGCAAGAAAGTTCGTTTTGCATTGTTTTATAATTATTAAGTATATTCAATCAATGTATCCAAACATTCCTTGTGAAAATAGTCAAACCTCTTATTTTCGTTTTTGTTAAAAATCGAAAATAATAACCTCCCATTTGTGGGGAATACCATTTTTCTGCTTGTAAATAAGACCAATAGTTTAAGTTCTTATTTGCATTTAGCTTATAAGTGAATTTGAAGGGCTCAAATCGCTTTACCCTCGGACTTTTTTATCCGAGGGTAAATATAAATATTTTGAATATGGATATTTTGAACAAGAAAAGCCAACAAACATAAATACTTGTTAGGATTTAACTTAAAAACAACGAGGCCGAAGGGGCTCGAACCCTCAACCTTCGGATCGACAGTCCGATGCTCTAGCCAATTGAGCTACGGCCCCGAAAAAACCAAAGAACCATAATAAGTAATATCTAACAAATTTTTGTCAAGCCCTTTAAACCCATTTTTCACTTAAAATAATCCAATTTCATATAATTTATTCATCTATAAAAACTTAGCATACATAATATACTTCCCCAACCAATTTTAACTCGATTCGCCTTATAACCTATATTACCACAATATATTGTATCTTGCCAATTTTACCTCGGAACATCCAAATTACATACGAAAACCTAAAATTCTAAAAAAGTAGGATAAAGCCAATAAAATGGCCAATAAGCCATTCGCGAAACAGTCAAAATTACCAAAATATCTCAAAATAAAACAGCAAACTTTTTTAAAGTTTTCATTTCTACACTGTCGATATCAGTATTGGAAGTTCTGATATTTATCCGCAATGGAATAGCGGAAACACAATATATAGGGGTTCGACAGGAAATTAAGCCTTCGATCCTTGAGTTTTAGCTGGAAAAATGGGATTTTTCAGACTAAAACCCGGACAGGAAAGGTAAAAGTTATGAATCAGGCCAAAACTCAACCTCGGATTAACAGACCCCAGGCAAGTCATTACCAGGCTTTGAGTTCCAAAGATGACTGCAAAACTGAAGAACTCCTACAGGCCGGTGCCAAAACACCGCTCGGTCAGTTACTTAAAAAAATGGCAAAACTGCCTGAGGTCAGATTCGAGAAGGTCTTAAATGTTCGAAGACAAATCTGCAGAGGACAATATAAAGTCGATGAAAAACTCGATGCCGCAATCGACACAATACTTGAAGAATTACTAATCAAACCTTAAGCAGGCTCGATTTTCCAAAATATTTTACCGAAGAAAATCCTGGTTGCAACCTTTCGGTACACGATTATCTCCCCATTCAAACACAAATGTGTTTTAAAAAGCCGTCAAATCAGAAATGCAATG
>Ga0315543_1003779_pt1 | contig 13277 bp, 8 predicted proteins | sample SalMarSW160210MG_2_FD_203098 | JGI IMG/M metagenome (GOLD analysis project Ga0315543, IMG submission 203098) | Salt marsh sediment microbial communities from the Plum Island Ecosystem LTER, Massachusetts, United States - Salt Marsh Sediment SW1601-210 ...
ATAGAGGTTTACATGTGGACCGCCAAGGCTGACATGCGCTCCGGGGCAAGCAGACTTTGAGCTGCGCATAGTGGCAATGGCATCAATAAGAGTAAAAGTCATAGCCTGGATGCCTACAACATCAGGTTTGCTCTGAGCTATATGCGCTGCGATATCCTCCTGCCTCAGATGCAGAGCCAACGTGTCAAGCAATTCAACCTCGGCATCCGTCCACGCCTTCAGGCCAGCCGCAACGTAAAGCAATCCCAGCGGCGGGTACATACCTGTTTCGGTGTCCACCGACTTGGGCACATTGGTTGTAATCATATGGTCGTGCGGAGGACGAATAAGCAATACTTTCATAACGTGGTCTCGGATAATTGTAGAATATATACCATTAAGCTCAATTCTGTAACCGACATCGAATTATAACATAAATGCGTCGTGTTTACAACCGCTCATGGCGTTCCCTGCGGATAGCAGATACCTGGTCCGTTAGCAAACCGAGCATAAAGATAATGACAGCCGAGATTCCAAGGAAAACGGCGCTGGCGGGGATCGCCCTTCGGTACAGAATAAGGTTAAGTGTAGTCATAACGACTGCAAGAAGTATTAAAATACCGCTGACTGGCAGGAATACGCGCAGCGGGTCAAAAAGCACCGTAAGTCTCAACATCAGCATCATAGTCTCCGGCCCATGCTTGAGTTGCTTGACTGTGCTGGTGCCTACGCGTTTGGTGGTTTTGATGGGAATCCATTTTATTTGATGGTTGCCTTTTAACATAGCGAATGTGGATGTGGTCGAAAACGAAAAGCCTTGTGGCATTAGATGAAGATAGCGCAGTAAAACGTCACGCTTAAATGCCCGAAAGCCGGAATTTATATCAGGAATTTTTTCCTTAGCGAGGTAGTCAGCGAACCATTTTAGGATCTTTTTGCCGGGTCTGCGGTGAAGGTCTATGTGAGAACCCTTCGTCCGGGCGCCGACTACCATATCGCACTGGTCAATATGTTCCAGAAGGCGAGGTATATCATTTTGGTCTTGCTGGCCGTCAGAATCGATGAACACAACGATATCTGCATCTGTCGCTCTGACGCCCGATGAAAGACTGGCACCATAACCTCGATTTTGCGAATGTGTTAGAACTTTTGCTCCACGCTCTTCTGCAATCTTGCCTGTATCGTCGCTGGAGCCGTCGTCAATAACTATTACTTCCCAGCTATGCTCATTGGCCATTGGTATGAGCTTGTCAAGCACCTCACCAATAGCGTCTGCTTCATTATAGGCCGGCATGATAATACAGATTTTTTCTTCTTTAGTCACACGCATCCCCGTCAAAAAACAAAGCTCAATGACCCACAATCAAGTAAATCCATCGTCCATCCGATACTAAAACTTTACGCTGACTGTAAACAAAAAATACTCGCCTGTTGGTCAGAAAACAAGAAAAACAAAGGCCCTCTGGACGAAAAACAATTTACCTTTTGAGATTTTAACTGACCACACATAGCTTTACAACCGATATTTTCGCTATTATTATATTACAACGAAGCTGGAGCTTTGCCGGATTAAAGGCTATACAATAGGTGAAAGTGTTTTATGAAGAAAGAAAGTGTTTTAGACCGACCGAACAAAGCCTTTAGTTTCTGGTTTTGTGCGGGATTACTTGTCATATTGCTTGCTTCGATACTGGCTCGCGATATTGATAGGCCATTTTATGGCCTGCACAGTTGGAAAGAAGCGGCTGCTGCCTGGCGGGCCAGATGTTACCTGAAATACGATCTGGACTACACAAAGGGGTTGGCTCTGTGGGAGGTTGGCGACCCTCCCAGTGAGAAGCCGAATCGTTCACTGGACCATCCTCAGCTTGGTTTATTTTTGCCGGCCCTGGATATGGCCATATTTGGTATTAACGAACGAGGTGCGAGGATAGGCGTAATAATAAGGGCGGTGTTAAGCTTGCTTGTTTTTCTCAGAATCCTGCGTGGTTTGGTGGATGGCAAAACAACTCTCTTAGCGGGTCTTTTGTTCGTTATTTTCCCTATCACTGGCTACTTTGGGGTTCGAGGATGGGTTACGGTCGCTAGTTTATTGGCGGTCTGGTACTATCTTGTGATAATCGGGGCCGTTAAGAATGGGCCGGAACCTAAAACGTATCATAAATGGCTCTTGGCTGTTTTACTTTTCCTGGCCCTGCAGTTGACTTGGGAAGGATTCTTCTACGCATTGGCTATCGGCGTGCACTACGTCTTTCGGTGCATTCACCGCAGGAAATTTCCAGAGAAGACTCTGCTGGCAATATTGATTATTGCGCCGTTGTCCAGTTTGGCATTGGATTTTGCGGTTCTGGCATCAGGCCACGGCTGGGACTGGGAAAAAGTATGGCAACTCTATCGATGGCGGGCTGCCAAAGGTGAGATGCCTGAATTTGTTTGGGGCTTGTGGTTCGCAAAGATGTGGGAGTTTGCAGTTACTAATTTTACATTGCCGGTTTTAATTACGGCAATAGCATATTTAACATTTGGACAACTGTTTGTTTTTACGGCAGATACTACAAAGGAAGCTCCAAAGACCGTAGAAAGACGGTTCCCCCAATTCTGGCTTTTCCTTATGCCAGCGCTATTTCAGCTGTTCATATTAAAGGGGGCTCTCTGGAGACACCAGTATTGGGAATCTCCTCTGGTGCCATTTATTGCCGTAGCTGCGGCGTTAGGTATTATGCTGCTGGCGGATTTCCTGGCCAAAATAAACCGCTGGGTAGCTAACGCGGCCATTGTATTACTTGTGGGAATAATATTTATATCCTGCACGATGGGGCTGAACTACTATTACAGTATCCGCTGGCAGTCACCGGTGAAAATCAAAATGTTCAAAGACCTAAACCAAATGATACCACCGGACAAAGCACTATTGAGCTTTGAGGACTTTGTAGTTAATCAGCATCCTGTAAAAGGTTCACACTATCGGCCGGAGGTCGCTTGGTATCTGGACAGAAAAATCGTGGTTGCCAAGGCGATGGAAGAGATTACAAAAAAAGCTGGAACGGGGGGGTACCCATATTACTTGATTCCCCAAGTAGAACAACTAATGCCTCTTATAGGGCAGTTAAATCAGCGGTATAAATATCAGTACGTTCCCGGCCACCAAGGTGAAGCAACCAAAGATGGCAAATTTCTAAAGGCGGGAATGATGTCATATTTCATTTTCGATTTGAACAGACCTATAGGAGGCAGTTGAACCTCCACCATTGGAGCAAAGCCAGGCCTCTATCAGACCGGATACTTAACGTATAGGGAACTCGCTGCACAAATCTTTTACCTGTTCTTTTATCTTCTCTTTGAAAGATTCGTCTATCCCGCATTCACTATCACTTACTATTTTTACCTCCTTCAATACCACATCTATTAACGCCGATATGCTGCCTATTTCCTCTACACCCATTCCCCTTTTCGTAACAATGGGTGTGCCCAGCCTGATACCGCTGGTAATCGTAGACGGCCTCTTGTCATAAGGCAGCGGGATTCTATCGACGATTATACCACACTCTTCGAGACACTTTTGTGCTGTTGCGCCTGTCAAACCGTCTCGCGAATTGGCCACGTTTATCAGAACCATATGGTTGTCCGTGCCGCCGGTTAAAACATCGTATCCCAGAGCCATCAAATCGGCTGCAAGTCTTTTTGCATTTTCTACGATTTTGAACTGTCTGGTCCTGTATTCGTCGGCAAGCGTTTCTTTGAAGAAAACCGCTTTAGCTGCTATATGGTTCAAATACGGCGTCCCCTGCACACCCGGAAATGTCGAGTTCTCAATCTGCTTCCACCAGGGTATCTTTTCCCCCTTTACTTTTATCTTCTGGTCATATTCCTTACCCATCAATATCACCCCGCCTCTTGGCCCTCCTGGCTTATAGGTGCTTGTCGTTGTAAAATGCGAATAGTCCACGGGTGACGGATGGGCGCCAGCCATTACTAATCCTGATATGTGTGAGATATCCGCCAGAAGATACGCTCCGACTTCGTCCGCAATCTCTCTGAACTTCCCGAAATCTATCGCCCTCGGATAGGCGGAGGCGCCGCATATAATCAGCTTGGGTTTTACCTTGACTGCCTTGTCCCTGATAGCTTCATAATCCAGAAGAAAAGTTCTCTCATCGAGGTAGTAATTTTCTATATCGAATAATTTACGTGTCAAAGACTGTTTTGCTCCATGTGAGAAATGCCCCCCTTGTTCTAATCCCAGACTTAATATCTTATCTCCCGCTTCCAGCACTGCGGCAAGGACAATTTGATTGGCGCCGGTGCCGGAATGAGGCTGCACATTTGCATATCGTGCGCCGAATGCCTTCTCGGCCCTGCTGATTGCAACTCTCTCTACATCGTCAACAGTTTTGCAGCCTCCGTGAAGTCTGGCTCCCGGAAAACCCTCAGCCGTTTTGTTCTGAACAACCGAACCAAGTGCTGCTAAAACCGCCCGAGAGCATTGATTCTCTGCAGCGACAAGCACTAAGCTGTTTTGCAGTCTTTCGTACTCTTCCGTTATTAGCTCATAAACCTGCTTATCTTGCTTTTTCAGAGCGCCGAATTGCCCTTCGTGATATTCTTCAAAGCTCGTCTTATCAAGCGACATTTCACACCCGCTAATCACTTATCCGAAAAAACTCCTGACAATATCGTTAAATGTTACGTAAAGAACAAGTGCAATCACAAGCACCCACCCGACAAAAGCAGCTTTCTCCTGAACACGCACACCAACCGGAGAACCTTTGATTTTCTCAATCAACAAAAACAAAATATGCCCCCCGTCAAAAGGCAGCAGAGGCAAAACGTTAAACACCGCAATAAAGGCGCTTATCAGACCGAGAAAATAAACGTAATCTATCAACGGCCGTTCGGCAACAATCTTGTAACTCAGGCTGAGGATACCGACAGGCCCCATAAGGCTCTTCGGGCTGAAAAGCCCGGTTACCAAACCCTTTAACGTTATGTACGCTTGAGCGATAAACATAACGGTCTTTCTGTATCCCATCCCGATTGCATTAACCGGACCTGCGGCCTTGTAAAGTCTCTCTAAAGGTTCAAACGGAATAATAAAGTCAGCAAAAACCGATTTAACAGTCACAAAATCCTCATCCGCCTTCACATCCAACACAACACTGCCATCTCTCTCCTCATCTAAACGATAATCAATCGTAACACGCTCACCGGCATTCTGCCTGATTTCTCTGACAATCTCGTAAAAGTTTGACACGCTGACCCCATCAATACTTGTTATCACAGCGCCGCGGGGAATCTCCAGCTTTGCCGGCCCGCATTCAGCGGCAATGGTCTTGGCAACAACCGCATGCTCAACGTCAAACACAGGAAAAATACCAATTACCACCCGCTTACCATCCTGCGAACGCTTAGGCACAACGGTAACCATAAAGGTATCTTCGAGACCATTAGCATCCGCACGCAACACTCGGATGGGCAGTTCCTGTGCCTCATATTCTATGGTAACATCACGTATTTCCTTGTAAGTAGGATTCTCAACACCACCAACTGCGAGAATAATATCGCCATTCTGCACGTCGATTTTGGTATCAGCGGCCTTTACCCGCAAACGTAGCACCATAGAATATATATGCGCCAGGTCGGATTCGGATTTGGGTTCCCTGTTCTCAAAGCTCAAATCCAGCAGAATCCGTGATTCAATTAACTCTACCTTGCCGGATTTGTCGCTTCGCTCAGCTAAAATAGTAACTTCCGGAACAAGGGCATCTTCAACCACTTTCTCCAACTCCCAATGAGTCCGAACATCCTTGCCGTCAACAGATTTAATCCGGTCACCTGGGAGTAGGCCGGTTCTCGCAAGCAACTCATTAGCGTAAGAAACCTCTGCAACAACCAAACTACGTGGCATCTCGACACCGAACCCTTTTACTTCATCAAGCAGGCCTTCCTCAGCTACAAGTGCATAATCCTCAATGATGCCGTCTTCATGCCTGACCTTTAATGCGACCTTTTCGTTCCTGCCCGACAAAGCCGCTGCTACCGCAATATCGTAATAATCGAGGTCCTTGCTCTTGCCTGCTATCTCAATTACTTCGTCACCACCCCTTAGTCCCGCACGGGCTGCAGGCGAATTCGCCACCACTCCGCCAACCACCGCAGGCACTCGATTTATACCAATTAGAAAAACTATCATAAAAACTATAAGGGCGCCGATAGCATTAAAAACTACTCCTGCTGCTATAACAGCCATACGGGCCCCAACCGTTTTATTGGCAAACGAACGTGGGTCATCGCTGGTCTCAACCGAGCCGGCATCTTCCTGCCCAAGCATCTTGACAAAGCCGCCGAACGGAATAACCCCGATTCGATATTCGGTCTCGCCGGGCTGGTGGACTTTTTTGCCGATAGTAAAACTCAACCCCCCTTCACTGGATTCATCTCCTTTGGTGAAAAGCCTGGGTAAAATACGAATACGCCAGCCTCTTTCGACTCTCAAAATCCCTGCTAAAATAGGAGGAAAACCGATTGAAAAAGCCTCGACTTTTATCCCCGTGAGTTTGGCAAAAATGAAATGTCCGAACTCGTGAACCAAAACCACCGCCCCAAAACCAATAAAAGTCAGAAGAAGATTACCAAAAGTGTTGATGTTTCGAGCAACCAGATAAATAACTGCGGCAAAAGCGACCATCCACAAAATCGCATTAAAAAAATACTTCCCGGATAAACCTCTTACTTTAGACATAAAACAATCCCTAAAAAACCTGATTACACGTCCATAAATCCCGTTACGCTCTTGTGCTCTCGTGCTCTTTGTGTAACCTCTCTTCTCGCCCAGGCATCTGCCTCAAGAAGTTCCTCAAGCGACACTTGCCTTTTAACACTATGCCTATTCAGACAGTGTTCGATGAGTTCGACTATACTGACAAATTTAATTCTGCCCGCCAAAAACTCCTCCACAGCAGCCTCGTTCGCAGCGTTAAAAACAACCGCAGCCGTCCCGCCTGTTCGGGCAACCTCAAAACCCAAGACAAGTGCACGAAACGTCTCCGCATTGGGCTTCTCAAACGTAAGCTGACCGATTTTCTCAAGCTGTAAATGCTCGGCAATCCCAGCCACACGCGCCGGATACGTCAAAGCATACTGAATCGGAAGACACATATCCGGCTTGCTGAGCAGCGCTATTAACGAACCGTCCACAAATTCAACAAGTGAATGAACTATCGATTCCGGATGAATCAAAATTTCTATTTTCTCGACCGGCACATCAAAAAGCCAGTGCGCCTCGATGACCTCAAGGGCCTTATTCATCATAGTCGCCGAGTCAACGGTGATTTTCGGCCCCATATCCCAGACGGGATGCGAAAGTGCCTGCTCAAGCGTTACATTTTCGATATCCTCTGGGCTCATCTTTCTAAATGGCCCGCCCGAGGAAGTTAAAATGATTTTACTGACCTCCTCACGCAAACCCGCCTGCATAGCCTGAAAAACCGCCGAATGTTCGCTATCCACCGGCAAAATAACGCTGCCGCTCGCCTTTACAGTCTGAGTAAGCAGCTCACCCGCGACAACAAGCGGCTCTTTATTGGCGATAGCGAGTGTCTTGCCTGCTTGTGCTGCCGAAAGGACCGCAGGCAGACCTGCTGCCCCAACAACTGCCGTAAGAACAATATCGACATCTTCAAGCTGCGCAATCTCTGTCAAGCCCTCCGGCCCCGCTAAAACCTCAACTTCCAAACCACTGACCAACCCACGAAACTGTTCTACAAAATCAGTGTTTGTAATTGCTGCAAATCTCGGCTTATATCGCCTCACCTGCTCAGCCAGCAACTCTACACTGCTGTGTGCACTTAACGCCACAATTTCATATTGTGGTTGTTTCTCATCGAGCGACGAGCCACGAGCGACGAGCGACGAATTAAGCGAGTCGATTACTCGCAGCGCATTTTTACCAATCGAACCCGTCGAACCCAGAATCGCAATATGCTTAGCTCTCAAAATACAAAAACCTTTTTTGCCACAAAAAGAATATCAAGTCCGTTAACAACAAATACCAACAATACAGTAAGCACCACTAAACTGTCAAGATAAGAGTTGCTAACCATTCAAAAACAACTGTTCATTATCGATATAGGCAGGTAGATTGCTATGCCCCACGCGATACGAAATACGATATACGCAATACGATATACGATTATAGAGGTATCGACATCTTCACTCTGCGCAGGTTCTTGACCCTGAATTGACGTGGCGTCGCCCCCACGAGTCTCTTGAATGTGCGCGTAAAATAGCTTTGGTTATTATAGCCGACCTGAAAGCAAATTTCCGTGCAGTTCTGCGACGTCGCCAGCAATAGCTGCTTCGCCCGCTCTATCCGCACGCCGGTCAGATAATCTATAAGGGTAATCCCCATCTGCTCTTTGAATACATGAGCCAGTCGGGAAACGCTCATATATGAAGCCTTGGCAACATCCGCAAGGCTCATCGGCTTATCATAGTTGGCGTCGATATAGTTTATCGCAGGCCTGATTTGTGTTATCTTCCTGGCATCTTGTGATGAATACACCAATTCGATAAATTCGTTCAGCGCCGTACTAATCCATGCGCACAAATCGCCCTGGTCGTTAATTTGCATCACTTTATTTACATACGTCAGGTTCTTTTTAAGCATAACGTCGACATTGACACCTCCTTCCACTGCCGAGCGGCTCAGGATACTTAACAGTTCCAGCAATCTCGCTTTAAGAACGCCGAGATCGCTGGGGTTATGAAACAATATCGTCCCTAATATGGAATTCAGAATCTCCTTGGCGCCCGTCCTGTCGCCGATTTTAACTTTACCCAGCAGTTCCCGTTCACTCTCCAGAGGATATTCCCACTTGGCTCCCAATTTCTTTTTTTCCTGGATAAACTCTCCTATCTTCGACTGCTGTTCCGACCGCTGCTGCCTCCACCGGATAACACGCGGGTCAAACCCTCCTATCTCGTAAAGCAAATCGAATAAAAACTCCGCTTCCCTGTGGATTTGGCCCCCCTGTATAATAGGCAAGCTCTTTATTGCCGCCGTTAACTTCCGCTTATCCGCACGAATACCCTTCAATCGCCTTTTGATATCCTCAACCAGGATTGACGTTACAGGTTCCCAAAGGCACTTGCCGAAAAACATCCCTCCCATCGCCTTGTCTTTATCCATAACCGGCACACAGACCAAAACTATACCCGCATGGCAAAGTGAGATATAAGATTGTCCCGTCTCTATCGCAATCTTCAAGCTTCGCCTCCGTTCTTTATTACACCTTCTAAGGCCGACTGTGCTGCTGCGAACAAGCCGACAAAACGCCGGATGACAATCTCCGCTGCACATCACTTTTACTTCTTTGCCGCTGATATCCGCTGTTTCAAGGCCAAGCTGGAAATGTTTGCGGAAAACCCGCTCGATTTCTTCGAACTTGTCCTTGGCAAATAATTTTGTAAGTGTCTTATCACTCATTTAATACTATCCGCCATACACTAATCGCTATCCGTTTAGTAGCAAGATAGTGCTATTATAACAACTTAGGGGAAAAAGGCCAAATCAAATTTAACGAAGGTGAAAAAATACAATACAAGGCACATCCACTACTCGTGTCGAAGTGCAACTATGGGGTCCACTTTAGCGGCGCGCACCGCCGGATACAAACCGAAGACAATTCCAACTCCAAAACTTATCACAAGAGGCAGCACAATACTTGCTGGCGTAATAACCGTCGGCATACCTGCAAAATATGTTATTAAAGACGGCACCAGAACCCCCAGCCCGATACCGATAAGACCCCCGATTATGGAAAGAACAACCGTTTCTATCAGGAACTGGCTGATAATTTGCTTTCTTTTGGCGCCGATGGCGCGCCGAATCCCTATCTCACGAGTCCGCTCAGTTACCGATGCCAGCATAATATTCATAATCCCGATACCGCCCACCAGCAGGCTGATACCTGCAATCGAGCCAAGCACGATATTAAACGTTCGCTTTGTCGCTTCCGCCTGGCGCAGCAATGCCAGTGGCACGCTTACACGGTAATCTTCTTTTTTGTGGAAGCGTTTCAGCATACTCTCAATCCCCGCTGCGACAGGCTCAACATCTTCGGTCGAATCGACCTGAACAATCATTTGGTGCAGTTCTACCATTTCCCGTTCGAATGTGCCGGATGTTCTTCTCGCGGTTACATCGCCGAAATACGAACGCGCAACATTGATGGGAATATAAACGTCAACTTCCTGGTCTGGTATTTGAATATTACCCGCCTGGCCGCTTTCGCTTTTGACAATCCCGACTATTTCAAAACGGTCGCTGCCTATTTTAAGAGACTGGCCGATTGTATTTTCAGCAGCCAGAAGTTTTCTGGCGCCGAACTCCGTCAGAACCGCCGCGGGTGCACGCTCATCGTCATCGGAAGTTATCATGACCCGGCCGGCCACAACAGGCCTCTGCACCAGCTCAAACCACACCGGCGTCGTCCCTACTATACGCAGTTCCAGTGCTCTCTCACCCAAACGCCCCTCTTTACGTATCAGCTTCACAGGTGCTGTTTGTCTTATAGTCTTAAAAGTTTCAGCCACTCTTGCATAGTCATCGTATGTCAGCCCGTAGATGCCCATATGAGAATGTGCTGTGCTGGTCGATTCGTCCTCTATCGATTTGATCGAACTGATAATTATATTATTGCTGCCGAGCTTGCGAATCGCCTCCAGTGCCTCTTTACTCGCCCCTTCTCCTACCGACAGCATCGCCACTACGCTGCCGACCCCGAAGACTATACCCAGCGTCGTAAGAAAAGAGCGCAGCTTGTGCAGAAGCAGGTCTTCAATACCAAGCAGAATGTTACGGACAAGCTTAATCTGTTTCATTAGTCCTCTCCCTCGACACGCTCGACCAGACCATCGAGCATATGGAGCCGCCGCTTGGCGTATGTCGCAACATGGGACTCATGCGTCACCATAATTATCGTCTTGCCCTGCTCATTAAGCTCGACCAGCAAGCCGAGAATCTCTTTTCCTGTCGCCGTATCAAGATTACCTGTAGGTTCGTCCGCAAAAATAATCTGAGGGTCGTTCGCCAGCGCCCTCGCTATTGCCACACGCTGCATCTCACCTCCGGAAAGCTCCGCCGGACGATGGTGCAGTCGCTCCTTGAGCCCAACCCTCTCAACAAGCTCGCCCGTCCGCTCGGCGCTGCTGCTCGCTTCCCATCCCAAATAATAAAGGGGAAGCTCGATATTCCTTTGAACTGTCAGTTGTGGTATGAGATTAAAACTCTGAAAAACAAAACCAAGATGACGCAGCCGAAGCTCACTGAGCGAATCATCGTCAAGAGTGCTCACGTCCCTACCTTCGAGAATATATCGGCCCGAGCTTAAACGGTCTAAGCAGCCGAGGATATTCATCATCGTGCTTTTACCCGAACCGCTCGGCCCCATAATCGCCCAGAAGCTGCCGCGATTAAACGATAACGTTACACCCCCAAGGGCCTTCACACTACTGCTGCCCATCTGGTAAATCTTCCGAGCATCTTCCAGATGGATTATTCCATCACTGGGATTGGACACCGCCTCACGTATCATTCACCTGCCCCGGCTTGTCTTTCGCGTCTCCCCTCCCATTGTTTACGCATCTTCTCCTTTTCTTCGTCAGACATATTTTCAAACCTCTCCCGCATCTTTCGCATCTGCTCTTCTCTCTCTTCGTCAGACATATTTTCGAATCTCTCTCGCATCTTCTGCATCTGCTCAGGCGTAGGTTTCATTTCACCCTCAGGGCGCTCCTGCTCAGCTTTTTTCGTATCCGGCTTTTGCACCTCGCTGATAGTTCTCTCTGCACCCTGTTCAACCGCCGCAGAAGCCAGCGGTGGCGTAAGCAGCACAACCTCGCCCGGCTGCAATCCCTGAATGATTCTCATCATCCGGTTATTATCCAGACCGGTTTCAACCTTGCGAGGCTCAAATCCTCTGCCGCTCTGCACGTAAACGGTTGGCGAACCTGCTATGCGAAGGACCGCCTGAACAGGTATGTATATTACGTCCTCATACTCTTCTATAATGATTTCCGCCTTGCAGCTCATCCCTGTCCGAAGATAATCACCTTCACCTTCAAGATAAACCTCGGTATTATACACTTTCAGGTCGGGGTTCATCCAAACCATTTGTGCATCGGGCAAAGGCGCTATCTTCTCAACCCGGCCGGTAAATCTCCTCCCCGGCAGTGCATCAACAGTAACCATTACCGGCAGACCTGCCTTGACCTTCTGCAGACTGGTTTCATGCACTTTGACCTCTGCCTTCACCGCCGATGCCGTCGGCAGGTAAATAAGTTCCTCCTGTTCGCGAACTTCCCGGCCTTCCGTCAACGGCTCGTCGTTACCGCGCCAGCCGCGACTCTTGGCGCTGGTCGCATAGATTACCAATCCATCGGCAGGTGCATAAATCTTCGTCTTGGCAATTTGCTCTTCATTCTTTTTCAGCTTGTCCTTCTGCCGTTCAAATTCAGACTCTTTCGCCCTCAGCTCCGCCTCCGCCTGAACCACATCCGCCCTGGCCTTCCGTTTTGTCCGCTCCAGCGCCATCTCCGCCTGACTAACATCGCTTTCAAGTTCCGCCAACTCCCGCGGATGAGTAAAATCCTCCAGTAATCGCAAATTATTCTCTGCCAGCTCAAGGTCTAATTTTTTCTTGTGCATAGCCAGCTCGTCAATTTGCAATTCTGTTTGCGAAATATATTCCTTCTCGTAAAGCTTCTGCGACCATTTTAACTTCTCTTCCGACGTCTGAAGCTCTTCCTTCGCCAGCGTAATCTGAGACTCCATCTCCTTGCGCTGATTCAGATATTCACCCTCCTGATATTTTTTCAAATCCTGCTTGGCGAATTCGAACGCCAACTCCGCCTTATCGACGTCGCTCTGCGCCTGGTTTTCGACCACAGCCAGATTCTCTCGCGCACCGACAAAAGCTGCCTCGGTATTCTGGACCCGAATTTCATGGTCAATTTTTGCGTCTAACAATTGGCTCACATCTAACTCAACCAGCAGCTCTCCTTCCTCGACGCGAGTCCCCTCCTCCACTAAAGAAAGAATTGTCGTCCTGCCTTCGACCTCGCATTTGAGAATTATCTGTTCGCGCGCCTGGATGGTCCCGGATTCGGTTACGCTTATCCTCAAAGGACCTCGCTTGACCACAAAAGTTGGCATATCTTCTGCCAAAACAATCTTCGAGCTGGAATGATTGAAAGCTACAACCACAATCCCTATCAGCAGAAAAACGACAATCCCTGCC
>Ga0315543_1003785_pt1 | contig 13265 bp, 11 predicted proteins | sample SalMarSW160210MG_2_FD_203098 | JGI IMG/M metagenome (GOLD analysis project Ga0315543, IMG submission 203098) | Salt marsh sediment microbial communities from the Plum Island Ecosystem LTER, Massachusetts, United States - Salt Marsh Sediment SW1601-210 ...
TCGGGTTCCACCCTATAACTTCTGCATGGAAAGAATAGTCAACTCCTGCAGGTTGCGCGGCTTCTCTACGAGACTCGATGTCCGCAGGGATCGTAGTCTCCCTAGTTCCGACTGTGAAATCAACGATGGTTGTCACCCCACCGCAGGCAGCAGCACGTGTGCCGGTGAAGAAATCGTCGCTCGATCGGGTTCCTGAGACTGGGAGTGCCATATGGGTGTGAGCATCAATAATGCCTGGGAAGATAAGTTTCTTCGAGGCATCTACTTCTTCCTTACTACTAATTTCCCTTCCAAATGCCGCAATTTTTCCCCTATCGATTGCCAGGTCTGTTTGCATCGTCCCGTGAGGAGTGACGAGCGTTCCGCTTCTGATTACAAGGTCATACATCGGCGTCTCCCGTTGCTATTTGTCAAGCTGTATGATAACATTACCAATATCGATTAGCAAGTGGAGCAGATGATCAATCATGAATATCGACATGAAGAATTAGTTCTAGGGAGGATACGATGATCGATCTAACGGTTAACAAGGAGCAATTGAACCGAACGGCGAAACGAGCATATGATCGGGGGATTATTGCTCCTACGTTCGCGCAAATGAAGAATCCTGAGAAGATTCCAGAAAAGATCAAGGAGCGACTGAGGAGCATAGGCTTGTGGGATCTGCACGCGCTTAACCTGTTTCGTATTACCTGGAAGAACGAGCCGATCAAGCACGGCGGTGGCTACGGTGGGGTGAACTATATGGAGATCCCTTCCGAGCTTAGTGGCGTTCCGGCAAGGATTATCTCCCTTGTGGGAAAATGGTTTCCCACTGGATCTCACAAGGTAGGAGCTACGTACGGATGTCTTGCCCCTCGTTTGGTAACCGGTCAGTTTGACCCAACCTATCATCAAGCAGTTTGGCCGTCTACAGGCAATTACTGCCGTGGTGGGGCTTACGACGCTCATCTGCTGTCATGCAAATCGGTTGCCATTCTCCCCGAACAGATGTCTCACGAGCGATTTGAGTGGCTGTCCAAGGTTGCTGGTGAAGTAATTGCTACTCCCGGCTGCGAGTCAAACGTGTGGGAAATCTTCCAGAAATGCAAGGAACTTCAAGTTACTCGAGAGAATATCATGACTTTTAACCAATTCGATGAGTTTGGAAACCACCTGTGGCATTATGATGTGACCGGACATGCTATGGAAGAGGTTCTGCGAAAGGAACTGGATAAGAACGGCCGCTACGCAGGGATTGTGTTGACCAGTGGATCATCTGGCACACTTGGGTGTGGAGATTACCTAAAGGAGATCTATCCAGCGAGCAAGATCGCTGTAGGAGAGGCGCTTCAGTGTCCTACCCTACTACTTAACGGATTTGGCGGACACAGAATTGAAGGGATTGGTGACAAACACGTTCCTTGGATTCATAACGTACGCAATACAGACATGGTCATTGCTATTGATGATCAACCTTGCATGAACCTGATCCGCCTGTTCAATGAGCCAGCGGGAAAGAGCTATCTAAGCCACCAAGGGGTAAAGGATGGCATAATTGAGCAGTTACCACTACTTGGAATCTCCAGTGTAGGAAATCTCCTTGGTGCAATCAAGTTTGCCAAGTACTACGAACTCACCGATAGAGATGTGGTATTGACTACATTCACTGATTCAATGGAGCTCTACCAAACCCGCTTGCAGGAAGAGGAAGAAAAACATGGTCCTTACAGCGAACTCCAAGCCGCAATAGATTATCATCGCAATTTGATGGGGGTTGCCACTGATACGATGGCTGAGCTTAGCTATCGGGATCAACAACGAGTACACAACCTGAAGTACTACACTTGGATAGAGCAGATGGGCAAATCGGTCGAGGAATTGGATGCCCAATGGTACGACTGGCCCAAGTACTGGGATGACATCCACAATCAAGTTGAACAGATCGACGAATTGATCGAGGCATTCAACGACGAGGTAGGATTGCTAGAAGAGCTGTAAAGAAACAGGCATTTGTTGAGATAACAAATAGCCCCGCTTGGCCAGCAAATCGGCTCAAAGCGGTGGGCTTTTGCTTATCCCAAGCTTGCATCTTGACTATCTAGCGACTATGCTAAACAAAACATCAAAACCTATTGAGGTGATTCCTGATGACAACCCAGGATAAGCTAACGACAACCTTAAGCAACGGCACCACTAATACTCTTCTTATTGTCCTTTTATTTGGGTCTCTGTGGGGTGCAGTAGAAGCACTGTTTGGTGGGCTGCTTCACGTTATTCTTCCTCCGACCTATCAAGGGAAGATCATGATTGCGCTTGCAGTGGCACTAATGGCAATTGCCGTGCGTCAAACACGAAAGCCCTGGATCCCTTTTGGGATGGCCTTGATCGCTGCGCCACTCAAGCTGTTTTCCGCAGTTGTTTTCAGTCTTCCTATTTCTGCTCCCGCAATACTCAACCCGGTTTTCTCCATCCTTGCACAGGGAGCTGCATTTGCGGTTTTTGCTATGGCTGTTGAGGGCAGGCGCTGGCCGGTTCTACTTCGTTTGGCTGTAGCTGGAACTGGAGCGGGGGCATTGCAGTCGCTTCTATTTGCTGGACTGGTGCGCGGACCTGGTCAGTTACTCTATCTTCCTTTGACTGCGATTAAGGAACTAGGCACTAAATTTCCCTATTGGTCCTTGTCGCTTAGTGGGATTGGACATTTCCTCAGTACTTCTGTTCCCTATTCTGCACTGGCCGCTGGCGCAGCAGCAATTGTCATTGGAGTGATTCCAGTTCGTGCACATACAGGGTTTAGGCCTGCGTTTGTGCTTGCTGGGAGTGCTTTATGTCTAGGGATCTTCTTTCTCGCCTCCTGGTTTATCTGAGACATAGGAAGGAGCGTTCCTGCATTATTATTAGCGGTGAGGTCGGCGCTGGTAAAACACGTGCTGCCGAGCAGCTTGTTGTAGCTCTCAAGAAGCAGAAGATCACAGTTGGTGGAGTTCTCTCTCCACGGATCGTCCAAGATGGTGTGACAATTGGTTACACAGTGTTTGATTTAACAAGTGGTGAGGAACAACCATTTGCCGGATTGAACTCTCCCGGCATTACCATCGGTAGGTTCTTCATTGAACGGGAGGCACTCCGTTTTGCTGGCAGAGCAATAGAAGAAGCGTCACGAAATATGCAGGTTGTGTTCGTAGATGAGGTGGGACGCCTTGAACTACAAGGCGCTGGATTGGCCTTAGCCGTGGACACACTTCTCAACTCGTTAGCCCTTCCTGTTCTTCTTATGCGCGACTCATTTGTTCTAGCCGTTGTGGAAACCTTCTCCATCAATCAATATATCCCTTACCCCATCTGTTGAGGATTCACGCCCTGGTTCCAGTGGCTGAAATTCCATCGAAACAGTGAGGGAGAAGAAGGACTTGACATCCACATCACGCAAATGCTAGGTTTAGGTAGAAGTAGACGAAAAAGGGACGATAAAGTTGGAAAACAAGGGAAAAACCAGGGAACGGTTATCTCAGGAGCTGACAAGGCTTCGCCAACGGGTTGTTGAATTGGAGGCCTCAGGAATAGAACGCAAGCGCGCAGAGGAGAGGCTGGATCACTTAAACGCTGTGCTGCGGGCCATCCGCAACGTCAACCAGTTCATTGCCCGAGAACAGGACCGGGACCGGCTGCTTCAGGGCATCTGTGACAGCCTGGTGGAGACACGAAGCTACCACAGCGCCTGGATCGCCCTGTTGGAGGGATCCGGAAAGCTTGTGGCATCCGCCGAAACCGGTTTGGGTGAGGCTTTTCTGCCCATGACCGAGTGGCTAAAGGGCAGCGAGTTGCCCAAGTGTGTGCGGAGAGCACTTGGGAGATCGGAGGTTGTGGTAGTAAAGGGTCCGGCCGTTACCTGTAGTGACTGTCCCCTGGTGGATAGTTGCGGCGACGAAGGGGTAATGACGATCCGGTTGGAACACGGGGGGATAATCTACGGGGTGCTTTCCGTCTCTGTCTCCAGGGAACTCGTCGTGGGCGGGGAAGGGTGGGCCCTGTTCAGAGAGGTTGCTGGGGATATCGCCCTCGCCCTTCATGATATGGAACTGGAGGAGGAGCGCGTGCGGGTGCAGGAGGAAGTCCGACAGTTAAGCCAATTTCGGGAAAGCATCATCAACAATGTCCACATGTGGCTTAATGTGCTTGACAGGAAGGGCAACGTCGTGATCTGGAACAAGGTGGCAGAGGATCTAAGCGGCTACTCCCGCGAAGAGGTCGTGGGCCACGGCAAGATATGGAAGTGGCTGTATCCAGATGAGGTCTACCGTAGGAAGATCGAGGCCAAACTCGAGGGCATCCTTGAAAGAGGCGAAGTCCTCGAGGGGTTTGAGACGACCATCCGATGTAAAGACGGCCGAAGCAGGATCATCTCATGGAACGAGAGAAACCTGTCGGATAGGGATGGTAAGGTCAGTGGCTCCATCGCCCTTGGTCGGGACGTCACCGAACACAGGCGGATGGAACGCGAAATGAAGGAGCGTCAGCTGTACCTGGAGGGGGTGTTGGCGGCCGTCCCGGATGCCCTGATTACCATGGATTCGAGCTATCGGATCGTGGAATGGAACTCGGGTGCAGAGAGGTTGTTCGGGTATTCCCGCGACGAGGTGATTGGGGGAAACATTGATGATCTTATAGCTGCTCCCGATGTATCCGAGGAGGCGGTTGGAATCACGAGGCTGGCGATGAGCGGAAGCAAGGTGCCCCCCACAGAGGCCGTCCGTTATCGTAAAGATGGCCGTCCGGTGAATGTTATCTTGGCTGGGTCCTCTGTCTTGGTGGGGGACAAGGTCATCGGGTCAGTCGCTGCCTACACCGACATCAGCAAGCGGGTGCACGCGGAGAGGGAGCTGCGGGTCTCGGCACAGAAGATTGAGAGGCTTCATGAAGTAGCCCGCCAGCTGGAGACCTGCATGGGCGAGGACCAAGTCTATCGACTGACCATTGAAGCGGCAGAGCGAACCCTTTCCTTTTCTGTCTGTACGCTAGACATTGTAGAAGAAGATAGACTAGTGGTTAAGGCAACATCATCGGCATCACCTCCAGGGGCAAGCCAAGAGAGCGAGCTTAAAGAGGGTGGACTGGCGGCGAAGACCTACCGTACTAAAGAGACAATCGTGTTTGGCTCTATTGATGAGGTCCCTGAAGCCACTCCGGTACGAACAGACATCCGCTCCGGCATCAGCGCCCCAATAGGTGACATCGGTGTGTTTCAAGTGATTTCTACTGAGCCTGATGCCTTTACGGAGAATGACGCAAGAATGGTTGACCTGTTACTGGGCCATACCTATGAAGCAATAAGAAGGATCCACTTACAAGAAGATCTCAAAGACCAAGCAATCCACGATCCACTAACAGGAGCATACAACCGGCGCTACTTCAACGAGCGGATAGAGGAAGAGCTGAAACGCTCCCGGCGCTACGAGCATCCGGTTGGGTTTCTGATGATGGACGTTGACCGATTCAAAGAGATAAACGACCGTTTCGGTCACCAGATGGGGGATCGGGTATTACAGGAAGTGGCCAAGCTGTTACAACAACAGGTACGCACTAACGACCTTGTAATTCGCTACGGAGGGGATGAGTTCCTGGTGGTACTTCTGGAGACCGACGGGGGGACAGAGGTCATCAGGGAGCGGATCACCGAGGCAATGGCAAAGTACAACGAAACCAGTCCGTTGTTGAAGTTTCCGGTGAGGCTGTCCATAGGCGATGCCTACTGGGGACCCGACGAAGAGCGTGCGATCGAAGAGGTGCTGGCAGAAGCGGACAGACAGATGTACGAGAAGAAGGAGCAATAGCATGGAAGCTGAGAGCTACAGTCAGATAGGGTCTGGAACAACCGTGCCCGTAGGGAGAGAAGAAGCAAACCCTCTACCTGAGAATCGGTGTCCAACAAGGACAGCGCGGTCAGATGGGACTCCCAAACGGTGTTCCTTGGATAGTCTGTTGTATCTGCCTAGACTGTAGGCAGCGCTCCATCAAAGCCGTTTGGTCAGCGGTGGACCAGAGCAAAGGAGGAACATGCGAAATCTGTGTGTTCTAGTGCTCTGCCTCATTGCGCTTTCAGCCATAGTGGCTCCATCTGTCTCTGCCAGTGACGCCACAACTGTAAGAGTCGGGCTCTATGAGAACCCGCCCAAGATATTCACTGATGCCCAGGGTAATCCCGCGGGATTCTGGCCCAACATCATAGAGTATATCGCCGATGTAGAAGGCTGGTCGATATAATGGGTGCCCGGGAACCTGGGTGCAGGGTCTGGGAAGATTAGAGAACAATGAAATGGACATAATGCCAGACGTTTCATATACAGAGGAAAGGAGTAAACTCTACGATTTTTCAAACGAGATCGTGCTTGCAAGCTGGTCAAGGGTATATGCGAGAGAAGGTGCTGATATACAATCCATTCTTGACCTGGAAGGGAAGAACATAGCAGTCTTGAGGGGCAGCGTTAATGTTGAGGGGCCGGATGGCATAAAAGTGCTCGTTGCAGGATTTGGCATTAACTGCACCTTTACTGAGCTGGACAGTTACACTAAGGTCTTTGAGTTAGTGGAAAGCAAAAAAGCTGACGCAGGAGTTACCAACAAGGACTTTGGCAATAGATACGAAACGGATTTTGATGTCCAGAGAACTGCAATCATGTTCCAGCCCTCGCACATTCAATTTGCTTTCCCGAAAAAGCCCAGCTTGACGCCCTATCTCATCGAAAGAATTGACTACCATATGAAGGAACTGAAGAAGGATAGAGATTCTATTTATTACCGATTATTAGAAAAGTGGCTCGTAGTGAAACCTGAGGAGAAACCTGTTATTGCTGGATGGGTGAAATGGGCGCTGGCAGGCATCGGAGGGTTGGCATTGCTGCTTGGGGGAGGTAGTTTTATCCTGAGGTCCCAGGTTAGATCCAAAACAGAAGACCTAGGGCAGGAGGTCACCGAGCGGGTACGGGCGGAGAAGAAGCTAGAAAGAATGCTAGAGGGGGTAATTCAAGCGCTGGGACGGACAACCGAAATGAGAGATCCATACACTGCCGGACATCAGCAACGTGTAACTGAACTGGCCTGCGCTGTAGCGGAACAGATGAAGGTTTCCCCCGAGCAAATTGAGGCAATTCGTATCGCTTCACTGATGCACGACATTGGCAAGATCTCGGTACCGGCTGACATCCTCAGCAAGCCCAGCCGGCTGACCGACATCGAGTTCGGTTTGATTAAGGCACACCCTCAAACTGCCTACGACATCCTGAAGGAGATCGACTTCCCCTGGCCGGTGGCCGACATCGTACTGCAGCACCACGAGCGAATGGACGGCTCAGGCTATCCCCAAGGCCTCAAAGGAGACGAAATACTGCTTGAAGCACGTATCATCGCTGTGGCCGATGTCGTGGAGGCGATGGCTTCTCACCGTCCCTATAGACCAGCACTAGGTATTGACGAAGCCTTAGGAGAGATCAGAAAGAACAAGGGCAGGTTGTATGGTCCACAGGCTGTGGAGGCCTGCCTCCGTTTGTTCGACGAAGGGTTGGAGTTCGAGGTGAGTGCTACCACCTGATCTTCCCGCAAGCCCCGATTAGCCTTGAATTGAACGGCTCATGGCAAGCTCAACGCCCGCCACGGGTTAGATAGCATAACATGGTGTTGGATCTCACCACCAAGCTTGTCTATTGCCCATCGTTATTCTATTATTCATTCTCCATACTGTAAAGGAGCAAGATCTACAGATGATCATTCGCCAGCTAGTAATTGAGGATCATGACGAATTGGTTGTCTTGTGGCGAGAGGCCGGTCTCTCTTATCGGCCAAATGGTCGGGATTGCCGAGACAAAATCGCCAATGAGATAGCTGGAAAAACTTCAATCTTCCTTATTGCTGAGAGCGGAGAGAGAATCATAGGATCAATTCTCGGTACTCATGAACGAGTAGACGAGCAAGAAGATCACTGATTACCTGACAACGATAATCAGCGGTTGCTCGAAGATCAGTTATTGGTGAAATGCACTGTGGTACGATCTTTTTTGCCTGTTCGATCAATTGAAGTGTTACCATTCTACCAACGAACAGAGTTTCTACGCGGTGCAGGCGAAGCGGCACTGGTGCAACTGAACCAGCAGCAAGACGTATCTCGTCTATTGCATCATTCTTCATTCTCAAGAGTGCTCCTAATGAGGCGATTGCGATAGTGAGTGCTTTACGCCGCCCAACTTTGTAGAAAAATGGTGAGAAATTAGGGTCTGGAATGGGAATGCGAATTCGGTTAAGGAACTCTCCTTGTTTGAGTACTGTCTTTCCTGGTCCGCACAGAAAATCTTCCAGTTGGACACGGCGTTCTCCCTTTGGATCTGCGATGATTACTTCAGCATCCAGCAACAGGAGAGGAATGGCACTGTCTGCCGCTGGCGAGGCGTTTACTAAGTTCCCTCCAATGGTTCCCCGATTCCTAATCTGAGTGGAGCCCAGCTTACGAAGTCCCATGCCAAGTATCGGGATCTGCTCACAAATGATGGTCTCTTCAATTATCTGGCTGAAGGTTACAGCAGCGCCAATTTCAATGCACCCACGCGTTTGTCGAATCTCGCGAAGTTCATCAAGGTCAGAGATGTCAAGAAGGGTCTTTGGAGACAGGAGCCCCTTGCGCATCTTTACAACCAGGTCGGTTCCTCCACAGAGGATGACTGCTCCAGGGTTTTGTAGGTACTGGAAGAGTTCCTCGACAGAACTGATTCTTACATATTGTTCATCCACTCTTCTTTTCTCCCAATGTTTCTAACCGGTCAATATCGCTAACCGCGCCTGAATCATCCACTTCCACGCCGAGCAATTGTTCCTGATACTTGGCAATGAAATCCCGCGCACCGATATCCCCTGTTAATGTCGCGATGAGCTCCTTGCAGCAAGACTTGTGCAGGTACACTGGAAATCCTCGCTGACCATGGTAGTACGGTGCCACAATCCGTGCTCCTGTCGTTCCTGCTGCAACCACTGTCTGGATTGTACCTGGGCCAATATAGGGCATATCGGCAAGAAGGATAAGAAAGCCGTCTGCTCTCGGAGATAGGGATTTGATTCCTACTCGTAGAGAACTTGACATTCCGCTTCCGAACTCTTGATTGATCACAACTCGGCAATCAGAAAGATCGATGGTGTTCATGATCTTATCCGCGGCATAGCCAAGAACGACAATGGTCTGTTTTACACTTGTTTGTTTCACGGCACGGATAACTCGCGCTAGCGCTGGTTCGTTATCAATTAAGAGAAGGGGTTTGATCATTCCCGAGCGTTCCCCTTTTCCGGCAGCAAGCACAATTGCTTCAATCATTTGTTCCCTCGCATTAGCTTAGCCGCATAACGTACCGCTTCAAGGATCTTTAGATAACCGGTACAGCGGCACAAGTTTCCCTCAAGAGCGGTGAGAATCTGTTCATCAGTCGGATTGGGATGCTTCAGTAGGAGTGCGTAGGTTGACATGATAAATCCAGGTGTACAAAAGCCGCACTGAACCGCTCCTTTTTCCACAAATGCCCGCTGTATAGGGTGAAGACCGCATTTATCCCCTTGCTCCGTAGAGGAAGGAGAAACAGACTGGTTCAATTGGGTTAATCCTTCAATAGTCAGTAGTTCTTTCCCATCAACTTGTGGAGCAAGAACAAGGCATGAGTTTACCGCACGGCCGTCGATAAGAACGGTACACGCTCCGCACTCCCCTTCTCCGCAACCCTCCTTGGTTCCAGTAAGGTGCAGATCTTCGCGTAGCAGGTCGAGGAGACGCGAGTCGGCCGTGACCTCGCGGTCGACCTTCCTTCCGTTGACGGTGAACCGTATCTTCATAGGTGTTCCTTCACTTCGCCGAGGGAAGGTTCGATCTCGATCGCCTCGCCTGCCACCCGTCGGGCAGTGATGATGTCCTTGAGTCCATTCCCCGTGACTATCAGCGCCGCGCTCTTCCCTGAAATCTCACCGGAGTCGGCCAACTTGATCAGGCCGGCGAACGGCGTTGCACCGGCCGGCTCGGGGAAGACACCGGTCTTGCGCGCCATTGTGGCGATCGCGGCCATGATCTCTTCGTCGCTCACTGTGATAAAATCACCGCCATTTCTCGCAACGTACTTCACTGCCTTGACGATGTCACGTGGTTTCCCCACGCAGATGCTGTCGGCAACTGTCTGTGCCTCGATATCGTCAAAGGTAACCTTACCCCCGCTGTAGCGCGCGAACGCCTGCGCGATCGTTGCCGAACCCTTTGCTTGCACCCCGATCACACGCGGTATTCGCTCGATCAGGCCAAGGGTATAAAGTTCGTCGAACCCCTTGCAGATTCCGCTGATCACCGAGCCGTCCCCCACACTGACGAGGACTACATCGGGCACCTCCCAGTCCATCTGCTCGGCGAGTTCGAGTGCCCCTGTCTTCTTCCCCTCCACGAGGTAGGGATTCACCGCGGCTGAGCGGTTGTACCACCCGAACGCGTCGGCCGCCTCGGCAGCAAGATCATAGGCGGCATCGTAGGAACCGTTGACCAGGAAGACCTTCGCCCCATAGATGAGGAGCTGCGTGACCTTCGCCTCCGGCGCGGTGCGCGGGACGAAGATTACCGTCTCTAGATCGGTCGCGGCTGAGAAACCGGAGAGCGAACTCGCCGCGTTCCCAGTGGAAGCACAGGTGATCACGGGTCTCCTCTTCTCCTGCGCCTTGATCACAACGACTGCACTCGCACGATCCTTGTACGATGCCGTCGGGTTCTGTCCATCGTCCTTGATGTAGAGGGCCTTCAGGCCGTATTCGCAAGCGAGTTTGGGGAAAGCATAGACCGGTGTGTATCCGACGCGCAACGGCTGGATAAACCGTCGGTCCTCGATCGGGAGGAGTGGAAGGTATCGCCACATCGTTTGTTCGGGATCGCGAGCGAGTGCCTGCTGATTGAAGCTCTTGGAGAGCGTTTCGTAATCGTATATTACCTCTAGGGTTCCTCGCCGTGCACCGCAATCAGGGCACGTATACTCGATCTTGTCGGCGGGAAACTCGCGGCCGCACGATATGCAGCGTAACACCTCTATCCTCCCCATATCCTAATCCTCTCCTTCCTTTAGTCCTTGCACCTTACTCTGCCAAAAATGGGAGCGATCCCTGGATCCCACGCAGGATCGTGCTCATCGTTGCCACGTGCAGAAACGATAGCTCTCCGTCGAATACCTTTTTCAGGCGCATGCTCTCGATTGCAAGTCTTGGTGACAGAGTAAGCTGCACATGTTCGTCTTCATACTGCACGTTGTCCCCGTTGATGATGAGCCTCGCCTCACTCCCGGCATGGCGAGACCTTATCTCGTTACCACGCACGTAGAATGCGTTCTCGTCCTCTTGCTGGAAGTTCACCTCATTGAGGAACAGGCGCGGCTTGTCGAGATACGGTTTACCATCGTGGACGCAGAATGTGGCACACGTGCCACACTCATTGCAGAAGTCGTCAATGTGGAGGATCTGCCGTCTCTGCGTCAAGGAGAATGTCTCCTCGCCGCTCACCTCCAACTCACCATCGCGGCAGGAGAGAACGGGTAATGCGGTCTGTAAGGGATCGACAAAATATGTGTAATTGGCGCGATTGGGACAGACCTCGACGCACTTATCACAGATGGTCGAGCACTGTAGACAGCGTGCCGCCTCTATGCGTGCTGCTTCTTCGGACAGGGTTCCTTCGACAAGTTCGAACCCAGAGCGCTTATCGCCTGGGAGCATTGGCGAGGGGACCTGCCGATCTTTTCGTGCGCGCGTCCGCTTGACTTCGACGATCTCCTCATCCGAAAGCTCGGGTCGGCTCACCGTCAGTTCTTGGTAATTTACTTCCAACTTGTCGCATATTGCCTCTGCCGCTCGTCGACCGTCGGCGCAGCCCTGGATGATCGTTGCCGGTCCACGGGTCGCGTCCCCACCAGCGTAGACGCATGTTGCGCCCGTCTCGCCCGTCTCCTCTTCGACAGCAATTCGCCCCTTGTCAGTAACAGAGACGCTGCTCCCGTCGAGGAAAGAGAGTTCAGCCCGTTGGCCAATGGCGACGATCATCGTATCAACAGGGATCTCGTGCTCGCTCCCCTCAATCGCGACGGGCCGTCTCCGCCCGTCGGGTCCGGGAGTCCCTAACTTGTTGTGCACACACTCTACTGCAACAATCTTTCCGTCTTTGCGGATCACCCGTCGCGGGGCGAGAAGCTCACGGATGGTGTTCCCTTCGGCGAAGAGACCTTCGATCTCGTCCTCATCGGCGGGCATCTCGGCTCGCGTGCGTCGGTATATTACCCTCACTGGGGCATCGGATATGCGCGCCGCGGTACGCGCAGCATCCATCGCCGTGTTTCCCCCTCCGATGACGATGACCTTCTTACCCAGATGCACTCTCTCACCGCGTCGCACCCGTTCCAGGATATCGAGCGCGGTGAACACCCCTTTCCCACCGATGCCATCGATCTTCAGTTTGGCGTCACGCTGGAACCCAGTCGCCACATAGACCGCGTCGAAACCCTGATCAAGGACTTCCTCCGGGTGGGCGCTGACCACGTGTCCGGTCTCAATCTTCACTCCCAGCTCTACGATCCGCTCGATGTCCTCATCGATGGTATGTTGCGGCAGGCGAAACTCGGGAGCGATTGCCGGCATTCCCCCAACAGTATCCTTAGCCTCGTAGATTGTTACGTGGATCCCGTTTAGCGCCAGGAACGAGGCCGCGGCAAGACCGGACGGACCACTACCGATCACCGCCACCTTGCGTTCGCTCTTTCCAAGTGGTACAAGGTTAGCTCGTCCGTGCTCAACCGCGAACCGCTTAAGCGCACGGATCGCCACTGACTCGTCGTAGTTGTTGCGCGTGCACTTCGTTTGGCAGGCGTGAGTACAGATGTAACCCGTAATCCCAGGAAGAGGATTCCGCGCCAGGATCACAGACAGCGCGTGGTCGTACTCGCCACGGGCGATCAGCCACGCGTAGTCGGGGACATCCTGTTCTACTGGGCAGGCCGCGGTGCACGGAGCAGTGATGCAGTCAAACGCAGGCAAGGCGGAGCTGACTTTGGGAAGCCCGTAGGAATGGTATTCCTTCTTGTAGCGTCGATCCACGAGCGCTGCAGTCGCCGCTTTACTAAGGGTCTCCAGTTTATCACGCGACAGCTCGGTGAGGCTCGCTACCCCGCGTTCATCGAACGCTCTGTCCAGGCTCTCCAGGTACTGCAGGAGGCGCGAATAACCACCCGGCTTGAGCAAATCGGACG
>Ga0315543_1003786_pt1 | contig 13262 bp, 8 predicted proteins | sample SalMarSW160210MG_2_FD_203098 | JGI IMG/M metagenome (GOLD analysis project Ga0315543, IMG submission 203098) | Salt marsh sediment microbial communities from the Plum Island Ecosystem LTER, Massachusetts, United States - Salt Marsh Sediment SW1601-210 ...
ACCAACCCGATTGGCTCGAGCCGTAACAAGGCACCCTCACCCGGGGACGACGCCGCCTTGCCCCCCGGTTTCTCATCCGAGCTCATTGGAGTCCCCCGTACGACTCATGCTCAGCAGGCGCACCCCTTCCACCTGGCGAAAGACAGCTCCCTGGGAGATACTGCGCAGGGCCCGCTCCGGGTCGACGACTCGGGTACCGGAGATCACGTCGACCCCGTAGTCGAACAGGACCGGGGAGAGCGGCGCTGTCGGCGCTAGCACTATGACGAAAGCGTCCGATCGGCAGCGCTGGAGTAGGCCCTCCAGGGTGTGGCTGATCAGCGCGCTCCCGGTGATTGCTACCAGGTCGGCTTGGGGGATCAGCTCGGCTCCCTCCTCGGGCCCAAGGTCGCCGGCGGCAGGGTGCAGGTCGATGACCCACAGCCGACCGGCAGCTCGACGTAGCTCTGGCACGAAGGGGAAGTGACCGACCAGGGCCACCTGTCTGCCTGGAACGCGCTCGATCAGGAACTGTCTGGCGTTCAGTTCGACGCACCGCGTCTCATCCACCTCCAGCAACGAATTGATGGCGGCCAGGCCGATGCCCGCTTCCAGAGTGCTATGCGAGTGGGCCAGGCCGGCCAACTGGCGCGCCGAGCACCCTTGCAGACGGCCGGCCTCGGTGACGAAGGTGGCACCGTGCTCGTGATCACCGGCGCCGACGGTCGAGGCCAGACCGCAGGAGCGGCTCCAGACCGCCGTCCAGAAAGCGCCGACCCGCACCTCGCGCGCCGGGGCATCGCCGGGGAGGGCGGAGATCAAGTCGTCCAGAATGCTCATGATCGCCGCCGAGTTCTTCCCTGCCGAGGGTAGCCCCACGACACCATCGGCAGGGCGGGGAAGACCTGGGGAAGGCGGGGCGGTGGGACCACCGGCCTGGCCCGATCGACGGCGGGGACTCAGCAGACGGGCCACAATTGTCGCGCGTGGACGCTGTGCTGCGGCCGCTCACCCGCCGGGTCGTGATCATCAAGGCGCCCAGCCGGGGATCCGTCACCCGGGTGGCCCGGATGGTGGACGAGTATCGGACGCAGGGCCGGGGGGCTGGGAGGACCCGCCCGGGGCGGCGGCAAACCGCCGAGGTGACGCTGTGCAGGGCTATCGATCGGCCGAGCTGTCACCCGGACACTCGGGCACCGCCACGGGTGCTCAGCACGGGTGGCCGGGCACCGTTCGGCCGGGGGCGGTCAAGGCGCTGCAACGCCGCGCCCTCGAATCCCTCCGGCGCACCCTGACGCCCGTAACCCCACCGGGTTCTCCAACGGTAACGAGGGCGAGGGGTCAGCCAGGGCAGCCTCGTTCGTCTCGGTGGGGTGGCCGTGGCCGCCAGCGGCTTCTGGCTGGTGCTACATTTGCTCGGGTGACGCCCCGTCTCCGGGCTTCATCTGGCACCGCGATGTGCCGATGCCTGGGGAAAGCCTGTGGATAAGCCGGTGCCGGCCATAGCATGACCCTCGTGACTTCTCCGTCGCGGCTCGCCCGCAGCGGCATGGGCCTGCTCGTTGTCTTGCTGGTGACGGCCGTGGCCGCGACGAGCTGTTGAACATCACCGAATTCGGATCCGTCACCGAAGCCCCAGTCATCGTCGAAGACTGGAGGAACGAATACAACACCTGGCGACCCCACAGCAGCCTCGGAGGCCTCACCCCCACCGAATACGCTGCCAATGCACCCACCAACACCAGCCGGACCACCCATAGCGGCTGGACCACTCAACGGGGCCCCGTCACCAGCGGGGGGATGTACGATCTGACTATGGCCAGGTTCATCCACACCGCAGACTGGCAACTCGGCATGACGCGGCACTTCCTCGATGTGGAAGCTCAGGCACGATTCTCTGAAGCCCGAATAGAGGCCATCAGAAGGATCGGGACCCTTGCCGTGCAGCAGGACTGCTCGTTCGTGATCGTCTGTGGCGACGTCTTCGAATCGAATCACGTGGAGCGGCAGGTGATCGTCCGTGCGCTCGACGCAATGGCTGAGACCCCCGACATCACCTTCTATTTGTTGCCGGGGAACCACGACCCGCTCAATGCGTCTTCGATCTACCGCTCGCAGACCTTCATCGATCGACGTCCGGACAACGTCGAGGTGCTCGACACGGAGGGCACAACGGATGTAGGCCCAGGCGTTCAACTCATCGCGGCGCCGTGGACGAGCAAGGCGCCTCTCGACGATCTCGTACATCGAGCGGCCTCGAATGCCGCTGTCGGTGACGGTGTCCATATCGTCGTCGGACACGGTGTGGTCGACTCGCTCAACCCCAATGACGCCGACCCCTCGGCTATCAGACTCGAGGATCTCGAGGCCGCGATTGCCGACGGGCGGATCCAGTACGTCGCGCTCGGAGATCGCCACTCGACCACGTCGGTCGGAAAATCAGGCAGGGTCTGGTATTCCGGCACTCCCGAGCCGACCGCGTTTCGTGAAATCGAACCGGGGAACGCGCTCATCGTCGAACTCGACGGCAGCGAGATCGCGGTGACGCCACATCCGATCGCCCGGTGGAAGTTCCACACGATCGAAACCGATCTGCGCACCACCGATGACATCGAGCGGCTCGAGTCGGCGCTCTCCGATCTTGGCGACAAATCGGTGTCGATCGTGCAGCTCGTCCTCGTCGGACAACTCTCGCTCGGAGACAAGATCCGCCTCGACACGGCGCTGGAACACTTCTCCGATCTGTTCGCCTCACTCAACACGTGGGAGCGTCACAGCGACCTCGTGGTACTCCCCGACGATGAGGACTTCACGTCGCTCGGTCTCTCCGGCTTCGCACAGGCGGCTCTCAACGACCTAGTGGAGCTCGCAACGGAGGATGGCGAGGAGACGGTGACCGCCCGGGAGGCACTCGGGCTTCTCTACCGGCTCGCCGGTGGTGGCACGTGAGGATCCGTCGCATCAAGGTGCACAACTACGGCGGTGTCACTGAAGCCGAGGTCACGTTCCCAGATACCGGCATCACGATCATCGAGGGTGTCAACGAGGCTGGCAAGACGTCCCTCATCGAGGCGGTCGATGCGATCCTGTCCATCGCGGATTCATCCAGCTCCCGCAGGATCAAGGCGGTCGTACCGGTTGGAAAGGACGTTGGCCCCGAGGTCGAGGTCGACATCACAGCAGGTGCGTTCGAGTTCACGTACCGCAAGCGGTGGGTACGTAGCCCGGAGACCGTGCTAGATGTTTCGAGACCCAAACGAGAGCAACTCAGTGGCAGAGAAGCACACGACCGGGTGAGGCAGATACTCGATGAAGCGGTTGATCTCGATCTCTGGCAGGCACTTCGTCTCCATCAGGGGACCGCTCTCTCCCAAGCGAGCTTCGAAGTTTCGGCCCTTGGTCGGGCACTGGACGCCGCGGCAGGTGGAGACGTCGCCGGCGATCGAGAAGACGTATTGTGGGATCGCATCGAAGTGGCATACGGCGAGTACTGGACCCCGGGCGGAAAACCCAAGAATGCTCTCCGTGCTGTGGAGGAGGCGCTCGATGCGGCGCTGGAGAAAGCTGACAGAGCAAACGCGTACTTGCGCGAACTGGATAACGACGCCGACGAGATTCAGCGTCTCGAGATCGCCGTAACGGCCCTCCAGCAGGTTCACGCCGAGACGGCCCGTGAAGTGGAACGTCTCACCGAGCAGAACGCCGCGATCGAGAAGATTCGTCAGGCCGTGAACCAGGCAGAGCAAGAACTGCAGCGGGCAGACGCGATATACCAGAAGGTCCATGGAGATCGGCAGCGGAGGGACGAACGCGTCGAAGCAGTCAGGATCGCCACCGAAGAGCTCGAACGGGTCACCGGGGACATCGAGGAGTCGGCTCCAGCTCGCGAGATCGTCCTCAACAAACGTGAAAGCGCCAGAGAAGCGCTGAAGGATGCACGCTCAGCCTCGGAGGATGCGCAGCGAACGCACGAACAAGCCAGATCTGACAGTGAATTCCGCAGGCAGCAGATCGAGATCGAGCAACTCACGGAGCGGAGAGATCGCGTCGATGAAGCACAGCAGCGCCTGGCACTCGCCGACGAGGCGCTCGAATCGATCAACATCGACGACGACCTCCTCGGAGAAATCGACGAAGCCCACCTCGAACTCGCAAAGGCAAAGGTGGCCGCGGAGCGAGCGCTTGCAACGGTCGCCGTATCAGCTCTGCAGAAGGTCCGCCTGAGCATCGACGGGTCCGACTTGGAAATGGATCCAGGTGACGAGCATTCCCTCACCGTGCGTGACACTACCCGGATCGTGGTGCCGGACGTCGTCGCGGTTTCGATCGTTGCCGGTGTCGACAATGCCGATGTTATAGAGAAGTTGGAAGCGGCCAGAACCCGGTACGAGGATCTCTGCCGTCGAGGCAGTGTCCCCGATTTCGCCGCTGCACGGGTGCAGGCAGACACTCGAGCTGCCGCGCTTCGAGATCGAACCGATGCTCTGGCGACAATCGAGCGAGACCTCCGTGATCTCACATTCGCGGCGCTCTCCAAAAAGATCGATCGACTGATCGGGCGCACCACCGAGTACAGGCAAAATCGCGGATCTGAGCCGCCGATCCCGGACGATCTCACCGCTGCTCAGGATCTTGAACGCGCCGCACAACAAGCGTCGGCCGAAACCAAAGCAGTGTTGGACCGCGCCAATGCTCTCGCGCAGGAGACTGCGGAAGACTTGAACCAGCTCGATGTCCAAGGAGCGGGTCTCAACGCCCGCCGCGAAATCGCGGAGAGCAGGCTTGCTTCTGCCAAAAAGACCCTGACTGCGGCGAGAGACGAACAAGACGACGAGCAGCTTGTGGCTGCTTCGGCGGCGGCTACATCCGCCGCCGAAGCAGCCCAAGCGAACGTTACAAGCGTGGAAGCGCAGCTCGCTCAGGCCGACCCGGACAGTCTCGAGGTCCTCCTGGCTAACGCAAAGGCAGCGCTATCGCGAAGCGTTCAGGACCTTCAAGAGAACGAAGGCCGCCGCACAAAGCTGCAGATCAAGCTCACTCTTGAGACAGAACGCGGTCCGGCACACGACGCCGACGAGGCAGAGACGAACCTGGTGGAGGCAAGGACTCGATTCGAGCGTCTCAACTCCCAGGCTGATGCAGCCCAACTGCTGCATGAGACCTTCCTCCAACACAGACAGGAGGCGCGGCAGCGGTACAACCAACCGTTCCGAGATCGAATCGAGCGTCTCGGTCGAATCGTCTACGGCCCCACATTCGAGGTCCATCTAGGTGATGATCTCTCTGTCGAGAATCGCACACTTGACAACACCATTCTCGACTTCGATCAGCTCAGCACGGGTGCGCAGGAACAGCTCGGGCTATTGGCGCGGCTCGCATGCGCGACCCTCGTTGCCCCTGAAGGTGGCGCACCGGTCATCTTCGATGATGCGCTCGGATGGACCGATCCCGGGCGCCTCGATCGGATGGGCGCAGCGATCTCGACAACAGCGGACGATTGTCAGGTCATCATTCTCACCTGTGTCCCGGACCGGTACTCCGCAGTTGGGAAGGCTCGCACCGTCACCATCCAGGCCTGATTTGTCGAGGATCACGATCACGACGCTGAGTCTCACTCCGGGGTTCGGGCGACGGCCTCATCTGGGATGGGGCGCCAGCGACATGGCGTAGAGGGGATCGAAAGTCAGCTGCCCTATGACGGAGATCTCGACCGTCTCGGTGTCGTGCTGTGCCGTGAAGCGACGGATCGCAAGGGCCTGCTCACACGCTCCCGGCGGGGGATCCTGGTTACGGGAGGTCATCCAAAAGGTATGACATCCCAGCAGCGGAAGCGTCTCCACCGATTCGATCACCGTAATACTGGTGTTCTGCCCTGTCGTCCTAGGAAGATCAGACAACGGGACCGGTGCGCCGGCGCAGGCCTCCAACACCAACACGACGATCAAGACGCGGATTACCATCCCGTCGCGGCAGGGCGCACGCTCGGCGAGAGGAGCGAGATCATGACCTGGCACACCGGACCGCTCGCCGTCCTCGACCTTGAGGCCACCGGTGTCGACCCGGCGACCGCTCGTGTCGTCGAAGTCGCCCTCTATCTTGTCGATCGGCACGGCAACGTCGATCCTATGGTTGACACGCTCGTCGACCCTGGCGTGCCGATGCCCGCTGAGGCCGCCGCCGTCACCGGGATAACCACCGCCGACCTCGAGGCCCGTGGTGCCAACCCCGCCACGATCCTCGGCCAGATCGTCGGCGCCCTCGACGAGCTCGCTCGCGAGGGTGTACCGATCGTGATCTACAACGCGACCTACGACTGGCCTCTGCTCGCCGCCGAGCTTGCTCGCCACGGACTCCCGAACCTCCCGAACGTTCCTCCGGCCGTGATCATCGATCCATTGGTCCTCGACCGACACGTCGACCGTTACCGCAAGGGCAAGCGCACCCTCGCCGCCACCGCCGAGCACTATGGCGTCCACCTCGAGGATGCTCACCGGGCCACCCCGGACGCGATGGTGTCCGTGGCTGTGGCCCGCGCCCTCGCCGAGCGCTACCCGGCCGTGCTCGACATCACCGGTCCCGATCTCGTCGCGCTACAGGTTGCTGCGCACCGTGCGTGGCGAGACAACTTCAACGCCTACCTTCAAAAGGTTGGTGCCGAGCGCGAGCCCGTCTCCGGCGACTGGCCTGGCGTCTAGATCTGATGAACCACGGACCCCTTGGCAGCATGCGGCGAGACCGTGAATACCTTGGGGACAGGACCAGGGGACCAGGTCGTCGCGAACCGTGAAGACCGGGATGAAGTTGAGCGGTGGACGAGAGCCGGAGGAGGAACCGGCATGGACCGAGTAGACGGAAAGCTGGTGGTGAGCGTCACCGATCTGGTGGGGCACCTGGCGTGCGAGCATCTCTCGGTGCTGGATTTCGCAGCGTTGGATGGCAGTCTACGCAAGCCCGTCCGTGACGATCCTGAACTCGAGGTCCTCCAGCGCAGGGGTCTTGAACACGAGGCTGCCTATCTGGCTTCGTTGGCCGATGCCGGTCTGAGTGTCGTCGAGATCACCGAACCCGCCGACGACGTCGACCGCCTCGTGGCTCTCCGCCGGCGCGAGGCCAACACCGTCGCCACAATGCGCGCCGGCATCGACGTGGTGTTCCAGGCCACATTCCTTGACGAGACCGCCGACGTGGCGTGGCGCGGCCACGCCGACTTCCTGCGAAAGGTCGAGCACCCGAGTGCGCTCGGTGATTACAGCTACGAGCCGGAGGACACCAAGCTCGCTCGCCACGTGAAGCCGTCGGCGATCCTGCAGCTCTGCCACTACGCCGAGCAGGTAGAACGGATTCAAGGGGTCGCCCCGGAGCAGATCCACGTCGTGCTCGGCGGCCGGCACCGTGAATCGGTCCGGTTGGCCGACGTCGCCGCCTACCACCGGGTGGCCCGTGCCCGTTTCCTCGCAGCCCTCGCCGAGCAGCGGGTCACCTACCCGCTGCCGGTCGAGCACTGCTCGGTGTGCCGCTGGGTGGAAGGGTGTGAACAGCGCCGAGAGGACGACGATCACCTATGTCGGGTGGCAACCCTCACCCGGGAGCAGGCCCACAAGCTGGAGACAGCGGGGGTCGGCACGCTGGCTTCGTTGGCCGCAAGCCCCGACACGCTGGCGGTGAGCGGCATCGGCACTGCGACCCTCGCTCGACTACGGCAACAGGCCCGCCTCCAAGCTGCCAGGAAGACCGGGCAAGCACCCCCGGTAGAGTTGATCATTCCCGTCGAAGCCGACCGCGGGCTGGCGGCGCTGCCCGAGCCCGACCCCGGTGACCTGTTCTACGACATCGAGGGCGACCCCTACGTCGCAAGCGCCGGGATCGAATACCTCCACGGCGTTGGCCGGGTCGAGGGTGACAGGTTCGAGTTCCAGGCGCTCTGGGCCCACACCGCAGCCCAGGAACGCCGGGCGTTCGAGGAACTCATCGACCTGATCGTCGAACAACGCCGACTCTATCCACTGATGCACGTGTACCACTACGCGCCCTATGAGCCGAACGCTCTCGGAAGGCTGATGGGCCGCTACGGCACCCGAGAGGCCGAACTCGACGACCTGTTGCGAGGCGGCGTCTTCGTCGACCTGTACCGGGTAGTGCGCCAAGGCCTCGTGATCGGCTCACCGTCATACTCGCTGAAGAAGCTCGAGCCGCTCTACATGGACGCCCGCACCGGCGAGATCACCGATGCCGGCTCCAGCATCGTCGAGTACGAGCGGTGGCTACAGACCGGCGACCAGCAGATCCTCGAGGACATCGAGGCCTACAACCGCGAGGACATCGAGTCGACCTGGCGCCTACGCGACTGGCTGGAGGGCCGTCGCCGGGAGTTGGTCGCGACCGGACACGAGGTGTTCCGTCCCGCAGGCCGTGCACTCGAAGAAGATGTAGAGACCCCGGCCGAGATCCAGACCGAGGAGGACGCTCTCGTCGATCGCCTGCTCGAAGGTCGCGTCGACTCACCGACCGATGGGGACGACGAGCAGGTCCGCACCCGCTGGCTGATGGCCCATCTGCTGCGCTGGCACCGCCGCGAGGACAAGCCCGAATGGTGGCGCTACTTCGACCGGATCTTGAGCTGCGACGAGGCTGATCTCATCGCCGACACCGAGGCCATCGCTGGGCTACATCCGGTGGGTGACCCTACACCGGACAAGAAATCCCTCATCTGGCGCTACAAGTTCGACCCCGACCAGGAACACAAACTCCACGCCGGCGCCCGGGTCCTCGACCCGGCCACCGAGCGGGTGAAATACGACACCGGCCAAAAGATCCCTGGACCCGGCACTCTGGTGAGCGTCGACCCGGCAAAGGGCACGCTCCAGCTGCGAAGAGGCGCCACCTCCGCAGCCCCCCATCCGTCCGCCCTGATCCCCGATGGGCCGATCCCAACCATCGAGCAACGGGCCTCGCTGCGGAGGGTCGCCGACGCACTGCTCGACCACGGAATCGACGCACCCGGGCCGGCCGAGGCCGCCCGACAGCTCATGGCCGGCCGTCCACCCAGGGTCGACGGAGTTCGTCAGGGCGATCCCCTGAGACTCGGCGGCGAATCGACGCTCGATGCCGCGATCCGCCTTGGCCTCGGCCTGGAGCGTTCGTGTCTACCGATCCAGGGGCCTCCGGGTTCTGGCAAGACCTATACCGCTGCGAGAGTAATCATGGCGCTGGTCGCCGACGGCCGGAGGGTAGGCATCACCGCCAACAGCCATGCCGTTATCTCCAACCTGCTCACCTGCGTCACCGAAGAGGCAGCCGAGCAGAACATCGAGCTACGTGCCATGCAGAAGATCTCCACCGGTGATGAAGGTGTCGATCATCCATCGGTCCGAACCACCAAGAGCAACGACGACGTCGAGGCCGCCGTGGCGGCGGGCAGGGTCGACGTGGTCGCGGGAACGGCATGGCTATTCGCCAGAGAGGCCATGACGGGCGCCGTCGACACGCTCGTCGTCGACGAGGCCGGCCAGCTGTCGCTCGCCAACGTGCTGGCCGTCACCCCCTCCGCGTCCAACCTCATCCTGGTGGGCGACCCCCGCCAGCTAGCCCAGCCATCGAAGGGCACACACCCGGAGGGAGCCGGGGTATCCGCGCTCGACCACGTACTCGCCGGGGCGGCGACGATGCCCGAGCATCTCGGGCTCTTCCTCGACCACACCTGGCGGCTCCACCCCGAGATCTGTGCGTTTGTCTCCGAGCAGGTCTACGACGGACGCCTCGAAAGCGAGGCCCACTGCACCATCCAACGAATCGACGATGGCCCCATCGCGGGCGGATCAGGGTTGCGCTGGCTCGGTGTCCAACACGAAGGAAACCGCACCTCGTCGGCCGAGGAGAGCGAAGCGGTGGCACGGGTCTTCGAGGCCCTCCTGGGCCGAACATCAACCGACCATACCGGATTACGTGCCCCCCTCGACATCGACGACATCCTCGTGGTCGCCCCCTACAACGCCCAGGTCCACCTGCTCACCCAGCGTCTACCGACCGGCGCCCGGGTGGGCACAGTCGACAAGTTCCAGGGCCAGGAGGCACCGGTGGTGCTCGTGTCACTGACGGCATCGAGTGCCGAAGATGTCCCGCGCGGAATGGAGTTCCTTTACTCCCGCAACCGGCTGAACGTGGCCGTGTCACGGGCCAAAGCCTTGTGCGTCATGGTCGGCAGCCCGTCGCTGCTATCGGTTCGCTGCCGTACTGTTGACCAGATGCGGCTCGCCAACGTGCTTTGCCGATATGTCGAGCTCGCTAAGGAAATCACCCGCGCTACCCCGCTTAACTGACCGTGGGCCCCGGAACATCGGGGGAGAGTGTGAGCGCTCAAGAGTCATGGCTGCAGTCTTCTGGAGCGCCTGCCGACCCGGGTTGACCCGGCCAGCGGATCTCGCACCTAGAGGACGAGCCCGTTGACTGTGACTTCGCTGCGACGAGTCTTGATGACCGCACCGCCATCCGTTGCAGCAACGACGCGAATCGGGTCCCGCGCCGTCACCTCACCAACCCTGATGCCATCTCGTGTGAACCACCGAAAACACCTGCTTCCCAGCAATCCGAAACCTGTCTGAGAGACTATGAGTCTCCCCTGTTCGAATACGTCGAGGAACGCTGAGAGCCGGATACCTCCCTCAACAACATAGAGCCGGGTTGGCGTGAGGAAGTACGTGTATTGGCCCTGATCGACAATCTCTGTGGGGCATGTCCCCAGGTCGTACACGGCCAACGGTGCACCGTCACGTGATAGCAGGATGACCTTCCCCGAGTATGTCGCGACGTATGTCCGTCCTTCTGAGGCAGCGAAACTTGCGGCGTACAACCAGTCTTGCGGAACTCCGCCCATGGTGATCTCGATCCGGATACCGCCAGCCTCGATCACTCGATCAGGTTTGGTTCGCACGAAGTAGGATCTGTCGTCGTTCGGATCGAGCGTCTCGGGGTCGACGCCAGTGAGGACCTCGAACGCCTTGTTGATCTCACGCATCTTGTCCGACGCCTGCGGATCATCCGGGTTCCTGTCTGGGTGGTGCTCGAACGCCAACGCTCTCCAACGTGTCTTGATGTCGTGCGGATCGACAGGGAGGGAGAGGCCAAACAGTGCCAACGCTCGGTTCACGTCGGCGCCGACTCCGTACCTGTCGGAGCGTCCCACAGCCCGTGCCCATCCCTCTCTCAACGGCATCGCCACGCCCCACACGGTTCGACCGTCCGTGGTAACGCACCACGCCTCATCAGCGAAGGTGAACAGATACATGCTGGCATCTGGTGACACGTCGACAGCTCTCACCTGGGTCTTGAACTCTCCCCAGTAGTCCGTCTCGATCGTCGCGAAGTGATCGACGACATGCGGATCCTCTCGCAGATTGGTATTGACAATGTCGTCGAGGTTCTCGTCATATACATGCAACACCCCACTTGAGTCCATGATCGCGAGGCTGGGACCGGACGATCCCACGCCGACGCGGTATGCGTCATGGCCGAGCTGTTTGTCAGCTACGAGAGAGCCGTACCGGTCGATGCGTTTCAGCGCCGCTGTGACATCCGGTGCAGCCGCGGTTGTCTTAACGCGATGAAGCAGCCAGGTTCCTCGACCGTCAACAGCTACGACGTTGAACTGAGGGTCAGGCTGTTCTCCGCCTTCAAGCTTCCGTTCGCCTTCGAGTGCCCAGTCGGAGTCTTCTGAGATGCTGAACTGCGGTACCGAGGATGCCTTTGGGACTATTAGCTTCGTGAAACTGTGCTGCTTCTTGGCTTTGTCCAGCTTGGTGACGATCCGGTTGAAGCGGCGCTTGTCGACATCTTCCACTTCGTCTGCAACCATCTCGAGCATCTCGAGAGATTTGTTGGCGGCTGTGTGCAACTCGCCGGCCTTCTCGCGAGCGATGATGATCTGCCGATATGACTTCGCGATGACACCAGCTACTCGGCCTTGACGCTGCATTGAGGTGAGGCCGGTAGCGAGCGCGACGACTGTGCGGTGGTCCATGATCTGCGCAGCATCGAACACAGGTCCGAGCACAGGATCGGCAAGGTCACGTTCGTTGTCGCCCCGGCCGTCCACTTCCCAGGTCGGAGGTGATGGAGGCAGCGGTATGTAGGTGGCGTGGGTCCAATTGAGCTCCGTAGGTGGTTCACGCCGCCCGGAACGGCGGGGCGCTGCAGTTCTCACGGGTACCGCGCTGCTAGATGAAGACGTCTTCTTGCCGAGGAGCTTCTGGAACAGGCCAGCCATGAGGGTCAGACGTCTCGCAGCTTCACTTCGACCTTGCGCATGCGCAGCAGAAGCTTGGGAGGGGTCGCTCCGGGTGCATGCTTCTGGCGTGAGAAGCGTCGAAGAATCTCAAGCTCGCCTTCGAGGTCGCCGCGCTTGCGGCGTACGATTGCGACCTGTTCGTAGTACCACGGCGCAACACCGAAGCCCTCGACCGAAGCCTCTTTCTCAGTGGCGTCGACAAGACGCAGGAGGAGCGATTCAGCCTCATCGATCGTGCCTTCACGCTTGAGCTGCTTCACCGTGTTCACATAGGTCGTGTAGTGCTTCCCGTCGACGAATCCTGGTCCTGTGTCGAAACCCATATGCTCATGGTCCCACATCTGGCCGATATGGCGAACAACGATCGCAGGCTCTATCGAGCCGATCCGCAAGTTTCTTCGTGGTCGTCCAGTAGGGGTTCTCGAGACCGTGGACGGCATCAAGCAGCTGTTGAGTGTTCGGTATCCCGAACGCGCCGGAGGCCCCCGCACCGACGAAATAGACCTGAGCATTCCTCGCTGGCGCTTTGGTCACAACAATAGCTACGCGCAACGCGTGCTCACTGCCAAGCATTGCGGGTCTTCTGGCGGGAGCTGAGTCCTCTCCGTTTCTCCGGACCCGTATCGTGTGGGACCGAGGCCCAGGGGAGGAAAGAGGATCCCCGCAGCGGTCCCGTTGGCGTTCAGGCGGAGACCGTGGAGTTGGCGAGGGAGCGGCTCGACGATTTGCGTCCCGGGGAGTGGTGTAGGCAGGGCCGTGTGTCCGTGACGCGCGTGGGCCACCGTGCGACCCCCACCGCTGAGGTCTCCAAGGATACGATCTCGAAGATCGCTGATCGCGTGATCGCAGAGAGGTCGCAGAAGCGGCTCCTGCGCCGAATCCACCCGGTGGTGTCCGTCGACGCCCTGGTGGTTAGGATCCGATCAGCGAGGGGCCCGTCACGAACCGTCCCGTCTAGACCGCCATCGGCGTCACCATCAACGGTGAACGAAAGATCTTGGGA
>Ga0315543_1003787_pt1 | contig 13261 bp, 11 predicted proteins | sample SalMarSW160210MG_2_FD_203098 | JGI IMG/M metagenome (GOLD analysis project Ga0315543, IMG submission 203098) | Salt marsh sediment microbial communities from the Plum Island Ecosystem LTER, Massachusetts, United States - Salt Marsh Sediment SW1601-210 ...
TTTTCGACGTGTTGCCAGAATACTTTTTCTAATTTCATCCATGCCTCGTCTGATTTCAATTCTTTTAGGAAGAAGTATCCCCCTCCAAACATGTTCAGTAAGAAAGGGGAAAGTCTAGACCGTTTACTTCTTTCACACAATTCCAGTTTTACAGCGAAACTGTCGGGTTTTCCCTCAATAGTTACGCTTACATACCCCATAAGCTTGAAGGTGGGGGAGTCTTCAGCTAAAATTTGATAACCTGTAGGAGTCTTCCCTTTTATCGCTTCGAAGCGATGTTCCTTAAAAAAATCTCCTATTCTCGCGGTAAGTAATTTTAAATTGACGTTCTTCTCATTCCATTTTCTTTGCATATTTAACGCCATTTAAGAAAAATTTCAGAACTGCTTTTAAAGTTATCGTGCACTTACCTTAAAGGGTTACTCTTGTTAACTCCAGAAGATCACTCGGGTATCCGCGCGCGAGGCTGCTTAAATTTTACACTTGGCTGAAAGAGAATTATCCGAGGAAAAGTCGGAAGAGGGATTCGCCGTGTTACCGGCAAGGGTGTCAGCGACAAGAGGGTCTGGACGTTTCAACACTTTGCAGCTTGAAGTATGGAGACGTTAAGCGTAGGTTTGGTTATCGCGTTTCTTTTCTACTTCTGTTAACATAACCGGACCAATCAATGGTTTTCTACGTTCAATACTCACTAAACGCAGTCTTTCACGTGTATGTAGAATTAGAAAGAGGGGAGAAGACATGTGGGATATTGAAGGTCTGATAATCGGTTTCCAATGGATTATAGATTGTGCTTAGGCACGGCGCACACTAACTATAGTCCGCGCTTACCAGTGAATCTGATTCGAGGATCGATGTATGCGTAAAGTATGTCAACAATAAGGTTTGTTAATACGATAACCACAGCTGCAAACATTGCAAGTCCAAGAAGTGACGGCACGTCTATCCAGCGTGCAGCTACGACAGCGAATCTGCCTAGTCCTCCTATCGCGAACACTGTTTCCGTTATTATTAAGCCGGTGGCTAAGCCGCTGACCAGCATTCCGGAGATGGTGATTGTGGGTATGAGTGCGTTTCTTCGTGCGTGCTTATTTATTACTTGTTTTTGGGTTAAGCCTTTAGCTCTTGCTGCGATTATGTAACTTTTGTTCAGTACCTCTAGCATTGAAGAGCGCATAACTCTGATGATGAGAGCCATGTTGACCACTATGACAACAGTCGCAGGTAGCAAAAGATGCAACAGAGCATCCGTCGTAACCCACAACTGACCATTCAAAACAGTGTCTATAACGTTTAAACGCGTATACCTCATGAAGCTTCCAGAATTAACAAAAACCTGTGCATGCGAGCTTAATCTTCCTCCTCGTGGAAGCCAACCTAGGTGAACATAGAAGATTGTAACCAATAATATTCCAAGCAAGAAGGATGGAAGTGACCAGCCTAATATTGCAATGGTTCTTGTTGCATGATCTATGGTAGTGTTTCTGTGGACTGCTGATTGGACGCCTAACCATATGCCCAGTATCATGATGACAGGTGCGGAGATCAAAACAATTTCAAAGGTGGCGGGAAAGCGTTCCAAAATGGCTGCAATCACTGGTTGGTTAGCAGTATAGGAATACCCTAGGCTTCCATGTAGGACTTCGTTCATCCAGCTGAAATATTGGCTCTCCAAAGAACCGTTCAAATTGTATTTCTTGATTATGTTTTTCCAGCCTTCGTCGTCCCACGGTAATGGCGGATTATTTCTAACGTATAGTTCTGCTCTTTGACGAGGGCTAAAGAGCATTGTAATTCCAAAGACAAACAACGAAATGCCGATCAATACGGGCAGCAGCAGCACCAATCTACGCACTACAAAAGAAACTAAAGTCAAGTGCCTCCCCTTCCTCTACTCAACGAGTAATCACCTAGCAATATTTAATTTTGCCGCGTGCATCACGTCAAAAAAATACGCGGTATAAAACTAGAGGAATGTTGGAGCACGTAGTTTTTGTAGGCTTCCGTCTTTTTCTTTCCATCTTCTAAGCGCACACCAAGAGCTTTTGAAACGGGAATAGTTAAGATATCCCTTCCTTTAGCTTCCACAAGATTCTTTTTTGGGGGTGCGACAACGAAGCCTTTCTTTTGTAAACCTCTGAGGCTCCGCAAGCAAGAATAGTATTCTTTGGTCCTATATTGGCAACGTTTTTTGAAAATTGCATACGCTAAGCTGTTTAGAAATTAATTTGTTGTTTGGGTTATGTTATGTTAGGGAGAAGCTTTGAGTGTTAAGCGAGTGCTTGATTCATTGAATTTGGAGTGTATTCGTGGGTTCTTGATGTGTCTTTATCATCGAGAAGGGCGGGACGGAAGCCTTATCCTGCTGTTTTCATGTTGAAGGCTCAGTTGCTGAAGCATCTGTGGCGTGTTCCAAGCGATCGACGGCTTGCATTGTTGTTGAAGAGGAATATGCCTGTTGCCAGGGCTTGTGAGTTCAGACGGAAGACGCCTAGTCACGGATTGTTCACTCAGTTCAGAAATCGTTTAGGAAAGGAAGGTTATCAGAAGGTCTTCAATGTTTTGCTGAAACAGCTTGTGGACGGTGGAGCAGTTGAGGGTGAAGTGGTGGCAATAGACAGCACAGCTGTTAAAGCCTACAGCCAGAGAAGCCTAGATAACAAAACAGGAAAAAGCGACCATGAAGCCCGCGTAGGAAGAGGCAGAAGAGGCTTCACGCTCAGCTATAAAGTACACACCGTATGCTGCGCAAGCTCTGAGTTGCCGCTTGCGTTCACGGTTGAGCCTTGCAACCGCAACGACAAACGCTTCATCAAACCGTTACTGGAAAAGCTGAAGGCGCGCGCGGCCTAGGCGTCAGATTCAAAACTGTCTTGGCTGACGCTCAGTACGACGCGGCAAGGGTTAGAAAAACGGTGGAGGAGTATGGTGCTGAACCAGTTATACCTTACAGGAAGAGTTCAAGGATTAGACGCGCCTTGAGGGTTGGTAAAGACTTCATTGTGCGAGGGGTTAAATAGCTGGTGAAGTTGTTCCGGAAACGTGTATGTATAGAAAGTGTGTTCAGCAGAGCCAAAGAATGACTTCTCCTAGGCCACTTGAGAGTTAGAGGGCTGCAACAAGCTTTTATCCATGCTTGCTTAAGCTTCTCAGCCATGCTAGTTGTAGCCTTAACAGCTGTCAAGCAACACAAACCACATCTCATAAGAAGCATCAAACACTACGCAACCCGATGAGGAAAAAAAAGAGATGTCAAATACGGGTTAAAATAGGGTTAACCATCAAAGAAAAACCTAGAAAGGCAGAAGCCAGCTCAAAACCCTATTCCAGATAGAAACAGCCATCAAGCACAGAAAAAACAAGCAGAGAAACCCAAGAAAAGACAGCAACCACGAAATCAGCACCAATTTCTAAACAGGCTAGCAAGCGGATGTTTTATTTTGGTTTTAATAGGTTACCTCTGGAATCTGATGCTGATAACGTTGCCGAGTAATCCGACTTGCTTAAAATACTGAATCAGGTAATCTTTTGCTTCTGAATAATTAACGTTCCGACCGACTATTATGCCGCTTAATTCGTGTTTAGGTCTTGTTCGAAATTTTGGCGAGATTAACCGTGTATTCACGTTGTATTTTTTTATAATTTTTACTCTAAACCTTTCTATTCCATGTTCTGGACATCGAAATTCAACCCATAAGGCTGCCATTCCCCGCTCTACCCCTATAAGATAATTCTCTTTATAATATAAAACTGTAACGCTTGGGCCCTTGAGGCCATCCGAATTTTGGAACTTTATACATGGAATTTTGGATTCATTAAGTTGCGATCCACTTGCTAATATATATGGTGACTTTCTGGCCTTCGACGCTATCGATTGTTTCGTCGCATCGTAAACGAATGGTCAGTGGATAGTATCCTTCATCACTTCTTGTTACTGTTACAGAAAACTTAAAGATTATTTCTTGGCCTGACTCGGCTAAACATATCGTTTCATTCTTTTTGATCTCTCTAAAGTATGGATAATCTTGGGCTTCAACTCCGCCTGAGAGAATTACCACTACATGGTTGGCGTCTCCCATTATTGGTGTTAATTTGAAATCAAGTTGTTTTATCTTTATCGTTTTGTTTTCCGCATCTGTAGGCGTGGCTAATGCTATGGCGTCTGAAATTCTAAAATATTCCTTTGCCAGATACTTTGGACTTTGACTTGGTTTCTGAAAATGCAGCGAGACGATAACTATTCCAATTAAAGCTATTAGCAGTAATACAAAAATCATCCATTTTTTACTTTTTTGGCCTTTCTTTCTCCTTTTTTTCTGCTTCGCTGTCATAGTACTCCCCTACTAAACACAGCCGAACTCTCTTCATATAACATCTTAACGTTTGAAATAAAGTTTTCTGAATAGTTGTTTGTTCCATGAATGATGGGAGCACACACGGAAATATCGGGAAATGCAATCGCCAATAGAGATAAATATTTATTCGCTTATCTGTTTTATTCAAGATGACTTGGGTTCTTAAACAGAAGTGGTTTTGGGTACTTGCGTTTTGTCTTATGGCAGTGCTTATTTTGCCGCTTTTGATAGCGTGGATAATAGTAAGTTTGCGACCGGATTTGATGATTATGGCGGTTATTGCGATTTTTGTTCTATGGTGGATTGTTAGATGTTACAAAGGTTATAGTGTCAAAAAGGAGGAAAATCGAAAAGGGTTGTAACAAGAGGTTTTTCCACCTCGATTCCTAAATTTGTTTGGAAGGAACAATGTTCCATAAAGATTAAATATCTGATAATTCTTTAGAATTTACGTCGAAATAGTAGAAAAATAAAGGAGAGAAAAATTTTGAAGAAAATAGTAATTGGAATTGTATTTGCGATGCTAATGAGTTCTTTGCTACTTATGCCAGCAGCTTTTGCTCAACCTCCAACAATCGAAAGACCAGACGAGTTGATCGTTGCAACCATTGAAGGTGGAATGCCAGAAACCGTGGACCCTGCATGGTGTTACGACACTGCAAGTGCCACACTTATCTTCAACGTCTATGATGTGCTACTAATATTCGACGGTGAATCCATGGATTATTATCTTCCTTCCGCTGCAACTGACTGGACCATTGAAAACATTGAAGGAACTACCAGTCCTGAGGGGTTGGATTGGCACTATCGATACACGTTCACAATACGTGAAGACATGCCATTCCAAGGAGGCGACTGGGGTCCAGAAGAAACCTATATGGTGACTCCGGAAACCATTGAATACAGCATTGAGCGTGGGATGGTTCAGGACAGGGATGGCGGTCCTCAATGGATGCTTTATGAGCCTTTGCTGAACAGTTGGGGCGCTGGAGCATGGGACATTGGTAACGCCACAATCCCCGGACCTGACGTTGCATTAGTAGGCGGGATGATCGACCATGCCGTGGAATCAGACGACACACACGTCTGGTTCAACATAGCGTTTCCAGGCGCCTACGCGCCATTCCTGCAGATCCTAAGCCAATCCTGGTCAAGCATACTAAGCAAGGGCTGGATAAACGACTATGTTATCGGCACGCTTGGAAGACCTGACTGGAACGGCGAGTGGGGCGACTACACAGACTGGATAAACAACCACAACCCAGAGGTTTCGCCGCTCGACGATCCAACAATGGTAATGTGCGGATCAGGCCCATACCAGCTTGAAACCTACTCCTCAGCAGAAGAATACTGGTCTGTCGTAAGGTTTGGTGGCAGTGGCTACTGGAAAGGTTGGCCAGCAGATTATCCAGCACCACCGTACCCATCGACTCCGACCGCCGTGAAGTCAGCGGGCTACCTAGAGAGAATAGTTGAAACGTGGCACTACGTTTGGGAAACAAGGAGGGACATGTTCCTAGCCGGCGACGTCGACTTCTGCGCAGTCCCAAGAATGTACTTGAGCCAAGTTTTAGGACAGCCAGGAATACGCTGTATCTATCCATTGCCCGCCTTGAGTAACGGTGCCTTGTTCTTCACGTTCAACATAGACCCACTCACACCCTACGGAACGATCAACGATCCTGGCGTGTTCACCGAGGACGGCATCCCAAGCGACTTCTACGGCAACCCAGACTGGGGAATCAACGTGAGAAAAGCCTTCGCCCACTCTATGGATTATGATACCCTTCTTGCAACTGCTATGGCTGGTGAGGCATCAAGACCAGCAACAGCGCACATAGAGGGTCTAGCCTTCTACGATTCGGTCGCCGATGTGCCAAGATACGAATTTGACTTAGCTCAGGCCGAAACCGAATTCAGGGCGGTGCCTGGCCTATGGGACACAGGATTTACTGTTGCAATTCTTTACAACACAGGCAACTTGGTTAGAGAGACAGCTGCTACCTTGCTTGGCGACGCCATTGAAGGCTTGAATTCAAAGTTCCATTGTGATGTGACGGGTGTACCATGGGGAACTGCCTATCTGCCCGCAATGGTCAGCTCACAGTTGTCATGCTTTATCATAGGCTGGCTGGCTGACTATCCAGACCCACACAACTTCGTATACCCGTTCTATTACACCTATGGAACATTTTCTCACTGGCAAGGCTACAGCAACCTAGAAATGGATGCGCTGATTGACGCGGGTATCGCAGAAGCCGACCTAGAGGCTAGAGCCGCGATATACCACGACATAGCAGTATTAGCTGTTGAAGATTGTCCTAGCGTCAATCTCTACCAGGCAGTTGGCAGGCACTTTGAAAGAGACTGGGTGTGTGGCTGGTACTACAACCCGATCTATCCAGGCACCTTTGGCTACAATCTCTGGAAATGGTACTATGTTCCTCACTCCCTGAGTGGCACGGTGAATGAACATCCAATCGCCAACTATGTACCATGCGACGTCGATTACAGCGGCAGAGTAGACATAATTGACATATCACTTGTTGCAAAAGCCTTCGGATCATCTTTCGGTCCACCCATGCACGCAAGGTGGATATTCAGGTGCGACATCGACAACAACAGAAAGGTCAACATAATCGATATAGCCGCAGTCGCCAAATACTTCAGACAGACGTCTTCCACGTGGTCTCCTTAGCTGCACGCAGCTAAGACAACTTCACCTCCCTTTTCTTTTTATTTTTTAACATTTTGAATATTTTCAACTATCGGCAAAGTTAAATATTGATGGTTGATTACTTAATTGAGGGGGAAGTGAAACTTGGGTTTATTTACTTACGTAGTACGCAGGCTGTTGCTGATGATCCCTGTTCTAGTAGGCGTTTCTGTTCTTATTTTTGCGATTTCAATGTTATTTAGCCCGTATCAAAGAGCAACTCTATACGTTAGAAATCCCCAAGCGTTGAACCCCCGTACCATTTCAGGGATAATAGCAAAATATAATTTAAACGGCTCTATGTTCAGTCAATATTTTAGCTGGATTGGTGAAGTTCTCCATGGAAGCTTGGGATGGTCCACAACTGTCAGACAACCCGTAACCACAGCCCTTTTAGAACGCTTCCCCGCCACCTTTGAAATTGTTTTGATCGCCGCACCTGTCATTGTGATACTAGGCATATGGTTGGGCGTCCAATCGGCAGTCCACAGGAACACTGCCATAGATCATGCAACAAGAACCATTGCAATATTAGGCTGGTCACTTCCGTCCTTCTGGTTTGGGATACTACTGGTTTCATTTTTCTATGTTTACCTGGGCTGGCTTCCACGAGGAGGAAGATTAAGTTCACCTGTACAGTCTTTTGTTACTTCTGCAAGCTTCGTAAGATACACAGGCTCAAACATTATAGACGGCATCTTGAATGGGCAACTATGGGTTACAGGAGACGCTATACTACACGTATTATTACCTGCAATAGTTATCATAGTGATCGATATAGCTCTCATCATCAGGGTTATGCGCTCTTCAATGCTAGAGGTACTAAACAAAAGTTACATAATCGCAGCAAGAGCTAAAGGCTTAACCCAAAAACAAGTAATAAATAAGCACGCTAGGAGAAACGCACTCATACCTACAATCACGATATCTGGATTGCTAGTAGGCGGCTTAATTACGGGCTTGGTCATAACGGAAACAGTATTTGCGATAGGAGGACTCGGCAGATGGGCTGCACAGGCTGCACTCAATATAGATATGCCAGCAGTTCTTGGATTTGCAATGTTTACAGCAGTAGTTTTCGTAATATCAAACCTTATTGTTGACGTACTTTACGCGTATATTGATCCTCGAATCAGGTTGGAGTAGTAAATGAGTTCAAGTTGGAGTGAATTCAAAGCTTCATTAAAGCCAACGGTTAAAGAATGGAAATTCATGCTGAAAAAGCTTATCGAAAATCCCTTATCCATAGCCGGAGTAGCAATCTTATCCGCATTTGTTGTTATCGCTGTTTTTGCCCCCATTCTCGCACCACCCCAGGGTGACGATCCATTCATGATCCCAAGAGACTGGCGAATACTAAATGTAGGAGTGCTGGAACCCATCCCTCCAACTCAAGATCATATATTTGGAACAATAGAAAATCAATACGACCTGTACTACGGGTGTATATGGGGGACTATAACAGCCTTCCGCATAGGTATTCTAGTGGTTGCAGGGGCTCTACTCATCGGACTTTTGATAGGCATGGGTGCAGGGTACTACGGCGGTATCACCAGTGAGGCTTTGATGAGGTTTACAGACATCATAATTGCATTTCCCGGCTTGGTTCTTGCAATGGCGCTTACTATAGCCTTGCCCAATGTGGCACAGGTTAACCTTTCTTTATTTATCTGTGTAATCTTCGCTTTATTGAGTTTAACCGTGTTGGTTTTACGGGCAAACCCCCGCATAACAGCAATCTCTGGAGCATTGTTTGTTATAACCTTACTATCTTACCTGTACTTTCCTTGGACGGTTAATATAGGCATAAACAACTTGGATAAGGTGATGATTGCACTTGTAATAATCGGTTGGCCTGGTTACGCCAGGGTGATCCGCGGAGAGGTTCTCAGAGTGAGATCTGAAGATTTTATCGAAGCTGCTAGAGCTTCGGGTTGTTCTGATTTAAGAATTATCATGAAACACATAATACCGAATTCGGTATACCCAGTACTAATAATGGCTTCACTTGATACCGGCGCCATTGTATTAACGGCTGCTGCACTTAGCTTTTTGGGTTTAGGTGCAGACCAAGGATATGCAGACTGGGGCCAAATAATCAACTCGTCACAACACTGGATTGGAGTTACAAACGTTCCAATAACTGAGTATCTCCACGCCTTTCTGATACCAGGCTTTCTGATCTTCATGTTTGTCTTAGCTTGGAATCTACTTGGAGACGCTGTAAGGGACGTTTTAGATCCCATGATGAGGAGGCGTTAACAACGGCACAAGAAGAGGAGCTTCTAAGAATAGAAGACCTAGTGCTTAGATTTTACACTTACGAAGGAATAGTTGAAGCCCTAGACGGCATAAACTTAAACGTCTTAGAAAACGAAACATTAGGACTGGTTGGCGAAACAGGATGTGGAAAAAGCGTAACCAGTCTAGCAACGATGGTTGTAGTGATCCCTCCCGGCAAAATGGAAAAAGGTCGAATATTGCTGAAGTATCGAGATAAAATGATAAACTTACTCAAGCAAGACGACGCTTTTCTCAGAATCATTAGGGGAGGCTATCTTTCTATGGTTTTCCAGGAGCCAAGAGCCTACCTAAACCCGGTATATACGGTGAGGGATCAGATAGCCGAAGTCTTGATGGTGCATAAAAGAAAAGAACTATTACAAACAGTGCTAGAAAGCCTCAGAACAGGACGAAAAGAAAAGGGTTTAACGGGCTCATCATTTGAGATGAAAAATTATGAGCGAATGCTGGAAAAACCAAACTCTTTCGTAACGAAAATTCTCTGTAAAATTCCACGTTCGCAACGAAGGCTGAATGAAGAGGTCAGAAAAGAGGTCATAAGAATACTTAGGGAAATGGAAATCCCCGATCCTGATAGGGTTGCAGAGATGTATCCTCATGAATTGAGCGGAGGAATGGCACAAAGAGCAGTAATAGCGATGGCTTTGGTATGCAGTCCAACGTTACTCATTGCAGATGAACCCACCACAAACCTTGACGTGACGATTCAAGCTCAAATCTTAAACTTAGTCAAGAGACTTCAAGAGAGATCGAAGTCCTCCGTCCTTTACGTAACCCATGATCTAGGCGTTGTTGCAGAAATATGTGATCGTGTCGCCGTCATGTATGCAGGAAACGTTGTTGAGACCGCAAACGTTTTTGACCTCTTCAAAAAACCTTTACATCCTTATACAAGGGCTTTGCTTGAATCCATCCCCCGACCCGGCAAAGAATTCAAATCTATTCCCGGAACGGTGCCAGGTCTAATTGATCCGCCCAAAGGTTGCAGATTTCACGATAGATGTGCATATGCCATGGAAATCTGCAGAAAAATGAAACCGCCCTTTACGGAAATTGAGAAGAAACATTTTGTCGCGTGTCATCTTTATGGGGGTAAAAAATGAGTTCACTTCTATACCTAAGAGGGTTAAAGAAGTATTATCCAATTTTTGGGGGTATTTTGAAGAGAACGGTAGCTGACGTTAGAGCTGTTGACGGTGTCACTTTCAACATAGAAAAAAATGAATGCTTTGGTTTAGTGGGTGAATCTGGCTGCGGGAAAACAACGCTGGGTAAAACTATTATTCGGTTACTTAACCCAAACGGAGGAAGCGCATACTTTAACCCTCCTCCTGACGTTATAGAGGAAATTGAGAAGATTGAAAAAAGTGATCCTCGTTCTCGCAGATTAAGACATCTCAGAGAACAATACGACCTCGCCGTTTTCCATGGAGCGAGATTGAGATTTTTAAGAAGAAAAATGCAAATAGTGCACCAAGACCCAACAACTTCTTTGGATCCAAGGATGCTTGTAAAAGACATAGTTGCTGAACCTCTTGTTGCACAGGGATTAAGCAGAGGATCAGAAACGAAAAAAAAGATTGTTGAAATCCTAGAAAGCGTAGGTTTATCTGAGACCCATCTTTATCGATATCCACATGAATTTAGCGGTGGACAAAGACAAAGAGTCGCTGTGGCTAGAGCACTCGTGACACAACCTGAATTCATAGTATTAGACGAGCCCACCTCTTCAGTAGATGTCAGCGTCAGAGCCCAATTATTGAATCTCTTCCAAGATTTGCAAAAAGAATTCAATCTCACCTACATGTTTGTTAGCCACGACTTGAGCGTCGTTGAATGCATAAGCCACAGAGTCGCCGTCATGTATCTTGGTAAAATCGTTGAGTTGGCCCCCACAGAAGAGATATTTCGTAACCCTTTACATCCATATGCAAAAGCACTTTTCGCGTCAATTCCGATACCTGATCCAACGAAAAGAAAGGAACGGCCACCCCTTTTAGGAGAGGTACCGAGCCCTGTAAATCCTCCTCCTGGCTGCAGATTCAATCCGAGATGTCCTCTTACTATTGATGTGTGTCGAAAGGTGGAACCAAAGCTAATTGATGTTGGACACGGTCATTTTGTCGCGTGTCACGTGGTCAAAAGTCTTTAACAATTGATGGAGGAATATGATATGATATCATCCAGGGAAAAAATGATGCGATCATTACATGTAGTAATGGCTTTATCTGTTCTCTTAATTACCCTTACTTTTGGTTGGCATACTACATATGCATCTCCGGAAACAACGCTTTCTGTTGTACCCGATTATGTATTCGCAGTCCCTAGTGAAAGTTTCACTGTTGAAATAGTTGTAGGTGACGTTTCAGACCTCTCTAGTTGGCAGCTTGTATTAGAATACAATGGTACGGTGCTGGATTGTACCAGTGTGTGGCTTCCCGAGGATAACGCTTTTGCGGATAAGCAAATACAACCGGTTGAGGACCACGGCAACACATCGATAGGTAATCTTTTCCTAGTTTATGGTGTGGTATCCTTAGGAGGGAGTGTAAACGTTGCGGGCGTTGGGACCTTATGTAAAATAAACTTCACAGTTAAAGAGGCAGGCTTTTCCCGCCTCAGAATAGGTACCGAAAATATTCCTGTTATCGGTAGTGTTGGAGGGGCGTTTGAAGAATGGGAATCAATTTTATTATCATCAGACTTGGATGAAATGCATTTCGCTGAAAATAGTGGAACAGTAACCTCTGGGCAAGTGAACATTCCACCCTGTGCAAGCTTTGAGATGACTGCTTTGGCGTCTCCTCCTGAAGGTGCTCGATTAATATATCTTAAAACTGTGGAGTTGTCTCTGTTTTTTGTTGGAGAACCGGTATTATTTAACGCCTCTTTATCTGGTGATGTTGATGGAAACGTAACACTGTATGAATGGGACTTTGGAGATAAAAACACAACAAAGGTGAACGTTCCGACAGTGGTTCATACATATGAAAACTCCAGTTTAACTTTAACCGTTACCCTTAGAGTATGGGATGATGAAAACACATCTTCAGACATAGTTTCCCGGAGCATTCAAGTAGGAATCATTTTAATACCCTTAAATTGGATGCCTTATCTAGAGGTCTTAGCAGCTTTAATTGTAGTTGTAGTGATCGTATCTATTATTCGGAAGTTTTCAAGAAAGAAATTGCAGGTGAAAACTACAACTTGATAGGCAAGTTTAACCCCTACATAATCCTTGATTCAAACTATTCGGTGAATCACTATCCTTTTAGTGCTTCTTTAACCTTTTGGTTACATAATAGAAGATAATTCCGGAACGCTTAAATCTGTAAACTATAAACAGTAATTACAGAAAGGAGAAAGGGGAAACTTTAGAATGAAAAGAAAATTAAAGAAGGCATCATTTTTCCTTTGCATGTTAATGTTCACATTGAGTTCTATAATGCTATGGCAGATCGGTGTTGCGCAGGAGCGTCCTAAAATCTACGTTGAGCCTAAAGAAAACATATTCTACACTGACGAGACAGCGGTTGGCTACGAGTTTGACGTAAGTATCATGGCTGGTGACTGGCCTGAGCCCGGCGTCTACAGCTACGAATTCAAGCTTTACTACGATAACAGCATGCTTGAAGCTGTGGCAGCCTCGCTGCCCGAAGGCCACTGGATGACTCCAACCCTCAGCCCAACTAACATATTCGTTGTCGACGGCGGTACAATAAACCAGGAAGAAGGCTACGTAAGCTTCGCGTTGACCCTCATGGGAGAGGAACTTGGCAAGACAGGGGCAGGAACTTTCGCAACGATAACACTGAAAATCACAGCCGCGCCCGAAGTTGGCGAGACACTTTCCTGCGATTTGGCGATTATCCGCGAAGACCTTATT
>Ga0315543_1003788_pt1 | contig 13248 bp, 11 predicted proteins | sample SalMarSW160210MG_2_FD_203098 | JGI IMG/M metagenome (GOLD analysis project Ga0315543, IMG submission 203098) | Salt marsh sediment microbial communities from the Plum Island Ecosystem LTER, Massachusetts, United States - Salt Marsh Sediment SW1601-210 ...
TTATCAGTGCAGAAGAAGTAAGAGGACCTATACCTGAGATCGATTTAAGCAATGAATACAGCTCATTATCATACTCACGGATCCTTTGTCTTACCAGACGGCTCAGATCAACCAATTGCCTCCTGTGATGTTCATAGGATTCAATAAGATGAGAGAATGAATCCTGACCACTGGTGGTTTGCATTTTAACCTGTTTTAACCAGGAAACAAATTTTAATGTCCACTGATTATTATCGAATTCCACAGGGATTGGCTCCCCGTAATACTGCAGGAAGCTTTTTATCCTGTTTTTGCTTCGACGCAAGTCGCGCATCAGATAAAACCTTGTCCTGTTTAGAGTGCGGAGTTCTTCAAGTTCGCGGTCAAAGATATGGATAGCATGCAATGAACCTTTTTCAAGTGACCGGGCAATCTTTCGGCTGTCAACCGGATCGCGCTTTTGTAGCTTATCTTTCTGACTCGTCGGTATGTCTGCGGCGTTAATTACAATATTTTTTATCCCAAGAGAATTTAATTCACGATGAATACCATAACCACAGAAACCTGCCTCATAGGCGGAATTATAAGATGCACCTGGGAACATTCTCTGAAGATAATTACGGAGAGATACTGGATCGGGTGGTTGAGTGAATGTCCGGTGTTCAATGCTGTCAACAATAATGGTGACACTCCAGCTCTTCTTATGAACATCAAGTCCAATGAAAAGCTCTTTGTCTTTGAAATCAATTTTTTTCGTAACTTGTGTTTGCATAGTCTCTGTGTATTTAATTTAATTTAATTTAATTTATTTACGTACAATAATTTACAACAATTATTGATAACGTACCAGGGACTATGCTTTTATCATAGGTGCTAAAGGTAAGTTGTTTCCCGCCTTGCGGGACAAGTTGTCACGGTTTTTGCTTTTGCTCCTGCACCCAAGACAAACTCGTAATGACAGTTGCACCCGGACACGCGCATCTGCACTCAATCAAATTTCTGCACCTTGAGAATAAATCCGCCTTGTTCCCATTGGAGTATTTTCACCTTCGTTCGCCGTCAGTTTATGAAAATAAATGCCTCACCGCAGGTGGGATTTCTTTTAAGCTTGTCCTGAACCAATCCGCTTAACCCGTCAAAAGACTTCCGCATGTCCGTGGGGGTGCAATACAGGTAGTAGCGAAATGACGAGGTCAGTGAAAACATACCTCTCAGACCGCAGTGATCAATGCTTTAATCCTAGAAATCTTTACCGATCCATCTACCAGCACTAAAACACCGTTAGGGTATTCAATCCGGATCTCACACTTTTCTTCGGGCCCAGTTAAGGATCCCTGAATCTTAACCGGGATAAATCCACTCTTGGAGGATTCCTCCCGCTTGAATTTGCTAAGCCAATAATAAAATGTGTGGATTGATAAATCATGCTGATCGCAAAACTCCTGCGCACAGCTCCCATTCCTTTTCCATTTCCGTATCAGGGTATACATCTCCTGTTGCCAATTCTCTCTCTCGACTTTGGCCATAATTTCTTTTCCCGGTAAAAATATCAGGCTAATTCTTCCCGTACAATATGCAGTTTACCGAAGGCTTACAGCCATTTGAGGCTAAATAGTCTAAATTTGGAGTTAATATTTCACCTCCATATTAGCCTAGGTTATTTTGGTATCACAATGTTATGGAGAATGGCTTAGTCTTACTTTTTAATAGAACCAGGATGTCGTATATTTACTCCGTCTATTGAATAATTCTCATCCCCGAGGTCCTGTCTCATCTCATCTGCAAGCTTTTTAAGGTCATTAACTACTTCAGGGTATAGTTCCTTAACGTCATAACGTTCACCTGGGTCACGACGAAGGTCATAAAGAGCATAATCTGTCTTTCCATTGGACATTCTTCCGGGCCAGCCATCGTTACCCGGAACCTGACCTTCGTATGATCGATAAGTATGAGGAAGTACCAGTTTCCATTGTCCTTTACGAACGTTTTCCAGGCTGTTGCTTCTGTAATAGTAGTAAAATATATCCCTTGGATTGGCATCGAAGTTACCCTCCAGCAACGGTAAAATATTCACCCCGTCAATTTTCTTCTCCGGCAGAGGAGATCCGGTAATAGTACACAGTGTTGGCAGGATATCAATAGTAGAAGCAATGTTATTGCATATTGTCCCTGAAGGAATTCTTGCCGGCCATGACATAATACACGGTACTCTCTGACCTCCCTCCCAACTAGACATTTTGCCTTCACGAAGACCTCCTGCAGAACCGGCATGATTTCCGAAATTTAACCAGGGTCCATTATCAGTTGTGAAAATTACAAGGGTATTTTCAGTGAGCCCGTTTTTTTCAAGAGTTTCCATAATTTCACCTACCGACCAGTCAATCTCCATTATTACATCCCCATAAAGTCCCTGTTGACTTTTTCCTTTGAATTTTTCGGAAACAGCCAGAGGAATATGAGGCATGGTGTGAGCCAGGTATAAAAAGAATGGATTGTTCTTATTCCTCTTAATAAAATCGACTGCATATTCAGTATATAATGTTGTAAGTTCTGCCTGGTCATCAAGAGTATTCAGTTCTCTGATTTTTTCATTATTCCTCATTAATGGAAGTGGCGGATACCTTAAATTACCCGGATTTTTTACCTTTGAAGCAGGCTTCCCGTCATAATCGACCGGCCACATATCATTCGAATATGGTAATCCAAAATATTCATGAAAACCATGTTGTAAAGGCAAAAACTGTTTATGATGACCGAGGTGCCACTTACCGAAAATAGCATTTTTATAGCCCTGGGGTGAGAGCAGTTCAGGAATTAATTCTTCTTCCGCATTAATACCAATACTATCATATGGAAACAGGGCGCCGGTAATGCCGACCCGGTTTGAGTAACATCCGGTTAATAGTCCGGCACGGGAAGCACTGCTAACTGCCTGTGCTACATAGAAATTAGTAAAACGCATACCTGTTGAAGCCAACTTATCGATATTTGATGTTCTGTATTGAGTGGCTCCGAAGCAACCAAGATCACCATATCCCATATCATCAATAAAGATTAATACAATATTTGGGAGTTCGGTTTTAGGTGGTTCCTTTTTTTGGGCAGTAGCCTGAAATGACATCAAAGATGCTATACCCAATCCGAAAGTTGATTGTAAGTTAATCATATCGTTAGTTTATTGAATTATTTAACTCAAGTTGCTACCTATAAAAACTATTCATTGATAGTAAATACAAATATAACGAGAACGACTTTAATTATAAATCCATTGGGAGTTATACAGTTTAAAATATGTATTAAAAACTAAAGTGGTCTGGGGGGAATATATCAGACCACTTTAATAGCTTAAAATTCACTAATTCCAGAAATCATGTTGCTCCAAATTAGGATTATTATCAATTTCGACTTGAGGAATTGGCCAATAAAGTGTTTTTTCTCCAAGGTAGGGCCTGTAATGGAATGTTATTGAATTATAAACCTCCTCAACAATATTCCATCTTTTTATGTCAAACCATCTTAGTCCTCCCTCTAATCCTAATTCAACAAGTCGTTCATGACGAATCAGTTCACGCATTTCTGCCTGTGATAAATTGATTCCTTCAACATCTTCAACATTTGGCATTCCGACTCTTGAGCGAACCTGATCAATCAGTTGAAAAACTTCCTCATCAATTATGTTTGTTTCAACCAATGCTTCAGCTCTCATTAAAAGTACATCTGCATATCTTAAAATCATAAAATCGACTGGTCCATCGGTCCTGTATAGAGTTGTAATACGGCAATATTTTTCTATCGAATATCCGGTAACAGATGTACCTGCTTCATAAGGCATTCCATTAGACCAGATTTCCCCTTTTCTCAAGATGGATACTTCATATCGTGGATCCCGGTTATTATAGAATTCGACAGGATTATATAATGGTGATTTTGAGATTAGTAATCCGTCTGTACAATAAAATGCATCGGCATAATTGGAAAGAGGTCTTATTCCCATTTGATTGGGTTGTTTGGGCCAACTCCCCGAAAATGATTCCCCTTCTCCCATTCCTGATTCAAATGCTACAGCAAAAATCGACTCGTTATTTTCTTCAGATTCTTCTAAAAAAAGTTTGCTGTAATCAGAGAATAATTCATATTTTTTAAAATCTATAATTGCCTTTGTTAAGGTTAATACATCATTCCATTCACTAAAGTATAGATGGACTCTTGCTTTTAACGCTAAAGCTGCGCCTTTTGTAGCTTTTGGATAGACCTGATTAACTGGCAAATGAAGAACGGCATATTCCAAATCACTATTGATTTGTGCTTTAATATCCGCCTGGCTGTTTTTTGATACAAACCGATCATCAAAAGACTGCTTGCTAATAATAAGCGGAGTATCTTTATACAAAACTGTTAAATAATAATAAGCTAATGCCCTTAAGAATTTTGCCTCACTTTCAATTGTAATTATCTTATCATCAGGTGATTCAATGTCATCTATTTTTGCCAGCAATTCATTACATCTTGCAATTAACATATAGGAACGGCTCCAATAATCAAGATAAGTGTTTGTTTGTGGCGTTCCTCCTCCCTCGGTGATAACTGTTTCTCCGTAACCAACTTCTGAAAAGCAATCAAGGAATCTATATGCATTTGTAAAGTTATTTTGCATACCATCATAGCACCCGTTTAATAGCAATGATAAATCTGATTCTGACTGACCAAGTGCATTCTCTGATAAATTATTTGGATTAACATGATCCAAATAATCGTCACATCCGACAATGTTAACAAATAATGTGACGATGATTATATATCTTAAATGTTTCATAGTTATTTGTTTTAATGATTAAAATGTCATGTTTAATCCTATTTGGTATATTCTCAGTTGGGGGTAGAATTCGCTTCTTACCTGACTCATAGATCTTTCAGGATCGAAATGTTTCACTTTAGTGAAAGTTAGTAGATTCTGACCTCCAAAATATAGCCTCATGTTATCTACACTAATTCTATTAAGTATGTTCCGGGCGAAAGAATAACCCACTTCCATGTTTTTTAATCTTAAATAGGAACCATTTTTCAGCCAATAATCGGAAAAAAGCTGATTAACAGTTCTATTAAAATCCAAACGTGGATATTTATCACTTGGATTTTCGGAAGTCCACCTGTTCAGCCATTCAACGGACCAATTCTTAGGATTTCCACCCACCCCTGTTTGATTAATCCTACTAAAATCATTAATATCAACTTGTGAAATTCCCTGGAAGAATATATTAAAATCAAAATTCCTATAGTTTAAACTTCCACCAAATCCATAGGAAAATTCAGGAAAGCTTTTCCCTATTATAGTTCTGTCGTAGGAGTCAATTTTTCCATCTGGAACACCATCAATTCCGCTAATATCTTTGTATTTTATGTCTCCAGATAATGCTGCGGGTGTTTGCTTTGCAGAAGCATCAATCTCTTCCTGGTTTTGAAAAATGCCATCCGTTAAATATCCGTACCATGAATATAATGATTCTCCCTCTTTAATGATCTGGTTAGTTGGATACCATTCCTGATTATTCAGATCAATTGCCTTGTTTTTTACCTGACTTAAACTAAAATTCAAGCTGTATATCAACTTATCAGCATTATCCCTGTAAATTCCTGATAATTCCCATCCTTTGTTTTGAATTTTACCAATATTTTGATAGGGAGGGTTTAGATCCCCCAACGTTATAGGTATAGGTAATGTAATAAGCATATTTTCTGTATTCCTTATAAAATAATCAAAAGTGAATTCCAGTTTGTTTAACAATGCCAGATCCAAACCTAAATTTAATGAATTAGTTGATTCCCAGCAGATTTTATCATTAGCCATATCGGTAATCGAGGCGCCACTGGTATATTGACCATTTATAAGGTAACTGGTTAAAGTTGAATATACTGATGTGTAGGCATAATTATCTCCAATATCTTGGTTCCCGAGAACGCCCCAACTGGCTCTTATTTTTAAATTATTCAGAATCGAGATTCCTTCAAGGAATTTTTCTTCCGAAACCCTCCAACCAGCTGAAAATGAAGGGAATACACCATACCTGTTATCTTTTGCAAACCGTGAAGATCCATCATACCTGATATTAATCTCAAACAGGTATTTACTTTTGTAGTCATAGTTAATTCTTCCGAATAACGATTGTAAACTATAGTATGAATCCTGACCATAAGCTCTTTGAGAATCGGCACTTGAAGCATCTAAAACCTGAAGAGAGTTACTTGGAAAATTTTCACCATATGCTTGAAAATAAGAATATTTATTATCCAGGAAAGTATGTCCTGCAAGGATTGAAAATGCATGATTGTCCACAAATTTGGTACTATAGCTTAGATAGTTTTCGACCTGTAAAATATGAGTATTTGAAAACTGTTGTGTCAGAATTGCATAATTTGTATCCCATACTGTTTCGCCTGCATCATTAATGCTAATTAGTCGTGGTTCCCAGTTCTTTGTTAAGGCATCATTATAATTATACGAGATCAAAGAGTTAAATTTTAGTTTTTTCCAGTTAATCTCCACTGTAAAAGTTGACACAAAGCCTTTATTTGCTCCATTATTATATCCAAATTCGGCTTGCATGATAGGATTATATATACGTTGATAACCGGGGACATCATTGAACATTACGAAATAATTGCCATTGTTATAGTAAACAGGGACTGCATTTGGAGTTCCATATACAGTTCCCATGATACTATAATCGGCTCCCCCCAGAGATACTGCAGACTGATGACTCTTTTTACTTACTCCTGAAAGATTTAATCCTAACTTGATATGTTCATTAAGTTTCAATTCAAATTTACTTCTTAGATTGTACCTATCGGAGTTACTATTCAACAATATTCCTTCTTGATTATAATAATTCAATCCAGTATAAACGCTTAATTTTTCATTTCCTGTGCTTATGCTGATATTGTAATTTTGTATGGGAGAGACTCTGAGTATCTCATTAGCCCAATTTGTATTACTGAAACCATCAGTAGGATCGTTGTTTTTCATTAATTCGATTTGCTCATCAGTAAAAAAAGGAGATAACCCAGCATTCGTTCTTGCTTCATTTTGCAGTTCTGCAAAATCCCACGAATCCACAAGTTTAGGTAAAACTGTTGCTTCCTGTAATCCCCAATATGCATTGAAATTAATCTTTGTATCACTTTCTAATCCGTTTTTTGTAGTTACCAGTATTACGCCATTAGCTGCACGTGATCCGTATATTGCAGATGAGGCGGCATCTTTTAAAACTGATATTTCCTTTACTTCATAAGGACTGAGATTCGCAAAATCACTGACTTCTGAAGTAACACCATCAATAATTATTAATGGTGCTACTCCTGCATTAATTGATCCTATCCCCCGGATATTAATCGAGGCCAGATCATTGCCAGGCTGTCCACTTTGTTGAATTATGGTAAGCCCTGGGATCGAACCTGCTAATGCACTTACAGAATTGGTTGAAGGCCTGTTAGAAATACTTTCAAAATCGACATTTGCAACAGATCCAGTCAAATTCACTTTTTTTTGTGTACCATAGCCAACCACTATCACTTCCTCAAGAGCCTGAACATCCTGTGTGAGCTTTATATCAATAACATCCTCATTATTATAAGTTATTTTCTGAGTTACATAGCCAATAAATGAAAATGAAATAGTTGCCCCTGTTTCAGGTCTTTGAAGAATAAAGCTGCCGTTTGCATCTGTTATTGTTCCTTTCAAAGTGCCTTCAATAGTCACGTTTACTCCGGCGAGAGCTTCTCCGGTAGATGAATCGGTCACCTTGCCAGTGACACTTTGTTGTTGGCTCGCAATCTTTTTGGAAATTACAATAAGATTATCATCAAAAATCTTATAGACAAAATTGCCGGGATCAAAGATCCTTCCAAGAATGCTTTCAACATTTTCATCATTTATATTGATGGTAATCTGCTTATTAACATCAATTAGATCCGATCTGTAAAGAAACTTGTAATCACTGTTTCCTTCAATCTTTGCCAATAAATCCTTGATTGTTGCCTCTTTGACTTCAAACGAAAACTTTTGTGAGAAAGTTTCTGCCGAAATATTTATCAGGGTAAACAACAACAGGAAGGTTGATAGTTTCATAATTAGCAGAATTTTTTTAAATCGATTATTTTTCATAAGTTTGAATGTTTTTAGTTAATTGATAAGGTCAGGATACTATGACTCGAAAATATTGTATCCTGAGGGGTAATTAAAAACAGTAGAATCGGGAAATGTGTTCCCATTTCCCGATTCGTTTTTGTTATGATTCCTTTCTCATAGGCATAGGGTTTTAGAGGTTAGGTCGATTTAATTGACTTTGGAATAATTAATGAGGTATACCCTCTATGGGATTTTCGGAAAGATAAATGTCTTCATTATTAAATTGATAATAAAACGGTGATGCAAATTGTAACGCAACCAAAACCTGTTCAATAATATAATCAGGAAACTTCCCCCTAAAACGCAATTGTCTTAAATTCTCGTCAACAAAATGAATCTTCACCCCAAAACGGCGCTCGAGCTTAACCGATAAATCCTGAAAAGTCTCATTATCAAAATATAGAATATTGTTTTTCCAGGATGTTACAAGTGAAGGATCCTCTATATTATTTAAAACAATCTGACTTACAGGTGCTTTTATGGATGACTTTTTAGCTGTTTTTATATTATCGGCATCTTGTACCTGTGTAATATCTTTGTTCTTATAAAAAGTAACCTTCTGATTGGGTTTCAAAGTAGTGAACCTGTCGGTTTTCTCTGAGGTGGTGTTTTCAACCTCTATTTTTCCTTCAATCAGCGTAGCCTCGACTATTTCTTCTCCTGTATAAGACTTTACATTAAATGTTGTACCAATAGCTTTGATCTTTAGATTGCAAGCATTCACAATAAATGGTTTCACAGAATTTTGGGCTACTACAAAGTAACCTTCGCCTTCGAGATATACTTCTCTGTCAGTTTTATTAAAGGTATTGAAATAGTGTATTTTGCTGTCAGAATTTAACCATACTTTCGTGCCGTCGGGAAGTAACAGTTCTGTTTTAGATCCTCTGGGGGCAATAATTTCACATGATGAAAATTCTTCAGCAACATTCTTTTTCTCCGGTTTAAATATAAAGAAACAGGAGATCCCGAACAAGATTACCAAAACAGCCGCAATCCTTAAGAACCAGTCAATTGTTTTATACAATCCGATTCGCCTGGAAGTTTTCAACCTATTACTAACCTGTTCCTTAAATCCAATGAATGCTTTTTCCGAATCGTACTCTTTACCCGTCTTTATTATATCAAGCGCATTCCAGACGGATTCGGATTGCTTAAAAATCTCCATATTAGCTTCATCCTGAGCAAGCCATAGGGTTAATTCCTGTTTATCTGAAGGAGAAGCTTCTCCCTTTAAAACTCTGATGATAATATCTAACATTTTATTTCCCATAGTGATCCATTTATATAGACAACCAAGTTAAGACTTACAATAAAAGGATTTTGTATTTAATAAGAAAAAAATCAACCAATATAAATACTGATGAGCAATAAAAAAAAAGTCAGAAAATCTTTGACTGCTTTTCTTATTTTTTCGAGTGCAATTGATGTTTGACGATGTACGGTATTAATTGTCACGTTTAGCTTATCTGCAATATCCTTATGTTTTAAGCAATCGACACGACTCATTAAGAATATTTTCCTACATTGCTCAGGTAATGATTCTATTGCATTATTTATCTTTTCTTCAAGCTCCCGTGCAATAAGCAGAGAATCTCCCGTTTCCTGTGTGATACTGTAAAAATCCTGTGCCTCTTTTAGTTTTTGAGTATAATATTCATTAAATTTATTTACTACCTGCAGATGCTTGAGATAGTTAAGACAGGTATTTCTCACTGAAATAAAAAGATACGATTTTAATGAGATATTGATATTCAGACGGTCTTGTTTTTCCCATAAACCTATAAATACATCCTGCACAATTTCTTCTGCTAACTCTTTTGTCCTGGTAAAATTTCTGGCATAAATACACAGTGATGGATAATACTCCCTATAAATATAATGTAATGCTTCAATATCTCCCTTGTTAATCTTATCAATAATTTGTTTCTCCCAAATTCTTCTTTCATTTTTATCATGAAATAATTTATTATGTTGGCCATTCAAATCTCGCATTATTTCAACATTTTTGGCAGAACTAAAAATGTCAATATTATGGTAAAGTTAATAATAATTAGTACAAGTTGCACTAGCAGTACACCTTGACCATATTTAGCCTGCCTGAATACTTTCAATGTACACACCTAAATACTTAACTCTGGTTTTGGATGATCAATTTACTCCGGCTAAATGTGGTCATATTGCCCGGCTTTTTCACCTTAGCGGCGACGCCCCCCAGATAATGCCAAATGACATTACAAGGGGATTGAAAAAATATTTATAGTTCTTTGACATACTTGTTAATAATTTGCAGATACTGTTTTATTACTGGTCTTGCAATATTTGTTGTATGATGGATGAAGTTAATATCCTTATTGTCATTAACCAGCGTTTTTACTCGGTTAAAATCTTTAAGGTATTTATCTACAGGTGGTTGAGAGTGATTTGTCTCTCTCGCAACAATTGAAGGATCCTTTTTTTCAACGACATGTTTATATATTGTAGCATCTAATAATATTTTTCTCACTTTGATGAATATTTGATATATAATTATACTCTCCATTAAATGAGGCTTAACTGTCTACTGTCAAGATAATCAGAATATTAACTGCATTTATTCGAAAATAATATAGCAAAATACTTGACTTATGTTATAGTTCTCTCGTACATTTGATATAGAATTTGCCCCCGTATTTTATTTAATGTCTGATAGTGTCTAACTAATTCTATTTGTTATGGCATATTACTATTCTCTTGACAGGACTAAACCTGTAGATAAAAAGACTAGGTATTATAGAGATTGGCGTACTTACCAAATGTCAGGCCATTTACCAAAGTGGATTGAAGTAAAGATAGATTTCGGAGAAGAGTATCTTAGAAATAAATCAATGTGATTCTATTTATTAAATAACGTAATCATAAATAATTAAAATCTTGTGAATTATGACTAATTATGAAATTATCAGTGCTATCGATGAAAAGGTTAGAGGAACTAATTATTCCGATTGGACAATTGGTGTTACTGATAAACCTTTTGAAAGAAAAGAAGAGCATGAAAGTGAGGGTAAAGATGTAAGCCATTGGTCACACTATAATACAGATAGTGAAGAAGTTGGACGAGCAGTGGAAAAACATTTCCTTGATCTTGGTATGAAAGGTGGTACAGGTGGTGGCGGTCATGCTGGATATGTTTATGTATTCAAATCTTAAAAGTTAATTAGTAGGTAAATAGGTGTGATCCTGCAATAGTTTTCCGGACATTTTATTAAGCTACTAATTGTTCTTTTAAAATCTCTTTTTTGTTTTTTATTGATGTTTTTATTGTCGTATGAATCCTGTTTACATTATACCATGCCTCAATGTATTCGAATACAGATAATTGAGCTTCTTCGAAAGTCTTAAAACTATTTTGATAAACAAGCTCAACTTTCAGTGTCTTAAAGAAACTTTCAGCAACAGCGTTATCCCAACAATCCCCTTTGCGGCTCATACTTCTTTCGACAAGTTTGTAGGATGAAAGTAATTCTTTAAACTCATTACAGGCATATTGAACACCACGGTCAGAATGAAAAATCAGCGCCTGGGTTATGGGGCGGTTCCTGACGACCATCCTCCATGCCGGAATGGTTGTATGCACTGCTTTTAAAGATCTGCTAAATGCCCATCCGATTACTTTTCTATCATAAAGATCTATTATAACCGTCAAATAAAGCCACCCTTGCCAGGTTTTAATATAAGTGATATCCGACACCCATACCTGCCCTCTTCTGGTCACATTAAAGTCTCTATTGAGCTTATTTTCCACCACAGGGTAAAATTATGTCTGGAGTCAGTTGTAACAACCCACTTCTTACGAATAATGCTCTGCAAATGTTGCTTTTTCATTAATCGGGCTACTCTTGGTCTTGACACATGGATCCCTTCTTCCAAAAGCGCTATTGTAACCCTTGGGCTGCCATAGGTCTTTTTGCTGAACTCGTAAATCCTTTTTATGCGGTCTGATAAATCTTTGTTCTCTATATCCCTCTTGCCAGGCTTACGCATCAGCCAACTGTAATATGAACTCCTGCTTACTTTTAATACTTTGCACATCTTCTCAATGGGAAATATGGAGTCATTTGACCTTATAAATTGGAATATTTGCCATCGTTCTTGGAGAAAATGCTTACAGCTTTTTTTAAGATGTCACGCTCTAGCTGTGCATCACGAAGTTCTTTCTTTAATCTTACGATCTCTTTTTCCTCTTCTGTCAGAATCTTATTGCCCTGACCCGGGAAGCTCGCGCCCTGATGAGTCTCTGCTTCTCGTCGCCATCGGTAGATCAGATCGGCGCTAATATCCAGTTCGGATGCCAGTGCAGATATGTCTTCCCGATTATGACTGAGTTCAATAACCATCTGTTTAAATTCTCGATCAAATCTTCTTCTTTTTCTCATATCCGTTAAATTAAGCATTTTAGCTTAACTTACTGTCCGGATAAAAATAGCAGTTCCAGACTGTAAAATCATTTAACCTGATTAATTCATAAACTTAAAATTAGGTACAAAAATTGATTTTTTGCTCCTGTTTTTCTCTGAAAGTTTTTACGATTTGGCTTTGGGGAAGGAATTTCTCTAATTTTTATCTGGATTTACCCCTAATTCATTAGTGACAGCATCTACTTTTTGTGGAAAATCTTCCTCTTGGGCATACTGATTTCATTAATTGTATCGATTATCTGGCTATATACTTTGAATACGGTAATTTAACATTGCTAAGTTCGAAGCATCATCAACATCTCAAAACCCTTTATTTGTTCATTTCTTGTTGGGCAAAACTGTGGCAACTCTATCTTTATCCTGGTTTTCATTTCTTTGACCCATGCAGCAGTTTTTATAATTTTAAGCTGTATGGTTTTCATGGTTGCGTTGGCATACTCGCTCCCTTTTAATACCTCCTTCTGCAAAGTGTGTATAAGTATATATGCCATTGAGTGCAGAAACAAACGAAACTGGTTTGCCGTAAACTTTGTGCAAGACGACCGGTCTGACTTAAGATACAATTTATGATCTTTTATGCGGAGCTCCATCGAACCACGGGCACAGTAACCTTTCTCGTATAAATCACGG
>Ga0315543_1003790_pt1 | contig 13245 bp, 12 predicted proteins | sample SalMarSW160210MG_2_FD_203098 | JGI IMG/M metagenome (GOLD analysis project Ga0315543, IMG submission 203098) | Salt marsh sediment microbial communities from the Plum Island Ecosystem LTER, Massachusetts, United States - Salt Marsh Sediment SW1601-210 ...
CAATGCTGGCTGCAATATTAAAGCGAAATATTGACACTAAGGAGGCCGTAGCTTAAACTATGAAACCGTTCCCGGCCGTATGAATTCCAACGACAAGCGGGACAACTTCTGTCGGTCGGGTCGAAAGAATTTCGGCTCTTCGATATCCACTAACCGTGATACGCTATACGATGTCACATTATACAATAGTAAGTGTTAATTTTCAAGCAAAATCTCAGGAACAGCTCGTGATGTAGTGTTATGACTTGCTCTCAATCCAACGAATAATTTTATTGGCCAGCCGCAGTTCGTAAGTTGCGTCGAACGGACATTATAAGATTAGATTACTTAGTTAACGCGATGTACAGGTTTTTTCATTAAAACCTTGATTTTCAGCTAAAGAATGAGGTTTTCACAAAGCGAACATTAAAGGTTAGCTGACTATACCATTATTTTTAGTCTAAAAACCGAGTTTTTAAAAACTTGTACACGGCGTTAATCTTTAGTCAAAAAAACTGATTTAACGAATTGAAAATTAAGGTTGCTCCAACAAATTTGTATATTACATTAATTATTCAACGCTATTTCACACAAGAATCTTCTATCCAAATTTTAGCAATCTTTAAATGTACCCATTAACTTTAGTTTATCTAAAATACCCACTTTCCCCAATTGTTTTTGAGTTTTGAGTTTTGGTATAATAGTAGGAATAATTTGAGGAGCGGCCAAATAAAGTTTATCTAAAGCAGATTTAGAGTGAGGAAGTACATCCCTATCTGCTGAAAGTTCCATACAAGATATGACAGAAATATCAAATGTGCATTTTTGTAATACCACTTTAAGGTTATTCCATTTGATGTATACAAACAGACTTAAATATACGACAAAACCAAATCAAGTATATTGTCTGGCGAACACGGCAAAAGGCACAACACCAATATGGTTCGTTTGGATTTTTACTGTTGTGCTATTAATATTTTCTGGTGTTACCTATCGCGTTTTAGCATCTCGCTTACAGCTTGTTACTGATACGCCCATAAGCTTGCCAGTGCCGCTGAGTGTATTCCCCTCACAAATTGGTAATTGGACCGGCACTGATCTGACCATCCCTACTACCACTCGGGAATATATGGAGAGGAACTTCGCCGATGATTTTATTAGTCGACGTTATACTAATATTAGAGGTAATGCTTGGGCCGATGTTTATATCGTATATTGCGCGTCCCGGCCAGGTGGCATACTTGGTCATCGGCCCCGAGTGTGCTACCGCGGATCTGGCTGGATCCATGACGATACTGAGCCATCGCGTTTTATCACGCGACTGGGCCACCATATACCTTGCTTAATACATCGATTCCACAAGCCTGCTCCAGCGCACAACCAAACTGTTGTTTTGAATTTTTACATTTTGAACGGTCGAATAACTACCGATGAGGACGACTTTTCTGGGCCTTTGGGCCGAAGGCCTAACATCGCCGGCGATCCGGCTCGATATGTAGCTCAGGTACAGATAAGCTCGATTTTGGAGAATTCTATACTAACAGCAGCGAAGGATATGACAGACTTAATTCTTAACTTTTTACCCGATAGAAACGGCCGAGTCAGAGCTGAATATACAAACACCGCGAGCGGCATTATGAAATAAGCCAAAGTGATGCTGGCTAAAGCTAGGATTAGGAAGAATACAGGAATCAAGGATGGACCACGGATGGCAGATAACAGAAGACGGAATTCTGTACTCTACTTAATAAGTTTCATTGATTTTTCAATGCAACCGACAGGGACAGAGTCTAGCAACGCCACATTACAAACAAAACCATAAATTTTTTACCCAGACTAACAAGATTCAGAACTGAAATTATCCAGATTTCGGGGGGAAATTGGTATTTTTAGAGTTTTTTTTGCGGGTACGGTCGTTTTCAGGCGGAAAAACGTGCTTGTACGTTAGACTGTAGAGCTTGGGCAAGATAGATAAGAATAATATGTGAAAAAAACGCGAGAAAATGAGCAAAAATGAGCAGAAATGAGCAGAAATTCGTAAAAATGCGCGCTTTTTTAGTAAAAATGATTAAGAATTGAGCACTTTTTTAAAATTAACATTTTGTTCGTTTAGGGGATATAGAGAACTTTAATTCGTATCTCGTGAAGCCCTTCGATTGTTGAGAGAGCGTAATCTGTGAGCACAAAGGTAGATTTTGGCAGAAGAATTGCTCCAGACTGATTATTCTAATGCTTCCAGTACTGTAATGCCGCTGAGGGCGCGGGTTGTTCGCGGGATCCTTCTTGCATTGACCGTGTTTGCCATTTCCAAAGAATTTGAAAGAAGAAAAGAAACCCGAACCTCTAACTTATGTATACCAGTAGCAATACAGTCGATGATATTATTGAGATAAGCCGACGGCGAACGGTCATAAATGCCATCGCCAACTATGGTCAATATGGTGTGTCATTTGCCATCCGTATTTTCCTTCAGGCATATATCATACGCACATTGGGAAGAAATGAGTACGCAATATGGCCTTTAGTAATCACGTGCATCAGTTTCGTAGAATTGATACGCATAGGTATCGGCTCCGGCGCCGGTCGCTTTCTTGCTCATGCCTTGGGCAGGAAAGATTTGAAAGAGGTTGAGGAAATAACCACCAGCCTTTTCGCTGCTCTACTGGCTGCCGCTGTGGTCTATACGGCTGCCATCATTCTTCTCAGCATTTACTTCGAGAAGATTTTTGATATCCCTGAAGGAGCGGGAGGAATAGGACCATGGGCTATGCTATTTGCTGGATTGGGTGGAGCGGTAGCTTTGCCTTTCGGCGTGTTCCAGGGTGGATTAAGAGCCGCCCAAAAATTCGTGATAATTAACGTTATCACGGCAATATTTTTGGTTGCTCGATTGATACTTATAGTGCTTGCATTCACACTTTCGATGCCCAGTTTAATTTGGGTCGCCGGCGTTAACTTGGCGCTGGCAATTGGAGAAGATGTAACATTTTTCACGGTGGCAAGAAGGATAGTACCGTGGCAGAGAATCCGATGGAGTGCGTTCAATTGGACAGTGCTAAAAAAGGTCAACAGCTTCAGTTTGCTGATCTTAGTTACCAGCGTGGCCGGACTTCTCTACTGGAAAACGGACAATATAATTATTAATAAGCTGTTGGAGCCGAGCTTGCTGACAGGTTATGCGGTAGTTGTAAGCTTTATTTTGTACACCTATCAGGTTGCGACTCTGGGTGTGAGTGTTCTTACACCCGCAGCTACTATAATGCACGCCAAGGGCGAGTCAGCCCGTATGAGCCGGCTGATATATCGGGTGAATCGAACGGTAGTCCCTGCGTCAGTATGTCTTTTAGCTTTCATTATAATTTTCGGCCGGGAAATTCTGAAAGTGTACCTTGGTCCAAGCTATGCAGAATATGCTATATTGTTTCCGATTCTGGGGATATCAGCAATTATCTCAGTAACTCAGAACTCCTCCGGAATTGTTCCACAGGCGTTCGGTCGGATTGGGATTGTGTCCATGATGTCCCTGGCGGTTGCGATATTAAATGTCTTGCTAAGTTTATACTTTGTTCTCGTGCTGAAATGGGGGCTCATCGGAGTTGCAGCAGGAACGGCCATTGTCGCAGTGTTTTATAGGTCGATTTTTTGGCCCTGGTACACAGCACGTCTTCTCAAGGTACCATGGTCTGAATATTTTCGAAAGAGCATCTTGGTTCCTCTGTTTAATAGCCTGCCTTTTATTTCCGTTATTCTTGTGATGAGGTTAATGAATCTTGGAAAAGGTTGGATCGGACTGATAAGTGTATTTATGGTTGGTGGGCTTGTTCAGGCAATTTATATGCTGATGTATGGCCTGGAGAGGACTGACCGTATGAAAATACGAGAATTGCTGGTGAAATCTCTATGTTCATTCAAACCTCTCGGGAAATCAATAATCTTTCGTGACTGATAGAATCAAGTGATGCGCGAAATGGAAGCAAAAAAACAGTCTTATTGGAGGAGTTTAGCAATATGAGGATTCTCAAATCAGTCGTACACAGATTTGGTCGATGGTACATCAATGAGGTCAACAAACGAGAATATGAGTCTCAGAAGTTTAGATGTATAAATGAACGGCCCATTGAATTTGGATTTGTCTTCCGGTCTCTTTCACGCATAATGCCTACTACAGTGATAGATGTGGGTACAGGTACAACATCTTTGCCTCATCTAATGGCAAAATGTGGTTTTTTAGTCACGGCGATCGACAATGTTTATGACTATTGGCCGAAAGGTATGCACAACCGACACTTCTATATAATAAACGAAGATATAACGCATATACGTTCTCTTGCAAAGAGGTTTGACTTCATCACTTGTGTGAGTGTACTGGAGCATATTCCAATACCAGAGGTTGCAATTCAATCTATGTTTACTCTTTTAAATCCTGGAGGACACTTGGTACTGACCTTTCCCTATAACGAGAACAAACATATTGAGAATGTTTATAAGCTTCAGGGAGCGGGCTATGGACAAAATGCTCCTTACATATGTCAAGTCTATTCACGAAAAGAAGTAGATAGATGGCTTAGGACAAACAATGGAGAAATAGTGGAGCAAGAATATTGGCAAATCTTTACCGGTGATTTTTGGACATTTGGCGAACGACTATATCCGCCTCGGCAGGTTGACAAGGATGCAAAACATCAACTCACCTGTATTTTGATTCAAAAAAATGATAACAGCTAAGATATCCCGAACTCAACAACCGCCCATAATGCGTTCTCTTGCTATTTCCCGTGTTGACAGAATTATCGGCCTTGGGTCGGGACTTTTTACGAATATAATAATAGCCAGATTGGGCAAATTGTTTTGCAAATCGGCATATATGATCTCATCCAATACCAAAAACCAGAACAGATAGCTCTTTTCAATATTTGGCATTCAATCTCAAATGAAGAAACTTGTGAAAATAATCCAGGTTGTAGGAGCAAGGCCCAATTTTGTTAAGATAGCGAGCATCATAAGGGCTTGCACGAGAACACAAGAGATTGAGTCGGTGCTCGTCCATACCGGGCAGCACTATACTGACAGTATGAGCAAAAGTTTTTTTGAACAGCTTAATATCCCTGTGCCCCGCATCAATCTGGGAGTTGGTTCTGGCTCACATGCACAGCAGACAGCTGAAATTATGAAACGTTTTGAGCCCGCTGTATTAACACATAATCCTAATGCGGTACTGGTGGTAGGTGATGTAAATTCTACCGTCGCTTGTGCATTGGTGGCCGCAAAATTGGGCGTCAACATCATACATGTTGAAGCAGGATTAAGAAGCTTTGACCGGACTATGCCTGAGGAAATAAACCGTGTTTTGACTGACGCTATCAGTGATATTCTTTTTGTCTCGGAACCAAGTGGCCTGACCAACCTCAAGCGTGAAGGTATTGACGAAGCAAAGGTTCACTTTGTTGGCAATGTCATGATAGATACGCTTGAGTTTTACAGGGGAAAAGCCGATCACTCACGGATACTTAATGATTTGAATTTAAGAGCGAAAGAATATGTGGTCGTTACGTTACACAGACCCAGCAACGTAGAGCAGCACAAAGCAGTAACAAGGATACTGGATGCTTTAACTGATATCCAAAAGCAAACCAAGGTTGTCTTTCCCATGCATCCTCGCACTTATAAGAATCTGAAGTCAAACGGGTTGTTGAAAAAGCTCGAGGATTTACCAAATATGCTAGTTATCGAGCCGTTGTGGTATTTAGATTTTCTGAAGCTCATGTCTGAGACAAAGCTTATGATAACAGATTCCGGTGGCATCCAGGAAGAAACCACAATTCTCGGCATACCGTGTCTTACTGTTCGGGAAAATACAGAAAGACCAATAACAATAACTGAAGGAACAAATATACTAGTTGGCACGGATACGGATAGAATCCTGAATGGTTATCGAAAAAGTCTGAATATAGCAAAGCTACCTACCAAACCAAAGCTCTGGGATGGCAAAGCTTCTGAACGAATTATCCGTATACTGCTAAATTCCTTATAATACAAACGAAAATCTACTCACGCAGCAAGATCTAGCAGTACTCGGGGATACCAAGCGTATAACTATGAAAGATCTACCAAGCGAAGAATTCCTGCAGCGGATACGACCTAAAAATGTACCTGCGAAATTCGACAACGATGACATTTATGCCAATACATTGATGTTCTACTTGTTTGCTAATCAGTTTGTAGAAGGGCAGGTAGTTCTTGATGCAGCTTGTGGTTATGGATATGGTTCATATCTTTTTGCTCAGACAGCTAAACGAGTAACTGGCGTAGATTTGGATCCTGGGTGTGCCAACTATGCAATCGAGCATTATAGGGCTGAGAATCTTGAGTACCATCAAATGGATGTTACTGACTTAGCTTTCAAAGACAATCGCTTTAGTGTTGTAGTTTCGATCGAGACTATGGAGCACCTGCCTCCGGAAAAGACAGAAATTTATCTTGACGAATTAAAAAGAGTCCTCAAGCCTGGTGGGACACTTGTACTCAGTACCCCAAACCGTACTGCCACAGCTACCCGTGAGAAGCCAATGAGCGGCCATATCAATGAAAAGACGGTCGCAGAATTGAGGAAGCTGATTAATAGTAGGTTTGTCAACACAAAGTTCTACTATTTCCTTCGCGCACCTCAATCATCCGAAACAAGGAGACCATCTCCTTCAGCTAATTCAACCATATTTCGAAAAAGCCTTCGATTCTTGAAACGGCTTATTCTCCGACCCTTTGGTTTTATCAAACGAAGGATTTTGCCCAAACGTGTCCAGCCGATCCTCCCATTACTTCGGACGAGGCAGGTTTATCGCATGCGAACTCCCGATGACGAAAAGTACGGACTATTCCAAATCGTAGTGGCCCAGAAGCCGAACGACTCTCTCACTGTTGGCACTTCCAGGGTATTTCGCAGTAGTAGTTCGACCTCGTCGAGTTGATGTGCCATATTTTTCGATAAGTATAAAATCATACTATGTCGCCAAAGAAAAGTAAAATTCTCGTTATTTGTTTTACCAATTTGAAAAGCGACCCAAGGCCGTTTCGTCAACTTCAGTTTCTCAAGGAAGACTATGCCGTCTATGCAGTTGGCCGTGGTGACCCACAAATTGAAGGTGTAGAGTACTTCCATACAGTGCCGGACATAAACATTCATTGGAACTCTTTTGCCAGAAAACTTTACAGGCTGGCTCACATAGGCGAGACATTTCGACCTGAGTTTCCTCTGGCTGAGATTCGCTATTGGACACCTGAAAAGGTAAAAATTTATGAGCAATTAAGTCAACGAAGCTGGGATTTGATCGTTGCCAATGAATTATCTTCATTGCCATTGGCTATTGCTATTGCTAAAAAGTCAGGAGCGAAAGTTTTATTTGATGCGCACGAGTACGAGCCTGGGGTAATTAGCGGCGACTGGAAGTCTCGTGTATTTACGCACAGATACATAAACTTCATGCTACGTCGTTGTCTGCCTAACGTGGACACAATGACGACCACAAGTGAAGCTTACGCAAGAGAATACAAAAAGAATTTTGGAAAGGAATCTATCATCATTACGAATGCGCCATTTTTTGAGGACCTTCAGCCATTGCCTATCAAGGAAAACCGGATTGCTCTTATTCATCACGGTGGAACAAATCCTTTGCGAAGAATAGATAATATGATACTTCTAATGGATAAATTGGATAAACGCTTTACACTGGATCTCATGCTCGTGCCCAAGCCATCTGCCTCTTCACCTTCGTACAGAAAAATTGTGGACCTTGCAAAGAAGTCTTCGCGAGTTTGCTTGCGAGAACCAGTAGCTATGGCACAAATTGCTTCCTCAATAAACGAATATGACATAGGCATTCATCTGTTGCCAGCCATAGATTTTCGTCATCGAATGGCTGTGCCGAACAAACTTTTCGAGTTCATCCAGGCCCGCTTAGCTGTGGCCATTTGGCCTTCTCCTGAAATGGCCCGCATTGTAAAGGAATATGACTGCGGCGTTGTAGCTGATGATTTTACCCTTGAGGCGATGGCTGAGAAATTGAATCGCCTCACGCGAGATGACATCATGCGCTTTAAGGAAAACTCTCATAAAGCAGCGAAAGTACTTTGTGCTGAAGCAAATCGAGAGATTTTTTTGCGAATCATCCGTCGCACATTGGGGCAAAGAGCATGTCAATAGACTTGATCTTTATAACTTATAATCGATTGGATTATACCAAATTAGCACTGCCAGCGTTATTAGCAGATCCAACTGAAGAATTCTCTTTAGTCATTTGGGACAATGCTTCAACGGATGACACTAAAGATTATTTATCTTCTGTGGTCGACCCACGAATTGTCAAAAAGTTTTTTTCTGAAGAAAACGTGGGTCTGCGGGGCGCTATTAACTACCTCTTCAGTAAGTCATCGGCTGACTTAGTTGGAATTGTGCCTAACGACCTTCTGGTCAATCCGGGCTGGACCCGCCCTATTGCCCAAGCGCATGCCGATGTGCCCGAATTTGGACTCATTGGGTGTTGGCATCTTGGGGAGAAGTTCTTTGACGAAGAAAGGGCTCGGCACAAAATACATAGGTTTGGACACCACCAGATTCTTCGGCATCCGTGGACCGGGGGAGCAGCCGGACTTGCCAAAATGAAAGCTGTGAGGGAATGTGGATTACTTGAGTCCAATGCGACCCCGCCTTATTGGATGCATATAGCCCAAAAAGGCTATGTCAATGGATACTATTTCCCCCTAATTCATGCTGAGCACATGGATTACCCGTGGTCGAAGTACTACGCCTTCCATGACAGAATCAAGGAAGGAATTATAGGAGGCCACACATATAAGAAGAGGAGGATAAAAACAATTGAAGAAGCCAAAGCGTGGCACAGAGTCGTAGTAGACAATATCCTTGACGACCCCTGGGACGTGAAATACTACATCGGCTGGCGTCAAATACTGCGGAAAATCAAATCAAAAACAGAGAGATTTTTCATAAGGTTATAAAGTCGGCTCTATGAAGTTCGATAAGATCGAACAGGTCGGTAGGGTTTTAGTTAAACAGATCAAGTCCTGTAAAACAGACAAGCCGGTTTATAGTGACGGACCTGTCGAAAATGAGTTGTACCACAAGTTCAAGTGCAATCCAAATTACGGTGCGAACAGTGATAATATAAAGTTCCCTTCCTGGGCTCATGAGTATCACCTTTCACCTGTTCGGCATAATCTTCTTAAGTGGTATCCCTTCAATCCTGATGGAAGTGTTCTCGAAGTTGGTGCTGGGTGTGGTGCTCTGACAGGGCTTTTGTGCAGCAAGCTCAAAAAAGTAACCGCATTAGAGTATAGTGAGAAACGAGCCAGGGTAACAGCGCAAAGGCACTGCGAGCGTCCGAATCTGGAGGTTATCGTGGGTGGGCTTCAAGATTTTGAATGCGAAGAGCAATTTGATTATATCACCGTCATTGGTGTTTTAGAATATGCTGGTCAATTCCATGAAGGTGAGAATCCATACCAGTCTTTTTTGGCTAAGCTACGAAATTTCCTGAAGCCGGATGGCACCCTAATACTTGCGATAGAAAACAAAATTGGTCTGAAGTACATATGTGGAGCTCAGGAAGATCATACAGGAAGAGTTTTTGATTCGATTTATGACTATCCTTATCCCTGTAAGGTAAAAACCTTTAGTAAAAAGGAATTAACTGACCTTTTATATGCTGCTGGTTTTTGTAGTTTAGAATGGTATTATCCGCTGCCTGACTACAAGATGCCGCAGGAAGTTATATCGGAGGAAATCACGCCGACAGACCTGGATTCTATTTGGCGCTTATTTCCAGCAAGAACGGGGAGACGCCGCCGCAAGCAGGTGATATCAGAGAGAAGGCTTGGAAAAACTCTAGCCCAGGCAGGATTGTTTGGCGAGTTTGCAAATTCCTTTCTGGTCATCGCCCGGACTAAAGATGTTCGCCAAGAGTCCCGGTGTTTGCGTTTTATCGGCGCAAACATGGCGAGAAAAAGCAGGTTCAGGACAAACAAACAGATATCTGTGAACGGTCGAGAAAAAATATTCATCCTGCGCCCAGATAATGATGAAGGAACTGAATTCTTACATGAGATTGCCAGGAGGGAGGCTTTAGCGAAGACGTATTTTGGCAAAGAGGCAGATGTAATCACGGGCAGGTTAAATTATAAAAGTTTAATCTACTCATATATGCCGTTTCCGACAATGCTTGAATTAATGTCTAAGGCGATCGGTGATGGTGATTCTGGATTTGGAAGGTCGTGGATAGATAAATACCTACAGTTCTTGCTGAGGCTGCCTGCGAAAAGGTGTGTCCCAGAAGAATTTATGAGAGAACTGGGAATTTCGGATTGTAAAATCCCCAGACCGGTGCGTTGTTTGCGTCGTGGAATTGTCGATTGCGTCCCCCACAACATTCTAATCGATGAGAAGAGTAATAAATACTATGTTATAGACAACGAGTTTACATATGATTTTCCTATTCCGGTTGATTTTTTGATCTGGCGTGCGATCCATACGCTAGTGGTTGATCTTCAAGATTGTATCCAATCTCAAGTGTGTGAGGGGCGGCCGGTGGCAATCTTTAGCGGACATGGTCTCAATCGCCATTATATGCCCTTAAGTTGGCTAGATGTACTGAAGAATCTTGAAATCCCGCTAAAGGAGCAGGCACAGTGGTCATCGGCTTTTCAGAACAATATACGTCGTCACAAATCAAAACTGTATTTGAGGTTGAAGGCAAAGCCCAGAGCACTCAAACATGTCCCCATTGCCGAGATGAACGTAAATCATAAGGTGGGCGAGCAAATTTATAAGGTTTTGCACAAAGCCAGGCGAATATGGTAAAAGGTTAAATCTTTGTTATGATGTAGGATAAGTTGTAAATATGCTAGGCACTACGCTTGCAGTTGCTTTTTTTGTTTCGATATTGGTGTTAGTATTACGCCCTCCCTATGCTTTGGTCGCCTATATTGCGGCGTTGGTTTGGTATCCCGATTTTTTAAGAGTAAGCATTGGGACTATAGACATATCAATCGGCCGTTTTGTGATTTCGGTTTTGCTTCTGCGGTGTTTGTTCGATGATCGAATTCGCAGTGCCTTTATCTGGTCTCGACTGGACACATTGGTTACGTTAAGTATGGTTGTTTACGTAGGGATGTATTTACTAACCCGGCCGCTGGCAACGGCTCTTGAGAACCGTGCAGGTTTCTTAATGGACACTTGGCTAAGTTATATTGTTGCTCGTTTGATAATAACTAATAAAGCAAATCTGATATCCTTTATTAAGGTTAGCAGCATTGTCTTTTCAGCTTTGGCAATATTGGGTGTAACTGAGTCTATTACCCATCAGCTTTTTTTTTCCGCTTTAAAACGATTTCGCCCTTGGACTACCCCCATCCAAACCCAAGTGTACGTGATAGGGACTCGCTGGGGATTAGGTCGCGCAAATGGTCCTTTCAGCCATTCCATTTTGTTCGGTGGCTGTTTCGTTATGTTTTTGCCGCTGGTCTGGGCCCTGCGGCATCAGCGCGGCCATTGGGGAAAACTGGCCTACCCGTTGTCAGGGATGGCCGCTCTAGGGGCTCTAAGCAGTATGTCTAGTGGGCCATGGGGGATGCTGATTGTGGTGGTTTTCTGCCTGGTGCTGGAAAAATACAAGCGCTGGACCAAGGTCGTTCTTGCGTCGTTAGTCGTGTTATGCATTTTGGCCGAAACTGGTAGCAACAGGCCTTTACACCACGTGATATTTTCTCACCTCAACTTGACCAAGGGTGACTGGTACCAGCGGGCGAGACTGGTTGATGTTGGGGTGGAGCGCATTGATGAGTGGTGGTTGGCCGGCTACGGCGGGAAAGATCCCGGTTGGGGAGGTGCATTCGGGAAAAGTGTTACTGATCTTAACAATGAATTTCTTTTGGCGGGTGTTAAGTATGGCATTCTCGGCATAGTAGTTCTCTGTGCGGTGCTTGCGGCGGCGTTTCGTGGTCTTATACGTGCTTTCAGAGAAACAACTGATAAAGAATTGCGTTCCCTATATTGGGCGATGGGAAGCGCGCTGGTGGGAGTAATCACACTATGGCAGGGAGTCAGTTCTTTCGGACAAATGCCCGCACTTTTCTATTCTATTTTAGGAATAATCGGAGCGTCTTCCAGTTTTCGGAAACGCGTGGAGCTTTAGCACATTGCTAATTTAGAAAGTCCCGAACAAAATGGCGACCGATAAGATAAATATCTGTTGGCAATTGTGGGGAAGCTACCTCGCTTAAGGATGCTGAGTTGGAGAGTGTAAAAGAATTAATTACAATTATTTTTGGGCTGGTTTTTGCAGCATTTTTGATGCTAATACAGAAGAATCGTGCAAAACGTGTTGTTATATACTATCATGCCTTAAAGAAAAAGGATACCAGACAGTTTGAAAAACAGATGGCGTACTTATCCATTAGGTGTAGAGTCGTAAAACCTTCAGAGGTGAGAACGGCTCAGATTGACGGGCGAGGTAATCTTGTAGCAATAACTTTTGATGATGCATTCATGAGCATTCTTGAAAACGCAGTACCAATTATAAAAAAGCATGGTCTTACTGCTGGAATTTTTGTCCCGACTGGCAACCTTGGACAAGTACCTCAGTGGGAGATACCAGCTAATTGTTCTGATAAGGATGAAACTGTTATGAATCGAGAACAGATTGCAAAATTAAGTGGCGACGGATTTGAAATATTTTCACATACTATCTCACACTCATTGCTGACAGAAATAGATGAAGACCGACTAAGATCCGAATTAGCAGGATCAAAAGAAGAACTGGAGAGAATAATTGGACATGAGGTTGTAGGGATTAGTTATCCACATGGTGCCCATAATACAAAAGTATGCAACGCAGCCAAACGCGCTGGGTATAAGATTGGTTTTACTATAGAACCACAAGTGGTTGATAACTCAGGAGATAGTATGAGAATAGGGCGTTTCATAGTTTCACCAGAAGATACTCTGCTAAAATTCAGGCTTAAAGTATACGGTGCATATCAGGTAATACAGTATCTCCAATGGCTGAAAAGATTATTTAACCGCAAACTAACAGTGGCATGACCCCCAAAAACTGTACCATTGTGGATTAGAGGGTATCCGACAAAATTAGAAGTTTTTAATGAAAGGGATACCCAAATGAAACGTAAATTTCACACACCAGAACAGATAGTTAAAAAGCTAAGAGAGGCCGATGCTGCAATAGCTTCAGGCAGTACCAT